>Ga0209002_10000955_pt1 | contig 23275 bp, 24 predicted proteins | sample Rifsed16ft2_FD_184010 | JGI IMG/M metagenome (GOLD analysis project Ga0209002, IMG submission 184010) | Soil microbial communities from Rifle, Colorado, USA - sediment 16ft 2 (version 2) | ecosystem: Environmental > Terrestrial > Deep subsurface > Rock core/Sediment | place: Rifle, Colorado... | reverse complement strand
CCCACCCCCCTCTTCCAAGCGTGCGCGCAAGGGAACCGGCTTGAAATGGGCGCTACGATCCCCTTGGTACCACTCTCCAAGGGTGGTTTCGACGGGCTTAAGGCTCGCCAACAACACACACACCGAGTACAGGTGGCGAAGATGCCCCGAAAGCTTCCCTCATCATATATTCGAAAACTCAATGAGCAGCGAGAGGTCGAGCGAACAATCGAGGTCAAACGTGTCGAAAAGAAACAGGAACCCAAAGATCCAGACTCGGGCAAGCTCAAAGGCTTCACCATGATCTGTCAAACGTGCGGCACCCGAGCAAAATTCACAGTGGACACGCACGGCTATGCGACCTGCACCAACTGCAGAGCCATCGCAAACTTCAGGTTCGGACATCTAGCTTAAGATCGCGATCGCCGCAACAACTAACCCGATTGCCAAAACTGGGAAAGGGATGAGAGCGCTGTTCTTTGACTTCAACTGCAAATCCTCATGAGTGTTTGACTGTGACTACTTGGCTCTGAGTTTCTCTGTGTATGCGTCCGCTAACTTACTGGCCTTCCACAGGAAAATCACAACTGCTGCCACAACGACAGCTCCTAGTAGTGTTCGAATGATCAAGCCAGTGAAGAGCAGACCAACTGGGACCGGCACTTCAACCACCTCTGCGCCGGAGGTGTGGACGGCTGATAAAAGGAATTGTGGATGAATCATACACTTCTATTTCAGAATACGAGAATGTGAGCCGCTCCATCTCCTTCGTGATCTTGTGTCCTTCTCAAATTCGCGTTTCAGTTTCCGCTCTTCTTTTTTGATGTAGTCGAATCCTTCCTTAACGACTGTTCCAAGCAGCGGTCCGAAAACAAAAACCAACGCCGAAATCACAGCACCAACTGAGACGAAGGTGATGATGGCCGCGAAAATCTTTCCGACATCTGTTTTTGGGATTAGTGTTGGTCCTTGAGTGGTTGCTATGAGACTGATGAAGTAGAAAGAGTCCACGTGCGACTATCCTTCGAGAATATGCATGACCTCCGTGCCTATTGCCAGAATCAGGATCACAAGCAAGATCGAGTAGAGCGTTTTGCGCTTGAAAGGGGAAAGAGGGTGCTTGACAACTTCATGAAGTCTCATTCTGCCTTCGCCTCCTGCAAGGTAGCATTCCACATGGTTAAGGTCACTTGGTCATTGACCTCACCAGAATCCAAGAGTCTCCGAAGATTAGCAAGCAAAGCTGCTTTTGGCTTGGCTCTGGCCAAATATCGTGCCATTAGAATCCAATCCGAGCTTCAATGGTTGATAATCATCCTGAGCTTCATGTGAAAGCCTTTTCCATGGTCGAAAATGGCTGGTTGAGTGAAAGAACTGATAAAGCAAACAAACACTCTACCCACAAAGCCATATCGATTGAGTTGAGAGAACTGAAGCGGAAAAAGAGATCTGTGAGGCAGAGAAAGAAACGCCCGATCAGAAGGAAGCGCCCAGCTAGGAAGGTCAAGGAGCGCGCTGCCCTTAGAGAAGTCCACTATAATCCACTAATCGCTCTCCTAATGTTCCTCTACATGCTCAGACTTATCGATAGAAAGACGTTCACGAGAATCCAGCAAGCGCTCTACCCAACCAAGAAGAAACCCAAAAGGCGCACTCGACGAAGAAGAACTAGGTAACCCTGCACAAGCCTAGGGATCCAATCACATCTCATGCTCCTACTTTACTACCATAACTGAGCCAACGTCTCCCGTGTCCTTTGGGAGAAATAGAGAGAGCATCCCTCCCCCAATTGCGAATGCCCCGAATATGTAGAAAGCAGTCTGCAGGCCCAACATGTCTGCTGTCCCGCCGAAGCCCAGTGCTGCCAACCCTCCAACCCCGATTGAGAATCCAAGCATGAAACCCGAAACAGCGCCGACGTTGTCTGGTGCGGCTTCGGAGGCCATCGTGACAATGACCGACCAGCTCGCAAACAACACTCCTCCCGACAAAGCTAGGAGAATGATTGAGATTAGGCCAGTCGTCATTAGAAACCCGTAGAAGATTGCAGCGCCAACGAAGAGAGAGAACACGATTACAGGCCTTCTTCCGATCCTGTCAGATAGATGCCCACCCGCGATCTGACCCAACACGCCAACTCCAAGCCAGATAGAGGCAACGCCGGTCGCAACAAGTAACGACTCACCCTTCGCCACCAAGTAAAGCGGAAGAAACGTCACCCCGACCTGTATAGTGATCGAGCGAAGAGCAGTGATAGTCGCGAGGAGCCCTAGGAGCCGCCTGTTGGGAGGTTGAGTCGATTTTGTAAGAGAGGGTTCCGGTCTCTCGCTAAATCGAACTCTCAAAAGGAGGAGAGCGGTGAGCATTCCTATCGGCAGCAGTAGCAACGTGCCTTGCAAGCCGAAGGCTGAAACCAACAGTCCTGCGACGATCGGACCTAAGAAGAATCCCGCGTTCCCTCCGGACAGAAATACGCCCATCGAGCCTCCCCTTGATGCGCTGCTTGATCTCGCCACCGTGGAAAATGCCGGTGGATGAAAGGCCGCAGTACCGATTCCTGCAGTTCCGACTAGGAAGAGAAGAACCACGTAGTTTGGTGAAATCCCAACCAGGCTCATGCCGAAGCAATTCAGCGCCAGCCCCCCTTCTAGGAGCCATGTGGTCTGTGTGCGGTCAAACCATCGTCCCAACAGGGGTTGAAGCAACGATGAGGTAACGCTGAACACCATTGCCACGAGGCCAGCAAGCACGTACGAAAGGTCAAAGAGGACCGTGAAAATCGGCAGCAGGCCAGATAGCAAGTTTGAGAACATATCATTGACCATGTGACCTAAAATCAACAGCACCGAGGAAGACTTCGACTCGCAGGCACCTCCGTACGAATCAAACTGGTCTAATTGTCTGGCTCAAAAAGAAGACTGAGCAATCAATCACGACCAAACTTTTCCGAGCCGTTCGCAGATTCCTAGAAACAAAACGACTTAAGACCTTCTCTTGGGTAGCAACCTGTTCAACTAGCAAGTAACGGCGCGGTAAGGTGGCATTTCTTTGAGTGCAGAAATCTGCTCATGTGGCAGTGGAAAGCGACCGCTGGGTGTCTGCAACGAGTGTGGAAAGAGGTACTGCAGCGAATGCGTATTCACCCACAAATATACACCTCAACCAATGAACACGGCAGATTTCCTCAACTCCAGCCTATCGAAGAAGGAATAAGCACAGAGCTAATTGAGAGGGCCACTGACAATAGAGGTCAGTGTTTGGTGCCCCATTTCGCATGAGCAAGAAACCGCGCCTAATCTTTGACGGCATTTGCAACCTATGCACAACCGCCGTTCGAGTTCTCTACGTATTGGATAGGGAACGGCGGCTCGAATATGTGCCGAGTCAGCTCCTTGGCGCAAGGACACATCGCAGATTTGGCCTAAGCGAGGCGCGCCTGCAAGGACAAATGCACCTAATTCAGGGCAATTCGATCGTAAATGGTTCCGCAGCCATCGCAGCTCTCTGTGAGTTACTAACCCCGTTCCACTTAATGTCCCAACTTCTGCGAACACCGCAGGCGGAAAGGCTGTATGGATGGGTTGCTGGTCGCCGGTACAGGCTCTTCGGATGCCGAGGCATCTGCTACGTTGTCCGCGAATAGCACGATGATCAAATCTTCAGACGAAAACGCTGCAAATGGAGCTACGAGGATTGTGCGGAATTGCAGTGCACCCCAAACGCGCGGCCTAGAGACTGTCCCGACCATTATGTTGCTCTGATTAGAAGCTCGATCCCGTCAGGATCTGAGACAAACAATCGCCTAGAATCCTGAATGTGGACTATCGGGCTATCGGCAAGTTTTGCCGCGAGGTCATCGACATCGGCTTGAGGGATCTTTACCGTGAAGTATTCAAGTCCAGTCCAGCCCTTCTTCAGCGCATGTCCTCCTAGGGATTCCCAGGTGTTCATGCCAATGTGGTGATGATAGCCAGCGACGGAGAGGAAAGCTGCGCTGCCCCAGTAACTCATCACATCCATCCAGAGGAGTTGCTGATAGAAGGCAACTGATCTCGCGATGTCTGTAACTTTCAAATGAACGTGACCAATCTTTGCACCGTCCTCGAACGCGTTCAGACCGTTCTTGGGGATTCCGGAGACTTCTGCCAGGAGGGAGTCAATGTCGAGTGGCTGAGTAGCCATTTGCACTTTTCCATCCTCGTCGAACTGCCATTCGCTTCGCGGTCTGTCAGCGTAGATCTCGATTCCGTTTCCTTCAGGGTCGGTGAGGTAGAGTGCTTCGCTCACAAGATGGTCGGCATAGCCATCAAAGACTACACCAGCATTTCCAAGAGACAGGTACGCGGCTGCCAGACTTTTCCTGCTTGGCAGGAGAATGGCGTAGTGATAGAGACCAGCGGCGTCAGTCGGCGTCTTCTCTGCTCGGGGATCATGCTTGAGGATCAGCAATGGTTCGAAAGATTCTTCGCTTGGATGAAGTTCCACGTAGTGATCATCAATACGTTTCATCCTAAGGCCGGTATCCTTCACATAGAAATCCATCATCGGCTCAAGATCTCTGACTACAAGAGATACAGGTCCCAGTGTCAGATCCATTTCTGAGGCTTTTTGCGACACGACAGCATCTTCGCTCCAGACTTGCAGACTAGTTCTTCAAGTGACTAATTTAAGCCCAGAAGCTAGCAGAGGGGACTCTGCCTGTCCGACTAAATTCCAGACTGGCTTCATGCGGATTCTGTTTTTTGCACGGCTTTTCTCAGGCGTTTCATTTGCGCCATGTTGAGAACTTTCTGGAACCCTTTCTCGCTTTGAGGTAGCTCACGCAATTCAACATAGCCAGCCTTCTCAGCTCGTTTGACGAGGTCTAGACCTTTCTCTGTCCTAGCGATTATTGTGGAATAGCCACTGGGGCTCCCTATTGCGCCAACGGAGATATCTGCGTATTCAGCTGTGAAATCATCACATTGCTTGCAGCTCTGTCGAACGAACTTATCGATCTCCTTCAGTGGAACGTGAAGCAGCTCTTTGTCTCCTTCCCAGGCGATGAATGATCCTTTCTTGATGCCCACCTTGGTGACGGTTGCTGAATCAATCCCTTTGCTGGTCAGGTAGTTTCCGACGAGGTCAACGTAACCATAGCTCTCCATGCAGAAGAGGCCTATAGTGAGACCGATGGCGTCGGCTAGACGTAGGTTGCCAAGCGGTGATGTTTGGATTCTTCTTACCGCTTTTACTTGGCATGGGGTTCCTACAACCGCCACGCGGCTCTTTCCGAATTCATCAATCGCGGATCTGAGGCCCAGTAGCGTTGGGGTTGGAGTGTACTTTGTTCCAGCGTTCTGAACTAATTGGTCGTAATTCGTTGCCACCGTTGGCTTTGGCCGCCAGAGTGAGTCTCTTCCAGCGACGACCGCCGCATCGATAATCTTACTGTCAAGCGCGTGCGCGAGGAGAGCAGTAACCACTCCACCATCCTGTCCACGGCTCTGAATATTTGTAGCCGAAGCTCTGCCAACATAAGCGCCGCTGACGATCCCGATAGGCTCGTCGGGTCGTCGAGTCCGCCTGAACAAGAAGAGTTCAACATCGTCTCTTGAGAACTCGATTGTGGGACATTGGTAATAGCATATTTCGCAAAGAGCGCAGGTGCCTACGATTGTGGGCTGCTCGACAACAGGCCATAGAGCGTTCACGGGGCATGCAGCCATACACGCTCCGCAAAAAGTACACAAATTCGGACCAATAACTTGTGTTACGAGATTACCAAATAGGCGTGGCTTCTCAAGCATTTCCGCTCTCTCCTCTTGGACCTATTTTCGTCGCGAGCGACGGGTTAGTAATGTGAAAAGACGTTTTGGCTGTTTTCCATCATTGGGATACACTGCTTTCGATTATTGTTCGCTTCAGGTCGTTTGAAAGTTGGGGACGTCTTCTGTTCGATCGTCAAGCTCAGTTGCTGAAACCTAAGCAGATGAAGGCCATTCAACTGCGCAAGCTTCGAAAGATCGTGGAGTACGCTTACCGGAATGTGCCCCTATTCAAGAAGCGATTCGACGAAGCCGGGATCAAACCGAGCTCAATAAGAACGCTTGACGATGTTGCGAAGGTCCCATTCACCGTCAAGACTGATCTGAGAGACAATTATCCGCTTGGCCTTCTCGCGGTTCCTCAGGACCGATTATACGCCCTTCATGCCTCTTCTGGGACGACTGGGAAGCCAATCGTTGTGGCTTACACTCGTGGGGATTTGGAGTGCTGGAGTAGGCTCATGGGCAGATCGTTTGATGTTGCGGGCGTTCGAAAGGGAGACATCGTCCAGAACATGTACGGGTATGGCCTCTTCACTGGCGGGCTTGGTTTTCACTATGGCGCTAGGGCTGTGGGCGCGACCGTGATCCCAACCAGCACTGGAAATACGAAGAGGCAACTCATGCTCATGAAAGATCTTCGAACTACAGTGGCCGCTTGCACACCTTCATACATGGTCTATCTCTGCGAAGCAAGCCGTGCGGAAGGCTATATGCCTAGAACGGATTTCGCGCTGAGAATTGGCTTGTTCGGAGCTGAACCTTGGAGTGAAGAGGCTCGCAAGCGAATAGAGGAGGTTTTCGGTCTTCGCGCCCACGATTGCTTTGGAATGTCAGAGCTCTACGGACCTGGTGTTGCAATAGAATGCGATCAACGCAACGGCCTCCACGTATGGGGCGATGAATTCCTAGTTGAAACGATCAACCCAGACACTGGCGAAGTCCTTGAGCCAGGAAAAGAAGGAGAGCTCGTCTTCACAATGCTCTCCCGCGAAGCCATGCCCCTACTTCGTTATAGGACGAGAGATCTCTCGAGGGTCTTCGAAGAGGAGTGCGCTTGTGGGCGGTATCACCCGAGAATTCGCCGCATTAAAGGGCGAAGTGATGACATGCTCATAGTGGGCGGCGTCAATGTTTTCCCGAGCCAGGTGGAACATGTGCTGATGAACATTCCGGGCGTGGGAGACCAGTATCAGATCATCCTCTCACACACGGATCTTGACCGACTGGCCGTCAAAGTTGAGACAACATCTGACCGGTTGAACGATCCGAAATTCCTGAAAGAGATTCAAGGCGATCTCCTAGCGGTTCTGGGGATAAACGCTGATGTTGCGCTGGTTGAGTTGGGTACGCTTCCTCGGTCAGAAGTTGGAAAAGCCCGTCGGGTCATCGATCTGCGGTCGAAGGAATAGGTTCTTGAGGTAGCGCAGTCTTGAAGTCGATATCACCAAGCCTGATACTGCTAACTGTTCTCGTGTTAGTAGGCGCCTTTCTCAACCTCTACTTCGTCTTCGCAATCTTAGCATTGATTATTGTGTTTGTCGGAATCGTGCACTTTCGACAGTCGGGAGCTACAATGGCGATCGTAAGTCTCGCAATCGTGTCCCTTCTGGCTGTTGGTTTCTTTCACACTTCTCCCGTCGTGGCTGTAGGAGCCGCAACCTACGGCATCTTCAGGTCCTTCGTTGTCACGATTTCCATTCTAGCAACCATGCTCATGATTTTCTTAATGCGTGAGGTCGGGGCACTTCAGACAATCTCCGCCGCGGTTAAACGCGCGGCTCAGACGAAAGAGCAACAGGCACTTTTGCTTGGAGTTGGGTTCGGGACCGTAGCCACATCATTGGGGGTAGTAACCCCCTCACTCTTCCCGCCGTTACTGGTTGCGATGGGTTTCTCTCCATTCGCTGCAATCGCGATCTCAGTGCTGGGTTACAATGCAACAACATCCTACGCTCTCCTCTCAATCCCTCTGACTCTTCCAGCGGACATCTTCAAACTTGACCTAAACGAGCTCACGTTCAAAGTGAACATCTTCCTCCCGGTTGTGGCGGTGCTTGTTTCAATCGCCATGCTCTGGATCGTTGGGAAAGGGGAATCAGTTCGCAAAGGCATCGCCCCATCCATCCTGACCGGCCTCACAATTGGATTCTCATGTTTGTTGCTGGGAATCCTGCGGACTCCTGTGATGTTGATCGGAGTTCTAGCTGGGCTCGTGAGCATGATCGTTCTTTACGCGTATCATCGAGCAGTTGAGAGACCCGTCCCAGACAAAGAACCGTTCAATCAAAGAGTCACAATTACCGCCTTGAGCCCCTGGTTGATTCTAATCGCGCTAGCGCTCGCGATTAGTGTGCCTCAGGTCACTGATTGGTTGAGAAGGTTAGATGGGCCTGCGTTTTGGATTTTCGACAGGCCGGTGGATCTTGATGCTTTCGCTCAAATATACACCTGGATATTCCTCGCAACAATTCTCTCTATTCCTATCCTCAGACCCACCCGAGAACAACTAGCGAAAACAGTGAACCTCTGGCTGAGGCGGATCTGGCAGCCCTTCATCGCATACTCGTTCTTTTTCGGGGTCGCATATGTCATGGCTTGGAGTGCCATGGACGTATCAAATGGCAAGCTTGTGCCAACCGCCCAATTCGCCGCCATGAACATGAACAATGTTGTTGGATTCACACTAGCCGCGGTTTTCGGAGCCTCTTTCGTCTTTGTAGCCCCCTGGCTCGGGTTGTTCGGAGCAGTTGTTGGAGGTTCTGAGGCTAGCTCAAACGTACTCTTCTTCCCAATTCAGCATAGGGCTGTCGAAGGCATAGGGCTGACGGGAGCAGGGGAGAACAGCTCCGCCTTCATGACAATTTACGGATCCCACGCGAACGGTGGAGGCATCGCTTCAGCTATTACTCCATCAAAAATCAACAACGGCGCCGCAACGATCGGTGCAGACGCGAAAATGGAAAGCGAGATAATGAAAAGTCACGTTCCGCTCGTGCTGATAATCACGTTCATTGTGGGCATTATGACTGCGCTCTTCGTTACACTTGGAATCTAGTGGAATTGTGACCTTTGTTCGTTCTTCGAAAACCCGCACATATCATCCCGTAGTAAGTGGGAACCTGATAGGAGAAGAGCGCGGAATACAAGCGCACCTTGCTGAGAACACCATGAGGTGTTATGCAAGCATAGTTTAGTGACAATTCTGATTCGGAAAGACTTCATTGAAAGAAGGAAATAATCATGTTCTTCAACATTCGGTAAGCGATAGTCGGGACTATGCAGCTGCGGAACGCAAGTATGACGTAATTATCTTCCGCTCGGCCCTTCGGATCATCTCGCCCAATGCAGAGGGCGAGACGTCAAGGGATTTTGATAATTCACGCAGTCCAGTGCGCCTTGGGTACTCGAAGAATCCTGATGCAAAGGCGTATTCGATCATGTGTCGCTGACGCGCGGTGAGCTTTCCTCCATCCGAGATTCGCGCGACTCTAAGAATATCTGCTCCAATTCCATGTCCTTTGAGTTTCGCAAGCAGTTTGCGGAGTGAGCTATTTGCGGGCATCGCCAGAACCCAGTCAACAGTCCCGTTAGGTTTGTTGGGTGATGCCAGTGGGCATGTTAGGCAGAAGCAATTCACGTCTGCTATTATCTTGCACATCGTCGAATCAGTTGTCGTAACTACGCCGAGAATTCTACCCCGTTTTGTCTTCACGATATGTGCGTCTTCGACATTCTCGTCATCTTGAATGAATTCGACGATCTGTTTGAGGAGTTCGTGCTGGCCGTTGATTTCAACTAGTTGTTGAATTCCTCCATTGTTTGACGGACGACAATCAATCACCCGCACCGATGCTGAGAACTTTTCCACTACGCGTGTAGTCCAGGTTTCCGGTAGTCTAAGAGAGAGCACCACTTCTCTCATGGGTGCTGCGACAGACAATATTTCACGCGAAACATTCGTCGGGTTGACCCTAAAACATTGTCTATCCCTTACCAGTAAGGGGAAATACATACCCGGTCTGGCCACCAATCCCAATCGTAGGTGTCGACGGAAAGATGCCGGCCCATCGGGGAAATCGCGACCCCCCAGAGACAGGGATGGGGGATCTATCCTCGCTATCTTCAGCCCTTGCCCGAATTCAGCGCATCGCCAACACGAACACGATTACGATGGCTCGTAAAATAGGGTTCACTGTTGGACTGGAGCTGGTATCTGGAAAAAGCAGGTCCGCGGACATACACTCTGAATTGGCCACGCTGTTTCATAGACTCAGCCTGGGAAAAGTGACCCTACACAAATGGGATCCGGTAGTATTCGTGACACATAGCAATTCCAAAAACGAGAGCTTAGAAGCAGCATTCAGCGAAGGCCTTCTGGACGGTATAATGCACGCGCGGTCCAAAGATCGAGTGTTCGTCAAGCATTCAACAAATCAGGACAAGTTACGCGACACACTGCGGGTCAGTTCACGGCAAAAAACTCGGAGGGTTCACAAGACCTGATATCAAGGATTACGCAGAAACCTCCCCAGACTCTTCTCGCCCAACACATCGTCCGCGAGCCCATCAACAAATCTGCTTTCCCAAAACCGATGGGTCAAGTTTTCATAATCCCCGAACGGTGCAAACAGTGCACCTACTGCTGGGAATACTGCCCCGAAGAGGTTCTGGAGATTTCCCAGGCGATCAATAGCCAGGGATACCATTACCCGCAAGTGAAGCCTGGCAAAGAGTCCGCGTGTGTCAATTGTGGAATGTGCGAATGGATTTGCCCTGAATTCGCGATTTACACTGTGGAGGTGCGCAGGGACCAATGAGCGCTGAACCTCGTGTTGGAGAATTTTTCATGGCTGGCAATTACGCATGCGCTGAAGGTGCGATTGCTGCTGGTTGCCGCTTCTATGCGGGCTACCCGATTACTCCATCCTCAGAGATCGCCGAGCACATGAGTAGGCGGCTGCCCCAAGTAGGGGGTCATTACGTTCAGATGGAGGACGAGATCGGTAGCATCGCGGCAATCCTTGGCGCGTCGAATGCTGGGATGAAGGTCATGACTGCCACGTCAGGTCCTGGTTTCTCCTTGATGATGGAAAACATAGGGCTAGGCGTCATCACCGAGACACCTTGCGTTGTCGTTGATGTTCAACGAGGCGGACCGAGTACGGGTTTGCCGACCTTGGTCGGTCAAGCAGACATGATGCAGGTCAGATGGGGATCTCACGGCGACTACGAGGTTATCGCATTTGCTCCCAACAGTGTCCAAGAGATGTTCGACCTCACGGTGAAAGCGTTCAACATGGCCGAGAAGTTTCGGACACCAGTTTTTGTGATGGCGGATCAGATCATCGCTCACATGACAGATAGACTCGTCATTCCTCCGCCGGAAGATATCGAAGTCGTACAGAGAAAGAAAGCGATGAAACAGGGTCCATCTTTTCTGCCATTTGACTTCAGTCAAGATTTCCCTCCAATGGCGATAGCGGGTGAAGGTCACCATGTCAATGTCGACAGTCTTACGCATGATGAGAGAGGGTATCCCTCCGCCAAGCATGATGTCTCAGAGAGAATGCTAGAGCATCTCATTGGAAAGATTCGAAACAATCTGGAGACGATTGTGCAAGTGGAACATTACCTGACGGATGACGCGAAAGTCGTCGTAATCGCCTATGGATCGACTTCACGATCCGCATTACACGCTGTCAAGGAGGCAAGGCGCGCCGGAATGAAGGTGGGTCTTCTTCGATTGATCACACCGTGGCCTTTTCCTGTTCGTGAGGTTGAGCGAATAGGAGCCAAGGCGAAGGCGGTCGTGGTGCCTGAAATCAACTATGGGCAGATAGAGCATCCGGTCCGAGAGCACGTCGATTGTCGGGTTATTGGGATCCATCATGCCGCAGGGAGTCTTGTTCCGCCCGACAAGATCTACGCAGCCCTGGAGAAGTTGTAAGTTATGACCGAAGTCGAACTTGTGCACGGAGTCGAAATCTCCGTCAAGCATCCGCGTGATGAGCTGCTGCGCGCCGATAGGCTGCCTCACATCTGGTGTCCTGGATGCGGACTCGGAATCGTGACCAAGTGCCTAGTAGAAGCGATCCGACGTTCCGATGTTCCACTCGACAGGCATGTAGTAGTTTCAGGGATTGGTTGTACTTCGCGACTGCCGGGCTACTTGAACTTGGATACGTATCACACCACCCACGGCAGAGCCATACCATTTGCCACCGGCCTCAAAATAGCCAACCCGGATCTCGAAGTCACAGTAGTTGCCGGAGACGGCGACCTATTCAACATAGGCGGGAATCACCTGATCCACGCTATCCGCCGAAATGTCGACCTCAATGTCTTTTGCGTGAACAATTTCAACTACGGAATGACAGGCGGTCAATTCGGGGCAACCACACCGATTGGTGCCAGGACCGCCACGACCCCTTACGGCAACTTTGAAGCCCCATTCAACCTACCATATATCGTAGCGGCCGCAGGCGCACCTTTCGTGGCTCGCTGGACAACTCTCCATGTGCGGCAGTTGCTCAGAGTCATGCGACGCGCCTTTCAGATTCAAGGCTTAGCCTTCGTTGAGATAATCTCTCCCTGCCCTCCCACGTTCGGCGAGCTAAACAACTTCGAGGATGGCTACGCCATGATGGAATACTTTAGGAACTATTCTCGGGTCGACGACCACGCTGAATTAAGCACTATCGGGCTTTCCATGAAGCCGCCAGACCCCGTCGTTGTCGGGAACTTCGTTGACACAAGGAAACCAACCTACCACGAGCTCGAACGAGAACTTATCGAGAGAGCAAGGAACTGATCGAAATGATTCGTCGAGAGATCAGGCTTCAGGGTCTTGGAGGTCAGGGGATCATTACTGCTGGTCACTTGATAGGCGAAGCTGTTTCACTGCACGATCGCAAAGAGGCTGTCATGACCGAGGACTATAGCCCCTACATCACAGGAGGATGGTCAAGAGCCGACATAGTCATCTCAGACGAAAAGATAGACTACCCACTGGTTTCAAGACCAGACATCCTTGTCGCCATGTCACAAGATGGCTTTGACGACAATTGGGAGGCCACAGCACCCGATTCCACCGTTATCGTGGAAGCTGGTCTCGTTAACACGAACGCAGTCAAAGATCGCAAGATCTTTGCAGTGCCCGCGTTGAGCATTGCTGAGGAACTCGGAAAGAAGGTCGTGGCAAACATCGTTGTACTCGGATTCCTGACTGCGACAAGCAGGGTCGCAAGCCGCGAGGCTATGGAAGCGGCAATCGTAACACGATACCCGAAAGCAGCCGAGCTGAATCGCCAAGCTTTCGATCGCGGCTATGCACTGTCCCCGAAGGAGGCACCATGATGAGGGACACAGTCATGGTGGTTGGGGCAGGTATAGCGGGAATACAGGCCGCGCTTGACCTCTCTAGCGCTGGCTCCAAAGTTGTTCTTGTTGAAAGAGAGCCATCAATAGGAGGAAAGATGGCAGCCCTCGACAAGAACTTCCCCACATTAGACTGCTCCATCTGTATAGAAGCTCCCAAGATGAGCGAGGTAATCAACAACTCCAACATCGAAATCCTCACACTAGCCGAAGTCGTCAAAGTCGAGGGCCAAGCAGGGAGCTTCAATGTTGCAATCCGCCAGAAGCCTCGCTATGTCACCAGCGAGTGTACAAGATGTGACGAGTGTGTACTCGCCTGCCCGCAGATCTTGAAGAACGAATTCGATGTTGGAATGGCAGTTCGAAAAGCCATCTACACGCCCTTCGAGCAGGCAGAGCCTGGAGCCTATGCCATAGACATCGAGAACTGTCTCAACGAACCTCCCAACTACCTCCCGTGCCACCGCTGCCTCGAAGTGTGTCAGCCAAACTGTATCGATTTCAACATGACTGAAAAGGGCCTGACTCGAAATGTTGCTGCAATAGTCGCGGCTACCGGCTTCGATCTCCTTGACGCAACATTACTGCCAGAATACGGTTACGGGAAGCACCCAGACATCCTCACATCCCTCGAACTGGAGAGGCTGCTCCAAGCTTCCGGTCCAAGCAAAGGGGAAATAGTTCGTCCGAGCGATGGAACCCCCCCCGAGAACCTGCTGTTCGTTCTCTGCGTCGGTTCGAGAGACCGGCGGTTCTGCAAATATTGTTCCCGCGTTTGTTGCATGTACTCAATCAAGGAAGCACTGCAGGCAGTTGACCACGGGATCAAAAATGTTACCGTTCTCTACATGGACATCCGTGCATATGGCAAAGGATTCGACGAGTTCTACTCGCGCTCTAGGCGTGAGGGGGTTCGGTACATCCGAGGCAAACCAGCCAAGATTACTGGCGATGGAAAAACAATCCGAGTTCGATTCGAAAACACCGAGGAGGGGCAGATCGAAGAGAAGAACTTTGACATGGTTGTCCTAGCGCCCGCGATAATTCCAAGCCGAGGGCTCGATTCGCTCGTGGATGTCCTAGGTGTCGACTTGGATGAGGACGGCTTTATCAAAGCTACCGAAATCGGGGGCGACCTTATCGCGACCACTCGCGAAGGCATCTACGCATGTGGTTGCAACACAGGACCGAAGGATATCCCTGACAGCGTTACCGAAGCCGGAGGAGCAGCAGCATACTCGCTGAACTACGTGACGACAAGAACCTGGCCAGAGGAACTTGATGTGGAGATCATTGACACCACAGGTCCACCAAGAATAGGAGTATTCCTCTGCGACTGCGGTTCAAACATAGCAGGCGTAGTCAATGTACCCGAAGTGTTAGAGTACACGCGCAATCTTGACGGCGTCGCCCATGCTGAAAGGGTACGTTTTGCATGCGCCGCCAACACCCAAGAACTCATTGGCCGAACCATCAAGGAAAAGAAACTAAACCGCCTCGTCGTCGCGGCTTGCTCACCGAAAACGCATGGTCCCACATTCCAAAGGGTAGCCTCCAGGGCAGGCCTCAATCCGTACCTCTTTGAGATGTCAAATGTCAGAAACCAAGGTTCCTGGGTTCACAAGAAATATCCCAAGGAAGCGACTCAGAAGTCAAAAGACCTTGTGCGGATGAGCGTCGAGAAGGCCAAGAGACTCAAAGCCCTAGCCACAGTCAAAGTGCCCGTAGTACAGCGTGCTCTCGTCGTTGGTGGAGGGATCGCGGGAATTACTGCTGCAGCAAATCTGGCAAAACAAGGATTTGAGACACACATAGTCGAGCGCAACATTGAGCTAGGGGGCACGCTACTTCAACTCACCGAAATAGCGCCCAGCGGACTGAGCGCCCGTCAGTTAGTTCAGATGAAAGAGCGCGAGATGCGCGACGCAGGGGTCCATGTGCATTCTGAAACAACGGTAGAGACTGTGAGCGGATTCGTCGGGAACTTCAACGTGCACCTGACTGATGGGAACACTCTTGATGTTGGCTCAATAGTCCTGGCGACCGGTGCAACACCTTACCAAGCCACAGAATTCGGATACGGAGATGACCCACGCGTTATCACGAGCCTAGACCTCGAAAAACGGATCGGTGAGCTGAAGGGAGACAGGGTAACATTCGTCGCTTGTGTTGGATCACGGAACGATAAGCGTGGTTGCTCACGATTCTGCTGTCAAACAATGCTGAGTCAAGCCATCAAGCTGAGAGAACGAGGGAACCGAGTCCGAGTCTTGTACAAGGACATTAGAGCATTCACCCGATTCGCCGAGGAGATGTATGAGGACGCCGCGCGCAAAGGCGTCCAATTCTTCCAATTCAATCAAGACGCGTCGCCTGAAAAGGCAGTCGTGTACGAGATGGGTCAAGTCATGATGCATGACGAGTTGAGTGGGCTTGACGTGACCGTACCCACCGACCTGCTCGTTCTAAACATCGGAATATCTCCCGAGCATGAAAACACCGTGGCCCAACAGCTGAGGGTTTCACGCGATTCGGAGGGTTTCCTACTTGAAAGCCATCCCAAGCTAGGTCCTGTCGAGGCAGCGGTGCAAGGCGTCTTTCTGGCGGGCACTTCTCAAGGCCCCAAGGATGTTAGGGAATCTGTCTCGCAAGCTCTTGCTGCTTCAGCTAAGGCCTCAAGAATTCTCTCAAGAGCTGAGATAGAGCAGGAGCCGCTCGCAGCGGTTGTCGACTACGACAAGTGTACTTTCTGTGCGAGATGCATTCCTGTCTGCCCGTATTCTGCAATACGTGGTGAGGTTCGAAAGAGTCTCGAAATCGTCCAGGCAATGTGCATGGGATGTGGAGGATGTGCCGCAGAGTGCGCGGTTGACGCCATCGAGATGCCTGGATTCACGGACGGGCAGGTTCTTGCACAGATAGACGCTGCCACGGCTGAGAACCCACACGAGAAGGTCATAGTATTTGCTTGCAACTGGTGCTCCTACGCCGGAGCCGATCAAGCTGGAATATCAAAAATACAATATCCTCCGAGTTCGCGAATAATTCGGACGATGTGCTCTGCAAGAATTTCGCAGAAGTTGGTCTTCTATGCGCTTGGGAAAGGCGCGGGTGCAGTCTTGGTGACAGGATGTCATCCAGGCGACTGCCATTACATCAACGCCAATCTCAACACTCAACGCCGTTTTGAAAGATGGCGCAAGACAGTCGAGATGCGCGGCATCGATCCTCGAAGGTTACAGCTTTGGTGGGTTAGCGCCGCCGAGGGTAAACGATTCGCCGAGAAGGTAGCGGAAATGGACGAACTCATTCAGCGACTTCCGAAAACGGAGGTTGAGAACACGGCAACCAAGCTAGCTCCGTTCATCACGAGGAGAGCCTCATAATGACTACAGTGTCGATCAATGATGAACTTTGGGACCGAATTAACCAAGCAGTAGCTCCAATGACTTTGTGCTATCAATGTGGTGTATGCACAGCGATATGCCCGCTCTCAGGCACAGGCAAATCACCATCCGTTAGAAAGCTATTACGCTCAGCTCAGACGGGTCTTGTCGCAAGCTCTAGTGAGGCTTGGTTGTGCACAACCTGTAAACTCTGCGAATTCACCTGTCCGCGTGGTGTCCCGATTGTAGATGTCCTTCATGCTCTACGAACAGTAGGCTTCTCGGAGCGGAAAGTACCTCCTCGACTCGAAGAAGTGTTGTGGAAGATCTACGAGAGCGGCAACCCATGGGGCGAACCTAAGAAGACTAGAGCAAAATGGACCGAAGGCCTTGGTGTCAAGGAAGCGCTCGATGGAGTAGACGTGTTGCTGTACACCGGATGCGCTTCATCATACGATGCAAGACTGCAAAGCATCGCAAAGGCCGTTGCGTCGATCTTGAAAGCAGCTGGGGTTAATTTCGGAGTTCTCAAGACACAAGAAAAATGCTGTGGCGACGCGGTCTATCAAAGTGGCGAAGACGCCTACCTCGAAGAACTTGTTACTGAAAACATCGACACAATCAGAAAGACAAACGCGTCAGTTGTCGTATCAATCTCACCCCATTGTTTCAACATATTCAAGACCCTATACCCGAAGTACGGCGCAGACTTCAGAGCAGTTCACTACACACAGCTCCTTGCAGACCTTCTAGACTCAGGAAAAATCAAACTCGCCCAACCGTTCGAGACGGCAGTCACTTACCACGATCCCTGTTACCTGAGCCGCTACCATGGTATCCAAGAAGAGCCGCGGAAACTCCTTGAATCAATCAAAGGCGTGAAGCTTCTCGAGATGGCGAACTCTGGGGACAACACACTCTGTTGTGGTGGAGGTGGCGGCCGCATGTTTCAGGAAGACGCCGGGGAGCGTCTCTCAAACATTAGAATCAGAGAGGCGTCAGAAACTGGCGCTCATGTCCTAGCGACCTCTTGTCCGTATTGCATCCAGAACTTCGAAGACGGCGCCAAGACCGAAGGAAAGAACATGCAAGTTTCCGACGTCGCGGAGTTAATCGCGGCGTCGATGCGAGGCGGGTAGGTGAGTCTGATGCAGGATACAACACAAGTCTCAGAATTCAAGGGAATCATGGTATACTTAGAACACTCAGCTGGCCAACTGGAAAGTGTTTCGTTAGAGATCCTTGGCAAAGCTCGCGAACTCGCAGAGAGATTAGCAACGGACGTTACAGGCGTGATCCTTGGGTATGATATCCGAGAGTTCGGTGAGGAAGCTGCTCAATTCGGCGCCGATCGAGTTCTAGTCGCAGATTCCCCCTCACTCGCACAATACACTACAGAGGCATTCTGTAATGTCCTTGCTGAAGTAGTGAGAGATCGAAAACCCGAGATTTTCCTCTTGGGCGCAACACACGACGGGCGTGATCTCGCAGGACGTTTAGCAGTTAGATTGAACACGGGTCTCACTGCGCACGCAGTCCAAGTTGACATTGAACCAGAAACGAACTTGCTTGTTTGTGGTGTCCCAGGGTTCGGCGGGAGTATAGTCGCAAGGTGCAAATGTCCGCGAAGTCGACCGCAGATGGCAACAGTTCGTCCTGGAATCTTCCCCGTACCAGAGAGAAGGCCGCAGAGAAAGGGAGCGATAGAAACGGTCCAGGTCAATACAGGTCAAGTGCGAACGAAAGTTGTCGAGCGCTCAGTAAAGGCAGGAGTAGACATTGCAAGAGCTGAGATTGTGGTGATAGCGGGGCGTGGTGCAGTAACCTATTTCGACTCAGTCAGAAAATTCGCTGACTCGATCGGCAGTGCAATTGGCGTTACAAGACCATTGGCTGATAGGGAGTTAATGCCCCGCGATTATCAGGTTGGATCAACGGGGATCGCAGTAACGCCAAAGCTCGCAATTGTTCTCGGAGCGAGTGGAGCAGCACATTTTGTCTCGGGAATTCGTGGAGCGAAAACCGTTATTTCCGTAAACAAGGACCCGGATGCTGACATCAACGCCGACGCAGACTACTTCGTGGTCGAAGACATAGGCAGACTGCTACCGGCCCTGCTTTCGAAGCTTGAAGGAAAGTGAATGAGACATGAGAACCATAGTTTGCATGAAAGTTGTACCGAAAACCGAAGATGTGAGATTTGACCAGCAAACTAGGACTCTAGATAGGAGCGGAGCAGAGAACGAAATAAATCAACCTGACAAGAGCGCATTGGAGATGGCGCTGCAGCTAAAGGAAAGGCACGGCGGCGATGTGGTTCTGCTCTCAATGGGACCATCGTTCTTTGAACCATACCTACGCCTTGGCATCGCCATGGGAGCCGACAACGCCATTCTGTTGAGTGATAGGGCTTTCGCAGGTGCCGACACCTACCCGACTTCCTATACCATCGCCACTGCGATCAGGAAAATCGGTAATTTCGACCTGGTCCTGTGCGGTGAGGAATCTTCCGACGCAAGCACTGGCCAAGTTCCACCCGGAATTGCTGAATGGCTTGACATACCTCAGGTCACCTACCTGTCCCAGCTGAACATCGAAGGAAGCATGGCACGGGCGAAGCGAACCGTCAAAGGTGGTTACGAGATTGTGGAGGCCCCCCTTCCACTTCTTGCTTCGGTTGAGCTTGGATGCAATTCTCCACGTTTCCCAGATTTTCGCAGAAAGAGGTGGGCGGAGAAAGAATTCAAGATCACTGTGTGGACAGCAGCTGACATGGGAGTTAATCCTGACAAGATTGGTTCGAAGGGGTCCCACACAACTGTGGACGAACTAGTTGAACTGCCCAGGCCATCCAGACGGATGCAGCGAATCACAGGCTCTCCGGAAGAAGAGGCCGTGTTGATAGTGCAGAAGATCAAGGAGGCGTTTGGAAGCTGAACGGTCAAATGAGCAATTGGGAGGTGAGTTCTCGTAGCCAGTAAGGGGAAAGAAAGCTTGGTCTTCGGCCTCGGAGATATTGAAGGCTCCAACTCGAACAGTTCTTTTCGGAATTACGACGATTCGTCAGGTATCCGGTGCAGTAACTGCTACAACTATTGGAATCGAGTATGCGTGCACTGCTCGCGGTGCGGCTCACCAGAGTACACGCCCTGCATGCACTGTGATCTTGATTTGAGATAGCTCGCAGCCCTGGTGCAAGCTTCTACTCACGTAGGAATTGATGACTAGTGAATGGTGGTTGGAGGCGGGCCCGCCAGGCTTGCGCGTGCACGCTTGGAAGTGAGGGAGGTGGGGGGGGCTGAATTTTGTGGGGACAACATGTTACTTTGCGGTTAACCGAACCTCTAGGCGAGTATTGACATGACGCGGACGTTGGGTTTGTAGATGGCTTTCTTGGTTATGTCCAACGAGCAACTTCCATGAATATCACAGTATTCTTCACATCGCTCGGCCATGTCAAGGTCCTTGTATCCGAAACCGCAGAGCTCGCACTGGAGCACCGCCTCACCTTTCCTTTTGAACTCGCTTACCATCTTCAAACCTCAGAAGTCAGCGCCTACGGCGTTCAGATAAGGATTGCATGCAACCCTTGAAGACCCATCCTTTGAAAGGACAGCCATCCGCATTTTGACTGATTTACGTCAAGTGTCTTGAATCAGATAATGAGACTTCATTTCCAGATTTACATCAGGTTGGCTATCGGGTTTCGAGCGTTCGTTATCATTGGCTGACAGCAGCTCTTAACATTGCCAATAGCTCTTCGTCGGTAGGGTTCCTGAGCGACAAGGTCCCTGACGGCATGATCCTACGCAGCTTCCGCACCCTTCGCAAACGGCCTCTGAAACCTCTGCAAGCTTAGTGCCCCGGCGTGACGACAGTGCTCATCGAAATGTGCTGAGTACTTGTTTGAGTTCTAGCTTCTGTAAGGAGGTGACTCTGACGCGTTCTGCGAGTGTTGGGCGGGTCTGTTTGTAGATGATGCCTATCGGAATCTTGTCTTGCCGTCCAATCAGACCGAGCGCCGCGTCATAGTCGTTAGGGTCATGCTCTGGCCCGATTTCAACGGTCTTAGCGGGATATTCCTTCCAAGTGTCATGGAAAGTTGGACAGGGATTGAGCACATGTATCAACGCGAAGCCTCTGTGCCTGATTCCTTCAGCAATGAGAAGTGCTAGGTGGTTCGGTTTGCCTGGGAATCCCCTCGCCAAGAATGAGACTCCGTACGCTAGGGCCAGTCTGGTGATGTCAATTGGATCCTCTTGATTTCCTTCAGGTGTAACTTTCGTCTTGTACCCGAGCGGGGTCGTAGGAGAAGGTTGTCCCTTAGTTTGTCCATAGATCCCATTGTCGAGAACTATGTAGGTGATGTCTGGATTTCTTCTTGCCGTGTGAGGAACATGCCCACCCCCAATAGCGAAGGCGTCACCGTCACCCGCAATGCCCACGACGCAGAGTTCTGGGTTGGCGATGTGGATTCCCTGTGCAATGGGGAGAACCCTTCCATGAAGCGTGTGAATACCATACGTCTTGAAATTGTGTGGAAAGCGTCCGTTGCATCCAATTCCTGAAACCATTACGATCTGCTCATTTCTTAGACCCAGTTCTTGGAACGCCATCCCAACTGATCTGAGTACACCGTAATCTCCGCATCCGGGGCACCAGTTGGGATTGTAATCGTTCCGGTACTCACCTACAAGATTAGATTGCATTCCCTAAGCCACCTCCTCGATCTTACGCAATATTTCATCCGGCGTGAATGGAAGCCCCTCGGTCTTCGTGAGAGAGATAGCATCAATTCCCAAGCGTGCTCGTAGAAGGTTGGCGAACTGCGAAGTGTAGTTCAACTCTGGAACTAGCACCTTCTTGGCTCCTTTGAGAAACTTGGAGAGCTGAGCTTCAGGAAGTGGATTTAGGAGTTTGCATTGCAACCAGCGCACATGGGTCCCATTTTTCCTAGCCCGCAGAATAGCTTCGTGGATTGCGCCTTGCGTTGAGCCCCACCCGATCACCGCCAAATCAGCATCCGGATCCGGTAACTCCATGACGTTCAATGGGTCTTCAGCAAGTTCTTTTGTAGCAGTTGTGAGTTTTCGGAATCGCTTGGCTGACATTTCTGAATGTGCGTGTGGTCCGAAGCTCGGTCGGCCTTTTTCGTCATGTTCGACACTCTCGGCGACGTATTCCCCAAAAGTCTCACCTGGTAAGGGCATTGGGGAGATGCCATCGTGAGTGACCGCATATCTTCGAAAGCCATCGATCTCGGCGAGCTCTGCTTTTTCTCGTTCTGTGATCTTTATTGACTCCAGATCAGGCATCGGGACGCCCTCTGTGAGTTGAGCCAGTGATTGGTCAGTGAGTAGTATGACGGGGAGCTGGTATCGTTCCGCCAAGTTGAAGGCTCTTATTGTTTGATGGAAGCAGTCTTCGACGTTTCCCGGAGCAAGAACGATCCTTGTAGCATCCCCATGCCCTCCATAGACAGCATGATTGAGATCTGATTGCTCAGTCTTGGTTGGAAGCCCAGTCGACGGACCGCCTCTCTGTGCATCGACGATTACTACAGGAATCTCCGCCATTGAAGAGAGTCCCATCATTTCGGTCATCAAGGAGAGGCCTGGTCCAGAGGTCGCTGTCATTGACTTGATTCCAGCGTACGACGCGCCTATTGCCGCGCCCAAGGAAGCGATCTCATCTTCTCCTTGCAATATTGCTCCCCCGAAGCCGGGGAGAAGAGAGACCATGCTGTCGAGAATGTCTGATGCAGGGGTGATCGGGTATCCAGCGTAGAAGCGGCATCCCGCAGCAATTGCTCCAAGTACAATGGCTTGGTTGCCCGACAAGATGATCTTGTTCGACGGAGTCTTGGGTAAGGCTATCGGGGTTGCTTTTGGAGCAAGACCAAATCCCGTGTTTATCGCGAGGAGGTTTGTCTTGAGGAGCTCTTCTCCGCGTGATCCTAGCTTGTTGCGAACTACTTCTTCAAGGATCTCCTTCGAAACGCCAATGTGGGCGCCTACGTATCCTGCGACGACCATGTTTCGTGCTTTTGGAAGGCGGAGCTCATTCTTGGCGATTGAAGTGAACGGTGCTCCGAGGGACCGCTTGCGCAGCGATGAATAGGTCTTTGGAGTTCGATCCTCATCGAAGATCAGTTCTCCGTCTGGTTTTAGATCCTTGGAGTGTGAGGCGATGGCCTCCGTGTCGAACGCGACAAGAATATCGAGTTGGTCGCCTTGTGAGTAGGCGTGCCAGTCGCTTGCTCGAAGCTGGTACAGGCATGGGCCGCCGCGAACCGATGACGGGTATGTTCTGAATGTGAAGATCTTGAGGCCTATGCGCGAAATTGCGTATGTCAAAACTTCGCCTGCGAGAATCACTCCGTCTCCTGATTCTCCGGCAAATCGAATGGTAAGGTCCAAGTGCCACTCATCTGCGAGTGGGCTGGTTTCCTATCGGTTTTTAGCCTCTCTATTGGTTCTCGGTATTGATTTTACGTAGAGTAAGTGTCTGAGCACCCAGTTTCACATTCCTTAGAATACGTAAGGAGGCTTCAGATTCTCAGTCCTTTATTATCTTGAGACCAAGTGCCAACATAAATCCTAGGCCTGCATACATTGGAACTGTGGCACCACCTCCCAGTTCCCATCGGCTTGCGAAAATGTCGGGCCTCGAAAGGTATGCTTCGAAAGCGAAACGATTCAAGAATGTCATAGTGGGCAGAAG
>Ga0209002_10000953_pt1 | contig 23296 bp, 21 predicted proteins | sample Rifsed16ft2_FD_184010 | JGI IMG/M metagenome (GOLD analysis project Ga0209002, IMG submission 184010) | Soil microbial communities from Rifle, Colorado, USA - sediment 16ft 2 (version 2) | ecosystem: Environmental > Terrestrial > Deep subsurface > Rock core/Sediment | place: Rifle, Colorado... | reverse complement strand
CACGAGTGCATCGATCGAATTGCTTGGCGGCTGGGCCGTTGCGGCGCTATTGAGGGCATAGGTCTGGATCCCCTGGGCAACTGAAGCCTGGAATGCGATGAGTAGCATTATGACGGATTTCAATGTCTTCATGGCGCAACGATAATTGTTTTATTGAGAACAGAGCTGGACACGTTCGATCGATCAAGCGCTTTGAAGGTGAACACATAGGCACCGAACGGCGGAGCAGGGGAAAGAGAGACGATCTCTGTATAGATGCTGTCGTCCGGGGCAGCATCGCCATTGATCCCGTCATCATTAAGAAACAGCATAAGATTGCTAGGTGTGGTTCTTGTCACGGACAGTATGTCACCCTGTCCATCAGGGTCGGTGGCGTGAACAGTAATGACAAATGATTCTTGAAGATTAGGACGAACCGTATCCGGCGCCATGAGATAAGACAGGACTGGCGCCCGGTTCAATCGTAAAATGGCGAAAGGTACTCGAACTGTATTGCTCGTGTACTCCTTTGCATCCGATGAACCGACTTCAGCATAGAACGTGCCGATTTCAGATCGTATTGCCGTGAATTTCACGGATCCGGTGAATATTGAATCATTGGCTATTGAATCGGGGAATATACCGTTGTCACTCAGAAGTCCCCGTGCAATTTCAGGCTCTCTTTTCGTTCGAAAGAACGTGAATTGGGTTTCAGCTATCTGATTCTGGCCGACGGGATGTGAGACGCTCGCTGAGATACGAAGGTCGTATGAAAGCAGATCGGTAGGCTTTCGGTCGGGACCAACATTAATCGTATCGGAATTCACAGATGCAGGAATAAGACTCACGGAGAGGACTTGCGGCGCACTGCCGATTGAGTCAACGATCCGGAGATCTTTTTGTTCGCAGGACGACGAAAGAAGCCAAATGCCCGTTAGAGCAAAGAGGAGCGGAAGAAAAGGAGGGAAGAATTGATGCTGACGCACAAAAACCCACTGTTAGTTGTTTTAGCAGGACTCAATAACAATGACTATGCGGTCAGCCTTTCTTGGTACGAGAAATCTTATGAAAAAACTCCCCAAAAGCAACTCCCAATCAGAGAGTAACGGTGAAAGGAACGAAAGAGAAAGAAACAGCTAGAATCAACATGGAAATCCAGCCAATTGACAGGCGCGTTGCGTCCAGTGGTGTCTCATCGGGGACGGGCGGATGTTCAAGTTTGATGAAAAAATACGAGATCATGGCCCAGATGAACCAACCGCTCCAGCTGTATTCGGAGAAGGGTATGAGTTGAGCGACAGGTTGATCTGAGAAAGCTGATAGGATTGCGCGGAGCGCGGAATCAAGAACCGACGGGACTCCGAGAACCAGAAGAATCACGAACGCCCATTTTGCGACAATTTTCTGGGTATCTCCAAACATCGTGTACATGATGTGTCCGCCGTCGAACTGGCCTATCGGGATAAGGTTCATCGCCGTGACAAAGAGGCCAAACCAACCCACGCAGAGATAGGGATAGTGATAGATCTCTGACATTGGAGGGACAAACTGAGTTGTGGAATCAGCGAACGTTGCTATAAGTAGTTTGAACAGTATTGTCTGACCAAACTCGAGCGGAAGTCCGTCACTGCTCGGGAGCGCGTTCAGATGAAAATCATAGTTTGGATGGATGGAAATAATGTACTCCGGGCCAGGCAAGGTTGTCAACCCGTAGCAGAGGACGAGTATGCATGCCAAGAATCCAGCCAATGGTCCTGCGACGCCGATGTCGAACATCGCTTTTCGTGAAAGGACCTGTGAACGCGTCCGAATGACTGCTCCGAGGGTTCCAAAATTCAAGAGAAACGGGATAGGCGGAAAGGGGATGAAGTAGGGAAAGCTTGTTTTGACTTTATGATACCGGGCCGCGAAGTAGTGGCCGAACTCATGGCTTGCGAGTACAAAAAGAATTGCGAATCCGTATTCGAATCCGGTGGGGAGGTTTCGCAGTTCGAAAGGATCTTTCCCCGCCCATTGAACTCCTGCGATCGCCGTTGTGAGGGCGGTAGCGGCCAACAGCAAGAGGCTCAATGCGGGACCGTAGTCCCGCATTTTGCTATGAATAGGATCTGACTGCTCGTCTGTGCTCATTCTCGTTTCACTGCTGAGAACAAGCTACGGAAAAAAGCCATCAATTCAGCCTTAGATTGAAATCCAGTTGTTCACGGTCTTGGTGATGACGGAACTCCGCTTTCAAAAGTGCTGACGCTAGGCCGAGGCGAGGAAGGAACGCCACTGTCAGCAGCATAGGAAATCGCAAAATTTATTGCGATAGTGATAGCGACTGAAGCGATTATGGCCTTTGAGCGACGAACAAGTAGGTGGGGGGTATTCATCTTAGCTCCTTGTTAGTGGTTTGAGGAGATTCTGCACAGAATAGTGGAACGAATATTAGCGAAATTTCAGGGAATGTCAACAATAATTCAGCGAATTCTCGTAAAATTCGTTGTTTCAATGAGATAGCGGCCTTCCAAGATGGTGTTGGGTGTCACATTTGTCGTCAGATCACGCGCATTTGCCTTGACATCAAGGGGATTGCGGTATATATTCGTTTCAATTTACGATTGAAAGGTTTGCTGGTGACCATTTTCTGGAAAATTGTTGTTTCTTGGCTGGCATTAGTGGTTGTCGTTGCACTGAGCTTTCTCCTGTTTAGCCACTCCCAGATCACACTTCAATCCCAGATTGTGAATTCCCTCCTCTTCCTTATCGGGATTGTCTCAATTAACATTTTCCTCAGGGAGAGGAATAGAAGGAGCAAGGTAATATTTCTAAACTTCTCTGTCTATTTCCTTCTTTCAATTGGCTACTTTGTTTATCCGTTTGTCGGCGTCCTTTTTCCGCAAGAATTGTACGCGAGCCACTATTTCTATCAATATGTGTTATGCGCATTGATAGTCGTATCGCTCGCTTTTTCCTTGGTATATGCTGCATTGGATACAATACTGACCAATATGGGCATACTGAAGAAGTACTTGACCACGGCAGTGATCGTCGGAGGTTTCTTTCTATACTACTACTCTCCGATTCTCAACGATCCTCAATATCTGTACAAGACTGAGGATATCGCTGACTGGAGAATTGTAGATCAGACTGTGAGTCAGCTGAAATCGATTGGGATTCAGGATCCAAAACCGGAGCAGGTTTCTGAGCAAATCGGCCTTAATGCTTGGAAAGACGGGAAACCCGTCGGCCTTTTGTTCCCTGATGAGAATATCCGTCGTATTCAATTCATTATGCCCTACCTGGAAGGCAATAACTATCTTCCCCTTCTGATGAAGCCACTTCATCTGAACGTGATATATTTGGATGTCCTTTCGGTCGTTTTTCTGTTTACGTTTTTTGGCTACCAATACAAGAAAGACCCACCCCAAGGGGCATATGTGGAAAAGATACTTTTTCTTTTTCTCCCATTTTGTTCTCTTGAGGCTTTGCATTTCTACACGTACATTATGGTAAATGATTTCTCGACATTCCTTCAAATATTCAACATCGCGCAATATCTTGTCATCTGTAATCTTCTCCTTCTTTTGGTTTTCTTCAGCCTGCGCCTAAGTTTTATCAGCAGCATCAAAGGCGAATTCTATGAGCGAGAGCTGGTTCTGGATTCTGAACATATTAGTCGCTGGCGTGACGGTATTGATAATCTTGTTGTACGTCATTTTCTTAACCCGAAAACGATTCATGGAAGGCTTTTTGCACCGCGCGAGGCAAAATCCAGAACCTAACGTTTTACAGCGTTTTATCCTCCGTCTTTTCCGCAATCGCGATGGATGAGACGAAGTTTGTTTGGAGGCACAATGGATTACCCGATAATAGGAAAAAGCAAAGCAACTGAAGATCTCCGAAAACAAGTTGCCAAGATCGCCAAGACACAGAAAGATATTCTGATCATTGGCGAAACTGGCACGGGAAAAGGCGCGGTTGCTAAGAATATCCATGCTGAGCAATACAAAGAGAATGGAAAGAACGACCATCCGTTCGTCTCTGTGAATTGCTCGGTTGTGGATGACCGCGAACTGGAAGCTGTACTCTTTGGATTTGAAAAAGGTGTTCCAGGAATGCCTCCCACGACAAAACGTGGAATTTTCGAACTGTCTGATGCTGGCACCGTCTTGATAGAAGAGATCGAAGAAGCCAGCTTCAGGAATCAGATGAAGATCCTCACGTTTCTCGACGACAGGAAGACAAGACGATTAGGGGGCAATTCTCCGAGAAGCGTAGATGTCCGCGTGATCATGACGGTGAAGCACTCGCTGGATGAGCTCCTGAGCATGAACAAATTATACGAAGACTTCTACAGGAAACTTAGCCAGTTGGATTCAATCGAAATTCTCCCGTTGCGTGATAGAAGAGAAGACATACCAGTTCTTGTGAAACACTTTGTGACTGAGATCTCCAAGGACCTAGGAATCAGAGACGTTGCGTTGGATATCAACGCTATCGATGTGCTTGTTCGACACCCTTGGAAGGAGAATATCCGAGAGCTCAAGGCCGTTATTGACAAGTCCGTCCTCTTTTCGACCGGCGGGAAATTCTCTCTGCCCCCGGAGTTGGCGGACGAGAAGACCGAAGTTGTCAAGATGATCAACAATGTCGTTTCAGGCCAGTCGTTCGTCTTGGATAATTCGTTGGATGCCATCGAGAAAGGAATCATAGAAAGGGCACTGACAAAATTTGGCTTTAATCAATCCCGCGCAGCGCATTTTCTAGGAATGACCGAGCAGACTTTGCGTTATAAGCTAAAAAGGCTTGGAATCGCGAGCGCCCGAAGCCGATGAGCGTGACAGAATTCGAATTGTCTTGAGCCCTTCTTCGGAAGGGCTTTTTTTTGGTTCACTGCCACAGGTGAACCAAACGGGATTCGTGAGGGAAAAATGAGGTTTTTTGTCGAAGCTCGTCTGAGGCGAAGTAATGACTTCCATACGTAAGTAGCCCGCTTGGAGGAATTTGAACCGCATAGACCGGTCAAAGTGAAGGCTTCCAACATTTTTCTCCAAGTAAATGAGTTCCTCACGGTTCCTGCCGATCAAACCACAATAGATCCTGACCGAACGGATAGCTCCAAACTCATCGGAGCTCAAAGCAGTTACGTGAAGGCTCAACATTCCCCCGACAATCGATTCACCCAGAACGGCAGTTGCCCCCAGGTCGTTCACCGCGGAAAATGTCGCAACAGGGCCATCGGAAATAATGACATTCCCTTTTTGAAGAGCGGAAAAGATCGACTTTTCCGAAGGACTTGATTCAAGAAACAGGCCGGTTCGCATTCTTCCGAATATCTGACGATCGTGTTCCGCAATGCGAAGAAATGGTATCCCAATCTGCCGAAATCGGTTGAAATTCCCGTGCGCGTCATTTCCCGCAAGGGCAAGTATGCGGATTCCGGAAAGAAGGAGTCTCACCCATTCTTTTTTTCCCCGCTCAAATCCATCTCCCAGTTGGCCGTTAAGAAATTGCGTGCCGGTCAAACCTGCCAGTTGAAGATCGGCCCGCGTCCAGGCTCCGCGACCCAGAAGAAGTTTCTGGAGAAGGGGGACATGTTCCTGCGGATGCGCAGCAACAGCCTTCCCCGTGCCGCGTTCCGCCAGAACGTCACGTGCCGAATATTCACTCCGATTTCGCAACCAGCGCTCAGCACTGTCGCCGCTGCCGGGAACAAACTTGTTCTTCCCATAAAGGAGGAAATGAATATTCTCTCCGCGGGAATTACGACACGACACTTCTTCACCAAATATGATCTTATGTTTGCGGTTCGATCGGTTTATGAAGGCCACTTCCTGCAACAGCGCCTTCCATTTTGGCAGCAAAAGATCGTTCCGAAGATAGTCTGACACCTCGTCGTCGAGATCGTATGAATGATCGGTGACACAGAAGAATGATAAGCCAATCGCCTTGCTCAAAGTAACCGACGGTTCAAGCGGTGCACCATACTCAACCTGATCATTCGTGTATGAGCTGTGTACGTGAACATCTCCGAGATGAAGACCGGGCAGTTTAGGCAAGGGCGAATCAGGTACAAATATTTCCAACGGTTTCTGGGAGGATGAACGATAGTTGTCGTTATGATAAATGCGACGTCCGTTCCCTGATTCGATTTCGAATTGCACGTCGAGAGTTACCCATCCTAGCATTCCGCGAGTGGGTATGTGGGACACCGTCCACCACCACCGTTTCTTGATTGTGACGGGTCTGGTCAACAATTTCTTTTGAAACAAAGTGCGGCCGTTCTGAGAACCGCTTATCGTGACTTGCAGGAGGCTGCATGGATATTGATGCGCGTCCTTGACCAGCATGAGGAGCGGAATATCATTCCCGGGCTCAATCCGATGCGGAGCATCAGCAATGATCTCTGGTTCCTTCTTTCTGAGATAGCTCCAGAAGTACCGAAAGCGATAATGCGTTTCGGCGTACAGGAAGACAGGAAGGAGCCAGGTTATGTCAAGAATATCATTCAATACTTTCGCTCTTTCCAAATCACTTTGCCGCCGAAGAATACAATAAAGGGGAGGAGAAGCACATAGAGATGATAGTAGAGTTCGAAGTAATAGAAATACTGAAGATGGCTTTCTTTGCCGACACGTCGCGTAATTGTGCGAAGGAACATATAATCGGCAATCCATTTTGCCGCAAGAGCCACGAGCGAGCCGAAGAAGCTTCCGTAAAGCATCGGGACAAGAATGAATGAATGAAGAAGGAATCCAATTGCCATGATCAAGAAACCAGTGAGAGTCATATCTAGGCCACCCTTGCCCCAACGATGCTTCTGACGCATAAGCTCCTTGAGAGTCCGGCACGGTGTGCTCATGACGAGGAGGGCCGGATCGATGGGGTAGAGATAATCCCATTTGCCGCTCTTCACGATTGCCTGGAAGAGGGCGTAGTCTTCTGTGACACTAAATCCAATGGAACGATAGCCTCCAACGTCATCGTACGCCCTCCTCCGAAAGGACAAGTTGTTGCCAATTGTGCTCAGTGGGTTTCCAAGCGACGCGGCCGCGGACGCTATCCCCAGAAGATAAGTCCAGTCGAGAGACTGCATGCCCTCAAACGGACCGGTGGCTCGCTGGAGAGTCAAACCTCCCACAATCCCAATGCCCTTTTCGTATCGCCGGACAGTCGATTCGATCCATGTTGGCGGCACCACACAATCGGCATCCGTTATGAAGACCAGTTCGCCCTTTGATTTCTCAATGCCGACGATAAGTGCGTTTGTTTTCCCGCCAGACGTGGTCCCACCGCTGGTCGAAATCACGATGAGGTTCGGGATCGTGCGGGAGAGTGATTGACACAAATGATTTGTCCCGTCGCTGGAATCATCATCAACCACAATGATCTCATAGAGGGAACGCGGATAGGTTTGGTTTGAAACTGATTGAAGGCAGGTCCGAATATTATCCTCTTCATTTCGGGCCGCGATGATTACGGAAACAAGCGGGGTAGTGTGATTCCCCAGGGTGTCTCTGGTTCGACGAACGCCAATAAGAAAGATAAACACCTGCATGAGATAAAGGAAGAGAGCAATGAAAAGGAAGGTATCAGCGGTCATGAGATAAGGGGGAAAACTTGAACGTCGGAAGAAGCGAATCAAGGGCTCTCTTGAGAATGTCCACGATTTTGTCAACAGTGTTTTCGTTGTCATGGAGCAGAATGATCGACCCGGGATGGACCTTCTGGATAATCCTCTCAGAGACGACACGAGCCGGCTGATTCCGCCAATCCTGCGAATCAAGACTCCACATGACCAATTTATGCCCGGTCAATTCGAGAGTCTTCAGAAGTGTAGGACGAAAGTAGCCGTAAGGTGGACGGAAAAGGGTTGATGTGGTTCGAGTCGCGTCCAGGATCTGTTGTGCTCCTTGTGTTATTTGTCTCAGCACGAATTGACCAGAACGGAAGAAAAGCAGGGAATGGTCGTACGAATGGTTCCCAATCGTGTTTCCGAGGCGCGAGGCTTCGCGGGCAATCTCCGGGTATTGCGCCACATGAGAGCCGAGAAAAAAGAATGTGCCCTTGATCCCGTACGACTGAAGGGTCTCGAATACGCGCGGGGTACTGTGGGGGTGAGGTCCATCGTCGAATGTCAAGCTGACCGTGTTGTTCGGCATATTCCACATTGTCGAAGGGAAAAGAGCTTGGACAAAACCTGAAGAATTTGGTATCATGCCCGAATCTGTTTTCCTTTCCATTCAAGCGAAGAGAATTGCCCCGCGAACGCGGCCGCCACAATGTACGGAACGTGCAAAAGCTCTGCAATAAAGAAGTCGCCCAGATCCACCTTCAGATCATAGCGCACTGCGGCTGTTCTGAGCATTGAATAGTCCACAATTGCTTTTGTAGCGTAAAAACCGACCGCAATAGGAAGGAGAATGGAAACGAACAGGGAGAGGACCCCAAAAACGAAAAGAGATACGAAGGACAGATACAATCCGACGAGTTTTAAGAAAATGTATTGATCCTCGTAATTTCCGCGTTTTGCAGCCCAACGTATTCTCTGGCTCCAGAAGGCACGTATGGAGGATGGCGCCGGTGTTGCTACGATGGAGCCTTTGTTTCCCGAGTGCCGGACCTCTCCAAGTCCTCGTTGGTTAATGCGCTGCATTAGCACCTCATCATCGCAAAACCCTGAGTCTCCGTATCCATTTGCCGCATCGAAGGCAGTCCGACGAAATGCGACGTTTGCGCCATTGCAGATAATGGGCTTTTTCCTTGCGATCAGCCCGGCTGAGACTCCAACAATCCCAAGAAACTCCAATTGACTTAGCTTTGAGATAAGAGCGGTGGTTGGAATCTCCTTGACAGGTCCTGCAACAAAAGCAGTGCCGTCGTCAAAGGACTGCACCATGGAAGTAACCCAGGTTCTGGGTACAACACAATCGCCGTCAGTTGTAAAAACTAGCTCTCCCTTCGAGGCCCGTATTCCCATCGCCAGTGCATGCGGCTTTCGAGATGTCCTATCTTCGTTTCTTTCTTGTTTACGAAGAACCTTCAGTCTCTTGTCTCGAAATGCAATTTCCTTCGCAATGGCCGGTGATTCGTCTTCTGATCCGTCATCTACAAGTATGACTTCCAGGTGGTCGGATGGATAGTCCTGGTCGAGCACGCTCTGAAGGCATCGTGCAATCGTTGCCCGCTCGTTCCTCGCGGCAATGATGACGCTCACTTGTGGCTGATACGATGATGACTGCGGGAGCCTCAGATTCAGGAGGCCCTTTCGAGCCGAGAGAACGAAGAGAGCGTAGAAAAGCAAGAACAGAAATGTCACACCGATGAGCACAATATCCCACGTCATGGGGCTCCCGTCACTTTCTCGATGACAGGGATATGGTGTGTGGAACAAAGAAGAGGCCGATAAGAGCAGGAGTGGCGATATTGATCATAAATAGCAGCAATGACGCTGCGAGGGCGTCGGGCGAAGGGTAGCCGACCATCGAAGTGAAATAGACAAGTCCGAATTCTCTGATGCCGAGATCGGCAATGGAAAAGGGGAGAAGGGTCTTTGCGAACATCATTGCTGCATATGTGAGAAACGAATCATATGCATTGATCGGATGGAATGCATTCATAAGAAGAAACAATTGAAAATACACAACACCATAGAACATTACAGTCGTGAGAGTTGTAATGAGGAGGTCTTTTGGGGCGAAAAGCGAAAGTGAATCCACAGCCTGTGTCACCCATGCATGTCTTAGCCTGGAGACGCCGGCCTTCAAGAGGAACGTCTTTACCAATGAGAACCGAAGGAGCAAAATAGCAATGATGGATGATCCGAAAACCGAGAGTGCAATTACTGTGATCGATTCCACGTGGTACAAGAAGAGAATGCTGAGAAGTCCTCCAATTGCCATGACGCCAAAAACCTGAAGCTTGTCGATCACCGCGAGTCCTATTACTGTTCCTCGATTCTCACTTGGGAGATGGACAGCCCGCCCGCCGAACTCTCCGATCTGACCCGGAGTGAAGGAGCCAAGTGTTATCCCAAAAAGGAAGGAAGCGAAGACATCCTTGCGAGAAAACCTGTCGATGAAACGAAGCATATAGCTCCACTTGAAAAGCTGAAGCCCTATGTTGCCTGCCACAAGGCATCCCGCTCCCAGAACATAGCGAATGTCGGCATGTTGAAAAGCGAGAACCAAATTGCGGGCGTTCACAAGATTGACAATGATGATAATGAGCACGGCTCCCACGAGGAAACGTGACCAAAAGGAGAGATGCAGCGACCGTCTTTTACGTTCTTCTACGATTTGAGATCTGATTTCCATTCAAATCCTGTAATAAAACCCAAAGGGCCGACCAACGTGTTGTATAGAAGACAGAGGAGTTCCATGTGAACGACCTGTGTCCAAGCGTGGTCCTCGGAAAACATGGCCCCGCCTTTCATGACAAGAACAAGGTCGATCACGACTTTGCCGACAAAGAACGCGATCGCCAGGATCATCGTGGCGGGGAATATCGGTCCAGCCAAAAGGCCCAGCAGAAGGAAAAGGTTGGATCCGTGGAAGAGGAGAAAGAAGAGTTTCATAGGCAAAGTGAAATACTTGCCGGCTGAGAAGTGTCTCTTGCGCTGCTCTAAGAAACCACGAAGAGAAGCAGGCGGAGTTGTTGGGACAAACGACTTGGGGTCCCGGACGAATGATATTGACCAGTCGGTTGTTCGTCGTACCTGCTGAAGAAAGAGGTCATCGTCCCCACTTATTGATTTCATTATTCTGGAGAAACCGTCGACCTCGTTCCACACCTTCCTCCGATAAGCAAGATTTCGACCCGTGCATAGCCAAGCCTTTCCCAACCCGATTGATCCGGCCGACCATATAGCTCCCTTCATTTCTTCATATCTGACGAAATCATGCAAGAGAGATGCAAGGAATCCTGATTGCTGTGTATCCACAGGAAGCAAAGTCCGGTCATAAGGCGAATAACCTGCCACAAGCCCGACGTTCTGAGTGAATCCTTTGATCATCTCGGAAACCCAGTCCTGTCCGGGGATGCAATCCGCGTCGGTAAAACAAAGGATTTCCCCTTTGCTGGCGAGAATCCCTGTAATTAGTGCAGCCTTCTTCCTGGCCCGTTGTGAGACCGAACGGTCGGCTGAAATAACCCTCAATTTCTGATGCTCTGCCGTGTATTTCTCGGCAATGGAGTGTGTCCGATCAGCGGACCCATCATCGACGATGATAATCTCATATGATCTGTACGATTGCCCCAGAAGCGCATTCAGAAGATGGGGCATGTTTTCTTCTTCGTTTCGGGCGGCAACAATCACAGAAACGAATGGTATTTCCGCGTTAGTGTGTGGTGGAATTCTCCCCAAACCGACCACAAGGAAAACAGTTACCGCCGAGTAGAAGGCAAAGGCAAAGCCGACACCGACGATGATCCATTGTTCAATCGACATATCATCAGTATGGAGAATAAAGACTACTTTTTCAAGGCAATCAATTGTCTCAGCGAACTCTTTAGCCTATATTGATGAGCACTTGAAATGAGATGACAATGCAACCGCTGATTATTGGCATAGCAGGTGGGACTGGATCCGGGAAAACGAGTGTCACGACACGGATTCTCGAATCACTCAACAAAGATGAGGTAACGGTGATAGCGCACGATTCCTACTATCGCGACATAGAGTTTTTCAAAGGAGTCCCTCCTGAATCGGTCAATTATGATCATCCCTCTTCTCTGGAGACTTCTTTGCTTGTTGAGCACCTTCGATCGCTTCGCGACGGAATCAGTGTCGAGCAACCGACGTACAATTTCTCGACGCTCAGACGGACGAACCAGACGATGACGTTGCGACCGACCGCGATAGTAATCGTAGAGGGGATACTCATCTTCGTTGAGGGAGCGCTTCGTAACCTCATGGATATCAAAATCTTCATTGATGCCGACGCTGATGAAAGACTCATGCGTCGGATCAAGAGAGATATCCTTGAGAGAGGCCGTACGATTGATTCAGTCATAAGCCAGTACTCAAAGACTGTCAAGCCCATGCATTTGGAGTTCGTGGAACCGAGCAAACACTGGGCGGATATTATCATTCCGCGCGGTGCAGAGAATCTTGTTGCCATTGACATGGTGGTAACAAAGATCAATTCCATGATGAAAGAGAAACGTCACAATGCTTCATATTCTTGACTCTCCTCCTATTTTTGGGTATCTTTTTTGGTCATAACTCAGGCGTTTTGCCTGCCTCATCAACCCGTTGTGAACCTTGTGAATAAACGAACCTCACAGTCGCCTACCCGCCCTGTTTCTGCTACCTACCAAAAGACTGTTCTCCCAAACGGAATGCGCATCGTGACTGAAGAAATCCCGCACGTTCGCTCTGTCGCCGTGGGGGTTTGGATCGACGTCGGCTCACGGGATGAGGAGGCTCTCACGAACGGGATTTCGCATTTTATCGAGCACATGGTGTTCAAGGGGACGAAGAAGCGCTCTCTAAAGGCGATTTCCAGAAGCATAGAGTCGGTGGGCGGCTACCTGAATGCCTTTACAAGCAAGGAACACACCTGCTATTATGCGCGCGTGTTGGATGAATACACCGGGCTCGCGGTCGACGTGCTCGCCGATCTTGCGTTCAATCCGCTTTTCCCGGAAAAAGAACTCGAGAAAGAGAAGGGCGTCGTCATTGAAGAACTGCACAATGCCGAAGATGACCCCGATGACATCATCCATGATTACCTGGAGAAGGCCTTATATGGATCCCATCCATTGGGTTTCCCTGTCATTGGAACTGAGCAGAATCTGAGATCATTTAATCGGGATATTCTGGCCGGGTATCGTGCGGGACATTACATCCCTTCAAAGATGGTTGTGGCAGCGGCGGGCAATATCAGGCATGGAGAGTTCCTGAAGCTCGTTGACAAGAATTTCCCCGGGAAAAAGTCCCCGCAAGTTTCAGACATTCGTCGGAAACCCCAGTCCGTTTCGCTAAAAGGGAAATCAGTTGAGGTAGGCAAGCCCATACAACAGGCACATGTGTGCCTAGGGACGACGGCTTTCAGTATCAGAAGCAGAGAAAGATATCCGCTTTTGGTTCTTAATACGCTTCTCGGCGATGGAATGAGTTCGCGGTTGTTTCAAAATGTGCGGGAGAAATACGGATTCGCCTATAATGTGTATAGCTTTGCCAACATGTTAAGTGATTCGGGATCCTTCGGGGTCTACGTGGGGACGGACAAAACCCATGTCGAAGCATCGACCGATCTCATTCTGAAGGAACTGGACAAACTAACATCCAAGCCGGTGTCAACGGCGGAACTATCTCGCACTAAGGCTCAGCTCAAGGGAAGCATGATGCTCAGTCTGGAGAGCATTCCTCATCGCATGATGCGCCTTGGCAGCTCGGAGCTCTATTTCGGTAAGCTGACCCCATTGGACTACCTTCTCGGACAAATCGACAAAGTCGATGCAGGACATATTCAGCGACTTGCCAAGGAGCTTTTCAGAGAAGAGGGATTCTCCAAGATTGTGTTTCGCCCTGAGAAGGGAAAGTCCTCAGACCAGCCGCTTGGAGCTTCTACACTTGCTGCCGTTAATGCTTAGGAACGGACAATGGCCACTGATACCATGACAAAGAAAGAGAGAGCGACACCTTTGAGGCAGAAAGGCGAGGGGGATACGCCTTCTGTTTCCAAGAGAGCAACCTCGATGCAGGCTTCTCCATTGAGAAAACTTGCAGCCACAGCCGAGGAGAGAAAGAAGAAGGGGATAAAGGTCTATCATCTCAACATTGGACAGCCCGACCTTCCCACGTCGCCTGTTGTTTTTGAGACGATCCGGAACATGAACCTGGCGACAGTTGCTTACGCGCCGTCAAACGGGATGCCTCAAGCGCTGACAGCCTGGAAAAATTATTACCGGTTTCATAAGACTGAGTTCGATGAAAAGGAGATTGTGATTACGGCCGGCGGGTCGGAAGCTCTCATATTTGCATTATCGACTGTATGCGATTCCGGTGATGAAGTCCTTGTGTTTGAACCTTTCTACACGAATTACAACGGGTTTGCCACGCTCGCAGATGTGAAGCTGCGTCCGGTTCCGCTCAGCATCAACAACGGATTCCACCTTCCTCCCGAGTCGGAGATTGAAAGGAGAATCACGCCCCGAACGAAGGCTATTCTCATTTGTAATCCCAGCAATCCAACGGGAACTGTTTTTTCGAAAGATGAACTTTCAATCCTTGTTCGGCAGGTAAAAAAACACAACCTCTTCCTCTTGTCTGACGAAGTCTACAGAGAGTTCTGCTATGAATCGGAGTTTCATAGCGTGATGAGTTTCCCCGAGATCCGCGACAGGGCGATACTCCTCGACAGCAGTTCAAAGCGGTTCAACGTCTGCGGCGCGCGTATCGGCGTCATTGCGAGCCACAACGCTGATGTCATTCGGACGGCTTTTAAATTCGGTATGGCTCGTCTCTCGGTAGCGACGATAGAGCAACTAGCTCTCGTGCCCCTTTTGAATGATCCCGAGCAGTTCACACGCCCGATCGTTGAGGAATTTCGAAAACGGCGCGACGTTGTGTTTCAGACTCTGACAACCATCCCGGGCTTGACATTCTACAAACCTGAAGGCGCGTTCTATATCATCATCGGACTTCCAGTACGAGATTCCGAGCATTTTGCCAGGTGGCTCATTGAGGAATTCGACTATGAGAAGGAGACGCTCTTGCTTGCTCCAGCCCAGGGATTCTACGCAACCGAAGGCAAAGGGACAAACGAGGTGAGACTCGCATTCATGCTGAATGTGACCGAGATGAAAAAGGCCCTGACGATTCTTCGACTCGCACTTGAAAGCTATCAGAGACTCTTCCCTCGATAAACACGATCATGGCCAAGATTACCATAGACGGTAAAGTCCTAGAAGTTGATCCATCACGAACTGTCATTCAGGCGGCGGCTGATCACGGAATCGAAATTCCTCATTTCTGCTATCATCCAAGACTTTCCGTTGCGGGGAATTGCAGAATGTGCCTCGTTGAAATCGAAAAAATGCCGAAGCTTGCTATAGCGTGCGCAACGCAGGTTTCCGAGGGAATGGTTGTCCAGACGAAGTCTGAGCGGGTCCTCAAGGCTCAACACGCGGTGATGGAGTTCTTGCTCATCAATCATCCGCTGGATTGCCCGATTTGCGACGAGGCGGGAGAATGCAAATTGCAGGACTACGCCTATGAATACAGTGTCGGTTACAGCCGATTTGAAGAGGACAAAGTCCACAAACCGAAGCGGTATAAACTGGGCCCCCATGTCCTCCTCGACGTAGAACGCTGCATTATGTGTTCACGTTGTATCAGGTTTGCCGATGAAGTGGCAAAACAACCTGTATTGACGTTCACTCAAAGAGGAGACCACGTAGTTCTGACGACGTTCCCTGAGACAACGTTCGACAGTCCGTATTCGATGAATGTCATAGAGCTCTGCCCGGTCGGAGCGTTGACAAGTACTGATTTTCGCTTCAAATCGCGGGTCTGGGAAATGTCTGCGACAGAAAGCGTTTGTGCAGGATGTGAGCGCGGATGCAACACGAATGTATGGGTACGGAACAATCAGATATTGCGCATAACTCCGCGGCAGAACGAAGAGGTAAACTCCTATTGGATGTGCGATCATGGAAGGCTCAACACCTTTAAGCATGTCGGCGGAGAGGGCCGGCTGGACGGCCCGATGATTCGAAAAGAGGGTCGCCTTGTGAAGGTTGGATGGGACGAAGCAATGGCTGCAGTCATTTCTGAATTGCGGTCTTTCAAGAAAGGGGAGATCGCGGGAATCGGGAGCGGTCACGCAACCAACGAAGACAACTACGTATTCCAACGGTTAATGAGGGAGACTCTAGGGACGAAGAATGTGGATGTCGTCTCGCATCGGAAAGAGGGAGACGAGGATTCGTTCCTTATTCGGGCGGAAAAGAGTCCCAATCTTTACGGAGCCAGAATCACAGGTGTGCGTCCCGATGATGGTGGCCTTGATCTGAAAGGTATTATTAGCGGAATAGAAGATGGGACAATCAAGGCATTGTATGTTCTCGAAGAAGACATTGCGGCAATTGCGGAATTCAAATCGTGCTTAGGAAGCCTCGATCTTCTCGTCGTCCACTCTTCTGCGCACAATTCCACGACGGAACTTGCCGATATCGTCCTTTCAATCTCAACATATGCCGAGAAACAGGGGACATTCGTCAATTTTCAGGGTCGAGTACAGCGGATCCGGCCGGCCGTGGCAACCATTGACCAAGACCGGGCGTTGGACGGATTTGCGATGAGCCGTTGGGACAAGTTTGCGTCTCATAATGACAGTTGGGGCCGGCCCGTCAAAAAGGATGCAAGGCCAAGCTGGCGGATCCTGTCTGCTATCGGTTCGGCTCTTGGCGCCAAATGGAAGTATGCGTTGGCTGAAGATGTGTTCAAGGAACTCAGTGAAAGAAACAGTGCGTTTAAGGGAATGACTTATTGGAAGATTGGCTCGAACGGTACAGTTCTATCTTCCGTTCACGAGCCGGTCGCATCCCGCTAGTACCCATGGAAATCTTCATTTCACTCATTCGTATTTGTGTGGTACTTGGAGGCGTTCTTCTCCTCGTTGTTATCCTGGTATGGGCCGAAAGGCGTATCAGTGCAGCCGTTCAGAATCGCATCGGGCCAAATCGAGTTGGTCCTGCCGGGATCATCCAACCCATTGCTGACGTGCTGAAGCTGTTGATGAAGGAGAATATCGTTCCGAAAAACGCGAACAAGACGATCCACGACCTTGCGCCAATCATTTCGATTGGTGTAGCCCTCAGCACCTTCGCCGTGATACCTGTCGGAAACACCATTGAGCTGTTCGGTACCACCATCAAATTGCAGATTGCCGATGTTAATATTGGAATTCTGTACATCCTGGCATTGACGTCCATGGGCGTATACGGAATTACGCTCGCAGGGTGGTCGTCAAATAACAAATACTCGCTTCTTGGCGGATTGAGGTCATCGGCTCAACTGATCAGCTACGAACTTTCGATGGGGCTGTCGATTATCGGGGTGCTGCTTGTGAGCGGGTCGCTTCGGCTTGACGAGATTGTGGAGCATCAGGGTGTATTACTGTGGGGGTGGCTGCCGTCCTGGAACGTCTTTCTGCAGCCGGTCGCGTTTGTTACGTTTGTCGTAGCCGCGTTTGCAGAGACAAACAGACTGCCTTTCGATCTTCCGGAAGCTGAGCCTGAACTCGTCGGCGGATATCACACTGAGTACAGCGGTCTGAAATTCGGCTTGTTCATGCTCTCGGAATACGCAAATATTGTGACCGCGAGCGCGGTGATCGTTACGCTGTTCCTTGGCGGCTACACTATCCCGTTCATCGAAAGTGCGGGTTTTTCTGCATTCACAGTCAGCCTCCTTCAGGTTGCAGCATTCGGTTTCAAAGTGCTTTGCGTGCTGTTGTTCATTATATTGATTCGATGGACCCTGCCCAGGTTTCGGTATGATCAGCTGATGAACCTTGGGTGGAAGGTGATGCTCCCGATAGCGATCGCGAATCTGCTTGTAACCGGTTTTGTTCTTGTTGTCTAAGAATTGAAAGCTATGTCGACAAACGGAAAAATGACGAGGAAGAAGGATCTGACGTTTCTTCAAAAGATCTACATTCCGGAGATCATCAAAGGCCTCCGCCTTACGATCACTGAGATATTTCGGCCGAAGATCACCATACAGTATCCCGAGCAGCGATTCACTCCTCCCGATTCATTTCGGGGCCGGCCGGTCCTGGTCGAAGAGAACGGCACCGAACGTTGTGTAGCATGCGGATTGTGTTCCAGAGTCTGCCCTGCGCTGGCAATCGAAGTTCAGGCGGATGAGACAACCCTGGAGAAGGAGCGATTTCCCAAGAAATTCGAAATCAACATGGTGCGGTGCATCTTCTGCGGCTTCTGTGAAGAAGTCTGTCCGGAAGAGGCCATCATCATGAGCAAAGAGTACGAGCTTGTTTTTGAGAGTCAGGAAGAGGCAGTCTTCGGGAAAGAGAAGCTGCTTGTTCCGATCGACAAAGTTAAAGATCGTCTGGATTTCCTGCATAAAAATCGCTAGGGGCGCCGCTTCACCCCCAGATGCGGCATAGCGATCGGGGACGTCATTCCATAAATAATTCGTGAGCTGTCATGTTCGCACAAGTCGTCAGCGGCGCGACTATTGGCGTCGAAGCGTACCTCGTTGACGTTGAAACGAATGTTGCGCCGGGGCTGCCAAGGGTCAACATTGTCGGATTGCCCGATAATGCGGTCAAAGAGAGCGGGGAACGCGTTTTTGGAGCAATTAAAAACTCCGGATTTCATTTTCCACGCGGAAGGCTGAGCATAAACTTGGCGCCTGCGGACATTCGAAAAGAGGGTTCGGCATTCGACCTGGCAATCGCGGTCGGTCTCCTTGCCGCATACGGAGAGTTCGAATCTTCTGTTCTGAGTGATTTCGTGATGCTCGGCGAACTGGCGCTTGATGGGACTCTTCGACCTGTACGCGGAGTCCTTGTTGTGGCTGTTGAAGCCAGAAAGAGGGGGGTACACGGCATTATTGTTCCAAAGGAGAACGCACGTGAAGCCGGAATGGTCGCAGGTATTGAAGTCTATCCGATGGAATCCTTGAAAGAAGCGGTCGAATTTCTTTCAGGAGAACATGAAATGTTACGGCCCTTTACCGTGAGTATCGATGAAATATTCAGACAGGAGCAGAGTTATTCGGTCGATTTTTCAGATGTCAAGGGGCAGGAATCGGTAAAACGATCCCTCGAAGTCGCGGCTGCCGGAGGACACAATATCATTCTGATCGGCCCGCCCGGCTCCGGAAAGACCATGCTTGCGAAGAGGGTTCCGTCCATCCTTCCTCCAATGACGTTTGAGGAATCGCTGGAAACAACAAAGATTCATTCTGTTGCCGGGATGTTGGCCCCCAATGAGGCTCTTGTGTCGACCCGCCCCTTTCGGTCCCCTCATCATACAATTTCAGATTCCGCACTGGTTGGAGGCGGAACTATGCCCAGGCCCGGCGAGATCTCTCTTTCGCACCATGGAGTTCTCTTCCTCGATGAGTTGCCCGAGTTTGCTCGCAATGTCCTCGAAGTTATGCGTCAGCCGCTTGAGGACGGGAGAGTGACTATCAGTCGGTCGAAGATGTCGGTGGACTACCCCGCGAATTTCATGCTGGTGTGCGCCATGAACCCCTGTCCATGCGGGCATTACGGAAATCCGTCGCAACAATGTTCGTGTTCGACTGCACAAATCCAGAAATATGTGGGAAAGATCTCCGGGCCTCTCCTTGATCGCATAGACATTCATGTTGAAGTACCGGCCGTTCATTATTCCGACCTTTCATCGGGCAGCAAAGGGGAGATGTCACGGGAGATCAGGCGACGGGTCACCGAAGCAAGATCTATTCAAGAAGAAAGATTCAGGGCAAGGCCCGGTCTCTATTGCAACGCAGATATGGAGTCAAAGGAGATCAAGGAATTCTGTGCTATTGACGGATCGGGATCGGAACTCCTCAAGACAGCGATGACCAAGCTTGCCCTTTCGGCCAGAGCCTATGACCGAATTCTGAAGGTTGCCAGGACAATCGCGGATTTGTCGCGGGCCTCTGAAATCCGCCCGGAACACCTGGGCGAGGCGATTCAATACAGGAGCCTTGACAGGAGCTTTTATGCAGCGTAAGAAAGATCGGTCACTCTTTTTGCTCCAGCTTCAGCCATTCAGCCGTTTCTCCGATCTTGTTGCCAACATATTTCACCTCCACTTTCAACCCTCTCTTGCAGTCCGTCAATTTCCCGATTTTGTTGGGGCCGCCGGAGTAGGTGCGATCAAGATAGACCTTTGTTTCCTTGGTGAACCGGACAACGTATGTGCGTCCCGAATCAGAAACCATCATTATCTCCCCATGAAGGCTTATCGAATCAACGATTCCTATCGTCGTGTGTGTTGCAGACAATCCCGGTGATTGACCGATTGGGATGAATACCTCTGTTGCTTTTTGAGAAAAGGCAGCAGATGTTCTCATCAGCGTCAATAAGACGACCAAGGATGTGATCGTTAATGGAGTCCTGAGCTTATCCCGATTCATTCTATCATCTCCCTGCTGGCTTCCCGCAGTCGTTCAATTGCTTGTGGAATGAGCTTGTGGCTTGCAGGTGAGCCGATTGCATCATCTATGGCCTGTAGTGCACTCTCAAGGTGTTGGACGGCCCGGGGATGAAGTCGTGCACCGGAGAGAACCCGTACGGCATCTTCTGTTTCCGCAAAAGCTCTGCTTAACCAGTTCTCGGGGCTTTCCCGTCCTTCCTCCGCCCAATATTTGGCAGTTTCAAGAAGGTCTAAAGCCTCGCGGATGTTCTCGAGGGCATTGATGACCCTTAGGAATGCCGCAATCGCGACGATCTGTGTTCCATCAATCTCAATTCCGATTCCGTTGGGATCGACGCGTGCGAGAAATCTTCCGGAAGGAGAATTGTTGAATGATTCTCCGTCATAGAAAGCGACTGCTCCTTCGATTGTTTCAATGGCGTTATTATGGAAGAAGGGTCCGGTGTCTGCCGACTCGACAAGTGAAGGGACGTTGAACGTACTGTCACCCGGGGTACCCGATCCATCGTCACGCGGTATTCGTTCCTTCGTGAGTCGTTGCGGAATATCGGGGAGATCCTCAACCCCCGTATTGAAATTTGCATTACCGAGGTCCGTCGCAGGAGCGATAAAAGTGCTCGCACCCGCATTCCGATGGCAAATGTTGCACTTGCCGATGTTGTTATCGAGGAAGAGTTCCTGGCCGCGTTTCGCAATTGTCGCCTTGAGGGGAAGGGGAAGGGTCAGTTCTTCCTGACGGCCGAGTGAAAGTTGAAAGGCTTCGAGCGCATCAAGTTCCTCGTCCGTCGGAAGCCTGAAGTCGACCCCTGCGACTCTGTTGAGCGTTTTTGTGAAATGCTGGATGACGGCTCCTGTGGCAAAGGAGCGGAGCGAGAGATCTCCGGGTGCTCCGTCGCCGGACCAACCGGTTCTTGGCCCTTTCGGGCTGGTGATGGTATTCCGAAGCCCAAGCGTATGAGGAACACCCCGCATGACAAAAGAGCTCTCGAGATTACCGAATCCGTCCAGATTCTCCATGATCAGACCGAATTCGCGCATGAGACGCGGATTCTCAAAGTTCTGCTTGAGCTCTGGCATGAATTCCGCAACGAAAAGGGAATTGTCCGGTGGCAGCGTCGCAATGAAATCAGGATCGATGGTGAAGTTGTTTTCCGCTGGGTGACAGGTGCCGCAGGTCCGCCCGTTGCCTCCGAAAGTCTCATTGAAGAACAGCACCCGTCCTTTTTCGATAAGCTGTTGCTGCGGATCCAGTGGAGGCGGTTCGGGCGAAGTCTGACAAGAAATCAGGAAGGTAAAAAGTGTGGTGGAAAAACCGGCGATACACCGCGTGATCCTCATCTTCGTTTCCTCTCTTCTAGCGGTTACAGAAAGCTACAATTTTGGGGATACAGATGCAAGGCGTGCGATTTGTGGGTGACGAAACTTCGATCTGCTGACGTTGTTCGCCATCACGTTCTGTTGCGTCACGAAAATATTGTAGGTTCCAGCGTAATTTCGTATATTTTCTCACGGAGGATTGAGAAGAGGTTCGAGATGAACATCGGTGTGGTTGAAATAGATAGGCCTATAGCGCTCGCCCCAATGGAAGACGTGACAGATCTACCCTTCAGGCTGATCTGTAAGAAATTAGGGGCAGATATAGTCTATACGGAGTTTGTCAATTCCGAAGGCCTTATCAGGGACTCTGCAAAGACCAAGGACAAAATGAAATTCCTTGATGAGGAACGGCCCTTTGGAATTCAAATCTATGGGGCAGAGGAGTCCTCGATGGAACAGGCCGCTTCCATTGCCGAGAGTCTATCGCCTGATCTCATCGATATCAATTGCGGTTGTTGGGTGAAAGATGTTGCATTGAGAGGTGCGGGGGCGGGCTTGCTGAAGGATCTTCCTCGTATGGAACGAATCGTTCGGTCGGTCATTCGGAATGTGACGTTGCCGGTCACCGTGAAGACCCGGCTGGGTTGGGACCAGGACAGCATTCGAATAGTCGAAGTCGCAAAAATGTTGCAGGATTGCGGAATAAAAGGACTCACGATTCATTGCAGGACTCGCTCCCAGGGGCACAAGGGAGATGTCGACTTCAGCCATATCCCATCGGTAAAATCAGCCGTCTCAATCCCAATTTTCGCTAATGGCAGCATTGACACCCCGGAAAAGATCGAGAAGATTTTTCGGGAGACGGGTTGTGACGGAGTCATGGTCGGGAGAGGGGCTATCGACAATCCGTGGATTTTTGCGCAGGCAAAGCACTTCATGAAGACGGGCGTGTTGATGTCCCCGCCGGACCCGAGGCAGCGGATTGAAACGATGCTGGAGCATCTCAGGAATTCCATCGCTCACAAGGGAGAACACAAGGGAGTGATTGAGTTTCGAAAGTACTACGCCGGCTACCTTCGCGGTTATCCCCACAGTTCCAAAGTGCGTACGGAATTGATGGCTTTTATCGAACTCAATCCTGTTGAAGATCGAATCGACCGCTATCTGCAGGCGATCGAATCGGGTGACTTGACGGAAGTCCCCGCCGCGTAGAACATGGATAAGAATCAGGTTGCTGAAATCCTTGACGAGATGGGAACCCTCCTCGAAATCAAGGGGGCCAATCCGTTCCGCTGTCGCGCATTCCATAATGCCTCCATTAATATTTCCTCACTTACGGAAGATCTGCGAGAACTCAGTTCTACGGACCGGTTGACGGAAATCCCCGGAATAGGGAAGGGAATAGCACAGATTATTCATGACCTTCTTGAGTCGGGCAAATCAATGGAACATGAGGACCTGAAGCAATCCTTGCCGCCGGGGCTTCCTGAGCTCATTAGGATACCGGGCCTTGGTCCAAAGAGAGTCAAGCTTCTCTATGAGAAGCTCAAGATCGACTCCTTGCAAGCGCTTGAGGAGGCGGCACGCACTCATCAGCTCTCGGATGCCCCCGGCTTTGGGAAGAAATCTGAGGAGAACATCCTCAAGGGAATCGAGCGGCTGGCCAAGACGCAGACGAAATTCCTCATCAATATCGCCCTGGATGCAGCGGAAAGTCTGTTGGAATTCCTCCGGAGGCAAAAAGGGATCATTCGATGCGAGATTGCCGGAAGCCTTCGACGGCGTAAGGAAACCATCGGAGATATCGACCTGCTGGCAAGTTGTTCAGAAAAATACAGAACGAAGATCCTGGAAGCATTTGCCCGCC
>Ga0209002_10000947_pt1 | contig 23338 bp, 18 predicted proteins | sample Rifsed16ft2_FD_184010 | JGI IMG/M metagenome (GOLD analysis project Ga0209002, IMG submission 184010) | Soil microbial communities from Rifle, Colorado, USA - sediment 16ft 2 (version 2) | ecosystem: Environmental > Terrestrial > Deep subsurface > Rock core/Sediment | place: Rifle, Colorado... | reverse complement strand
TATCAAAACTATTTTTGGGAAAGGAACTTCATTTAAAGAATCTATTCATGTTGAAAGAAACTGAAATATTACCTGAAAAGTTTGTTAAGCTGGAAAAGGTGGATGAATTAAGATGGAAAGAAGTGATCGAATTGATAGCCTGAAGTTCGTTATCCACTCACTTGATGCTGCTGCAGGTAAGGCCGGTGTTAAAGATGTCAGGATAATTATCTGTGGTGGACTTGCTGCAATTGCCTATGGAATGCCTGAAAGGGCAACATTAGATATTGATGCTGAAGTTGACTGTGACATTGAAGTGATAAAGAGGCTTAAAAATGCTGTGAAGTTTCCTGCAGAACTTTCTGTGGATATTTCAAGATGGAGCATGATAGATATTCCTGAGGGGTACAGAGAACGCGCTGTACGATATGAGGCTGTGAAGACAAAATATGTACGTGTATTTATACTCTCTCCGCTGGATTTAATAATATCCAAGCTGAGAGTTTTCAGGGACAAAGATATTGATGATGCAATTTTTCTTGCAAAGAAATTCGGGATAAAAAAAACTGACTTACTGAAAGCAGCGGGAAAGGCTATTAAGACATCACCACCCTCAACTGAAATATTACGCTTTCAAAAGATGGTTAATCACTTTATAAAACTGGCTTATACAAAATGAGACCTGGGGACAAAAAAGACTTTTTACGAGGTCATTAGTATCTGTTATTAAAATAATCATCCAGTATCCTCCTGTGATCAAATGCGATTTCATCAGGAAGCGTTTCCTTAGTGAATATCCCCGCGTCTTTAGCATCATCTGCGGCTATTGGAGTTCCACTGGCACTGGCTATAAATACTGTGGCAATTGCGTGTAATCTTGCATCGCGGTCAGGTGAAGAATAGACATGGAATTGCCGTACAAGGTCAACCTTGAGTGATGTCTCTTCCAGCGCTTCACGCACCGCCGCATCTTCTATTGATTCCCCATAATCAACAAAGCCACCGGGTATAGCCCATCCATAAGGCGGGTTTTTCCTGTTGATCAGTACAATTCCCTTATCTTCAAGCTCGATGATTATATCCACAGTGGGAAAGGGATTCTTTGGCGGAATTGCAGTCCCACACCTGGGACAGGTCATAAATTTCATGTGTAATTTTATAGCAGATGCAGAGGTGAATTGCAATTTTCAGGTTAAACTTCTTCGACAAGGCAGGAGATAGTACCCTCATGGAGCTTGACCTCTACCATATCTCCATGTTGTACATCAGCAGGTGTCTTTACAATTGATCGCCCGGGCAGTTTGTATGTAATGCTGTAACCGCGTGACAGGATGGCGAGGGGGGAGAGGCTGTCAAGCCTTGCAACAACTCCATGAAACTCACTTTTTTTCAAGGCAATTATATGAGAGAAATTTCTGAAGAGCGAGTTTATTGATGTCTCCATCTTGTGCCTGTACATTGAGACCATATTTTGCGGATTATAGGAATTAACATCCTGTGTCAGTTTTTCTATGTGATGTTGCCGGTCTCTTAGAATCCTTTGTATACCGTGTCTAATCCTTGTCTCAATCTCGTCTAATCTCTGAAAATACCTTCCGATCTCCCTTTCAGGGCTGAATATCCTCTTGCTCAGTGATTTTATTCTCTCCCTCTTCTTCTCAATAAAGGTTTTCTTGGCGTACAGGAGCCTCTGATGGAGTATTCCTATATACCGCTGTATGTCTTCCTTGTTTTTAACGACCATTTCGGCTGCTGCCGACGGCGTGGGGGCACGCAAATCTGCGACAAAGTCTGCGATTGTATAATCTATCTCGTGTCCAACAGCGGAAATAACAGGTATAGTTGAGTTATAAATGGCCCGTGCTACGATCTCTTCATTAAAAGGCCACAGGTCTTCTATCCCTCCGCCTCCTCTTGTAACTATAATAACGTCCATACCTTCTATCTTATTCAGTTCACCTATGGCATCAACAATCTCCGGCGCTGCCCTCTCCCCCTGAACTGCAGCCGGGGCTATTACTATCTCTACATTTGCAAAACGCCTGTCTATTACTTTAAGAATATCTCTAATGGCCGCCCCTGTAGGAGATGTGACTATCCCTATCCTGTTCGGAAAAGGCGGTATCGGTCTTTTTCTTGCTTCATCAAACAACCCCTCTTTTGAAAGCCGTTCCTTTAATTGTTCAAATGCCAATAGGAGTGCACCGACCCCCTTAGGTTCCATGTAGTCTAAAACAATCTGATACTCCCCCCTGAATTCATATACGGTAATCCTCCCGCGGCAAAGGACATGAAGCCCGTCCTTGGGAACAAACTTGAGTATACGTGCAGAGGATCTGAATAGAACGGCTTTTATCTGGGATGAGTTGTCTTTCAGCGTAAAATAGATATGTCCTGATGAAGGTACACGGAAATTGTATATCTCACCCTCTACCCAGACATCAGTAAAATTATCTTCAAGTGTGGACTTTATTACAGAGGTAAGTTCAGAGACAGTAAGGATATGCCTGAAAGGGATGTCAAGTTGCTCAGCCATCTCTTAACAGTAACCTTTCTATTGACAATGCCTTTCCATCCAGTTCATTTATTTCAACTACTGCTGCAGAAAGGACAGGTCTTCCTTTAGCTACTTCAAAGCGCCTGGGCATAAGGGTCAGGTATTTTTCGATGATCATCTCTTTTTCTATACCTATTACTGAGTTAGAAGGCCCGGTCATCCCAATGTCCGTAATATAGGCTGTACCCTTTGGCAGGATCTGTTCGTCAGCGGTTTGTACATGTGTGTGGGTGCCTATAATAGCAGATGCCTTTCCATCCGCGAACCAGCCAAAGGCAATCTTTTCAGATGTGGCTTCAGCATGAAAGTCCACTATGATAATGTCCGATTCAGCTTTAAGCCCCTGAAATTCACGGTTGAAATAACGGAAGGGGCAATCAAAGTTGCCCATAAAGACCCGCCCTGTGAGATTAAGGACTACGACTTTATCCCCTGAATTCGTATAAGCGGTTGTATATCCGTATCCTGGTACACCTTCAGGATAGTTTGCGGGTCTCAGCAGTTTTCGCTCTTTCTCGAGATATGGCACAATCTCCTTTTTATCCCATATATGATTACCTGATGTAATTACATTTATGCCTGCGTCGAATAGTTCATCGGCAATCTTAGGAGTTATACCGAAACCGCCTGCGGCGTTTTCACCATTTGCAATGACAAGGTTGATACGGTATTCGTCTACCACTGTTTCGAGTTGCCTTGCAATGGTCTTTCGGCCTGCTTCGCCTATTATGTCACCAATAAAAAGGATCTTCACTTTGCCATTTCCACGTACCTGCTCTCTCTTATTACCGTCACCTTTATCTGACCTGGATATGTCAGTTCGTCATGTATCTTCTTTGACATTTCACGTGCTATTTGTGCAGCCTCTGAATCGGATATGGTTTCATGTTTTACGATTACACGTATTTCCCTTCCGGCAGATATGGCATATGCCTTTTCCACTCCTTTAAAAGACGTTGCAACCTTTTCAAGATTTTCGAGCCGTTTAATATACGCATCAAATGTCTCTCTTCTTGCACCGGGTCTTGCACCGGAAAGTGCATCTGCGGCAGCTACGAGCACACTCTCGACGCAGTTGGGTTCTACATCCGCGTGGTGAGAGATTATTGCATTTTGTACCTTTGCATTCTCGCCATATTTCCTGGCAATTTCCAATCCGAGGGTTGTATGTGACCCTTCATGTTCATGTGTTACAGCCTTACCTATATCATGAAGTAGTGACATTCTCTTGCATAACGTAACATCAAGACCAAGTTCTGACGCCATCATGCCGCAGATAAAGGCTACTTCCCTTGCATGCCAGAGATTGTTCTGACCATAACTTGTCCTGTATTTAAGACGGCCGAGCAGTTTGACTATCTCCGGATGTACATTCTGAATCCCGAGTTCAAACAGTACCTTCTCCGCATCCTCCTTCATGTTCTTTTCTACGTCCCGCCTTACCTTATCCACGAGATCCTCAATGCGTCCCGGATGAATCCTGCCGTCAGAAATAAGCTTTTCCAGCGTTTGACGTGCGACCTCACGGCGGACCGGGTCAAACCCTGATATAATTACTGCCTCAGGTGTATCATCAACGATAAAATCCACCCCTGTGGCGCTCTCAAGTGCACGTATGTTACGCCCTTCTCTTCCAATGATCCTCCCCTTCATCTCATCGTTCGGGAGATGTACAACAGATACCGCTACCTCTGTTATATGTTCGTTAGCATACCTCTGGATGGCGATTGTAATTATTTCCTTAGCCTTTTTCTCAGCAGTATTCTTTGCCTCATCCTCTATTCGTTTCATCTCTTTTGCAGCCTCGAACTTGGCTTCGTCTTCCATTACCTTCATGAGGTATTGCTTTGCCTCTTCTGCAGACATACCTGAAATCTGTTCTAATTGCTCTCTTGCTGAACGCAGAGACTGTTCGTATTGATCTACCTTCTCTGTTGCGAGCTTTTCACGTGCTGTAAGTTCGCGATCTTTTCTATGCAGCTCATTGTCCTTTCTGTCAAGTTGGTCCCCTTTTTTGTCTAAATGGGACTCCCGCTGACTGAGCTTCTTATCAAGATTTATAAGCTCTGTCTGCTTATCCTTGGTTTCACGTTCTGTTTCAAGTCTTGCCTGGTATAGTTTATCTTTGGCCTCTATCTCTATTTCTTTTCTCTTAGTCTCAACTTCTCTCTCAGCATCTTTAATTATCCTTTCTGCCTGCTCCCGCCCCTCTTTAACCTTGTCCTCCAACATCCGGTTTCTTAGCAGAAATCCAATGACTGCGCCTATTATTACCCCTGCAATTCCTAAAATCCCTATTTCTATAATTTCCATGATTTCCATCTTTAATCTCCCCTCCTGTCCTTAGTCTCTGTCTCTCTTATCAATCCTCATCTCAGCAAATCTTTTTCTTATATTTGCCTCATAGCCATTTGAGGTTGGATTGTAGTAAATGGCTGGTTTCAGCAAATATTTCTGCTCCACATAACCGCCAAAGTCATGCGGATATTTATAACCTTTCCCCCGGTCAAGCCTTGAGGCGCCTGCGTAGTGACTGTCTTTTAAGTATTCAGGGACAGACTGAACTACCCCATTTTCTATGTCCCGCAATGCAGCATCAACTCCCGCATAGCAGGCATTACTTTTTGGGGCTGTAGCCAAATAGACAGCAGCCTCTGCAAGAGGTATTCTTCCCTCCGGCATACCGATGGCCTCAAGGGCATGAAGGGCCGAGACAGCAACTGTAAGCGCCCTGGGGTCTGCCATACCGACATCCTCAGAAGCACAGATAACGATTCGCCTTGCAATAAAGAGCGGATCTTCTCCTGCATAGATCATCTTTGCCAGCCAGTAGAGTGTGGCATCAGGGTCAGACCCCCTCATACTCTTTATAAAGGCCGATATCGTATCATAGTGGTTGTCCCCGTCTTCATACTGAACATATTTTTTCTGAACAGATTCTACAGCAACATTTAAATCATATACTATCTCTCCTTTGTCATCCGGTTTTGTAGTTAATATGCCTATCTCCAGGGCATTCAGGAGTCTCCTTGCATCCCCCTCTGAACTCCTTATAAGGTGTTCACGTGCATCTTTATTCATACTCACATGATAATTACCCATTCCATGATCCCGGTCATTAAGTGTCCTGTCTAAGATGATATTTAATTCTTCATCAGACAGGGGCTTGAATTCGAGGATAAGCGATCTTGAAGATAATGGTGGAATGATAGAGAAAAAGGGGTTTTGCGTTGAGACACCTATAAGGATTACTATGCCTTGTTCCACATAGGGGAGCAAGGCATCCTGCTGGGTCTTATTGAATCTATGGATTTCGTCAATAAAAAATATGGTCTTATCATGTCCTGCACCCCTCCATTCTTTTGCCCTCCTGACAGCATCTCTGATATCGGCTATGCCGGATGTTACTGCGTTAATCCCGATAAATTGTGCTTTAGTCAGGTTTGCAATAAGATGTGCAATTGCGGTCTTTCCGCTCCCTGGCGGTCCAAAGATGATCAGAGACTTGACGGTGTCTGAGGCGATGACGCGTCTAAGGAGTTTGCCCTGGGCCATTACATGCATCTGCCCGACGAAGTCTTCCAGTTTATCCGGTCTCATGCGCCACGCAAGGGGGGCAGTTTTATCGTCTATGGAATTGAATAAGTCCATACAGTTTGGAATCCCTAAGTGCTAATTTCTAAATAAATCCTGTTAGACTAAATCAAAGAAAATCTGAAATAGATATAGGACTTATTCAATACTGTTAGTAATTGAAGGGGATTTGGACTTTAAGACAGGTATTTTAAGGATGGTTTTATCAATATTTAAGGGGATTTTCATCATCCATCTTTTGTTATTTCCATACATAATACATTGATTTCCCACCTTTGAACAGAGATAACCTGAAGTAAGAGTATGAAAAAGAATCAAAAGAACTACCATTATTATATCTATACCCATATTAAATCCATTTCCCTTGTTGCCCCACTATTGCCGTGTAGAAAGGAAATTTTTACCCGGGTAAACCAAGTGGGTATCCTGACGGAAACTTTAGGCGTCCCTTTTTAAAGGGCTTGCACACCGTTTCCTTGGACAGGATTCCCATTTAATGAATGTTAGGTTAAAATTTCCTAAATATCACGCACAAAGCAGGGCATGTCTATAATATCAAAATCAGGTCTTAAATTCAACAGAAAGGATGTCTAACAGCTTTTCTGCCTTTTCTGCTATTACCGACTCCTTTTCCTCCATCTCCTTTTTTATGGCAAACATCTCATGGGCAATGTTAATTGCTGCCAATACAGCAACCTTCGTTGGAGTAGAGAGTTGTAGTTTGCCATGCATCTCAATCATCTTTGAATCAACATATTCTGCCAATTGCAGAATATAAGCTTCGTTGTCAGTCCCCTTGATGACATATTTCTGTCCGAATATCTCTACTTCAACCCCAGTGCTGCTGGTTTTTCCATTATTCAAAAAGTTGGCCGCCACCACCTACCCCTTTTAATGAGTCTAATATCTTTTCAATCCTTGAGCGAACCTCGCCCCTCTCATCTTTCATTTTGTTGCACTCATCTTCAACCTTTTTAACTGATGCAATCTCCTGCTCCAGGCTTTTAATCATAATATCTTTTTCCTGTAATTTCTGCTCAAATTCGACCCTATCCTTCTGGAGTTTTTTAATATACTCCATAACCTCAGTTACCCGGTCTTCCAACACTTTGATCTTGTCAATGCTCATAAAGTCCTTTCCTTTCTAATATTTTCACGGTAACATTAATACTGTCTTAGCTTAGATGCCTTCTTAATCAGCTCGTGCATATCTTCACTGTCATATGGATATGTACTGTATCCTATATATATAGTCAGTCCGGTTCTTTTTTCTTTTAATATGCCAAGGCTGGCAGCAATCCTGGTTGCTGCGTCCTTAACAGATGCTCCTGTGTCCGGCAGCAGGATTGCAAACTTTGACTCCTTCAATCTTACCAGTACGTCAATGTATCTGAATGTTTCCTTAACTATATTTGAGACATCATGTATAATGATGTCGTCAGAGGGTTTGACATCAAGAAATATGAGGGACACAGTCCGGTTATACCTTCTTGCGCGTTTAATTTCTTCAGGGAAACGCATCTGAAGGTAACGCTCATTACGGAGTCCGGTTACATCATCTATGGTGATAAGTGATTGCCTCTCGTTGTAACGTCTTGCATTTATAATTCCCCTTGCAATATACTGGATAAAGCGTTCTGCGATCTCTCTGTCATCGTCGCTGAATACCTGACTGCTGAATACCTCAGGGGCCATTTTATTATAGCAGGACAGGGTTCCAAGCAACTCTCTTTCATAGATGACTGGAACTACCATGGCTGTTTTGTAATGGGAATCACCGGATAAAGCCAGCTTAACCCTTGCCTCAGCATATTCAGGCAGATCATGGATAATGATTGGGATCTTAGTTTGCAAGACAGTGGTGGATAGTTCAAAGTCTATGTCGAGCAGGGCCTGATTAGTCTTATCTTCATGTATTCCGTAGGTTGATTTGACAACAAGTTTTTGATCCTCAAATAAACGTAGAATCGATATCTCCGAATCAAAGAGCATAGCGGATGATGAGGTTGATAATGCAAAAGTCTTTTCAATGTCAACAGTAGAGAGGATTTCTATTCCCTCCTCATTGACTGTGTAAAGTTTAAGAATCTTCCTTGACATGCGGTGTCTTTCCACATCACTGCTGATTGTACCGGCAAGCTGTTGTCCGATATCTTCCAGTGACCTCATAGCCCTGGATGTTAAATTATGGACATTGGTAAATTCCATAGTAAGCACACCCACTCCTTCATCTTTGGCTACAAGGGGAAGATATAAGATAGAAACAGTATCTTCCCTCTTTGCAAATTGAGGCATAAGGTCGTCATTAGATAGATTTGTTTCGGAGAGTGTCAGCAGTTTCCGCCTTTCTACTACCTCACCCAATACACCTGCTCCATTTTTTATCCGTATATCCCCGGTCAGAAAAGGAAATTTTAAAGTGGTTGCCTGCAATACAAGGTCGCCTGTCGCAGGGTCTCTCACATAGATGTGAGAATCATCAGCTTCAAGCAGCCTGCTTAAGGCGATATTTATTTCATTGAGCTTCTGCTCCATAGACTTTTCAGATCTTATTATATTTACCGGCTCAACCAAAAGCCCCTCTTCCAAACTTACGAGCCGTGACTTTTCAGCCTCCAGAGAGTCCTTTATTGATTTTCCGAACAGAGGTGTAAGCGAAAGGATGAATGAAGTATCATCCTCTTTAAAATCAATATTGTCCTGTGTATAGTAAAGCCAGATCAAACCTGTAACACCGCCGTCTTCGACTATCGGGATAACAGTTCCGGCTTCCCACTGGTAGATCCCTTTTTTTTCTACTACACTTCTTATAATCTTATCAGTTTCATTTTTATCATTTATGCAAGAGTTGACAATCCTTCTTCTGATGAGCAGGTCGGCTCCTGCATAAACATCCTTCAGGATTTTATAAACCCCGTCTTTGCTGAATATAGTAAACTGAGCTGAATCAGCATGTACTCCGGAAAGAGATGCCCTCAGTATAAGAGCGCTAACCTCATTCATTGAATGGGCATGGGGAATTGAAGAAAGATTATTTTTCAAATCTTCAAGAATCATACTTAATTGCCCTGATATGAGAAGCCGTTTTTCTTCAATGTTTGTTTTTGACTTGATTTCCCATATAAGCCGTGCAGAAGCGCTGCTCATTATCTCAGCAGGATGCATGTAAAGAGAATAGAGTTCTTTATGGTACTTCGCAGGTTCTGTATCTATTACTAAATTGAGATTTGGAATAGAGGAGAGAGTCTGAAACCTGTGTGAAAAACCTAAGTCAAGATTATCTGTATATCTATATCCATATTCCCCAAGTCTGAACCCTACTGCTGATTTATCAGGGTCAACAAGCATCAATAAAGACAGCTCAGGGTCCTTCCTCAGGAGTGCAAGCGTTTCTAACCCTTCCCGTCCTGCGCCTACAATGGCAACCTTTATCTTATTGTCATGATGCATTATTAACGGCCTTTATTAATCCATCTGCTTCTAATCTTATTAAGAACTCAATGGTATCATCCGGAACAGCCTCAACTTCTACCGTCATCTTTTCTCTTGTTTCAGGTTTTTCCTTTATTGCTTCTTTTTCTTTATGGGTTTCACTGTGCTCTATCCAGTCCAGTATAAGTGAATGTATATCCTTTTCTATCCGGACGCTGACATTTTCCTCAACGGATGTACCTATGTAGAAATCAGCGCCTTCCCAATCAAGGAGGTAGAATAAAGCCGACTCCCCGCTGATAGTACCGGCTTTGGCATCAACTATCTTACCATTTTTAAGGTATATCTCTCCCTTCTCATCACCTTTTTTGAGAAAGAGGGTGCAGGTTTTATTATTGACAGAAAGGACCTGCAGGACATCAGTCAGGTTAATGTCAAGGAGGGAACCGGCATGTTCTTCACCTTCAGGATGGTATTCATCAGTACGGTCTATCAAGTCTGACTCCCGTAAAAGCTTATTGTTTTCAATTCACAAAGGATAGAATCGGCAGATTTTCGACAGACTATACACCTTTTACTATAGGGTGTCAATCCTTGTATTTTCCTTGTTAAGACGGTGATATTCCATATAACTTCTGAAGACTTTTTTAACATATTCACGGGTTTCTTTATACGGTATATCCTCTATGAATTCATCCAGTTCGACGCCATCTCTTTCGGTGATCCACTTTTCTACAGCCTCAGGCCCTGCATTATAACTTGCTATTGCAAGGAAGATATTCCCTTCAAATTGCTTCAGCCTCCCGGCAAAGAATCTTGTCCCTAAGGCGATATTTACCTCAGGCTCAAATAAAGACTCTCTTCCGGCATATGAGTCTTTAGCTATACGGGCTGCAGTACCCGGCATAAGCTGCATTAATCCTATTGCCCCTGCAGACGAGACTGCTTCTTTATTGAACCAGCTCTCCTCCCTGATAATGGCATATACTAAATATGGGTCGAGATTATTGCGGACAGCGTATTCGCTGATCAAAACGCTGTAACCTGCAGGGTAAATAAGCGGCCACAGGCGGCTGTCAATATCATAGCTGTTTTCAGACCTGCCGGATGGTAAATATGGACGAATTGTGTACATTGCACGATTATATTCTCCCAGCGAAGAGAGGAGAGATGCGATCATTATGGCCTTGTCTTTATCATCACTAATCCCATTTCGTAACCTGAGTATTTCAACGATGGCCTCATCCCTGAAGCAAAGATAAATGAGCAGCCTTATCCGTGCGAGGCTTTGATCTTCAGGATGGTCACTCGAAAATCCCATCCCCACTCCTTCGACTTCTCTCAGGACAGGCCTGTCCTGAGAGAAATCGAAGGAGTAAGGGTGGGTATTTTCGGGCGAAGGACATTTCACATCGTAATAATATCCGGAAAACAGGCAATAGAAAGACCTGCCATAGTCACTGCATAACTGGCATATGCCCTCATTCATCGCCTGATAATCTCCGGTTTTCTCCAGTATCTTTGCCCTCCAGTATATAGCCTGCGAAGTATATGCGTGTTCACCAGGGTCATTAATGATTTTATTAAATACCCGCAATGCACCGTCAACATTCCCCGCCTTATATAATATCCATCCCTTTTTCCAGAGGCTGTCAGATGCATAACTGCTAAAAGGGTATTCCTTTATAACCCTTTCTAAATATGAAACAGCAGTATCAATATTTTTTCTTTCAGCATAGATATTCCCAAGTCTGTACAATACTTCAGTGTATCTTTCGTTTTTTTTATAATTCTTCAGGAAGCCAAGGCTGGAGGAAATGAATGCATCTTCTTTTCCCCTCCTAAGATAATTTCTCCCAAGCCAATACACGGCTTCCGGTGTTTTATCATCATAAGGGTACCTGTTCAGAAAGAACTCAAGGCTCTCTTCAGCTTCACTCAACATCCTGAGTTTAGAATATGACATCCCTATTTTAAAGAATGCCTCCTTCTTCTTAGTCTTTGAAACGCCTTTTTTCAGTGATAAAAACTTTTTATATTCGCCTATCGCATCCTCATAATAGCCTGCATCATAGAAGCTTTCCCCCCTTTTATATATATTTCCTGCGCTTAACGGAAGGCGAATCATTGTTTTTACTGACTGGCCTGCCTTGCTTACCGGGTGGTAAAGCCATAATCTGGTAAAGAATTCCTGTGCATCTGCATCATTGCCATCCTGCAGATAACTCATACCTATGCTGTACAATGCATCCGGTACTGCGGCATCTTTAGGATAAGATTTGAGAAATATCCTGTAATTTTCTCTCGAATCTTTTGTGTTGCCGGCAGTCAGAAAGGCTTTTGCAGCCCTTAGCATGGCCTTTTTTTGCAAACCCGAATCAGGGTATGAATCATAAACCCTTTTATATAGTTCTGCCGCTTCTGCAGGACCACGGTGCCTTTCAACTATTTCTGCTAACTTGAATAAGGCATAATCACTTAGAAGAGGGTAAACAGAGACAACCTGCTCCAGGTATATTTCAGCCCCTTCCATTCCAAGCCCTTCTATGATATATCCGGCCATGAACAAGGATATGCCGGCTATTTCAGGGTTATTGATATCTTCACGGTTATCTGCCAGGAACCTGAATTCCTCAAGCGACTCATTGAGTTTTCCATCGTTATACTGACTTATAGCATCTTCAAAACAGGATTCATAAGAAAGGCATGCTGAATCACCGGCATATATATCTGAGGTCAAACAAATTAAAATGAAGAAAGAAAGAAGGATAACTCTGGTGCGCATAGTTCAATTATAGCAAGAATGATTTACAGAGGAAACACCTTATGCCCTGAAGTGATGACATTTGTCACAGCGGATGCCAGGATTATGCTCCTTTCTGTCCTTATGACAATTCTCACATACAGTGCGGTCTTTAACCCTCCAGAAATGCCGCTGGTGACAATCCATACAGTTGCCATGAGAATCTGATATATGCAGACCTGTGTCTTTAATATCCTCGTGGCATTCAATACATGCTGAGACATCAGGTTTGATCTTTTGATGAGGTGAGTGGCACTTACTGCACTCAAACTGCATAGGGGCATCTTTCCTCTTCGAAAAGGACTTCCCTATCTTCATCTGCTCATGACAGCTAAGACACTTTGCGCGGTCCGGTATTAGTGTGACTGCTGATTTTGAAAGGAAATCGTGGCAGACAAGGCAATCAAATTCTTTCATCACCTTTGCATGGATGGACATATCCTTGTGACAGTCTTTACAGAAACCTGATACAGGGAGAAACTCATGGAGTTTGGTTCCATGACACTTTGTGCACTCAATCCCCTCTGTAAAGAAGTGCTTCTGATGTCCTACTGTCCCCATAATCCTGGCCGCCCCTGCAACCTTTTCCCTTAAAAGATGACACTTACTGCAATTCTCAAACGGGACTATAACCTTCCCGTGCCGGGGAGGTACCTTGTCAGGGTGGAATCTCAGAAATGAAACGAGCATCTTGATTCGTTCTATATACGGCGGGTTGTGACATTCATGGCAGTTAATACCTTTGTGGGCACTCTGAGACCACTTTGCAAAGGCAGTATCCATGAGATGGCATGTTTTACAGAAATTAGGATTATTCTCAGTATAATCGTACGCCTTATATCCCAGACCTGCAATAATCAGCAAGAATACAAAGATAACAGCAAGGATAGTAATTATATATTTTACTTTTCGCAAGGTGACATTCTACCTTATACTTTCCCTGGCTTTCTTCGCAGCACTATAGGCGTCGTTAATCTTTTTCGTAACATCTTCCATCCTGAATGTGTGCCATGTCAGTTTTGCATGCTTAATGGTATTCCTGGCAATTGCCAGTTGTTTTTCAGACTCAGAAGTCTCTTTTTTTGCTTTCTGCGCTTCTGTAACAAATTCTTCTGACCAACTCACCAATGTATTCGTTAGTTCCATCATACTCAGAACATTCGCTACTTCCTTAGGTACGTTTGGAAGAATGCCTCTTTGATTATTATGGCATACAGTACAGAATTCACGTATCCGGTCAGATGTAAGGATAAATGTGCCCATGGAACCGTGGCATGTAACACAAGATGGCCCTCTCCCCGATGTTTTCAACTCTGCATAATGCCTGCTCCTTGAAAAATTAACCAGCTCTTCTCCATGGCATTTTCCGCACATCTGCGGCAGGTTTTTGAAATAAATACTGCTTCTGGGATTACTTGATCTGAAAACACCGGTATGAGCAGTCGTCTTATCAGCACTCATCGGATCTCCGCCATGACATGCCTCGCAACGGATGCCATTCCTTTCATGTACAGAACCTGTATAATCGGAAAATTTATGACCTGTATAGGAACCTGAAGGAAGGTCTTTGTGACACTCTATGCATGAGTTCTTTTGGGCTGCAACAGCTATATTATCCGGCATATATGCACAGAAACTTAAAAGTAACACAATCAAAAAAAAAGGCATAACGTACGATCTCCTTAAGTTGCTTTGCCGGGGATCTCTTATATTTAAGCTATATAAAAATAGCAGTATGATATTGTTCTGTCAAACAAATGTTTGCATGACTATTTGTACGATACTGATGTAGAATATAGATTATCTCTGATGTGCTGTAACCAATGATAAAAACGGACCTTAGAAACCTAAACCTTTCTGAACTGGAAGATTTTGTGTTGAAGCTTGGACTCCAGAAGTACAGGGGGCGTCAGCTATTCCACTGGGTCTATGGTAAATGTGCAGACTCTTTTGATGTGATGACTGACTTATCCAAAGAGATCCGTGAACTCCTCTCTCAGAAGGCTTACATAAGTAAGTTAATAGAAATCAGGAAGCAAGTTTCTTCGGATGGTACAGAGAAATTCCTGTTTGAACTGGAAGATGGTCACAGAGTAGAGAGCGTATTAATCCCGGAAGAAGAGCGGTTAACCCTCTGCATATCAACGCAGGTTGGGTGCGGTATGGGATGTGCATTCTGCCTTACAGGTAAAGGCGGGCTTGCCAGAAACCTGAAAACCTCAGAGATAGTAAATCAGGTGCTTAGTGTGCAAAAAGGTCTGCCGGCAGGAAAACATCTTACAAACATTGTGATTATGGGTATGGGTGAACCCCTGTCAAACTATAATAATGTGGCAAAGGCCATAGAAATCCTGAACAATCCGCTGGGGCCTGCACTCGGGGCACGCAGGATTACGCTTTCTACAGCAGGGCTTGTGCCTGGGATAGAAAAACTCGGTGAGAGCAATCTCAATATCAACCTTGCCATATCGCTCAATGCATCAACTGATGAACAGCGGAATTTGGTTATGCCAATAAATAAAAAATATCCTTTGAAGAAACTGATCGAAGCGTGCAGGGAATTTCCCCTTCGCAAGGGAAGGATGCTGAGTTTTGAATACGTCCTCCTCGATGGCGTTAATAACAGTCCCGAAGATGCCGGACGTGTAGCAAAACTGCTTAAAGGTATACGCTGTAAGATCAATCTTATACCGTTTAATGAATTTCCCGGCGCTCCGTATAAAAGACCGTCCGGGGAGTCTGTTCTAAGATTTCAGGAGATACTGACAGAGCATAATTACTCTGTATTTATAAGGAAGAGCAGGGGGGCAGATATACTTGCCGCCTGCGGTCAATTGCGGGAAGAAGAGTAATGGCGATAATACGCCTGCAACGACCTTTCATCCTACCATCCGTCCAATAGTCATAACATATACCTTTTCAGCTCCGTTCTTTTTCAGTACCCTGGCGCACTCATTCACTGTAGATCCTGATGTGTAGACATCATCCACGAGGATTATCTCTTTGCCTTCTATAATCTTTCTATCCTCTACGCTGAATGCCCCGACAACGTTTTCTTTCCTCTCCTTACCGTCAAGTTCAACCTGCGGCCTTGTGTGACGATGGCGTATAAGGGCGTTTGCCACTACAGGTATTCCGAATCTCCTGCCTATGACTGAGGCTATGATGGCAGACTGGTTAAACTCCCGTTCCCGGAGCCTCTTTACATGAAGAGGTACGGGGATTAATAATGTATGGGTGGTGTGAAGATATTCAGGGTTATGAAAATTAAGCAAAGTATCTTCTACAAGAGGGGACTTTAGCGCCCACTCCGTTAACTTTTTCCCTAAGTGTACCTTTTTCTTATATTTGAAGAGCTTGATTGCCTCAGATAAAGCTCCGGTATAACGACCGGCTGATATGGCCATGTCAAAAGAGGGTGGTTTATCCCTGCAGTTTCCGCAAAGATGACCGGCCGCAGATTGTTCATAATATGACTTATTGTCTGCATCAGGATGAGAAGTATACGGCAGTCCGCACCGTGGGCAGCATGGACAGTCAAACCGCTCAATACCTTGCCAGCACTCCTTACAAAAATAGGCTGTAGCTGCATCTGCAGATACAGTGCTATCACAGTTTTGACATTTTGTCGGGAATATCAGGTTTACTACATGTGATAGCAGTTTCACTCGAAAATGCTCCTAAGTGTCCGTTTTATTCTTCTCATCCATCTTACTAATGGGCTATGATTCAGTAATTATGCCATTCTCTAACTACTTATAAATAAAGTAAAACGCCTTTTTTTGTGCCTGAAGTTGCACAGGATTATATGCATCATAAGATAAGGATGCCCATAATAATGTGCACTGATAACCTTATTGCTTTTACAGTACTTTTTATGATAAAAGTTAATATGTTAGGAGGTGACTTAAAATGCAGGATGAAGAACAATTTACAATAAGGGATAAAAGGCGCTTCAAAGAGGGGGAAGAGGAGAAGTCAGAGGCTCAGAAGGCCCGGGAAACTCCGCAGGATGAGAAAGCAGAGACGAGCGCCGGAGAGCAACCCTTTTCAATCCCCGTAGAAGTCAATTTTGCAGCGTTCGTATTTTCCCTTGTGAGGTCAGCCTTTATACATCTTGGAGAAGAACCGGATCCAGTTACCGGAGAAAAGAAGATATCTCTCCAATTGGCGAAAGAGACCATTGATATTATCTCCATGCTTGAAGAGAAGACGAAAGGTAACCTTACACAGGAAGAAGACCACTTGATAAAAAATATGCTGTATGCCTTGCGAATGAGATTTGTAGAAATAGCCTCTAAAAAAAGTTGATACTGAAAAAGGAGAGCGGTTGAAAAGAAAGGCTATTACTATTGTCTCCCTTGTCTTTTTCTCTCTCCTTATAATTTTCGCCTCACTTTATCTGAAACATGAATACCTCACCAAAATAATTGAACAAAAGGTTCTTCATAAAGTTGAAGATGCCATAGGCCGGCGGATAGAGTTCTCCGGCAGTCACGTCAGCCTGTTTCCATTTTACTGGCAACTGAATAATGCTCACATTCTGCAGGAAGATAAAGAAAATACCCTGCTCACAGCTAAAGAGGTCAGGGTATACCTCAGCCTGCTTAAATTACAGAGAAAAATAGTCCATATTGAAAATATCAGATTTGTTGAGTCTTCTCTTGTAATAAAAAGATATTCGGACGGCAGAATGAATATCGAAGGTCTCTTCCCGGACAGGCCAAAGACAGGATGGCATGTGAAAATAGACAAGATGCAGGTAGTAAACGGTCGTATTAAAATCAGCGACCAGGTTACAGGCAGAGATGTCGTTCTAAAGAGTGTGGCTGGTTACATCTATCCTGACCTTGACAAAAAAGAGGTTAGTACGGACCTTTCAGGAAGCGGTGATTATAAGGACCCGTATCTGTCTCATAAAAATCTCAAGGCTAAGGGAAATCTTGTCTTTGTGATAAAAGAGAAGAAATTAAACAGAATAAAGGTCAGGGACATTAATATCTCTTCACGTAAAGGTTCATATATATCAGCGGACGGTTTTGTAGGACGCGATGGTTATGTTGATCTTAAAGGTAAGGTATTTGTTTTACTGAACGATATTGCAGGGAATATCCCCGGCAAGAAGGAATTAAAGGGCAAAGTAACATTTAATGGAGGTATTAAAGGCAATCTGCCTCTGCCTGTAATAGATGGCAATATTGATGCGGAAGATGTTGCTTACGACGGGGTAAAATATGGGAAAGTGAAAGGCAGACTTTTATGGGAAGAGAAGCTTTTTACTCTTGCCAATATTAAAGGAAATATACTCGGAGGTGAGATTGACGGGAATATACGTATTGACCACAAGGCTGGAATCCCTTCATATACCGTAAAGCTTAAAGGGAAGACTTTAGCACCATATAAGGTACTGTCCCGTTATGTTCCTGGAATAAGTTCATCTCTTGATAAAAAAGGTGTCTTTGATATGGAGATAGAAGCTAATGGCAGAGGTCTTGACAGAAATGAGATTGCATCAAAGGGGTGGCTCACATACCATGATGAAAATCAGAAACTCTCTCTTTCCGGTGAACTGAACAAAGGGCTTAATCTTAGTATTGGCATGACAGGGGAATTAAAAGATATTGCAGGTTATCTCCATATACCTCATTTCCCTTTGCATGGTGTCGCATCTCTAAGCGGCGAGGTTTCAGGGACGCTTGATAAGCCTGTTGTAAATGGTGTCGTAATGATGCCGGAAGGACTGGTAAATGGCGTTACCTTTGATTCAATAACTGCAGACCTCATGTTCTCTGAAGAAACTCTTACCTTAAAGCCTGTGATATTTAAACGAAGTGATGCAATCTATAATATATCCGGTAACATAAAGTTCCGTGCACCCGGATTCAAAGACCCCTGGTTTGACCTCCAGGGGGACATAGCTCAGGGCAATCCGAAAGACATAGTCAGCATCTTCTATAAAGACCTTCCTTTACATATGAAGACCAGCGGAAAAATGAGCTTCAGAGGGGGCATTAAGGACTTTTCCGGAAGCGCTGATATGCACATCTTTAGCGGCTCGGCCTATGGGCAGACATTCGAAAGCGGTTATGTCGCTGCTACTCTGACAACTGACAGGGTTATCATTGAGAGAGTAAATGTAGAACGTAAGGATGAGACAGCAGAAGGTAAGGGGTGGATAGGATTTGCCGGTGAGTCCAAGGGGGAATTTTTTGCAGAGCTGAACTCGGAACAATTCATCCTGCAGAATGTGGATATCCTGAAGAAGAGGCTGCCTGCTGTCAGCGGGACTGGTACATTAAAAGTAAAGGGAAGCGGTAAAATAAGCGAACCTGTAGTGGAGGCGGAAATACAGGTACCGCACCTCATGATTAATGGAACAGATACAGGGCTGACGCAACTTACAGTGTCAAAAGAAGGAGACGCACTGAAGCTCAATGGGAATATTATGGATATACATTATGACGGGACAATGGCATGGAACAAGGATGCATGGATTGAAGTAACCGCTCATATGAACAACAGCAGGTTAAATACCTTTTTACTTCTTCTGAAACCATCTCTTGCAAGAGACATAACGATTACTGCAACAGGAGAGATTGTGTTAAAGGGCAGCCTCTCTGACTTTAACACTTTAAAGGCGGATGCGGTTCTTTCGCAGGTTACGGCTATCTATGGTGAATATAGACTGGAAAACGATGGAGAAATACATCTGAGCTATGAGGCGAACAGGCTTTCTCTTGATATTGTACGGTTTAAAGGAGAAGGCACGTCAATCGGCATGATAGGTAACCTCGTACCGAATGGAGAGGTGAATGTATTTATAAATGGTGAAGCAGACCTCAGACTTCTCACGCTCTTTACACCGGAGATCAAGTACAGCAAAGGGAAGGCGTTCCTTGCCTTCCTCATGAGCGGCGAGCTGAGAAACCCCTTTATCCAGGGTGGACTTGCCATAAGGGACGGTACGATAAGGAGCGCTACCCTGAAACAGACCCTTGAAGGTGCAGAGTTATCGTTATTTTTTAATGGCCGTGAAATTGTGCTGGAATCCATGAGCGGAAATATTGGGGGCGGCACTGTTAATGTAACAGGGAAGGTAACGACAGAGGATTTTGTTGTAAAGGAATTTGCCTTTGTCCTTGAGATTGCAGATGCCATTTTCAGGTATCCGGAGGGCCTCACATCAAAGATAGACGGTACACTTATTTTCCAGGGAACACCGGAATCGAGGGGACTCAGGGGAGAAATAAATATAGAAAAGACAGCGTATGAAAAAAAGATGAACATACGGTCGCTGGTCCTTGAACTCCAGAAAAAGAAGGTAAAGGCTGAACAACCTTTCCCGTTTATCGGGGATACGGAGCTTAATATTCATATTGCCGGTAAAAAGGACCTCCGTATAAATAACAACATCGCAAAACTACCTTTTGAGATTGATCTTATATTAAAGGGCACCATAGACCGCCCCCTTCTTTTCGGCAGGCTGGAAGCGCATGAGGGGACATTTGTATTCAGCCGGAATGACTTTAAGGTGCTTTCCGCTACTGCAGATTTTGTAAGCCCTGATTCCATTAAACCTGTAATTGACATTCACGCATCTACAGAGGTCAGGGGATACAGGATAGAGATGAGATTAGCCGGGCCGGTGGATAAGATCAACCTTGCACTCAGCTCTGATCCTTTCCTTAGTGAGACGGATATCCTCGCCCTTCTGACAACAGGCCAGACAGCTTCCGAGGCTTCAGAGACTATGGCAGAGGTTGGAGCGCTTGAGGCAACTGCATTCCTTACTGCACCAATACAGGAAAAGCTGGAAGAGGCATTAACTGACATAATAAAGATTGACAGGTTCCAGGTTGACCCGTACTATTCAAGTTCATCAGCATCAGGAGGGGCACGGCTTACAGTAGGCAAGAGATTAATGGATGACCGGCTCTACGTTACATATACCACAGGTCTTACTACAGTAGAGGAGCTGATAAAATTAGAGTATCTGCTCAGCAAGAATGTATACTTAGTCGGCGAGAGGGATGAACTGGGCAGGATGAGCGGAGATCTCAAATTCAGGTTCGAGTTTAAATGATATGCACTTCTTATATTCCATTTTTCTCATCTTAATTATTTTCACTGCACAATATGCTTATTCCGCGGACGATCTGAGCACTTTCGTTGGTAAACGGATTTCCTCCATAAGGACTGTTCCTGATACCGCCGGTATTACAGACAAGGACATAGAGAAAGAGTGTGGTATAAAAGCGGGGGAAGTGTTGTTACTTCAACAGGTGAGAGAATGTATCATCCATTATTATAAGAAAGGGCTTTTTAAAGATGTAAGCGTAGAGGCATTTCAGGAAGAGAATGGGGTAGGCATTCAAATTCAATTTACAGCAAAAATGAAGGTTAATGATATTAAGATAAAGGGTAACAGCTACTTATCAGTAAAAAAGATTAAACCGGTTGTTATTGTCAAAAGAGGGGAAGAACTGTCAGACGAGAAGATTCCGGTATTAAAGGATAATATTCTTAAACTCTATAAAGGCGCCGGATTCTTTGATGCATCTGCAGAGGTATTCATTGTCCCTAAGAGAGGCGGACAACTGGCGGATATAGTTATAAAAATAAAGGAGGGCAAGAGGTCCGGAATTTCTGATATAAGGTTCACAGGTGATAAGATATTTGATGACGAGAAATTAAGATCAACTCTGAAAGTAGCCAGTGGCTCGTATTATGATGAGGCAGAAATAAAATCCGGTATAGATGCCATAACAAAATATTTCATAGAGAGAGGTTATCTGAACGTAGTTATAGAAAAATCTGAATTAGTTATTGAGAGGGATAAAGAAGAAGTGTCAGTTACTTTAGCGATTGATGCCGGTCCTCATGTGGAGATTATCTTTGAAGGTGCTGAGGTTATAACTGCAGATACAATCAGGAAGGAGTTATTGATATGGAAGGAAAGGGCATATGACACTGCTGTCCTTGATGAATCCGCTGACCGTTTAACGGAATTATATCAGCAAAAGGGCTATTACCTTGTGTCAATCTCACATAATGTGGAGAAGCCGGATGACAGAAATGTACGGATCCTGTTTAAGATAAAGGAGGGAGAGTCAGTAACCATAAGGGATATCAATTTTACGGGGAACTCATATTTTAAGGATGAGATACTGAAGGATTATGTTGATATTAAAGAAGGCAAATATCTTTTTGACGATATCCTGAGAGAGGACTTGAGAGACCTTTCCGGCCTCTACAAGAGTAATGGCTTCCTTGAGGTCAGGATTACCCATCAGGTTTCATTTAATGAAGATGATAAGACGCTTGGTGTTTCAATCAATGTTGAGGAAGGTGCTCAGACCCGCCTGTCAGTTATACGTCTTGAAGGTAATAGTTCTTTCAGCAGAGATGATATTTACCCCCGGATAAAATCAAGGGTTGGAAGACCCTTTAACGAGTCACAGATAGTAGATGACATCTACAACATACAATCTTTTTATCTGCAAAAGGGTCATATATATGCGTCTGTAGATTTAAAGAGCACATTTAGTCCTGATAAGACAGATGCTGAAGTTGATTACATAATCAATGAAGGCATGCCCGTATACATCGGGAATATAAATATTACAGGGAACTCATTCACCAGGGAAACAGTGGTTAAGAGAGAGTTATTGATTAAGGAAGATGAATTGTATAGTTATGAAAAGATACTCCGCAGCCAGAGACAGTTGCTGAAGCTTGGTATATTCAGGGATGTAAGGATAGAGACGGTTAACCCTGATGTAAAAGAAGAGAAGAAGGATTTGTCAGTCAGGGTAGAGGAGGGTTATCCGGGCAGTGTAGAGTTTGGTATAGGTTATGGAGATGTGGAGAGGTTCAGGGGGATGTTTGAGGGGGGGTATAAAAACCTTTTTGGGACAGGACGCCAGATAACGATGCGGGCAGAGGGGAGTTCAATTGAGCAGAAGTATAGTATCAATTATAAAGAGCCCTGGGTTCTGGGTTATCAGATGGATGGGAGGTTCAATTTAGTAGACCAGATAGAGAATAAGAGGAGCTTTGACCGGCGGACACTTGGATTCTCGACAGGTTTGGAAAAGAGTTTCAGTGAGTTTATTAAGGGTTCACTTACATATCAGTATGAGGATGTAAAGCTATCTGATGTCCAGCCTGAGGCCATACTTACACCTGAAGACACAGGAAAGACTGAAGTTGCAACAATCAATCCCTCATTAATCATAGACAGGAGAGATGACCCCTTTAATCCATCAAGGGGATACATATTCAGCATAACATTCCGGGAGGCTGCCAAAGTTATTGGCTCAACACCTCAGTTTGCAAAGATAACGGTTCAGAACAGCTCATATTATTCACCGTTAAACAGGTTAGTCCTGGCCTTTTCAGTACGCGGTGGTGTGGCATGGAACTTCGGTGAGTCCAATGAAGTGCCAATATTCGAAAGATACTTTGTCGGAGGGAGGAGCACAGTACGCGGATACGACCAGGAAAGGCTTGGCATCCCCGGAAAGACCATCACCTTTGACGGCGATACATGGACACCTACCGGTGGGAACATGATGTTGATAATGAATGGAGAGGTTCGGTTCCCCCTTTTCAAAAAACTTGGGGGTCTTGGAATGGTAGCCTTTGTTGATGGCGGTAACGTCTGGAGAAAAGTGGACGAGTTTAAGGCATCAGAGATAAAGGCAACAGCAGGCGCAGGGATTCGCTATAATACCCCCGTTGGTCCTCTGAGACTGGATATAGGCTGCAAGCTGGACAGAGAGGTTGGTGAGGACAGGTGCCTGCCGCATTTTACGCTGGGGCATGCGTTTTAGTTATTTCCAGTAATTCCCTGTATCTGAAGCAGTCCGTAATGTGATCATTGACCATACCGACGGCTTGCATATGGGCATAAATTATGGTTGATCCAACAAATTTGAACCCTCTCTTCTTCAGATCTTTGCTGAAGGCAT
>Ga0209002_10000946_pt1 | contig 23341 bp, 28 predicted proteins | sample Rifsed16ft2_FD_184010 | JGI IMG/M metagenome (GOLD analysis project Ga0209002, IMG submission 184010) | Soil microbial communities from Rifle, Colorado, USA - sediment 16ft 2 (version 2) | ecosystem: Environmental > Terrestrial > Deep subsurface > Rock core/Sediment | place: Rifle, Colorado... | reverse complement strand
CAGTAATTTCAACCTTGATACAACAGGCGTAGTGTAGGAAATTCAATCTTATAACTTAGACCCATCACTACATGATTTCATAGTTTCTGCAACCGTACCTAGTGACGCCGAACTCAGCATAGACTGATTTCCCTCGTTCACGAAGACTTTGGGAAGTGATACATATGTCTTGGATGTCACTCTTTTTGCCAAAAATGCACAGAAAGCCTCGTGCCTTATTGTTTTCACGTAGGTACATACTGAGTTTCTCAACATCCGATTTAATGTCAGGCTTTCTTGTTCTGACCCATTTCATCTCGATGGCGAAATGATGATTGTTACAGGTAGCGACAAAATCTAGTTTTTTGACGTCGCCCGGGCCTTGCCTCAGGTACCCCGGGCAAGGGTACTCGCATTGAACTGAGCATCCCTGAGCTGTAAGAATGCGGAGTGTCGGTTCATAGAGGATGTACTCGCTGAACGACTCGTTCATTTCGCACGCTGCTAAGTAGCTGACGTAGCCTGCCAGCCCGCGCTTCACTCGGTAGAGCAATTGAAGAACTGGGTCTTTCTTCATGGCGATGTAGTTAGATCAAAGGGTCAGAGAACTTGCACGAATAATCGATTCGGGGACGTACCACGGTTAATTATTTCTCAGTGATTTCTGGGGACCGTGTCCACGCATGAGTACCGGCGGACCGAGCATCTTTTCAGACCACGGCGGGTTATCCGGATCAATCCGTTTATTTGAAATAGTCTTTGGCGGTTTCAAAGTAATAGCGTGCTTCATAATTATTGATCCCATGGATTGATGCAGGTTACGTTGCAACGCTTGAAATCCTCCATGTTACGGGTAACGACAGCAAGGCCATGCAGCAGGGCTGTTGCAGCAATAAGACTGTCGATTACCGGCAGCGGTTTGCCACGCTTTTCGGATTCGCCCGCGAGTGCGCCCCAACGTGCGGCTGTTTGTATATCAATCGGCAGCACCCTTGCGCCAAAGCGTCCGGCAAGATCCCGCCGGATCCAGGTCTGAAGTTTGGACCTGCGTGCTGATGCAGGTAATTTGGCAATCCCTTTTTCGAGTTCGCCGATAGTGATGACGCTGAGGTAGAGTAATGATTCATCCTGCTCACTTATCCAGTGGATGACCGGGCCGTGCGGGTTTTTCTTGACCAGTTCAGAAATGACGCTGGTGTCTAAAAGAAAGCTCACAGGCCGATTTCCCTGCCGGTATCTTTGCTGCGGGCAATATCCAGCTTAATCCCGATGAGCGGTGATTTGCGGAAAAAATCAACAAGTTTGCCTTTGGGCCGGCTAAGCTTGCCGAAATCCTGCGCTGACACAACCACTGCGGCATCCGCGCCGTGCAGAGTGATGATTTGCGGGCCTTCGCTGCGAGCCCTGCGCACCACCTCGGAAAGGCGGTTCTTGGCTTCCTGGAGCTGCCATTTGACTGTTGCCATGAAATTCTCCTAATCTAGCTAGTCTGGCTATTTTATGCGGGTTGTTGTGGGTGTTCAAGGTACTATTGAAAAATAGGGTGAATCCGGATTTGAAGGGTTGAATGGTGTAGTTCGGGATCAGAAGTTTAGCCCGATCTTGAGATGCCGCCCTTATCACCCACACATCAACCGGTGGTAGACTCCGGGCTTATCCGGGCGCTTTTTAATGGCGGCCCCTTTTCCGGTGATTTACCTGTCCCTGTAATCGCTGCTCAGCTAGACTAGTAAATTATCAGACTGATAAGGGGGTGACGTATGAAATTTCTCGCGGAAGTACTGTTCTGGCTTGGGTTAATCTCCATACCGCTATCATGGGTCATGTGGTATTTCGGCGCACGGGTCGAAATTGCACGGCACGTGCTGGCCGATATAGCTGATCCGGCCTTGAAGGCGGCGCTTAAAGAGGCCCACGCCGAGCGTTGGGGACTGTTTATCGGCCTGTGGCCGGTAACACTGTTTGTGCTGAGTTATCTCATTGAACAGAGGGTATTGGGATAGCGGTCGAATTGCGCGGCTTTGTACGACTGAACGGAGTCGCTGACAGCACCGGGGGCAGTTGTTCATTACCCTGAACTGAGCGCGAAGGCCAGGACAGCGCACATCACTTTGGTTTAGTCAGTATTTCCTGTACTTATTGATTGGCCGCAGTGTTTAATGTGTTACTGCATACCGGACATTTTGGATCCTTCCGTAGTTTTGCGGTATGCCATTCCATGTTCATCACATCCAGCAGCAGCAAGCGTCCTACAAGGGTTGTACCAATGCCCATGATCAGTTTCATGGCTTCACAGGCCTGGATACTGCCGATGATCCCGAGCAGAGGTGCGATCACGCCATTGGCCGTGCAGGTCTGGTCCACCCGGGCCTCATTGCCATACAGGCAGCGATAGCACGGTGATTCAGGGTTTGCGGGATTAAACACACTGACCTGTGCTTCAAAACGAATCGCGGCACCGGAGACCAGCGGTGTTTTTGTCTTTACGCAGATTTCGTTATTGGCAAAACGCGTATTGAAATTATCGCTGGCATCGACGACAACATCCGCCGCCGCGACCTCGCGTTCCAGTTCGTCATCGTCCAGCATGTGATCGATCGTTGAAATTTTTACGTCGGGATTGAGTGCGGAAAGGTATTCACGGGCAGAATCCACCTTGAGTTTGCCGATGTCGGGCGTGGTGTGGACGATCTGGCGTTGCAGGTTGGAAAGATCAACCCGGTCGTAATCCACCAGCACCAGATGCCCGGCGCCGGCCGCCGCCAGATAGACCGATGCCGCCGAACCCAGACCCCCCAGGCCGATTATCAACACACGTGCTGCCGCCAGGCGTTGCTGGCCTTCGGCATCGATCTCGGGCAACATCATTTGCCGGCTGTAACGCAGCAGTTGTTCATTACTGAAAGCTTGTGAATTTTTATTTTTTGGCGTCATGCTTGTCCCGGAGATGCGGATGATTCGATCCGGATTTTTCCTGGCGGGTTTTATGATGATGGACATAGATCGCCCGCAGCCGCTCGTGCCAGCCGGTTTTAATATGCAGGTTATCAGCCCTGTTTCTTTCCATAAATTCCAGAAGGTAGTTAAACAGGCTTGTGGCAGGATTACGCATGTTGCCGCTTCCCACGGGTTATCCTGTCCAGTCCGGAATAATCAGGACGGGCCTGGATGTGTGTGAAATGAAATTTTTCAAACATGGAGCGTACAGCCTGGGCCTGATCATGACCATGTTCAATGATTAACCAGCCGTCCGGATTCAGAAAACGGGCTGCATTACTGATAATGTTGCGTATGGCATCCAGGCCGTCTGCTCCGCCACACAGGGCAATTCCGGGTTCATGGGCGACACCGTCGCCCTGCATATGTGCATCGTCGTTCCTTATATATGGAGGGTTGCTTACGATGATATCAAACGTATCCTGCAACCCTGCATACCAGTCACATTTTACAAATTTAATGCTGCTGGCAGTCAAACGGCAGGCATTTTCCACGGCAACTGCAAGGGCAAGTCCACAAATATCGGTTGCAGTAATCCTGCATTGTGGGCGTTCGCTGGCGATGGCGATGGCGATGGCCCCGCTGCCGGTACCGAGATCAACAATATCAAGTTCGGCATTTTCCGGCACAAGCTCAAGGACAGTTTCCACCAGACACTCGGTTTCCGGTCTTGGTACCAGAGTATGTTCATTGACCTGAAATTCCAGTGACCAGAACTCCCTGGTGGTGGTCAGATAGGCAACGGGTTTGCCTCGTTGGCGATCATTAACAAGGGCCCTGTACCGGTTGACTGCTTTGACCGGGATGATGTTTTCCGGAGCTGAATAAAGTCTGCTGCGATCAACATCCAGCACATTGCACAGCAGTATCTCCGCATCCAGCCGGGCACTGTCTGAGTTGTGCAGTTTACTTTCTGCCTCGTGTAACAGTTCCCTGATGGTCGGGGCGGTATTCATACGCCGATTGCAGCCAACTGGTCTGCCTTATATTCATTGATTAATGGATCAATCACCATATCCAGATTACCCTTGATAATTTCATCAAGATTATACAAGGTCAGATTGATGCGATGATCAGTTACCCGGCCCTGGGGGAAATTATAGGTCCTGATTCGCTCTGAGCGATCACCGCTACCCACCAGGCTGCGCCGGTTTTCGGCCTGTGCAGCCGTCTGCTTTTCCCGTTCCGCATTCAATATTCTTGCCTTTAATAATGACATCGCGCGTGCCTTGTTTTTATGTTGCGAACGCTCATCCTGGCATTCCACGACAGTGCCGGTGGGCAGGTGTGTAATGCGGATAGCAGAATCAGTTTTGTTAACGTGCTGGCCACCGGCGCCGGAAGCACGGTAGGTATCGATCCTGAGATCAGCCGGGTTGATTTCGATATCCTCGATCTCGTCCACTTCCGGTAATACTGCCACAGTACAGGCCGAGGTGTGGATGCGGCCCTGCGCCTCTGTTTCGGGTACGCGCTGTACGCGGTGTGCACCGGATTCAAATTTCAGTTTTGAATAGGCGCCATCTCCAATCACCCGCATGATGACTTCCCGGTATCCGGCCAGATCACTTTCGGATGCGCTCAGCACCTCGATCTTCCAGCCCTGGCTTTCCGCATAACGTGTATACATGCGCATGAGTGTACCGGCAAACAAGGCGGCTTCTTCCCCGCCGGTACCGGCGCGTATTTCGAGAAATATATTGCTGTCATCTGCCGGGTCTTTGGGCAGCAACAACCGTTGCAATTCCAGTTCCTGTTGTGCAATTTTTCCCCGGGCCTGCGCCAGTTCTTCCGAGGCCAGTTCACGCATCTCCTTGTCTGTATCTTTCAACATTCCTTCCAGCGACTTCATGTTATAAAGGATTTTTTGATAATCATGGAAACAGGAAACCACCGGCCGGATTTCGGCATGTTCTTTTGATAATTCCCGGAAACATTTCTGGTCATTGATGGTGGCCGGATCAGCGAGCAAAGCATCCAGTTCCTGCAACCTCTCGGCCAGTCTTTCCAGTTTTTTCAGCAGACTTTCTTTCATGTTTATATAACGTATGAATTAATAAGTGGACACCAGTTTGTTAATTGCGACCCGGAGATTGCGGCCAGGCCACTACTTGCCGGATTTGGATGGGGGAATGTCAGTCTTCAGATTGTAGAGTTCTTGCACAGCAGACAATAAATCATTCCTGTCTTCAGCACAGGCCGCACGCAATTGGGTACTGGGAAGGTGGATCAGTTTATTGGTCAGGGTGCGTGTCACTTCCTGCAGGATCTTTTCTGGATCTGCGCCGGCACGGAGTTTTTGCTGTGCGGAATCAAGCACTTCGTCCTGAATGGAATAGGCCTGGTCACGCAAGGCACGAATCGTCGATACCGCATCCAGTGAGTGTAACCAGTCCATAAAATGGGTCACCTGTGTGTCAATAATCTCCTCCGCCTGCATGGCTGCCTGTTTCCGGTTGCGCATGTTTTCCTGGATAACATCCTTGAGATCATCGACGGTGTACAGGTACACATCTTCCAGTTCCCCGGCTTCCGGTTCGATGTCCCTGGGTACGGCAATATCCACCATGAACATGGGCCGGTGTTTCCTGGCCTTGATAGCGCGTTCGATAGCGCCCTTACCGAGGATAGGTAACTGGCTTGCCGTGGAGGAGATTAAAATATCCGCTTCTGCGAGATGATGGGGTATATCTGACAGTGCAATCGCATAGGCGGAATACTCAATAGCAAGGTGCTGTGAGCGTTCCAGTGTGCGATTGGCGATGATCATCTTTTTCAGACCGTTTTCATGCAGGTGCCGGGCGACCAGTTCAATGGTGTCACCAGCGCCGATTAACAGGGCAGTTTGTTCTGACAGATTACCAAATATCTGTTGCGCGAGCCGGACTGCTGCAAAGGCGACTGATACCGGATGACTCCCGATCATGGTGCTGCTGCGGATTTGTTTGGCCACCATGAATGAATGCTGAAACAGACGGCTTAATAACTTACCTATGCTGCCGGCCTGAAGGGCTGTCTGATAGGCAGATTTGAGTTGTCCCAGGACCTGCGGTTCGCCCAACACCATGGAATCCAGCCCAGATGCCACACGTAATACGTGTTTGACGGCATTGGCGTCCGGATATTTATAAAGAAAGGGCTGCAACTGGTCATGTTTCAGACCGTGGAATTCTGAAAACCAGAGTATTGGCAGCTGTTCACCGCTCTGTTCCAGACTGCAATACACTTCAGTCCGGTTACACGTGGATAAAATCAGGGCTTCTTCTATACCTTTCTCCCCCCTCAGTTGTGACAGGGCCTGCAGCATAACGTCGGTGCCGAAACTGACGCGTTCACGGAGCTCCAGAGGAGCAGTCGTATGGTTAACGCCAAAGGCAAGAAGTGACATAAAATCCAGTGATTTAATTGGTAACGGTAAAATTCTGCGCGATGAGCGGCCGGAAAACAAGATAAAAATCATACAGAAAGACCGTAAAAAACGGGTTTAATCTGAATTCCGGGTTTAGTAAAAGCAAGGCTAAAGTGCTAGGATAATTTGTAAGACCAGAGTTTTTAAGGAACGATAGCGATATCAGAATAGTCAATTAATATTCAGGATTATGCCGGAATTTCTAATGTGTATGTATAAAGTAGCTGAAAGATATTCAATTAACAGTATCTCGCTGTTTGCAGCGGGTATGTTGTTATTTGGCTTTACGGCCTGCAGCAATGTTCCTATGCAGGGAGAGGCAGTGGAATCCACTGCATCGTCCCCGGCAGAGGCTGAACAGGTTAAAGAGGCCCGTCAGCCGCCAAAACGTCCGAATCTGGAATTGACCGGGGATATTCTCTACAAACTGCTGGTTGCCGAGATTGCCGGCCAGCGGGGACAGCTCGATATATCTGTTGCGAATTACCTGGATCTTGCGAAGACCACACGTGACCCGGAGATAGCCAGTCGCGCTACCAGGATAGCGGTATATGCACGGCAGGATCAGGCTGCATTTGAAGCGGCAAAAATCTGGGTTGAACTGGACCCGGAAAACACTGATGCCCATCAGGTGCTCGCTGTGATGGCGGTCAGGGATGGTGATCTGGAAACAGCCATGCTGCATTTTGATTTTATCCTGAAGAATTCAGAAGAGGTGATTGATCAGAAATTGTGGATCATCGCCAATCTGCTCAGCAAGGAACAGGATCAGGAAGTAGTAAAGAAGGTCCTGGAAAGATTGATGCAGGACCATCAGGATAATCCGGAATCGCTCTATGCCTATGCCCATGTGATGTCCAAGTTGAATGAAGATGAGAAGGCGCGTGAAATTCTGGAGAGAGTACTCAAGATCGTTCCCGACAATCTCAATGCTACCATCAGTTACGTCGCAATCCTGCAGAAGCAGGGAAATTCAGCCGAGGCCATTTCCTGGTTAGAAAAAGCGCTGAAGAAAAGCGACAATAATTTCAATCTGCGTTTGTTTTATGCCCGGTTGCTTACAGATGAAAAACGTTTTGATGACGCCCGTCGTCAATTTGAGATACTGGTAGCAGAAGCACCGAATAATGTAGATGTACTTTATGCTCTCGGGTTACTTTACCTTCAGGCCAACCGGCTGGAAGAGTCCGAGATTTATTTTCAGCGTCTCTCTGACCTTGGTGAAAATGCTGAAGAGGCCAACTATTATCTCGGCCGTATTGCGGAAGAACGGGGTGAAATTGAGAAGGCCACATCCTGGTATGAGAGCATACAGCACGGCAACAATTATTTTGATGCGCAGGTTCGTCTCGCTTTTTTGATTGCGAAGGCAGGTCGACTCGAAGATGCCCGGACGCATTTACTGGGTATACGGGCAGAGAACCCGGTACAGCAGAATTTATTAACCCAGGCAGAGGGTGAGATTCTCATGGAAGGGAAGCGTTATGATGATGCCCTGACTGTCTATAACAACGCATTGGAAAGTGGTTATAATCCAGATCTGCTTTACGCACGTGCGATGCTGGCGGAAAAGATGGATCGTCTGGATATCCTGGAAGAAGATCTCAACGCGATTATTGCCCAGGATCCGGATAATGCCATGGCGCTTAATGCATTGGGTTATACACTTACTGATCGCACCGATCGTTATGCCGAGGCCTATGATTTCATCAAGCGTGCCCTGGATCTGAAACCTAATGATTTTTATATTCTCGACAGCATGGGCTGGGTGTTATACCGGATGGGCCGTCTTGATGAAGCTATCGTTTATCTGAACCGGGCGCTGCAAGAGCGCCGTGATCCGGAAATTGCAGCTCACCTGGGAGAAGTCCTCTGGGTCAAGGGTGACAAGGCAGCAGCCAGGGAGATCTGGGACACTGCATTAAAAGAAACGCCAAAAGACACAAAGTTGCTGGATGTTATAAAACGTTTTATTCCGTGAACAGGCTTATCCCTCTCTTGCTGGTCATGCTACTGGCAGGATGTGCCGATATGCCTTATTTTTTTTCTGCTCCTGGTGAAATCGATACCGTTGCCTGGGATTTACGTCAGGAAGCACTCAATAAAATAAATACCTGGTCTATCAAAGGCCGTCTGGCCGTGCAGACCGGACAGGGGGGCTGGTCAGCTACTTTGTTCTGGGATCAGAAAAACCAGAGTTACAGGATGCGATTTGTTGCGCCACTCGGACAGGGCACCTACCAGCTGCAAGGAGATGATGATCTGGTGTCATTGTTGACGGCGGACAATAAACTGTATCAGGCCGCCACACCGGAAACCCTGTTGCTGGATAATATGGGCTGGAGTGTGCCGCTGCATGGTTTGAAATACTGGATCAAGGGCGTACCTGAGCCCGGGAAAAGCACGGAAAACCTGTTGCTTGATGATCAGGGCCGGTTAACCGATATGCAACAATCGGGCTGGCGTATCAGTATTTCCCGATATAGCGATTTCAATGGCACCCAGCTGCCCGGCAGACTGTATATGCATAATGATCGTTTCAAGTTGAGACTGGTGGTAGATGATTGGAAGACCGGTTCCTAGAAAAACTTTTGCCTACGGTTCTACCGCGTTTTTCAGTCCGGTTTTGGCCTTGTATGATCTTTACACATGACGTTATCCAACAAACCCCGGGAAAGCCGTGACTGGCCGGCGCCAGCCAAACTGAATCTGTTTCTACATGTCGTTGGCCGGCGCAGCGATGGCTATCATCTCTTGCAAACCGTTTTTCAGTTTCTGGATTACAGTGATCAACTCAGTTTTTCTGTACGAACCGATGGCCGAATGTTACGCCACTCCAATTATTCCGATATCAATCCGGAGGATGATCTGGTCATCCGTGCCGCCAGGGCCTTGCAGGCAGAAACCGGTTGTGCCCTTGGGGTAGAGATTACTGTCACTAAACAGCTGCCCATGGGCGGTGGTTTGGGTGGGGGGAGTTCGAATGCTGCCACTACACTGGTCGCCCTGAATCAGGTCTGGTCACTGGGTCTTTCAACTGACAGACTGGCCGGTATTGGCCTGTCTCTGGGCGCCGATGTCCCGGTATTTGTCCGTGGACACGCCGCCTGGGCAGAGGGGGTCGGTGATTTGCTGACAGAAATCGAACTGGAGGAATGCTGGTATCTGGTGATTAACCCTGGCTGCATTGTCCCTACAGCCGGGATCTTCAGCTCCCCGGATTTGACACGAAATACACCTGCAATCACAATACGCGACTTCCTGAAGTCAGGTGGACATAATGACTGCGAGCCTGTGGTCCGTCGTCTGTACCCTGAAGTTGCAGCTGTTTTGGACTGGTTGGAGCAATATGCCGGGGCAAGACTGACAGGGACCGGTGCCTGTGTGTTTGCAGGATTCAGCAACAAGGAGCAGGCAGAAAAGATACATGCGTCTTTGCCATCGAATTGGCAGGGATTTGTTGCCAGCGGGCTGAATTGCTCACCCTTGCTGGCAAGGCTGGAACAAGAGAAGAACTGAATGAAGGCACCAGGGTCTAGCATCGGGATTAATCATTGGGGTGTGGCCAAGCGGTAAGGCACCGGGTTTTGATCCCGGGATTCCCAGGTTCGAATCCTGGCACCCCAGCCAAACAGTTGCAGAAATTTAACAGGAGCTCTTACAGGCTCGACAAAATCGTCTGGAACGATTTTGAACAGGGGAGCGCAGCGACTCTGGCCCCGAATGCCGCAGGGTATGAGGGGTGGAGGGCAGAATGCCCGGAATAATCCTGGCACCCCAGCCAGATTATGAACAAACCGAGGTCGTTATGTCATTAGTCAACATGATGATATTTACCGGAAATGCCAATCCACGTCTGGCCATGGATATTGCCGGTTGTTTGAATCTGCCACTGGGCAAGATCAATGTCGGCTGTTTCAGTGATGGCGAAGTTATGGTCGATATCGGGGATAATGTCCGTGGTCATGACATATATATATTGCAATCCATCTGTGCACCGGCCAATGATAATTTAATGGAATTGCTGGTCATGACAGATGCAATACGCAGGGCTTCAGCCGCGAGGATCACGGCGGTAATTCCCTACATGGGATATGCACGACAGGACAGAAGGCCCAGGTCAGGACGCGTACCGATTACAGCAAAAGTGGTGGCGAATATGATTGCCACTGCAGGGGTGGACAGGGTTTTGACGGTTGATCTGCATGCCGATCAGATCCAGGGTTTTTTTGATATTCCGCTGGATAATGTGTATGCCTCACCGATACTGATGGGGGATATCTGGAAGCATGAATATCCCAACCTGGTGGTAGTCTCGCCCGATGTGGGTGGTGTGGTCCGGGCGAGGGCGCTGGCCAAGCGGCTGGATGATACAGAACTTGCGATCATCGACAAACGACGCCCGAAACCGAATGAATCCGAGATCATGAACATCATCGGTGATGTAGAAGATCGCACCTGTGTCATCATTGATGATCTGGTTGATACTGCTGGAACTCTCTGCAATGCAGCCGGTGCACTGAAAAATCATGGCGCCAGAAAAGTAGTGGCTTATTGTACGCACCCCGTACTATCGGGTAATGCAGTAAAGAATATTGAATCTTCGCAGTTGGATGAACTGGTCGTTACCGATACCATCCCTTTGCGTGCAGAAGCGGTGACATGCAAGCGGATCCGGCAGTTGAGTGTAGCAGCAATGCTGGCTGAGAGTGTACGCAGAATCAGTGAAGGTGAGTCACTGAGTTCGATGTTTGTGGACTAAAAAGAATTCCGGGAAGAGGCAAGGTGTCTTTTCCAGAAATCGGGCGCAAAAATCATTCGCCCGCAATATGGGATTACATCTGGTCGCGGATGTGACCCTGAATATTTAACTTTACAGGAGCAGTAACATGAATGAATTTGAATTGATTGCTGAGCCGCGTACTGATGTGGGGCGAGGTGCGAGCCGCCGACTGCGTCAGGCCGGCAATTTACCGGGTATTATCTATGGTGCAGACAAGGAAGCCACCGCTATCACATTGAATCATGATGATGTCGCCCATCATCTTGAACAAGAGGCCTTTTATTCACATATTCTGACCGTGAGTCTGGGCAAAGATAAGCAAAAAGTTGTACTGAAAGACCTGCAACGCCATCCGTATAAACCACGCCTGCTGCATATTGATTTGCAGCGTGTAAGTGATACCGAAAAACTGACCATGCGGGTACCGCTACATTTTATCAATGAAGCCAAATGTATCGGTGTTAAACAGGGTGGTGGTGTTATCAGTCATATCATGACCGAGCTGGAAATCAGCTGTTTGCCGAAAGATTTACCTGAATTTATTGAGGTTGATCTTGCCGAGGTAGACGTCGGTGAAACCATTCATCTGAGTGATTTAAAATTACCGGAAGGTGTTGAATCTTATGTTATCGCGCATGCCGGTGATGCTTCAGCACCCGTGGTGTCCGTCCATATACCGAAGGTAATTACTGAAGAAGAAGAGGTAGAGGCAGTGGCAGAAGCAGAAGCTGCAGAAGTGGCGCCAGATGCTGTTCCGGCAACGGCAGTCAAGGAACCCAAAGAAGAAAGTTAGTCTTCTTCACCAACTACATTAAACTTTAAAGGCACTCGTGCCCTCTGCAATAAAACTTATCGTGGGCCTGGGTAATCCAGGCCCCGAGCATCTGATGACACGTCATAATGCGGGTTTCTGGTTTGCTGATGTGCTGGCTGCAAAATACTCACTGAGTTTTCGTCCCGAATCCAGATTCAGATCAGAGATCTGCCGACTGTCCACCGCCGATCATGATTGTTATTTATGCAAACCCATGACCTTCATGAACAGAAGCGGGCAGCCGGTGCAGGCCATTGCCGGTTTTTACAAGATAGCTTTAAATGAAATCCTGGTTGTACATGATGAGATTGATCTCGAAGCGGGTGTGGTCCGTTTCAAGCAAGGTGGAGGTCACGGCGGGCATAATGGTCTGCGCGACATCATTGAAAAAATGGGTGGCAATGAATTTTACCGATTAAGAATAGGTGTTGGACATCCGGGTAACAGCAGCGAGGTGGTCAATTATGTTCTGGATCGGGCCCCGGCAGAAGAGGAAGAACTGATCATGCAGAGTATTGGTGATGTTATGGAAATGATCCCGCAAATCCTGTCAGGCGAATTTCATCAGGTGATGAACATGATCCATACAACAGAGAAACAAGTAACAAGCGACAAGTTACAAGAGGACGATGACAATGATTGAGATGTTAAAAGGTTTTTTGCTTGTTACTTGTAACTTGTAACTGTTTTTTATATGGGATTTAAATGTGGCATTGTCGGTTTGCCTAACGTTGGCAAATCCACTTTATTCAATGCATTGACCAATTCCGGTATTGCGGCCGAAAATTATCTGTTCTGCACCATTGATCCGAATGTTGGTACTGTCCCTGTTCCTGATCCCCGTCTGCAACAACTGGCAGACATCGTTAAACCGGCAAGGATCGTTCCCGCCCATATGGAGTTTGTGGATATTGCCGGTCTGGTTGAAGGCGCTTCCAAAGGTGAAGGACTGGGTAACAAGTTTCTGGCATATATCCGCGAGACCCATGCCATAGCACAGGTAGTGCGTTGCTTTGATGATGATAACGTCGTGCATGTCTCGGGCAGGGTCGATCCCATTGCCGATATCGAAGTGATTAACACTGAATTATGTCTGGCCGATCAGGAAACCGTAGAACGCGCCTTGCAAAAGTCCGCCAAGCTGGCCCGTAGCAGCGACAAGGAAAATAAAAAAATAGCTGGGTTGCTGGAACGCATTATGGCGCATCTGGACCAGGAATTACCTGTGCGTTCATTGAATCTGAATGATGAAGAATTGGACTGCATCAGGGCCTATCAGCTACTCACATTGAAACCGACACTCTATATCGCCAACGTGGAAGAAAATGGAATGAACAGTAATCCCTGGCTGGCCCGGCTGAATGAGCTTGCTGAAAAGGAAAATTCCCGGGTTATTGCCGTGTGTGCTGCTGTAGAATCCGAAATTGCCGAGCTGGATGATGACAGTAAAGCCGAGTTCATGCAGTCACTTGGTCTGGAGGAGCCGGGCCTTAACCGCATCATCCGTGTCGGTTTTACCTTGCTGGGATTGCATACCTATTTCACGGCCGGTCCCAAGGAAGTCAGGGCATGGACCATACGCAAGGGGGACACAGCGCCCAGGGCGGCAGGAGTAATCCATACTGATTTTGAACGCGGTTTTATCCGTGCCGAGGTGGTCGCATTTGGTGATTATATTAAATACAAGGGCGAACAGGGCGCGAAAGACGCTGGCAAATGGCGTTCCGAAGGTAAAGAATATATTGTTAAGGACGGCGATATAATTTTATTCAGGTTCAATGTTTAGAATGCAATTAAAAATCAATGAGCACCGACAAACTGCGTGATGAGATAATTGCCACAGTCAGGCAATTCAACCGGAGTGGTCTGAGTTATGGCCGGACCGGTAATGTCAGTACGCGCACCACGCTCGGTTTTCTCATTACCCCGTCCGGCATTGCCTATGAAGAATTGCAGGCGGAAGACCTGAATGAAATGGACATGGCAGGTAATGTCATCGCAGGTACATTAAAACCCTCCACTGAATGGTATATGCACCGGGCCATCTATCAGGCCAGGGAAGATGTAAATGCCATTGTGCACGTCCATTCCCCCTATGCCAGCGGCATTGCCTGTACCCGCAAGTCTATTCCTGCTTTTCATTACATGATTTCTGTGTTTGGGGGAGTTTCCATCCCTTGCGCCAAATACGCTACCTTTGGTACAGAAGAACTGGCACGAAATGCCCTTGCTGCATTGGCAGATAACATGGCCTGCCTGCTCGCCAATCATGGCCAGATCACTTTGGGTGAGGACCTGAATACAGCCTTCCGTTATGCCGGTGAAGTTGAGATTCTCGCTCACCAGTACTGCATCAGCCTGCAGGCCGGTGGTCCGGTATTGCTGGATGATGTGGAAATGGAATTGAATTCTGAAAAATTCAAAACCTACGGCAAATAATGCCGGCTGATGTCTGAATTACGCCCGTTCCACCTGGCCATACCTGTCAGGGATATTACCGGAACACGGGAATTTTATGTCGATATATTAGGTTGTACTGTTGGACGTGAAAGCAAGACATGGATCGATTTCAATTTCTTCGGTCATCAACTCTCGGCCCATGTTAGTCCGGATGAACTTGAACAAACCGGGACCAATTCCGTCGATGGTGAAGATGTCCCGGTCCGGCATTTCGGAATAGTATTGGGCTGGAATAGCTGGTATGCATTATCAGCAAAACTGACGGAGGCCGGTATGGACTTTCTCATCAAACCCACCCTGAGATTCAAGGATCGGATTGGGGAGCAAGCCACGATGTTTATCAAAGATCCCAGCGGCAATGTGATCGAGTTTAAATCATTCAGGGATGATGCAGCGTTATTTGCAATTGAAGATGAGTAAAATGAATGAAAAAAAATATTCTTGATCGATATTCTTACACGGACGATGGCAAGGTGATAGTCGATATTACCGCGGACAAGATTGAATATCTGTATAACGATTTTGACAAACATACACCGTATATCAAAAAAGAACTGGATCAGGGCCTGGTTGATTATCTGCTGGATTGTGTGCGGGAAATAGGCAATGAGGAATTTCTGGTCAAGTTCAGGTTCTCTGAGTCTGTAGACAGTGAGTTGCAGTCCCGTGTACAGACCAGCATACACAATTATTTTCTGTATCTGAATGATCTGGAGTTCCGGGAAATGAAGCAAATGTTGCGCACTGCACTGATCCTGCTTCTGGCCGGTATTGCGATCCTGACGCTCTCAATCTGGTATAACGATCACTTCACGGTGCAGGGATCAGTGATTAACAAGGTATTTTCGGAAGGTCTGACTGTTGCTGCATGGATTGCACTGTGGGAGTCGCTGGCGACCTTTCTCATTAACTGGGCGCCGCATCAGCGGCGGATCAGGCTGTTTAAACGCATCGCCAGGGCGGAGGTGCAATTCAGCGATGAACTGCTTGCCGGATTATAATTTTATCCCGTAGTGATCCAGCACAGCTATCATCAGGAAATAGCAGACGATGGTAACTGCAATGGATATGCCCATACTCAGATAAAAATTAATTCCATTTTTAAGTAACAGGGGCAAGGAAACGAATAATGCCAGTGACGGTATAACCAGCCAGAACACACTGGTTGCCAGGACCGAGACTTTCATTGCATCGTTGGTATCAATATATAACCAAATCATGGCAAGCACGGAAATGAGCGGAATAGAAGCCAGAATTGCGCCCATAAAAGAACTGCGCCGGGCTATCTCGGAGATCACCACAATCAGAACAGCAGTGATAACAAGTTTTGTTATGTAATAGATCATCGGCTGGAACTGTTATAACCTGTTATTAGTGTTGTCACATCGGATTTATTTTATTCTGTTTTTATTCAAGTTCCCAGCAGCAAGGTACAGAATTAAATCATGTCTTGGTCTAATTTGCTGATATCGAAATAATTTCCCGGTGATTTCTTAACTGGAGTATCATCAGACGTAGTGGTCAGCCCTGAGGTTTTATGTGAATCAAAGAAAACATTGGGAAGAAGTCTATATGAACAAGCCAGCCGAAAAGCTTGGTTGGTATGAGCCGCATTTGCAGATTTCCCTGAAGTGGATAAAGGAACTTGGTCTCTCAAAAGATGCAAGTATCATTGATGTAGGCGGTGGCGCATCTACCTTGATAGATGATCTATTGCTCGATAACAATACAGCTGTCACGGTGCTCGATCTCTCAGGCAAAGCGCTGTCAGCGGCCAAGGCACGATTGGATATAAGAGCCAAAACTGTTACCTGGCTTACAGGTGATATCACTTCTATCGATTTACCGGAAGGTTATTATGATCTCTGGCATGACCGGGCAGTGTTTCACTTTCTCACTTCGCCCGGGCAGCGGGAACAATACCGGAAAAACCTTTTAAAAGCCCTGAAACCCGGTGGTTACCTGATCATTGGTACATTTGCACCGGAGGCGCCACCAAAATGCAGTGGTTTGCCGGTACAGAGATACAGTGTAGAGCAATTGCAAAATTCGCTTGGCGATGAATTTGAACTGCAACAACATCTGAAGGAGTTACATGTCACACCGGGAGGTGTGGACCAAATGTATCTCTATTGCCAATTCCGGAGAAAAATCTGAAATAACTTATTCAGGTGGCAACTACACATTGCTGGCTGATATGAACAGGCAGGTTTCAGCGGTCCTCTCTAGATTCGTGGATTTTCATGGCATGTGTCATTGCCAATGCCGGGTGAAGTTCATACAACACCAGTCCGGAATCAGACATCTGGGTCACTCTTTCGTGGCCATGGATAGACCCGTTAATCTTAAAAATCATTAAATAACATATACTTACAAATATTTATAATAAATGTTGCATTGCACAAACAACTGCTGTATGCTGCATCGCAATATCAATGAATTTTCCATACAGGAGAAGAAAATATGAGTATTTCAGTAGAAAAATTTGTTGCTCCGATACAGGAGCTGGGTGCTTTAAATGTTGCCAACATTGAAAAGCTGATCAGCCTGCAGGTTGAGGCTATTGAAGAAGCTGCCAGTATTGCTGTTGAGTCACTGAAGAAAGCAGCTGCGGTAAAGGATATGGAAGGTGCAAGAAGTTATTTCACCAGCCAGTCTGAAGTTGTCAAACAGTCTGTTGAGAGTGCTGTAGCACGTTCAAAGTCGGTTGCCGAAATTGCACAGGCTTATCCTGCAAGCATCAAAAAGATCGTTGATAAGTCCCTGACCATTGGCTAATCACCGGTAAACTGGCTGTTAATTCAGTCAGATTAAAATTAAAAAGCCGCCCTTCGGGGCGGTTTTTTTATGGCTGGAAGAAAAACTTAATCGGAATAAGTCAGTTGATAGGCCAGCACTTTGTTGCTCAACATCATCGGCAACAAAATCAGGTCCTTCTCTTCGATGAACTCCAGGTCCGCCATTCCCTGTTCAAGTTCCAGCATCAGGTCTGCATGACCGTTCCGGTTAACATGAAATAATTTCCCCGCCATCCAGTCGGTGACGTAATAATCTCCATCCAGATCAGCTTCCACACCATCAAGATTACCTAAAGGTGAACCATCGCCGATGTTGCTGATGGATTTGTCACGCAGCATGACGCGTAGAAGATGTCCGGGTGTTTCCGTGCTGAATCCGTCGGTTCTCACACTCCAGGCACCGACAACCAGCGAACTGCCATCTACATGCAATCCATTGGGTGACAGGAGTTCAGGAGTTTCAAGACAGATGGAAAATTTTCCATCTTTCAGGGAATGGATGCGGTCTTTCATCATATCAGAGACGAAGATCTCGCCACTGTGGCTGACAGCAACATCATTCAGAAACACTGCATCAGCAACCTGATGGCGATTGGTAATCGTTGCCGAAGGGATATCTATTTCCACCAGCGTATCGATGTCTGCGGTATAAAGTTTGTCGCCATGTATGGCGAGACCCTTGGGTGCATCCAGGCCACTGACCCATTCTTTTTCCAGTATGGCACCATCAAGAGATACTTTGGAGATAAAACCATTGCCGTCTTTTTCAGTTACCTGGCCATTGACATTGGATACATATAAAACATTATTCTGTTTGTCATAGACAACAGACTCGGGATTACTGAATCCTTCCAGTTCCCATAATAATTCAGGGGTAGCGGTATCAGCGTGTACTTGTGTCAGCAATCCCAATGAAAAAATGAGTGTTGCTGATTGCATAAAAAACAATTTTTTCAACATAAGTAACTCCATTAATAATTTTAATTAAACAAGGTTTTAAGTTTTTCACCCGGATCAGGGGCGTTCATAAAGGTCTCCCCGATTAGAAAACAGTTCACATTATGTTTGCGCATCAGACGTACATCATCACCGGTCAGTATCCCGCTCTCGGTGACTACAGTCCGGTCCGGAAACACATCAGGCAGTAATCCAATTGTTGTATTGATGTCCGTTTCAAAGGTACGCAGGTTGCGATTGTTGATGCCAATGAGGGGCAAGCGCAGCATCATCCCCCGTTCCAGTTCCTCCCGGTCATGAACTTCAACCAGTACATCCATGTGCAGTTCAGTAGCAAGCGCCGCAAGCTCCTGGAGTTTGCTGTCTGGCAATGCGGCAACAATCAACAGAATACAATCTGCGCCAATCATTCTGGATTCATAAATCTGATAACTGTCGATCATGAAATCCTTGCGCAGCACGGGCAAATTACAGGCGGTACGTGCCTCGCGCAGATGGTCATCAGCCCCCTGAAAAAACTCTACATCTGTGAGTACTGACAAACAGGCAGCGCCATACTGCTCATAGCTTTTTGCAATTTCTGCCGGATGAAAATCCTTTCTTATGACCCCTTTACTGGGTGATGCTTTTTTGATTTCTGCAATCACTGCGGGCCTGCCCTGGGATATGGTCTTCTGGATAGCCAGTTCAAACCCGCGCGCCGGTGGACAATCACCGAGCTTTGCTTTGATATCTGCTTCAGATAATTTCTTTTTGCGGGCGTCTACTTCCTGCGCCTTGTGGGCAAGTATCTTTTTCAGAATGTCCGGTTGATCTTGCATCACGTTCAGAAACTGTTGGTAAGTTTTACGAGCTGATCCAGTTTGGCGCGGGCTGATCCGTCTTCTATAACGTGCCGTGCCTGCGCAACTGCAGCTTCCAGACTGTCAGCGATTCCTGCGGTATAGATCGCAGCACCTGCATTTAATAATACAATATCCATTGCTGGCCCCGCTTTGTTTTCCAGGACACCCAACATCATATTGAGGCTGTCACTGATACTCTGAACTGCGAGAGTGGAAAGATCATTGCGTTTAATTTCAAATTGTTCGGGTGATACCGTATATTCTCTAATCTCGCCATTTACCAGTTCGGCAATCCTGGTTGGCGCGGAAATACTGATTTCATCCATTCCGTCTTCGGAATGCACTACCATAACATGCTTTGCGCCCAGCTTTTGTTGCACCTTTATTAATTTTTCCAGCCATTCGTTACTGAACACTCCAAGCACCTGATTGGGTGCGCCAGCCGGATTGGTCAGAGGCCCCAGCAGATTGAATATGGTGCGTACGCCAAGTTCCTTGCGTGGACCTAAGGCATGTTTCATCGCGCCATGATACATGGGAGCAAACATGAATCCGATACCGATCAGGTTGATACATTCGGCCACCTGATCGGCGGACAAATCGAGTTTGACCCCGGCAGCTTCCAGCACATCGGCACTGCCCGATTTGCTTGATACAGACCGGTTACCATGTTTGGCCACACGGGCACCGGCAGCAGCAGCGGCAAAAGCGGAAGTGGTAGAGATATTAAATGTATTTGCACTATCACCACCGGTACCACAGGTATCGATCAGATGCTCTTTGCTGACATTTACTTTGTTGGAAAGGTCACGCATGACCTCTGCGGCTGCAGTGATCTCCTCGACACTTTCACCTTTCATACGTAATCCGATCAGAAAGCCCGCGATCTGCGCCGGGGTGCATTCACCGGACATGACCGCGTGCATGACCTGCTGCATTTGACTGGACTCCAGGTCTTTCCCGTCAAGAATATACTGGATTGCCTGCTGGATATTCATGATTGAAAATAAATTAAGAAGTTGCCTCGAAAATCATCAAAAACAAATCCCTTCCCCTTTGAGGGGGAAGGTGTGGGTGTGGGTAATAACCATCAGCAACCTGAATTCTACCCCCATCCTGCCTTCCCCCTGCAAGGGGGAAGGAATGTATTGTTAATAAATGTTGATAGTTGCATTTTATTTTATTTGCAAGAAATTGTTCAGCAACTCATGACCATATGATGTAAGTATGGATTCCGGGTGAAATTGCACGCCCGAGATCGGATAGTCTTTATGTTTTACACCCATGATCTCGTCTATCTCGCCTTCCGGTGTTTTTGTCCAGGCGGTCATCTCCAGACAATCCGGCAGCGATCCCTTTTCTATAACCAGCGAGTGATAGCGGGTTGCAGTGAACGGGATTTCCAGTCCTTTGAAGACATCCTTGCCCGCATGATGAATTTCAGAAGTCTTGCCATGCATGATCTTCTGTGCATGCACAATACGCCCACCAAAAACCTGGCCGATACTCTGGTGGCCAAGACATACACCCAGAATCGGGACTTCGCCCTTGAAGCGTTCAATGACGCCAAGTGATATCCCGGCTTCATTCGGTGTACAGGGGCCGGGTGATATTACGATACGTTCCGGTGCAAGCGCCTTGATCTGATCCAGGGTGATCTGATCGTTCCTGTAGACATGCACGTCCTGGTCCAGTTCACCAAAATACTGTACCAGGTTATAGGTAAACGAATCGTAATTATCGATCATTAATAACATGGATATCCGGGCATCACCTGGCTGAGTAATCGAGACCATTTTCCGCCATGGTAACGGCACGGAATATGGCGCGGCCCTTGTTCATGGTTTCATCCCATTCATTGCGCGGGACGGAATCCGCCACAATGCCCGCGCCGGCCTGGATATGCAGCGTATCATTTTTGATGACTGCTGTGCGAATTGCGATGGCCGTGTCCATATTTCCGGCCCAGGACAGATAACCCACCGCGCCTGCATATACACCGCGTTTTACCGGTTCAAGTTCGTTGATGATCTCCATGGCCCGGATTTTCGGTGCGCCGGAAACAGTGCCCGCCGGAAAGGTTGCACGTAATACATCCATGGCCGTATTGCCCTGCTTGAGGCGACCGATGACATTGGACACGATATGCATAACGTGGGAATAGCGCTCGATGATCATCTTGTCGGTCAGCGTGACGCTGCCGGTCTCAGCCACCCGTCCGACATCATTACGGCCCAGATCGATCAGCATGAGATGTTCTGCAAGTTCCTTTGGATCAGCGAGCAGATCCTTTTCCAGGGCAAGGTCTTCCGCCTCTGTCGTACCCCTGGGGCGCGTACCGGCAATCGGTCTCACGGTCACAACACCCTCTTCAACCCGTACCAGGATCTCCGGTGATGAGCCGACGATATGGAAATCGCCGAGATGAATATAAAACATATAAGGTGAAGGATTGAGACAACGCAGGGCCCGGTAAAGATTGATCGGTGGTGCCGTGAAAGGGATGGACAATCTTTGCGAAAGCACCACCTGCATGACATCGCCCTCAACAATATAGTTTTTGATTTCATCCACAGCTTCTTCAAATTTTTTCTGTGTAAATCCGGAAACAAAGTCCTTTTCTTTCACGTCGCGTTTTTTAATCCCGGGTTGCCGGATCTCATTGTGGGAAAGTCCTTCGACAATACGGTCCAGCTCCGCATGCGCCTTTGCATAAGCACCTTTTTCCTCAGTATTGGCATGTACGATGATGTAGAGTTTGCCGCTCAGGTTATCGAACACCACCAGCTGGTCCGAGACCATTAACAGGATGTCCGGGTTCTGCAATGGATCGTCCTTGCCATTGGCCAGCCGTGGTTCGATATAATTAATCGTGTCGTAGCCAAAGTAACCCACCAGACCACCGGCAAATCGCGGGATGCCTTCCAGTTCAGGGACGCGATATTGTTTTTTGAATTCTTCAATGTCCTGCAACGGATCACGGCTTTCCTGTTTGCTGATGATCTTGCCATCCTGTTCGATCGTCAGTTCATGATTGAATACGCGCAACAGGGTGTTACAGGACAGCCCGATTATGGAATAGCGTCCCCATTTCTCGCCGCCATGTACGGATTCAAACAGATAGGAATAAGGGGTGTTGGCAAGTTTCATGTAGGCACTGAGGGGCGTATCTAGATCGGCCAGTACCTCGCGCATGATCGGGATACGGTTATAGTTGGCCTCTGCCAGTTGTTTGAAGAGTTCCGGTGTCATCATGACATCAGGCATCCATCAACGCCGGCAATTCTGCCAGTGTATCGACCACGGCATCCGGTTTGGCTTCGCGGATATCGCGGCCATGGTTATAACCATACGAGACACACAGGATTTTAAATCCGGCAGTGCGGGCAGCGCTCACATCATTCATGGAATCACCGACCATCAGGGCATGTTCCGGCCTGACCGCAAAATGTTCAGCGGCGTGCAACAGTGGCAGCGGATCAGGTTTCTTTTTCGGCAAGCTGTCCCCGCTGATTACAATACCGAAATCATCAAAGACCCCCAGCACCTTCAATAATATGTGCGTGAATTTTTCCCGCTTGTTGGTGACACAACCGATCTTGTAGCCATTTTTTTTCAGATAATCCATGCCTTCCGGAACGCCGTCATAAATACGGGATAACCGGGCGACGTTGTTGGAATAGATCTCCATAAAGACAGACAGGGCCTTGTTGTACAATTCGGCATCAGGTTCACCTGCCATATTATCCAGCATGGCGCGTTTTAATGTCCGCTCGAGCCCGTTACCTATCCAGTGCCTGATCTTTGCCTCGCCACGTGCAGGCAGGCCAATCTCAAGCAGGGTAGCATTCACTGAATAGGCAAGGTCTGGCGCGGAATCCACCAGCGTGCCATCCAGATCGAACAGGACCATTTCGGTTTCTTTGAATGCCATCATATAAACCAGAAAAATAAATTGATAATTTGTTGGTTAGCCTAAGGAATCTCTGAACAAAATGTCATTTCGAGCGTCGCGAGAAATCTGTTGTTGAATTCTTAAATAAAACCATATAACTGCGAGATTTCTCCTTTCGGTCGAAATGACACTATTTTAAATAGGGAGATCCCTCACTCTGTTCAGGACGCATTCTGCGCTTTCGCCAGTTTGTCCCGCATCGCCTTGATGGTGGCCTGGTAATCCTTGCTGCCAAAGATCGCTGAACCCGCAACAAAAGTATCTGCACCGGCCTCGGCAATCTTGCGAATATTCTCCACCTTCACGCCGCCATCTATCTCAAGCCTGATGTCCAGTCCGCTCCC
>Ga0209002_10000941_pt1 | contig 23425 bp, 26 predicted proteins | sample Rifsed16ft2_FD_184010 | JGI IMG/M metagenome (GOLD analysis project Ga0209002, IMG submission 184010) | Soil microbial communities from Rifle, Colorado, USA - sediment 16ft 2 (version 2) | ecosystem: Environmental > Terrestrial > Deep subsurface > Rock core/Sediment | place: Rifle, Colorado... | reverse complement strand
TTTTTTAAAATTTTCATTACTTGATATTCTTTTGATTTGGGAACAAGAGTGAATACAGTCTCTCCAAACATTGCAACCCCACACTTGATACCATTGTTCTGAAGATCATTTATTACATAATCCATCTTTGGTGTAACTACACGAACATACTTTGCAAACTCTAAAGACATGTCAAGAAACTCCAGATAATTTCTTGATTTTATGAGCTTACTAACCATCTTTCCACCAAGACCGTTTACTCTTTGCAATTCATTTTTCAAGAATTTTTTAGTAGAAATTGGAGAAAAGCAAATCAAAATAACTGAAGAGTTGTTTGAAATCTTTTTTAGGCTTCCAATGCCAGGCGCACCATGTTTTGTTCTGATCTCAAAGCCGCCATAATATGACGAAAGGACAGTCCCAAGACCTGTCTTGCAATAAATTTCAGCATTGTGGGCTATCTGTCCAACCTGAGTTCTTGTAAGATTTGTCTTTAGTGCCTTGTTTAGTGCAAAAGCAAGACTTAGTGCAACAGCTCCACTTGATCCCAATCCATAACCAACTGGAATTGCTATGTGATGTTCCACATCTACAAAGATATTTTCTTTTACAAGCTTGAAAAACTCACTAATCACAAACTCAGAAACTTGAGTATTGTCTGTCTGATAACCTGTCACTTTGATCTTAAAGCTAGGTTTCTCAGAGCTGGTAACCTTGACACTAGTAGTAACACCTTCTTTTATGCAAAAACCTGCTCCAAGTGATCCTTGAAGTTCTGGTCTTTTTTGCTCTAATTCAGCCTTGAAAAAACCCGTGATGTGGCCGGGACAAAAGGCTATTGCCTGCATGGCGGCATTTAAATTTCCGTAAAATATAAAAATAATGATTATATTATTTATATTGATTTAAACTGACTAAATTCATTCGACGCCTGCAAAAGATAGGGAGTAGTATCCTAGTTTCACTACCAAAAGAATGGATCGATGCAAACAAGCTTGGAAAAAGCGATGAAGTTGAAGTTGAAACTGGCTCAAACAGCCTTTCCATTACGTTATCGGAAGAACACAGAGCTCCAAAGGAAGTTGTAATACCATATCCCGTTTCAAAAGAAGAAAACATCATTGCAGACATCACCGGTGCCTATCTTCTTGGATATGATATCATAAAGATAAAGGGCAAATCGGCAATTTCTATTGAAGATCGTGAAAAGATCCGCGCATCCATGCGAAGATTGGTTGGCATGGAAATTGTTGACGAGGATTCTTCAAATGTAAATGTGCACTTTCTTTTGGATGCAACATCACTTAGTCCAGAAAAAATCCTAAAACGCATGAGCTCAATTGCACTTGGGATGTTTCGTGATACGCTAAACACTCTGACATCTGAAGATAAATCCGTACTTCAAACAATTCCAAACAGGGACGATGAGATAGATAGACAGTACTTTTTGCTTGTACGATTGATCAGAAGTACAATGGTTGACAAAAAACTCGCCAATGCATTAAATCTTGAAAACATTGACATACTTGATTACAGAATTGCTGCAAACTTACTTGAGGCAGCAGGAGATACAATAGTTGAGCTTTCAAATTCAATAACAGATATATCATTATCAAAAACTGATCTTAAGAAAATCTATGATATTGCAAAAGAAATTGAGAAGATACATGAAAAATCTATTGAAGCATTCATTGAAAATGATCGGCTACTTGCAATTGAAGCCATAACATTACACCGAAGCTATCAAAAAAAGATTTCAGATATTCGTTCTTCGCTTGAACCAAAAAAGCAAGTATCAATTGAGCTGTTAGATCTTGTTTATACAGTTGATAAGATAGCACGCTGTTGGGCAGATGTGGCGGATCTAGTACAACCAGTTTATGGTCACTAAAATTTCTTCTTCATTGCATATGTCAAGACGGCACAAATTGTTTTAGAGTCAACAATTTTACCAGACAAAATCATTCGTAGCGCTTTGTTAAAATCAATCTTAACTACAGATATTATTTCGTCTGCATCAAGCTTTAGCTTACTGGATTTTTTTAGTCCTGATGCTACAAAGCAGTGAATTAGCTCTGTGTTGTACCCTATGGAAGGATAATATTTTATCAACGGAACCATCTTTTTTGCTTCATATCCAGTTTCCTCTTTAAGCTCTCTGAAGGCACACCTTCTTGGCTCCTCACCCTTTTCCAGAGTTCCAGCGGGAATCTCAAGAACATATCCATGGGGAAAGCGGTGCTGTTTTACAAGTAGAATTCTGCCTTTGTCTATGGCAAGTATAGCTGCCGCGCCCCTATGCTCTACAACTTCACGGGTGACTCTGCGCTTGTTTACAGGTATGGTATAGATACTCAGTGAGAGGACTTTGCCTTCGTAGATTTTTTTCTTCATATAGTGCATCGTTTCACGCCAGTAAAATCTGTTATGAGTGTATCTGGTATGATAGATGAAGTCTCTTTGATCTCTTTGCTAATTCTATACTGTTTTTTACCCACTTTTGAGGAAATGTAATCTTTTTTGGTATAAAGAGATCTACCGAATGAACCCCCTCTATTTTTTGTGCCTGCTGAGTTAGCTCATCAAGCTTGAAAATATTATCACTAAACAAAAACAAAACAATCTGGTTCATGTGTACAAAGGGTTTTTGTAAAAATGATTCTGAAAATTCTGCTTTCAGTTTGAGGAGAGTTTTTTTAACATTAGTGGTAACACCAACAAGAATTGCAAATGGAATGTATCCAACCAGTTTCATAGGATCATATACGAGTGTAAACTGTATTGCTTCATCGTTTTGAAGCTTATCAAGTGATCGAGCTATCGTCTTTGTTGAAAAGCTAGTAGATTTGGCAATCTGATCAATTTTCATTCTAGGGTCTTTTAGAAGTATATCAATAATTTCAAGATCAGTCTTTGTCAGATCTGATCTAATTCCTGTATCCTGAGCTTCAAAAATACTTAACACTCTAACATCTTTCATTAATTTTTTTGCAAGCTCCATTTTCTGGTTAGGATCTTCTTTTACAACTATGCTACAAACAGTTATTCCACCAACACACGGAACCACAAAAAATGGTTCACCAATTAACCTGACTTGCTCTAAAACATTTTTCAAATCTTTTCCAACTACTACAAAATACAGAACACTGTATCCCAAGACTGGTGGCTCAATCTTTAACGTAAAGTCTTCAATTACTTTATTGTCTATCATTTTTTTAATTCTTGATTTTACTGCACCCCCTGAAATTCCAACATTCTTTCCAACCTGTCTGTCAGGTGTACGACAGTTGTTCAAAAGATGTGAGAGAATCTTGATATCAATTTTGTCCATTTTTTGTTATCCTTGCCACTTATTTGATATAAAGCATACATGTTACATATATAATTGTCTCATATATGAAGAAATAAGACTTTAACCATTAAATATAAGACTATTCTTATATGATCATGGATTACAGAGCACAGTTAGCAACGCGAATGCTGATGAATAAGAAGGGTAGCCTCATAGGTGCTGTCTTGGCGGTCTCAATAGGCATTCTTGTTATCCACGTAAACTTTGTAATTTTTCAAGGACTGTATGACGCAATTGTACGCGATATGAAAGCCTACAGATTTGGTGATGTCTATGTAACAGACGAAGGCGGTTATATAGACAAGTCTGATATTGCTTTAGCAAATTGGTTTGAGCGAATTCCTTCCGTCGAGGCTGCAGCGCCCAGATTAGATTCATCTGCTGATATAAATGCCACAAAATATGGAACAAAATACGAAAAGTTTGGGGTTTCCGTAGTTGGTGTGGATCCATTTAGAGATATTCGCGCATCAACAATTCATGATACAGTAGGAAACGGGCAATTTGTATTTGCACGAAATTCAATAGTTCTAGGTTCTATAGTTGCACGTGATCTTGGCGGGATACAAGTTGGTGATGATGTAGAATTAACGTTTGTAGATAGATGGGGTCAAGACCAAATCCGACGTTTTGTTGTTTCTGGTATTACTACATCAGCTGGTGGATCAGGCTTTGATTTTAGTGTTATAGTTCACATTGATACGTTACGCAGCATGTTAGATCGAACAGATGAAACCGGGTCTATAATAGTAAAACTAAATGATCCATCAAAAGCAATCGAGGTTAAGGATTTATTTTTGAGATCATTTCCTTCTGATGACTTTAAAGCTGAAACTATAGAAGAATCAGCAGAGACAACTTTAACCGGTTTCAGATCTGGTATTGCCTTGATCAATTTGATTGGTTACTTTGGAATGACATCTTCTGCCTTTGCTATTGTAACAATTCAGATGATGATAGTATCAAGCAAGACACGAGAAATAGGAGTAATGCGTGCTATTGGTGCAAAAAGGAAGGATATTCTTCTCCTATTCATATTTCAGGGAATTATTATAGGTGCAATAGGCGCAGCTGCAGGTACAGCCCTTGGATTAGTCTATACCGCATATGCAAAAGAAACCAGACTGGAATTTGAAGGCAGTTTAGCCTTGGAAGTCACCTACAATTGGTCAAAAATTGTGCAGACAGCCTTGACATCATTTGCATTGGCGATGGCAGCTTCAATATATCCTGCATATCGGGCAACCAAACTTCAACCTATGGAGGCGATGAGAACTGTCTGATCTAGCTTTGGAAGTTAAAAACTTGAATAAAATATACGGAGAGGGTGAGACGGCGGTTCACGCAGTAAGAGATGCCTCATTTTCAGTCAAAAAGGGAGAGTTGCTTCTTATTGTGGGTAGTTCCGGTTCTGGAAAATCTACATTGTTGAATATGATCGGACTTTTGGATCGTCCAACCAGCGGGCAAATTCTTATTGACCAAACAGATACAACTAATCTTAAAGATAGTGTTCTTTCCTCTTTTAGGAATTTTAAGCTGGGATTTATCTTTCAGTTTTCAAACCTTCTAGCTGATCTGACAGTTTTAGAAAATGTTCTACTTCCAAGAAAAATTCAACAAAACGATGATGATACTGGTATTGATGATGCTACGAAGTTACTAAGGACAGTTGGTCTTGAAAAAGAAATTCATAAGCGAGCAAACAAGATCTCAGGTGGTCAAGCACAAAGAGTTGCAATTGCACGAGCACTCATTAACAAACCTTCGATAGTTTTAGCAGATGAGCCTACAGGCAACTTGGATTCAGTTAATGCTGAAACAATAGTTCAGCTTATGAAATCAATGGCAGAAAAATTAGGACAGACATTCATCATAGTTACACATGAGAGAGATCAGTTTGGAAAAGTAGACAGAGTTATCACTATCAAGGATGGTCGTGCCTTTGAAGGGGAAGAATCAAAGAGGATGGAAGTAACAGTATGATGACATTAAAATTATTTACATTAGTTGTTGCACTTTTCTCAGTACAGCTCATCATTAATGCACACGCACAGTTTGCTGGTTCACCCTTTGAAAGAGAGTTTGTTGACATAAAGTTCCTTGATGCCTATTTTGGTACTGAAGACGAAAAGATTGAGGTCGATCAGGGTGACAAGAACGTGCCATTTACCGTGGTCATGGCAAACGTAGGTTCTCACGATAGAGTTAGTGGAATAAGGGGCCAGCTATCGTTACCTTACGGCTTTACGCCTGCGGATGGAAAAGGTTCCCTGATTCTTGCAGATAATGATGATAGCGCCCTTGCAGGCCAATCTTTTTCACTAACTTTCTTTGTCAACATCGACGAGAATACAGAAATTAAGCAATATTCAGGTACAGTGAAGATAGAATACTCTAGAGTGCGAGAAGCTGGACAAAGAGAGTCGTATTTTGATTTCCATTTCAAAGTAACTGGCAAGAGTATTCTTAATCTTAAAGCAGTAGAACCAATTCTCACTTCAATAAAGAATAATCCTGTGGTGGTAGAGGTTTCCAACTCGGGTACCGCACCCATATCAAATGTTGATATTGTCTTGGACAATACACTGACTACTATTTCATCAACTGCTCAATCAATTACTAATTTAGAAAATGTTGTATTTGATCAAACTCATTGGGACATTGGAACTATCGAACAAAAATCAAACAAGCGTTTTTCGTTTAATATCTATGTACCAGAGAAATTAAAAGACGAATCGCTTCATGCACCTATGGAAATAACATACCACAACGCGCATGGTGATCGAACAACAATTACTAGAACCGTTGACTTTTACATTAATGGACTAATAGACGCATCAATCTATGATGTAAATGTCATAGATTTATCTGGAAAACAAATCGTAATAGGTGAAATTCTTAACGAAGGAAATGTAGATGGCTTATTTGCATTTGTTACACTAGAACCACTAGGTAGCTCTCACATAAAAAAATCCACTCAATACATAGATGAGCTAGAACCAGATTCTCCTGTACCATTCAATATACCAATTGAGTTTGATGGTGAACCAACGCTAGGACAAAATGATGTACGTATCAGTGTAAGATACAAGGATTCATTACGAAATGAAAACGTCATAACTTATGACGCAACTATTTTCCTCAAAGACAATTCACTAGATAAAAAATCTGGCTTACTAGATTTCTCACAATTCATAATTTTAGGCATAGCAGCTGTAATTGGCGGAGCTGCATTTGCCGTTAAGAAAAGACGCAGGAAAATAGCACCTAAGACAAGCTAAGATTATATTCAGTGTGAGCAATTTCTGTTCAATGACTTGGGATGAAATTGAGGTCCCAAAAGAAATCAGACCTTTTATGCTTGAAAAAGCCGAAGAGACAAAGCTAGGCCAGAAAAAAGACGCAAACAAGCAGTACAGATACGGCAATCTTCACATAAGAGAATACGATGACAAGTACATAGTTCATATGGATAAGATTGATCCACGCAAGAATCCACTTGGGCATCTTGTGTTTGATGCGCCCGAAGTACTAGTTGGTCTTGCAACCGCAGCATTTGGAGGACGTAACATAGCATCACATGTTTACAAAATGCAGAAAAACTCCAATGAAGCAAGGGGCATTTCTTTGATTACAGGATTTTTAGCATCTGTAGCACTTGGTTATCTTGGATATTCTCTCACAAAGGCGCTCAAAAAATTTTAGGAGGAATTCATCATATCAAAAATAAGAACCATTAAGATTTTTCTCAAACTCTTGCCCCTCATCTTGACACTACGAAAAGATAGAAGAGAGTGGGTTAGAAAAGAAGGGAAAAATGTAAAAGTGTCAAGATATCAAAAAAACGCAAGAAAGGCTCTCAACGCTTTTGTATCTTTGGGACCAGTCTACATTAAACTTGGTCAGTGGCTTTCTTCAAGAGCTGACATTTTACCACAACCATATCTTGAGGAGCTTGCAAAGCTACAAGATGATGTGCCAGCAGCTCCTTTTGAGCAAGTTAAACCGATCATAGAAAAAGATCTTGGACCACTTGAACAAAACTTTGACTACATCAACACAACTGTTCTTTCTGGCGCATCACTTGGCCAAGTATATCTTGCTAAAATCAAAGAAAAAGATGTCATCATAAAAGTAAGAAGACCAGATATTGACAAAGTTGTAGAAGAAGACATTAGAATTCTAAAAAAATTTTTGCCCATTGCAATGAAGTTTGTAGATCCAAACTTGCGTTTTTCAGCAGAAGCCATGCTTTCACAGTTTATCGAGACAATACACGAGGAGATGGATTATAGAATTGAATCCCAAAACCTAAAGACGATAAAAAGAAACTTGCGAGACTATCCAAGGGTAATAATTCCATCCGTAATAGACGATCACTCAACAGAAAAAGTACTTACTATGGAGTACATACCGGGAATAAAAATAACTAACGTAAAGGCCCTCGATGAAGCAGGACTAGACAGAGAAAGGCTTGTAATCAAGGCTCATAAGGTGTTTTTTACAATGCTTTTACATCACAACATATTTCATGCGGATCCCCATCCTGGCAATATCTCTGTAACAAATGATGGTTCTCTGATACTTTATGACTTTGGTATGGTTGGAAGACTAGACAACGAAACACGCCTCAGGCTAATCAGACTATATCTTTCTCTTGTGGAAAAGGATCCTCCAAGAACCGTAAATGCCATGAATGACCTTGGCATGCTGATTCCTGGCTTTAACCGTAGTATACTGGAAAAGGGAATTGACATGTCTATTCAGACAATGCATGGAAAAAAAGTCGATACCATGGAAGTCAGAGCTTTGATGGAGCTAGCTAACAAAACAATGAGCAAGTTTCCATTCAAGCTGCCCAAACATCTGGCACTTTACATGAGGATGGCGTCAATACTTGAAGGAATTTATCTTACCCACAAAGTGAATTTCAAGTTCATCAATGTGCTGCGAAACATTTTGGAGGAAGAAAATCTAATCAGGGATGCATATGTCGAGGAGCTAAAGTATTCTCTTAACAGATTTGCAAAATCAATTGATGCCACCATCTCAATTGCACCAGAGCTCAAACAATATCTTGATGAAAACAGATCCTTTCAGAATCTTAATTCCAAATCAGATGGGAATATTTTACTTTCAGGAAGTATTCTTTCTGCAGCTGTCTTTGTAGGTTCAGCAGTTTTGTATACGACAAACGAGATTGTAGGACAGCTTGGCATGATTGGTTCTACAGTTATAATGGCAATCTCTCTTTTAATGAGAAAACGTTAGCTATTCTATTGTGATGTCCTTTCCACTTTTTGCAGGAATCTTTAGAGTAAGAACACCATGAAGATACTTTGCAGAACCAACGGCGTCTTCGCCTTCCTTTACATCAATTGGCAGTCTTATCTTTTTGTCAATCACATGTGGTCTCTGGTGCCAGATTATGGTTCCATCATGGTCAGTCTCTCTTTTTGCATTTATGGAAAGGATGTTTCCATGTATTTTTAACTTGATATCTTTTTTATCAAAACCTGGCATATCTATTGTGACAATCAGGTTATCACTCTCTAATTGCATATCGACAGGTGGAAGTATAAACTCGTAAAACTCTCGTGATTTGTTGCCTATTTCTTTCAAAACTTCTTTTGCCATGTATCTTACCAACCCCATTTTGAGTAATAAAGTGTTTTTGAGTTATAAATCTTGGTAGATTCATAATTTATCTACTCCCCAATTAATTACAAATTCATGATAATAGTTATAGAAGGGCTTGATCAGGCCGGAAAGGGAACACAGTCAAAGCTTCTATCAAACGCATTAAAGGCTAAAAAACTAAAATGCAAAATTTTCAACTTTCCAGATTATTCTACTCCATTGGGAAGAGAAATAAAATACTATCTAAGTGGAAAAAGAAAATTCCCACCTCAAGTAATTCACTGTCTCCTTGCAGCAAACAGATGGGAAAAATCAAAAGAGATTGAAGAGACGCTTTCAAAAAACTATATTATAATAATGAAGAGATACTACCAATCAAACCTAGTTTATGGTGTGACAAACGGTCTTGATTTAGAATGGCTTTCAAACCTTGATGCAGGTCTTCCAAAAGAAGATCTTGTGATTGTTCTTGATGTAGAACCAACAGATTCCTTTAGTCGTAAAAAAGATCGACGTGATAAATTTGAAAAGAATAAAGAGTTCGCACAAAAAATTGTTAATACTTATCGAACATTAGCAAAAGAGCTTGGCTGGGAAATAGTAAACGCATCTCAGACCAAAACACAAGTTCACCAATCCATAATGGATATAGTTTTAACATATCTTAAATGAAAGATGGCACAAAAACACCTAGAAATAGTTGATCCCATCCACGACTTTATCAGAATTTACGAACCAGAACTAAAAGTAATAGATACACCAATCTTTCAAAGATTACGTAGAATAAGACAACTTGCTGGCGCGCATCTAGTTTATCCAAGCGCTCAACATTCTAGATTTGAGCATTCACTTGGTGTAATGCATCTTGCTGGTCAGGCAGCAATAGTTCTCAAAGACAAAGGACTTTTGGATTCAAACGATGCCGCAAATCTGAGACTAGCAGGACTTTTGCATGACATAGGGCATGGACCATTTTCCCATCTTTTTGAAGAGGTATTGGAAAGGAAAAAGAAAATTTCACATGAAGAAATTGGCAAGAAGCTTATACTCAAAACAGAGATTGGAGACTCCCTCACAAAATATGGTTTTGATAAGAAGTTTCTATCAGAGCTTGCATTTGGTAACTCAAAATATCCATTCATGAACGAGATCATATCAGGTGGACTAAGCGCAGACATAATGGACTATCTACCACGGGATGGTTACTTCACTGGGGCAGAACACGCTAAAATTGATTTTAAAAGAATAATCCAGTCCCTTGATGTACATGAAAAAAAACTTTCCCTTGACAGATCCGCCCTCTATTCTTTTGAATCGATGATGATTTCACGTTACCAAATGTTCAAAGCAGTCTATTTTCACAAAACTGTACGCTCTGCAGAAGTAATGTTGTTAGAATCTATGAGTCTTGCAGATAATGAACTTGGATTTACTTCTTACAATCTTGATAAATACATACAACTAACAGACGAGTTTGTAATTTCCAAATTAGTTTCGCTCACACCAAGATCTTCAGAGCTAAAAAGAGCAAGACAACTTGCAAAAGACTATCAAGAACGCAGACTGCTCAAATGTGTATTTGAAAAAATTCTCACACGAAATGACAAACTTGCTTCTATAAATACATCAAAGGTATGCAACGAAATTTCTAAAAAATCTAAAGTAGACGAGTCAGAAATTTTCATAGATACATCAAAGACACCGTCAATTCCACTTACACCTTCAAAAAAAGAATCTCAATCAATCATACTAACATCGAAGAAAGGTTCAGTACCAAAAGAGGCATATGAACTTCCAATCTCAGAGATTCCACTGGTTTCTGCAATTTCTGGTTTTATGGATATGTTACGTGTTTATACTGCAGAAAAAAACAGAAAAAAGGTTGAAATTGCTGCGCAAGCCATTCTTGGTGAAAAGAAACCATGAGAAAAAGAATAGTGATCAAATTATCTGGAAGGTTGTTTGGTCTTGAAGACTCGAAAATTCTAAAGGATTATGCAGCATTTCTTGTTAAAATAAGCAAGATTCACCAACCCATAGTAATAGCAGGTGGAGGTAAGATTGCAAGACACTACATTACCCATGCCAGATCGTCTGGTGCAGACGAGTCTACACTTGACGAGCTTGGAATTGAAGTATCAAGACTAAATGCAAAACTTTTGATTTATGCACTACAAGACAAGGCGTATCCACACCCGCCAACCAATCTAAAAGAAGTGGCATATGCTGCAGATAGTGGTCTAATTGTAATAACAGGGGGTTTGCATCCAGGTCAGAGTACAAACGCAACAGCTGCACTTATTGCAGAAAAGGTCAGGGCATCTGTCTTTTTGAATGCAACAGATGTGGATGGAATCTATGACTCAGATCCAAATAAAAATAAAAATGCAAAAAAGTTCAGGCGCATTGAGCTGAAAAAACTTCGCAAGATGTTAGTACATCAAGAATCAATTGCTGGTGGCTATGATTTAATGGATATTGTTGCACTAAAAGTGATTGAGCGATCCAAAATTAAAACACGCATCCTCAAAGCAGACATCAAAACTTTGGAAAAAGCAATTAAGGGGTCTCCAGAGGGAACTGAGATTATACTAACCTGACTTTTCCTGTATATTCTGGAATGCCAGCCGTAACAGCTTTCTTAAGAATCTCTTTTGCCTTATCTTCTTCCAAAGCTTTGGACTGAGCCTTAGCAAATCCTTCTTCATCAACTATTACTGCAACCCATCCTTCTGGTTTCTGAACAACTGCAACTAATTCTTGCTCGCCAACCGGTACAAACTTTCCTGCAGATTGTTTTACGGTAATTGTTAGCATTGCAAATCCAGCATGAGAAAAAAGAGTCATCTGAGATTTTTGTGCCCTCTCTTTTCCTATTCTCACTGCTTGATGGTACTGCACAAAATTATTTTCATAGACTTTGACTATAAGCCTTTTCAGCTAACATTTAAGAGAAGAACAAAACCCGTATGCTGTCATTGAATAGAAAATTCTTGATTGGTACAACAATTGGAGTACTTGGTGCAATTATAGTAGTTGTTGCTGTACTTCCAGGATCTGGTTTGTTAAAGAATATCATACCAGAAAACATCGCACTTCCAGGAGGACTCGGCACCCTTTCTGAAGAAATAAAACCACTTGATATAAAATTGAACGACATTTCTATTTTATCACTATCAGAAAAAGAGGCAATAATTGGAATCAAGTTTGATGTTTCAAATCCAAATGACACAACAATTTTGCTTGAAATGATAAGCTATGAGCTTTATGAAAACGGTGTTAAGGTAGGTCGTGGTGAGATTGGGCAAAGACTTGGTGGTCAAGTAACAAGTTCAAACTATTACACAATCTTGCATGATTATTCTGCTACTATACCTGGCTCAACAACGATAAAAAACATAGGCAACACTCCAGAGTTTTGGTCTACACTACAGGAAGGCACTCCCCAGTGGAGAATTAAGGGTGAGGCGTTCTATAGTACCTCTTCAGCTTTTAGTGGTATGGCTGATTCGACTCTCTTTGATTTTGAGAGATAGCATGATATTCTTGAATATATCATAAAATTCCAAAATTTGGATTATTTGTATAAAGAAAAAGATGTTCAGCTAAGTTATATAAGATTCAAAAAAAGAGCACTTTGATATGGCAGAAGCCGGATTTGTAGCATTTGGTTCAATGATCGGTGTCATGATTGCCTTGGCCGTAATTACCTTCGCACTACGAGCTAAGGGACATAGGGGCGCCGAAACAAGCGGACCAGAATAGGGAAATAATTTCCCATCACTTTTTACTTTTCTTGTTTCATAAATCCAAACAAGCTATCTACAGAAGCGCTTGTCGATTTCTTTCGTTTGATATAACACTCGTCATAGTACTGACAAGTGTTGCATTCAGGAGATGGTTCCAGTATGGGAACCTTTTTTTCTACAAGCAAATTGCTTAGGACTCTGGCTCTACGTATGGATTCCTCAAACATCTTTTTGTCCTTATTCAAGTAAAATGATACCTCCTTGCCGTCGCCAGTCAGATATACTATAATGCCTTCATTCTTGTTAAAGATCCATAGACAAGCATTTAGGTATAAAGCATCACTAGGAAGGGGGTTTTCTGGTAGCTGGGTGACAATCTGAAGGGCAATTACAATGTTATCCACTATCATGTCTGCTTGGCCCTTTAGTTTGATATCATCTACTACAAACTCGCCTTGTGTTGATCCGTAGGACATCTTTCGCAAAAGGCCTCCAATTAGACCAGAAGGCACTACAGTTTCAGGTTCTTTTGGTGCAGTTCTATCAAAATATGAACGCCGTAAACATCTAACAATTTCATAAAGATGGATAGTCTTGTTGTCATTGAGATCAATCTTGGTCCTTATGTCACGACTTAAACCATCTATGGCACTTGTAACAACCCTTCGGTAGTCCCTATCACCCATCATGGCAGATACCCTTGATGTCTTCTCTATAATAGACTTAGCTCATTATCTTTAGAAGGCCTTTTGAAATCCTTTCAGAATAAGCAAGACCAACAAAGTGGGGTCCAAATCTAACCAAAGCGCCAAGCACAATGTTGCCTGTGGAAAAGTAGATTCCCATGAATATGACAAGAGAAGGAACAGTTAGGATCAGAGCAAGAAAAGTGCTAGCCCGAACAATATTAACCAAAACTTCTACAACAAGTTACTTTTTCTTCTGTAGATGTAGCTCATTCTATGATAGTCTTCCACGGGCACTAAAAGACTTGACAGAACCAAATATTTTTTGAGGAGCTCCTATTGGCATTCTGTTATCACCTTTGGATAGGGATTTTAATGTTTAGAGGTTATCCTATTCTTTTAAGAAAATTAATCACAGTTTCCTTGTCAGAGTTTCCTAAAGTAGAAAATCCTTCTAAAAACTCTCTCTGAATTTTTATTGATTCATCAAGTACATTTTTCATCTTGTCGGCGTCAAAGGGAATTAGTTTATCCACCTTTCCATTGCCATATGCTTCTATGTATTTTTTGAGAAGTGAAAAAATAAAACTTGGCGCAACGTCTAAAAGTGTTAGTATCACTTTTTTAAACTCCTTATCTTTTGAGTTAGAGTTTTTCTCAAAAAATTCTGTCAACATCCTCGTTCGTTCTTTTTCTATCTCATCAAGAGATGCTGCCACAAGCATGCCACCATCAGTAAGCTGATAGTATGGTACTCCTTGTTCTTGTAACGCTTTTGGACCTCGCTTTAGTGGCAATCTTCCTGCCTCTTCCACAATTCCAAGTGGAAGAAGAATTTCATCCAGATCTCTAAAAATTCCAGAGTAAATGTTTTGCCACACTGTACCATTTTTCTCAGCAAGCTTGTGAGCTATAGCAGTTCTTGTTTTCATTGCGGGACTAGACCCTGTAGCAAGATGTACAATTATTCCTCGTTGGCGCATCGCCTCTCCTGTAAGCTCCTCACTTTTTGTCTTGAAGGTTGCAAAAACTGATAATTTTGGGATGGCTGCCAACTTCATACTTATTTTGTAGATTTTATCCTAAATTTAAGGTTGTATGCTAATATCGTCTTTTATCTAAATATAACAATATACGCTTTTGTGGTCTACAAAATCTCAATACTTATATAATTTACGAGATTTTTCCTCTTTAATGGTTACGAAGAATCGCAACTTAGCAATATTATTAGTTGCAATAGTAGCCGTGGTATCTGCAACATCTATTGGGCAAGCATATGCTCAGATGGTTACAGATACTGAAGCAGGAAAGATCTACACAGGCAACGCGGCCGAATGTTGGATGGACAGCGATGCAGATGGAGAAATGGATACACCCTGTGCTATTGATTCAGGGCATACTGCATTTGTGTACACAGCAACAACCCTCGTCCTCTTTATGACACCTGGTGTAGCGTTCTTCTATGGTGGTCTTGCACGATCCAAGAATGCAGTCAACACAATTGGGATGACATTCATCGTAATTGGGTTGATTTCAATTCAGTGGGTTCTGTGGGGATTCTCCATAGCATTTGGACCAGAAGCCGACGGAGTCAATGAATTCGCAAGTTCTTTTGACTATATTGGTCTGAACAAAGTGTCTCACCTTGCTCCACTTGGAGCACCATTAGATGATGGTACTTGTTTGCAAACTGCGTCATGTGGAAGTGATTATTGGGCTGGACTAATTCCGCACCAACTATTCTCCATGTTCCAGTTGACATTCGCTATCATCACACCAGCACTAATTGTTGGTAGCCTAATTGACAGAATGAAGTTCAGCGCTTTGCTGATTTTCATAATTCTATGGGCCACATTCGTATATGATCCAGTAGCACACTGGGTCTGGGGCGGTGGATGGTTAGGAGGTCTAGACCTGAATCCAGATCTATCGCCAAGCTTTGCATTAGACTTTGCTGGTGGTACAGTCGTACACATTACATCAGGATTCTCTGGACTTGCAGCCGCTTTGATCCTTGGAAGAAGACTCGGTTATGGAAAGGTTCCAATGGAACCACACAATGTACCTATGGTGGTACTTGGCGCATCTATGCTATGGTTTGGCTGGTTCGGATTTAATCCGGGAAGCGAACTGGCAGCAGATGGTGTAGCAGTAAGTGCGTGGGTTGTAACAAACACAGCAACTGCCATGGCATCAATTACATGGTTGCTAATGAGCTGGGCTCATACAGGAAAACCAAGTATAGTTGGTGCAGCTTCAGGTGCAGTAGCTGGACTAGTCGCAATCACACCAGCATCTGGTTGGGTTGGACCAATGGCCGCATTAATAATTGGAATTGCAGCAGGAACCTTATGCTATGGTGCCGTTGCATTCAAGAATGCGCGCAAATGGGACGATGCACTTGATGTATGGGGAGTACACGGAATAGGTGGTTTCGCAGGAGCAATCCTTACTGGAACTCTTGCTAGTCCGCATATCTTTGGTGGAATTGGATTATGGACAGGCACACCAGAAGGCATGGAACAACAAGCAATAAACGTCATAGGCGCAATCTCAACGACAGCATACGCGTTTGTTGTCACGATTGTAATCCTGAAGATAATGGATGCAATCTGGCCTGGCGGTATACGAGTTACTCCAAAAGAGGAAGAAGTCGGACTCGATCTTGCACAACACGGCGAAAGAGCGTACGTAAACGAATAGTACGCCACACTTTCCTTTTTATTTTAATTTGTATTTCATTGTGAAATGAATTTACATCACCTAGTTTAGATCTAATATATGTTCATAGATGCTAATGATCTTAAAAAAATTCTTGGAGATTCAAATTTAGTTTTAGTTGACACCAGATCATACAAAGAATATTTAACAGAACATATTCTGGGCGCTGTAAATTTGGATTTATTTTACTATCACTGGTTTGACACCTCAAAAGAAGGAATGAAAGCATTTGATATGGAAATGCAAAAACTCCTTTCTTATGTAGGAATAACAAGAGAAAAAAAGGTTGTATTTTACGATGAGGTTTCTGGAATGAGTGCTGCACGTGGAGTGTGGCTTTTGATTTACTTTTCTCATCCACAGGCTTTCATGCTAGATGGTGGCATGAAAAAATGGAAAAGTCTTGGTTTTCCCCTTGAAACAAAAACAAACGGCTTCAAGCCAGCCAAGTTTTCTGGGAAAGTTAACAAAGACGTCTTTGCAGGATTTGAATACATAAAAAAAAATCTAGGCAAAATAAAACTTATTGATGCAAGAACGAAAGAAGAGTTTGATGGCACAGTTATACGAGCTGCAAGAAGTGGACACATTCCAAATGCAATAAACATAGACTGGAACCTAAACATCGCTGAAGACGGTACCATGAAACACAACAAATCACTTTCAGAGTTTTACAATCTTTCACAAGATGACGAAATCATAACATATTGTCAAGGTGGATACCGTGCGGCAAATTCTTTTTTAGCTCTCAAAAAACTTGGCTTCAAAAATGTCAAAGTATATGTTGGTTCATGGGGAGAGTGGGGAAATAGATTAGATCTTCCTGTTAGTTAGTTCTATGTTTAATACGAATGATGAACGCATAGCAAAGCATCTAATCTTTCTCAACCAGTTGATCTTAGTATAAAAAAATTATTTCTTCCTTACAGGATTATTTATTTTTTGCTTAAAAGAAACTTTACTTGTTGTAAAAATTAGATTAATATAGTGTCTACAGGGGAGTCATACTTGATGCTGAGTAGACGAATAAAATTTTCTGGTATTACTATAATTGCAGGATTAACGATCGCACTTTTCACCTTCTTTTCAGCTCCAGCATTTGCACAAGAACCAGCCTCAGCTACTTCGGATTTAACAAAGCCACTATTGGCTATAGCAGCTGCGATTGCAATAGCTGGAGGTTTGATAGGTACTGGTAATGCACAACAAGGAATTGGTGCTGCTGGCATGGGTATCATTGCTGAAAAGCCCGAAAAATTTGGTCAGGTATTGTTCTTCTTTGTCATTCCTGAAACACTCTGGATCATCGGATTCGTGCTCGGAATCATTCTGTTACTTGGCATACTTTAGTGGAATTCGTAATGAGTATAGAGACCTTTCTCCTTGAGATAGAGAATAGGAAAAAAAAGGATCTAGAAAAACTCAACAGAGAACTTGATGAGAAAGGTACTGCTATACAAAACGAAAGAGATGCAAAAATAAGAGAAATAAAGGAAGGTTTCGCAAACGAAGCAAAATTAAAATCTGAAAAAGAATTTGCAAGAATGATCGAGGCAGCTAAATTACAAGCAAAAAAGATTTTGTTTGACGCCATTAACGCAAACATGGATTCTGCTTTTAATGTCATTAAACAAGAAATCAAGAAGTATACAAAAACACCTCAATACAAAAAAACATTAGAAACTATGGTGAAAACTTCAAAAAAAAAATTAGATAAAAACATTACAGTTCATTGCCGTGAAGAAGACCGTACAGTTTTAAAAGAAATGGGAGTAACTGTTGGTTCCTCAATTCAAACTTTGGGTGGAATAGTTGCAGAAAATAAAGATGGAACAAAAGAACTAGATCTAACATTTGAAGAACTTTTAAGAACTCATGAGGATCAAGTGAAAGATTTTCTTACGGAGAAGACATCATAATGGGAACCTCACAATATTCATCTTCTTTTGGCAAATTACAAGCAATATCAATGAATTTTCTTACTAAAGATATGATGCAAAATCTCTTAAAAGCAAAAGATGATGCTGAGATGGCCAAAATATTAGAATCCACATGGTATGGACCAGAGATTGAAAAAGCCGCATCTGTTTACCAACCTTCAGAAGTTTTAGAAGTTGCATTGAACCGACATCTTGTTCAAATCAATAAAACTGCGTTAGAGGCAACACCGTTTAATGGCAAGTCTGCAGTTAGGGCCTATTTGTCAAAATGGGACATTTACAATATCGAGTTAATACTTTCTTCAAAAAGTATGGGAAGAACAATTACTGAGACGGAGTCATTCCTAGTCTCTAGCCGTAACGTACCCGCAGGAATTTCTGCAGGTAATATCACTCATGATGAGATGAAAACCATTCTCTCACAAACAAATGTAGATGGTGTCGTAAATCAACTTGTAAAATACAACTATGGTCCAATCCTAATGCAGCACTTGGAAGAATACCAAAAGACTGGTGATCTTGGTCCTATGATGTATGCATTACAAAAATTTTATTATCAAGCATTACTTGAATCTCTAAAATTCTTCCAAGGCGATGAAGGCATGATAAGGGAATTTTTCCGAGCAGAGATTGATAAGAAAAACATACTAAATCTGATGAAAGGCAAAGAAACAAATTTGGATAAAGAATTAATCAGTAGACATCTTACCGACGGGGGAAGGATCCCAATGAATGAACTATTGGATATCTATGGGGTGAAAGATTCTGCAGAAATAGCGGTAAGAGTAGAAAATCGCTTTACTCTAACCAATGCGCTAACACAATACAAGAAGACACAAAGTTTAATTGATTTTGAAGTGGCACTTGATAAATTCATAAATATACAGTATGTTAAAAAATTGAAAAACATTGCACTTTCTATCGGAACATTGTTTTACTTTATAATTAATGCAGAGTATGAACATGAAAACATTAAGAGGATCTCCTATGGAAAACGTTACAATCTATCATCTGAACAAATAAGTTCAATGTTGCTAAGTGAGTGAAAAAATGTCTCAACAGAAATCAGAATCAACTGGAAGGATCGCGGTAATAGGAGAGCGTGAGCTAATAATTGGATATAGACTTCTTGGAATGGACGATACCTTTATTGTAAGTAAGGAAGATGCTAACAAAACATTGCAAGAACTTTTCTCATCTGGCAAATTTGGTCTGATTATTGCAAGTGAATTCGTTCGTAATTTACTTCCAAATACATTTAGAGCAAAGATCGAGGCCTCTATAGAACCACTAGTATTATTCATGCCTTCCTTACAAGGAAACATTCAAGAAGAGTCAATAGCGGTATTAGCAAAAAGAGTATTGGGGGTTAACATTTAAGGAAGTTGATGATGAGATGACAGACGGAATAGTTTCTAGAATTTCTGGACCAGTCGTTATAACGAGTGGCCTTGAAGGAGCACAAATGTTTGATGTGGTAAGAATTGGTGAACTTGGTCTAGTAGGAGAAATAATTCGTTTAGAAGGTAACAAAGCTACAGTTCAGGTGTACGAAGATACTACTGGTTTAAGGCCTGGTGAGAAAGTAATTAATACAAAACGTCCACTTTCAATGCAGCTTGGGCCAGGACTTTTAACTTCAATTTATGATGGTATTCAAAGACCGCTTGATGTTTTGCGAGCACAAAGTGGTGACTTTATCAGCAGAGGAAATATCATTCCTGCATTTGATCAGACAAAAAAATGGGATTTTGTTCCATTAAAGAAAAAAGGTGATCATGTTTCTCCTGGTGAAATTATTGGTGAACTTCAAGAAACTCCATTGATAATGCACAAAATTATGATTCCGCATAATGTTGATGGCGAACTCACAGACATATCTGAGGGGAAATACAACGTCAATGAAATTGTTGCATCAGTAAAGACAAGCGGCTCAAAAGTAGAAATTGGCCTATCAAGTTGGTGGACTGTTCGTACACCACGACCAGTGCTTCGCAAACTTCCTCCAGAAGAACCATTACTTACAGGTCAACGCGTTTTAGATACATTCTTCCCAGTTGCAAAAGGTGGTACTGCTGCAATTCCAGGACCATTTGGAAGTGGAAAAACAGTAATTCAGCAACAACTTGCAAAATGGGCAGATAGTAACGTCATTGTCTATGTTGGATGTGGAGAAAGAGGAAACGAAATGACCGAAGTTTTGTCAACTTTTCCAAAACTAGAAGATCCTAAATCAAAACGCCCACTAATGGAGCGTACAATACTTGTTGCTAATACTTCTAACATGCCCGTAGCAGCACGTGAAGCAAGTATCTACACTGGAATCACAATGGGCGAATACTATCGTGATATGGGATATGGTGTAGCTTTGATGGCAGATAGTACCTCTAGATGGGCAGAAGCACTCAGAGAAATTTCAGGAAGATTAGAAGAGATGCCTGGTGAAGAAGGATATCCGGCATATCTTGGAAGGAGATTGGCAGAATTTTATGAAAGAGGAGGAAAAGCTATTGTTATTTCCCCAGAAGAAAGAGTAGGCTCCTTAACTTTGGTAGGCGCAGTTTCACCTCCTGGAGGAGACTTTTCAGAACCAGTATCACAAAATACACTAAGGGTTACAAGAGTTTTCTGGGCTTTGGATGCAAGCTTGGCATCAAGAAGACATTTTCCCGCTATCAACTGGCTTACAAGCTATTCGTTGTATGCTGATGACATGGGAGAATGGTACAAAAATAATGTAGCAAATGATTGGATTGCTCTAAGAAAAGAAGCTCTCGAAATTTTACAGCGAGAATCAGAATTACAAGAAATTGTTCAATTGGTAGGTTATGATGCATTGCCAGAACCAGAAAAAGGAATTTTGGATACTGCGCGCTCTATTAGAGAAGACTATCTACAACAAAGTGCGTATGATGAAGTTGACACTTATACATCAATTAAAAAACAATACCAGTTGCTTTCAACAATTTTGGAATTTGGTAGAAAAGAAAATAATGCAATAAAGAAAGGTGCAACGTCAGCAAAGATTGGTGCACTTGAATCTAGAAAAATGATATCTAGAATAAAATGGACTAAAGAAGATCAAGTTGAACAACTGGTCAAGGATACAAAAGCTACAATGGAAAAAGAATTCAACGGTCTAATGATTGAGGTGACTACCTAAATGTCAGGTGTAGCCTTTAAGACACTATCAAAGGTAGCTGGTCCGCTGATATTTGTAGAAGGTGTGCAAAATGCAGCGTATGGTGAAATGGTTGAGATAAAACTTGTTAATGGTGAACGACGCCAGGGACAAGTTCTTGACACTAGACAAGGTTTAGCGGTTGTACAGGTCTTTGGTCAAACTCTTGGTCTGACCACTTCGGGGACTTCGACAAAATTCCTTGGTGAAACAGCAAAGTTAGCTGTTTCTGATGAAATGCTTGGAAGAGTATTCGATGGACTTGGAAATCCTAGAGACAATGGACCAAAAATAGTATCAAAACAAAAAGTGGATCTTGTAGGTTCTGGCATAAACCCATACTCTAGAGAAGAACCATCAGAATTCATCCAAACTGGAATGTCAAACATTGACGGAATGAATACTCTTGTTAGAGGTCAAAAACTTCCAATATTTTCTGGTGCTGGTCTTCCGCATAATTTACTTGCAGCACAGATTGCAAGACAAGCAAAAGTTCTTGGTGGCTCTGAAAGCTTTTCCGTCGTATTTGCTGCAATAGGAATTACAAGCGAAGAGGCAAACTTTTTCGTAAAACAATTTGAAGAAAGTGGTGCTCTTGGAAGAACCGTACTGTTTTTAAATTTGTCATCTGATCCTTCAATGGAACGTATACTTACTCCAAGACTTGCTCTGACAACAGCAGAATTTCTTGCATATGAACGTGATATGCACGTTCTTGTTATAATCACTGATATGACAAACTATTGCGAAGCATTAAGAGAAATCTCTGCTGCACGAGAAGAAGTTCCGGGAAGAAGAGGATACCCCGGATATATGTACACGGACTTGGCATCTCTTTATGAAAGAGCTGGAAAGATAAAGGGTCGACATGGTTCTGTAACACAAATTCCTATACTCACAATGCCTGCTGATGATATCACTCATCCCATTCCTGATCTTACTGGTTACATTACGGAAGGTCAGATAGTCATGAGTAGAGATTTGCACAGAGCAGATATTCATCCACCAGTAGATGTCCTAACAAGTCTTTCACGTTTGATGAATCAAGGTATTGGAAAAGGAAATACAAGAGAAGATCATCGAGGTCTTGCAGACCAACTTTATGCAGCATATGCACAAGGTAAAGATGCAAGATCACTGGCAGCTATAGTTGGTGAAGAAGCACTAAGTGATTTAGATAAGAAATCCCTGAAGGTTGCTAACAACTTTGAGAGAAAATTTGTCAACCAAGGCATGGATGAAAATCGTTCCATTGAACAAACTTTAGACATCGGTTGGGAGTTACTCAGCGATCTATCAGAATCAGAAATGAATCGTATTAAACCAGAATTCATTGCAAAATACGGAAAAAGAGCCACAAAGGGTGGTACCTAGACTTTGCCATCAGTAATTAATATTCGTCCAACTCGTCTTGAATACATTCGTACTAAACGAAGAATAATTGTTGCACAAAAAGGATTAAAGTTACTAAAACTAAAACGTCAAGCATTAATTCTAGAATTTTTTAATGCAAGCAAAACTGCTGCTACATTAAGGAGTGGTTTACAATCTGAATTGATAAAGGGTTATCAAAGTATCAGGCTTGCAGAGATGCTTGCTGGTACAATGATATTAGAAAACGAAGCAATGAAAATTCCACAAATAACTAAATTACAAATTAAAGCAAAAAATGTAATGGGAGTTAGAATACCAAAATTAGAAGGTGGACAAAGTAGTACTGCCATAACAGAGCACATATTGGAGCTTCCTACCTCAATTAACGAAGCAATAAAGGCGTTTCAAAACGTTCACAAAATGGTTCTTGATGTTGCAGAAAAAGAAACCACACTACGAAAGCTTCTCTATGAAATAGAAAAAACCAAACGAAAATCCAATGCAATAGAAAACGTATTCATTCCAAGATTACAAAATGCAGTAAAATTCATTGTATTTAGACTAGCTGAGATGGAACGTGATACATTCATCATGTTAAAAACAGTAAAGCGCAAGATGGGTGAAAGAGAACAAGAAAATATTCAAAAGGAGAAAGAAATACTTGCCAGCTAATTTTGCAAATCCGCAACAAAAGAAATTCTATCTGATTACGAGGGCATTTAAAATTGGTAATATTCTCGGTACAATTACTATAGCACTGTATGCAATAAAGCATTTCTTCTAGGTGTATAATATGTCAA
>Ga0209002_10000940_pt1 | contig 23449 bp, 21 predicted proteins | sample Rifsed16ft2_FD_184010 | JGI IMG/M metagenome (GOLD analysis project Ga0209002, IMG submission 184010) | Soil microbial communities from Rifle, Colorado, USA - sediment 16ft 2 (version 2) | ecosystem: Environmental > Terrestrial > Deep subsurface > Rock core/Sediment | place: Rifle, Colorado... | reverse complement strand
AGTAGGATTGCTGGACAGAGCCGATTTTGCCGTCGGTAGCTTCTCTAGCGGCATGAAGAGGCGCCTTGAACTTGTGAGATCGCTTGTGCACCGACCCAGAGTACTGTTTCTAGACGAACCTACGACTGGACTTGATCCACAGGCTCGTATCGCGGTCTGGGACTATCTTAGGAAGATCCATAAGGAGGAGAAAATCACCATCGCCATCACGACGCATTACTTGGACGAGGCTGAAGCACTCTGCGATAGAGTAGCTATCGTGGACTACGGCAAACTCATGGCGCTGGGCACTCCGGCTGAATTGAAGAGGAAGGTTATGGGGGGAGACGTGGTTGAAGCCGAGTTCACTTCGTTACCGGATGAGGCATTTGGAGCTCTCAAGGATTCGGACTTCACGATCCAAATCAAGAGACGCGATAGCTCGCTAACACTCCTAGTCAAACACGGTGCGGAGGCAGTTCCGAAAATAGTGGAACTTGTAAACGCGAAGGGTGGAAAGATCAGTTCGATAACCCTTCGGGAACCGACTTTGGACGACGTGTTCCTTCACTTTACGGGACGGAGCATAAGAGAAGACACCGGTGTCACGCGCAAGAGATTCGTCAGCTCATGGGAGGGAATGCGCCGATGAAAGGCGCGCTCTGGGTTTGTGAAAGGGACATTCGCAAGTTCATCAAGCAACCTTTCGTGATGGTATCCGCGCTCGTGGGACCTTTCCTGATGCTAATACTACTCGGATCTGCCTTCGGGGGCTCGATAACTCACGTGCCTATTGCAGTCGTACGTGAAAGCCAGGGCCAATTCTCGTCAACCTACCTGGACATTGTAAGAGATCAACAGAACTGCGCCTTCGGGGGCGTAAGCTGTGGTGACGCCTTCCGACTGAAAGATGTCCCAAGTCTGGATCAAGCAGAACAAATGCTCCGACAAGGTCAGGTGAAAGCAGCCATCTACATTCCTAGTGGACTAGATAGCAGTCTGAGTAACTCGAATAGTGTTGCGTTCATTGTTTACTTGGACAACACGGATCCATTGAGCGCCGCAGCCGTCTCTGCCGGACTAACGCGTGCGGCTCAACAACTTTCGACCCAGATCCGAGTCGTCTCAGCTCATGATCCGACTGTTACCCTAGATACGGCGAACTTCTATCGTAATGTACTTTACATAGAGTTCATGGCCCCCGGCTCTCTCGTTCAAGCGATCTTCATCGCTTCAATCATTGGAGGTGGCATCTCAATCCTATTCGACAAGCAAAGGGGAATACTAGAGGGGTACTTGGTTACTCCACTCAAACAGTACGAAATTGTGATTGGGGTGCTACTTGCAGGCGTCGTAAAGGCGATGTTTTCAGCGCTCACAATGCTCTTCTTGGCAATAGTTGTCGTTGGAGTCCGCCCCATGGTCGATACCACAAACTTTGTGCTTTTACTCTTCACCGTTTTCCTTACAGCTCTCGGCCTGATATCAATGATGACCGCATTTGCGGTCAGAGCCCCGGCACCCGAAGTCTATCAGCTCACTGCGTTCCCGATCAATCTTGTTCTATATTTTACGAGTGGGGCGATTTACCCGATCGACGGTTTCCCAGACTGGATGCGGCAGATGTCTGCCATCAATCCAGAGACCTACGCTGTGCACGCCCTTCGACTTCTCATGTACAAGGGAGCGAGCTTCGAGGCTGTCGCTATAGACTTCGCATTTCTAGCAGCCTTCACTGCAATAATGATCGTCATAGCAACATTAGCCTTCAAACGAGCCCTGTAAAACCCCGAACAGATGAGATGAGCGGATAGGATGACGCAAGCGCTGATGTTCGAACCGCAACCTTAAATCTCGTCTTCCGAAAAGCATCGAATGAACGGATTGTGAATGAGTTGAGGATACGAAACTCAGCGATATTGATTCTCGTAATGTTGCTCGCGGTTGTAATATCTGCACATTATGTACTGTCTCCCGTTAGGGCGATAGGGGTTGCGAATATTGTCGTTACCAGTGTGTATTGGGGATCGGACCCAATGGATCCATCGACGGCCCACCCCGGCGACGTCAACTCTCAAATTTCAGTTGTCCTATCGAATGTGGGAGACGATGTTGCGCGCGGCGTTAATGCAACTCTCCTCCTAGGTCCACCGCTTACCTACGATTATTACCTCAACGGAGTTCAATATTCAGCATCATCTGTCTCGAAAATCGCTGGAGATATCGACGCAGGAAACAGCTTCACGATTGGCTACACTGTAAGTGTCGATTCGGATGCCAAGGAAGGAATCTATCGCTACCAGCTACAATTGGCCTACAAATCTGCGAGGGAACTTCAGCAAGTTAGCAGTAGTCTAATGATAGATGTTCCTCTCTGGAAAGGGGAATTGCACGTTCAAGGCGTGGTCACTCTCCCAACTAAGATCTATCCAGACAGTAAGCAGGTTATGTTGAGAGTTGGTATCGTGAACTCTGGTAGAGGCGCCGCCAAAGACCTTCAACTTCGATTGGCATTGAAACCTCCATTCACGGCGTCTTCAAGCAGTTCTGATAAGATCTATTTGGGAAACATTCCCGCAGGTCAAGTGAGCGAGGCAGGCTTCATCATCGATGTAGCAAGTGATGCAAAGTTCGGTCAGTATTCTGTGATCATAGGCGAACAGGTTGGAGACCAAATCATTCCAGTGGGTGAGTTATCATTGTACATTAACGAGAAGGTGAAGTTCAATATCGTTAGCGTCACACCTGATACTGTATCATCGGGCGACTCGGGGCGCGTAATTAAGGTTGAATTGAAGAACGAAGGATCTGTAAAGGCCGATTCTGTGAGAGTACAACTCCGCGTAGGTAACTTCTTCACAGGGACATTGACCGACTTCCTGGGCACTGTGCTGGCAGGAGAGACGAAGGTCGCTTTCTTCACAGTCGATATCGACAGCAAGGCCCAGCCTAGGCAGTACAATTTCGATTTCAGGATCGATTGGACCCAGGAAGACAACGCTCTAGATGACACGTTGAATTTAGTGCTCTTCGTCGTGCCTGCAGGCGCGCCTGTGACTTTGATCGCAATTGGTGTGATCGTGATAATTGGAGCTGGTGGATACTTCTTCGTTAGAAGACGGAGAATGAAAGCAGCCCAAGCCACTCCCAAATAGGATTTCGCGGACTGGTCTATGTGGTTTGGAGCAGGGAGAGGTTTGGCTCGACGTTGGGCCATTATCCTCCTCATGTTAGTCTTGGCAGTGAGCCTTTCTGTCCCAGCATACGCGCACACAACCCTCGGGAATCTGAATGGTAGCGCTCCTTACTTCAGATCCAACGACCATGAGCTGAACCCGACTAATACGTTCGGTGGACACGTCCCCGGACCGTTGGGTTACGTATGGCCTGGTGGTGGCCTGAACATGTACTCTGGACTGGTTTCGAATCCGCCTGGATACCAGTCGCCCTTCACGGACTTTGAGGAACCAAGTCAAGTGGTGGGCAACGTGTACGCTCCTGAAGGCGCTATCCTGACATCAACGATCGACCACGAAAATGTTGGCGATCTAATCTTCGCGATAAACTTCTCACAACCCCGGGCTTTCAGTACGATAAGCAATCCTAATCCCAACTTCACCTACACAACCATTGCCATTTACCTTCCCGCGCCCGTCTTCGACAAGACAGGCGCGCTGCTTCAAGATGGGTTTGAGCCTGCTGGTGGAATCGACTGGGACGGAGGAGAGAACACGAACATTGTTACGACGATCACGGATAACTATGGCAGCATTTTCATAACGAGGGCCGACCGAAACGACCCCTTTGAACCGGGCTCGTGGATTCTGTTCATTACAGCTCCGAATAACATAACCTTCACAGCCGCTCGCGATTGGTCGGAGTGGTATTACATTCGCATTAATCAGATGAAAGCTCCTCATGTCGCGGGACGATACTTCTTCAAGATTTTTCTGGACAATCATTACCCAGTCCGCCGTCAAGGAGGCCTGCCTGCACTCATTAACAGCACGATGCCCATGGAGAATTGGCCTGTTCTACTTGTGAAAGGGGAAGTTGATCCAGCTATAATCTGGGGAACCGTCAGATATGGAGACACTGCAAATGGCACCCTCTACGGAACACCTCTAAACCTCCCGGGCAGGGTAAGAGCCGCTGGAGTTGCAATCGATCCAGTAACAGGAGCCTCAATGGATCGCCCCGTAGAAGCATGGGGATACTTCAACGCCAGCTCACAAGGCCACTTTGAAATTGAAGGGGTCGCGGCGGGTGTGTATGATATTTATGCTTCAGCCGCGGGTTTTCCCGAGCAGAAGATTGCTGAGAGCGTTAGGATATTGCGAGGTCAATCCTTCAGGTCGGATGCATATCTGAAAGTTGGACCGCAGATCAAGGGTGAGGTGTTCTCGAAGGAAGAGTTTGGGCCTACCCCTTGGCCAGGCCAGCTACCTGTTACCGTTGTGATCTATGACAGCAACACCTATGATCCCGACAGCATCGTCACCTATTCCCCAATGAACCTTACCCACGCGCCGTACTCATCTTACGTCATTGGCAATACTAAGTTCACGGGCAACAGATTGTCAGCACCAAACATTCCAAAACTCGTGGCTTTTGCGTGGGATGGACCACTTGGTTACTACACGTTCACGTCAGCCCCGACCTTCAAAGACCCCTTTGGCTTGTTCAACGGAGTGGGCCCTGCGCAATCCTGGTGGGTTGATCCTCTGAGTTCACTGGATCCCGCCACCCTAATCGGATCATCGACCAGCGAATTTATTTTCCAGTTCGGCTCGAAGACCGTGTATGGCGCGCCCTCGAAGTTTTCTGGAATGGTGCCACAGATTTTCGCAACTTGGACGGACAGTCTCACAGCTGGCACGTATTACGTGCGGGTGTTCATCAACGGCTATGTTCAGACCTCGAACGACGGAACCAAGTTCGTCGATTACTCCTTTCAGATCCTTGACAGTGGTTACTCTCGCGACATCTTTCTTCCAATTGATCTGCAAAGATCCGGCAGCTTGAACGTCACTATTCATTTTCACAACCTCCCCGGAACACTCCAAAACGCGCCAATTGGAGGCCCGGACCCGAGTCGTTTTCTGATAGCAGAGGCCTTCGCTCGCGATGGAACGCTGGCTGCTTTCAATTTTACCCAGGTTCCTTCCACGAGCGCACAGACAACAATCTTGCTGAACGGGTTTGGAATGGCTGGACCCGTGACGCCACCCGACCCTCGCGCATTCATCAAATACTCTCTTGCCCGATATCGGGGAATTTATGATTACGGGCTACCGACGGATACGTACACGATTCGAGTTTTCATGCGAGGATACATCCAAGCGCTTCCCCCCGCCACGACCTTCGACGAGCTGGATCAACCGCTTGCGGTGACCTTCTCGATAGGCTCCAGCCTAGCGGTGCTTAGCACACACATGTATCGCGGTGGCGGAATCAACACTACAGTCTTCTCGACTGATTGGGAGAGGCCGCCGGTTCAAAGAAACTGGGCGTGGAGTAATGCGTCCGTAAGCGCATTAGTCTACGATATCGCATCTCAGACCTTCATCGACGTGATCTACTTCTGGAACGCAAGTGCAAATCAATGGGCGATTCCGAAACAAAACTCGAAGTTCTCAACTCTGCCCTGGCCGGGTTGGCAGGCCTCGTTCGGTCCTGGCGCCAGCTTGTTGGTGACCAATGGTTCCACGTTTATTGATAGGTTCGGACCTGACATTCAGAACTTCCCGTCACTTGACTCTTCCCAAGACCTCGCAACAGCAGTCTTTCTGGAGGAGAACTTCCATGCAGGATTTCTCTGGAGTTCCAGCTCTTATCGGACACCCACATTTCAATCCAATCTTGCAATATACCCAGGCATCTATGCAGTGAACGTTTGGACTTACGGCTACGTGCAGGACAATGTAGCAAACTTGGGTGACTTGGGAAACGTTCGCGTCTCGGTCGCATCGTTGGGTTCTGTAGCAGATTCGAGTGTTCGCCTCATCAAGGGCGTCAATTTCACGATCAGGATCGTCTTCAAGACTGAAGGCATCTTCTCCGGTATCCCCTACAATTCCTCGATACGAATACGGGTCTTTGATGAAGGCGATAACATAGTCGCCGCGACTACGGTGTTCTCTGATGCCGGAACTTTGGTCCCAAGCTCAGGGGCCGGGTTCTTTGCTGATGGAACAAAACTGTTGTCGCATTCGATACCTGCAGGAACCAAGACTTTGGAGTACGTCGCACTTGCAGGCCTCTTCGGCTACGTGGAATCTAGCACGGGAGGTGAAAGTGTCCGGAGGGCGACTCTATTTTCTCCGGACCACGGTGTCTGGGGACGATCCACGCACTCAGGATCCTATACTGGCGCTTGGACGATAATGGTTGACATGGTGAACTGGTATCTTCCACATGACTCCTATCCTCCAGTCCCAGCGCTTCTGCAGGGGGAGTCCCCGTACTTCTATCCTTACAACCACCTCGGTCCATATCGGCAAGGTACTTACACGAAGATACCAAACGCCGCACAGGGCAGCGAAACTTCGGTTGAGTTTGAGCTTGACCTCAGAGGCTACCTTCAAGGCCTAGTTCTGGGACTCGACTGGAACGACGCAATGAGGACAATAAGCTGGGCGTCGGTCCAGATCAAGAGCGGACCTACAACGTACAACTGGTACACATGGGACGGATGGTTCGACGGCTACCTTGACTCAGGCACCTATCAGATGCTCGTCTACGAGTGGACAGGTCAAGGTGAAGGGCATCGGACTCATGAACTCGAACAAACAGTTAGTGCTGGGCAGATGAATAGGGCAGCGACAGTGACACTTGACGAAAGTGGCATACCTATTCCGGAATTGTCAGGGACAATCCTAATCGTTTTTGCCACATTCGCTTTGGCGTTTGGAACTATACGCACTAGACCAGAACGCACAGGGAAGAAGACCGGACGCTGAGAGAGTTAACCCCTACATTGTTCGCTTGGAGAGCATTGTGGCTATCGGCAACATGATGAGGCTGCTTATCATCAGAACCAGCAAATCGCCGGCTATTGCGTCAAGTCCCAATCCCAGGTAGATAACACGTCGAAGGGCCTCGTTTCCATAAGTCCAGGGCAACGCTCTAGCAATTGCCCGGCCACCAGAGGTCAATAGTTCGGGTGACTGGAAAATGCCTGTAAGTTGGAAGAGAGGAAAGGTCAAGGCGATTTCAAGAACAGTCAGAGTTGAAGACCCTCGAATTCTGGAGGACATGACCAAACCCAAAGACAATGTGAAGACGGCGATCAAGGAAGTTGTGAGATAGATCAGCAGGATATTGCCCCGTACTGCCAAACCCATGAGCACGAAAATTATGAGCATTAGCGTTGTTCTTAGCGCGGTTAGGAGGACTGTGGCAGCCATCTTCCCTGAGTAAATGGAGATTATGCTGACGGGACTGAGGAGCAAGCGTGGAAACGTACCTCGCTCGCGCTCTCTTGTTATGGCGTTCACTATGTCATCGAAAGCTCCGAGAATCGCGATCATCCCCAAGAATCCTGGGAGAATGGGATCGCCCGTCGGCGGGCGTCCTGAGATGGGGCGCACGATCACCTCGACAGCAACCTCCTTGACGCCAAATTGGCCGCCCGCCGTTGAAGCCAAATCCGCCGCTTCTCGATTTACTGCAGCCTGGATCAAAGTCGGCGCTGTTATTTTTGAATTGTCGGTCTGTAGAACGATGAAAGCACGGCCGGTAGTAAGAAGAGATTCGCCGAACCCTTGCGGAATAATAACAGCTCCCATGGCATCACCCGTCTCCACACGATGCAGAGCTTGTTCTTCCGTCGGTAAGAGTTCAGTCACGCGAATGATTGAAGACGTAGTCATTTTGTCCACGAGAACCTCGGACGCAGGTGAGGTGTCGAGGTCAGCTACCACTACGGGGATGTTGTAGCTCGGCGCACTGAAAGCAGCCGTAATAATGATGAATATCCCGATCAGCAATATGGGAAACATGAAGGTAAGGATTAGCGATACAGGATCTCGACCGAGTTGACGTATTTCCTTGAATGCGATGGCGGCGGAATCCCGAACAGGACGCATCAAAAAGCGAGCCTCTCCCGGGACAGAGCAAAGATTGCGTATGAAACCACATAGAATATCACTGTGGCTGCAAGTATGATTTGCAAATCGCTTGCAAGAGTCAGCAATGGGCGACCAATCAGCACTGTGCGCCTAAGGATTTCGAAGCCATAAGCCCAGGGGAGGATGTTCGAAATTGCTTTGGAGAGACCCCTTAGTAGCTCCTTGTCAATTACCAGACCGCTGAAGGCAAAGAGGAAAAGAACCAGAAAGAACTCCACAATGACTACGGCTCTCGCTCCAACTCGCAGCGCGGAAACCACAAATCCAAATCCCATTGTTAAGAGAGCGACGATTAGCGAAACGATCACCAGGGTGGCCAGATCAGTACTCGGTCGGGCTCCGAACATATAGACAGACAAACCTAGCACAATGAACGTGCGGATGGTCGCAAGAACGGAATCGAACAGAGTTTTCCCCAGCATGATTGGTACAAGTCCTGTTGGACTGACCAGAAGTCGTGCAAGGGTCCCATCTTCGCGTTCGCGAGACATTCCTCCAGCAATTTCATAGAAGGTTGCGAAGATCTGCACGACACCCAGCACTACGACAAGGCCAATGTTGAAGCTTGAGAACAACGCGCCTTTCTGAACGATCTCGATCTGGCTTAGGCCTCTCCTCTCTGGTTGCACCTCAACTCTTGGATTGAAATCCTGAACCACCGTGCGAAGGGTCGCAGAAATTTGGTCCCCGACGCCTGGTTCTCCATCGTCCGCGTAGAGTATGATCTTGCTGGTCTGGTTATTCGCCAAGTGATTGTGAAACCCTTCGGGGACGACTATGGCTGCATAGATTTTCCCAGTCCCAAGAACGGCCAGAGCGCTGTCCTCTCTATAACCGAGTAAAAGATTATTGAAATCGCCTGAGCTTCTGAGAGTCTGCAGCAAGCGACTCGAATCGGTCGACAGATCGTTGTCTATGAATGCTATAGGGATGTTAGCGGTAGGTGAGAAACGAGTAGTCGCGCCCCCGCCCGCTGCACCGAGACTCACCGTGAAGAAGAGGGGTAGAATCACGAGCGAAATGAGAATCGCTGTTCGATTCCGCCAGAATTGGCGAGACTCGTTGCCTGCAACCGCAAATATATCTCGAAGGAGCTTAAGCGCCAAATTCGCATGCTCCTAAATGAACACGCCAGCGGCTACTCCAATCGGATCACTTTCTTCGTGCAGATGATTCCAGAAAACGATCTATTTCCTCTTCGCCGCCTGTCAGGGAAATGAATGCTTCCTCCAAGGTGGGTTCCTTGGTGTTCACCGCTCTGATCCGAGCACCTGCTCCCATGAGTGCCTTCGTGACTTCCTCAGCTAGGTCTTCATGATGCTCGCAAGTAACACGAAGCAGTGGATCGTTATAGGATATTTTGCAGACTTTCCCGAGTTTGCGAATTTTCTCCACTTGAGTCGCAGATAGACCCGGGGTCTCCACTTCTACCGTACTGAGTTCGCTCACACTGTGCTTCAACTCATTCGGCGAACCAACTTTGACAAGCCTACCGGCAAAAACGACACCGACCCGATCACAGATCTTCTCTGGCTCTCCCATGTAATGAGTGGTCCAAATTACGGTCTCGCCCTCGTCGCAGAGTTTTCTGGTGAAGTCCTGTAGCGCGATCGCAGACTGAGGGTCGAGTCCTGAGGTTACCTCATCCAGGAAGAGCACTTTTGGTTCATGAAGTAGGGCAGCGCAGATCATTGCCTTCTTTTGCCACCCCGACGATAGCGCACTCACAAGTCGCTTGGACTTCTCTCTGAAGCCAAACATTTCCATTAGTTCGCGGATCCTCGCTTCTGCCTTGGTGCGTGGGAGATCGTATAGCGTACTGAATAGTCTCAGGTTCTCCTCGATTGTCAGGTCCTTGTAGAGCGACACGCCTTCAGAAACAACTCCTATATTCCGTCTGACTTCCGCAGCTTGCTCACGTATATCGTAACCTGCTACATTTGCGGTTCCTCGAGTAGGGTCGATTAATGTGCAGAGCATGCGCACTGTCGTTGTCTTGCCTGCTCCGTTGGGGCCAAGAAGCCCGAAGAGTTCACCGCCTTTGACATCAAGATTTAGAGTGTCAACCGCTGTGAAATGTCCGAAAACTTTGGTTAGACCATTTGTTGTGATCGTGTTTTCCGCCAAAGGTTTTCCCTAGATTCCTGAATTGGAATGGGGACTTTCTCCGTGCGCCTAAAGAGGTTTGTGCGCTTCACCAGGAATGTCAAGAGTCAAGCGCTTAAAGTAGTCCAGGTGACCATGGAACTCTGTGCTTGGTGCGCCACTTGCTACTTACGCCCGAGGCCGTGAAGCGTCTTCTGAACTATCTCATTCTGGGCACGAGAGGTGGCTACGCGCGAGCTCGGATCATTGAAACCATCAGGAGTCAGCAACTGAACGCACATCAACTTTCGGAAAGGCTCGGGTACGATTATAGCACAATTCGTCATCATCTTGAGGTACTGATTGAAAACAATCTGATAACCGCCAGTGGCAACCGATATGGCCAGATCTATTCTATAAGCCCAGAACTGGAAAGCAACTATGAAACCTTTGTTTTGATCTATGGGACATCCTTTGCTGCCGAGAAGAAGACGTCTCATCCGTTCTAGTTACGTTGCAATTCTACGGGTCCAGTCAATTTCATTGTATGCGATTCTGGAAAGAAGTTAAATCGGCCGGTATCGAGCCTATCATCGTAGTTGGCCCTGAGTTGATCGGACCATTCTGGCTGGCAAACATTGGCCTAGTTCTATTGAGCGCAGTTCTAATGGCGATACTTCTGATCACGTACTTTCGAAACTTCAGCCGCCTGCGCTCCAAGTTCGTCATAGGACTGATGGTATTCGCATTCCTTCTCTTCGCCGATAATCTAGTTGCAGCCTACATGTACTTTGACCTCGCCAAAGCCTATGGCCCACCAGTGGCGGCACCATTGCTGGTTATCAACGTGATCGGGGTGCTTGGTTTCGCAACCCTTCTGTGGACGACCATGCGCTGAATCTCTACTTTGACGGATGCCACTCTGTTTCGCTTTGTCCCTCTCTGTGGTTCATCACCCGTGCTATAACGAATAGAAGGTCTGACAGCCTGTTCATGTATGGGATGAGATTCTCGTTGATCTTATCGGTCCGAGCCAACGCCACGATGTTTCTTTCAGCCCGTCTTGCAACAGACCTCGCGAAGTGAAGCAGAGCTCCAGCTTGTCCGCCGCTTGGCAATATGAAAACTTTCAGCGGAGGGAGCTCTTCCTGGAACTTGTCTATCGTCTTTTCCATCGAGGCGACCATGTCTTTTGTGATTCTCGGCACGGTTCGGCTACCTTCCGAAGGCGAAGCGAGATCTGCACCGACTGTGAACAGATCCCTCTGTAGTTCCTCTAATAGCGAGTTTATTTCCCGATTTTGCGACACTGCTCGCACTAGACCAAGGACGGAGTTCAATTCGTCAACGTTCCCATATGCTACGACGCGTGAGGAATCTTTTGAAATGCGGGCGCCACCGACAAGGCCTGTTTTGCCCTCGTCTCCTGTTCTCGTGTATATTCTCGCCAAGTCCTTTCACTCAGGGCTAAATGTGTGATAGGGAAATTTAGAGTCGTTGGTCTCCACTAGGTAAGGGATGAATCTTTGAAGATTGGAGTCTTATTGGACGAACCGAGGATCCCGTTGGGGTTCGATTATGTCTTCTACGAAGTGAAACCATCAAGTGGCCGAATTCTCCGACCGCTTCCTAAAGCATGGAATGTGGTTAACTGTTTTGCAGATAACACAATTTCACAAACCAAACCTGATCTCATCGCCACATGCAAAGGGGACAGAGCCGTTCGCGGGACCCCTCGTCGTTTTCTATGGGATTGGATCTGTCCCAGCAGAGCGGAATACCGGGAATATTGCCTGAAGATAATCCAAGAAGTTGCTCAACATGATGTTGCAGGTATTCGCTTAGATAGTGTGTGTTTTCCCCGTGAGGGCTACTGCGATTGCAAAGTGTGCACTGAGGTCCAAAAGACATCTGGTAAGGATCTTATTGAGTGGCGCGCCAATCAGATTGGATCATTCATTCGAGAGGTGCGGGACTCAGTGTCCTGTGAGTTGGGCCTCACAATAGAACCCGATCCATGTTACGGGAAAGAACGGTTTGGACTTGACTTAGAGCAGATAGTCAATTATGTGGACTTTGTTTCGACCCCATTGTACATGGATTATTCGATCGTCTACTGGCTTGACATTCTTGCAAACTGCTTCAGACGTAAGTTCTCAAAACCCTACTTCATCGAGCTGTACGCTGGTTATCCAAGAGCGCCAACGAAGCATCTGGTTTCAGCTCTTGCTGTGGCTTCCAATTACGCTGATTGCGTAGTGCTGTCAACTTATGAAGCGAGTCTAACCGAAACCCTGAAGCGTGAGCTCGTTTGCGACGAGGAGGTTTGGAAATTCTTAGAAGAGCGCAATTGCTCGGAAGTGCTTAGGATCTTGCGAGACTGGAAGAAACGGCCGTAATGTGCATTTCTGTACGCTGTAGCTTTAAATAGCGTAGTGAAGTCAGAGAGCCGCCATTACCATCCGTCTGGAGAAGAGATCAATGGGGGATAGCCTTTGGGCCGAGCACCCAACAAATCACAACCTACAAAGATCATAGGCTGAAGCTTCAGCGATTTCGCTATTCTCCCAGCCCACTTCAAACCTTTCTCTCGCTCAGTAAGCACACTGACTATTGTTACATGCTTGAATCCGCGGAAGGACCACGGCGACTCGCGCAATACTCATTCATCGGATTCTCACCCTCGAAAATCATCGAAGCGAAAAACGGAAACTATAGGGAAACGAATTCTGATGGCGCTTCGGCAACAATTCACGCGGAGGCCCCGCTCGGATTACTGCGCAAGGTGTTGGGCGAGAACTACACAACCTATGGAGGCTTCAGATTCGTCGGTGGAGTCGTCGGCTACATCTCGTACGATTCGGTGCGATACCTGGAATCCATCCCGAACCACACAAGAGATGACCTGAAGTTTCCCGATTTTGAGTTCGGCGTTTATGATGACGGCATCGTCTTCGACCATCTAACCGGTCAGGCCTACTACTACTGGTACAACAACAACCGTCTGAAGGAAATTGAGAGGCTCGTTTCCAAGAGAATCGCCTCTGTAAGTCTCGTCTCAGAAAAACCACGTGCCAACATTGCTCGGCTCGATTTCGAATCTATGGTGAAGAGCGCGAAACGCTACATCAGATCGGGAGATATCTTCCAGGTTGTACTGTCAAAGCGTTTGGAATGTTCGTTCAAAGGCGACCTGATGAATTTCTACAAAGCATTGCGTGAAATCAATCCTTCCCCATACATGTACTTCCTCAAGATGAAAGACCGAGCCATCGTAGGTTCGAGCCCCGAGATGCTCGGGAGAGTTGATGGGAGATACGCTGAGACTTTCCCAATCGCAGGCACCAGACCAGTCGTGGAGGACTTGGCAGAGAATTCGCGCTTGGAGTTAGAGCTGCTCAAAGATCCGAAGGAACGAGCTGAGCACGTTATGTTGATTGACTTGGCGCGAAACGACCTGGGCAAAGTGTGCCGGTTTGGAACCATCAAAGTCCCAGAGTTTATGACGATTCAGCAATTCAGTCACGTGCAACACATGGTCTCGCGAGTTACAGGTGAACTTCGTGCCGGTTCAGATTCCATCGACGTTCTAGAGGCCGTATTTCCCGCGGGCACCGTGTCAGGAGCTCCCAAGAAAAGGGCTATGGAGATTATCGAAGAACTGGAGCCATCTCGAAGGGGACCTTATGCGGGTGCAGTCGGATATTTCTCGTACAATGGCAACGCCGACTTCGCAATAACAATCCGAACTCTCTTCGCACAGGCAGATCGAGCGTACATTCAAGCCGGGGCTGGGATAGTCGCAGACTCCAAACCCAGCCGCGAATGGCTCGAAACCGAACATAAAGCCAGAGCATTACTTCATGCCTTAAGATCTGGAGGAAACTAGAATGAGAGTACTTATCATAGACAATTTCGACTCCTTCGTCTACAATCTAGCTCAATATGCCGGCCAGTTGGGCGCCGAGCCGCTAGTATACCGAAATGATGCGATAACAGCAGACAAAGTCGCCAACTTGAAACCGGACCGAATCCTAATCTCACCGGGTCCCGGCAGACCAGATGATCGAAGATACTTTGGGTCATGCTTAGAGATAATCAGGAAATTCGGGCCGAAGACACCAACCCTTGGAGTGTGTCTTGGTCATCAAGGCATCGCGTATGCCTTTGGTGGTTCAATTGTGCGTGCGCGGCGTTTGATGCACGGAAAAACGAGCAGGATTGAGCACAACGGCGACGCATTGTATGACGGGGTCGAAAATCCCCTGACCGCTACACGATACCACTCGCTAGTGTGCGCTAGGAAAGATTTTCCGAAGTGCTTGGAAGAAAACGCGACATCACTTGACGATCGAGAGATCATGGGGTTTCGACACAGGGAATACCCGATTTACGGAGTCCAATTTCACCCTGAATCCATCCTGACTTCTGATGGACTCAAGATCATCAAAAACTTCCTTGAGGAATTGTGAGAATGATTAGAGAAGCGATCCAACTGCTCGTGGACGGCAAGGATCTTTCTTTCGAGCATGCTCAACAGTCTATGCGCGAAATAATGGGCGGCGAAGCAACACCAGCGCAGACTGGTGCATTCCTAACAGCGCTCAGAATGAAAAGGGAAACCATTGACGAGATCACCGCCTTCGCGATGGTGATGAGGGAACATGCTGTGCGAATTAATCCGCATGTGAACGGGAGGACTGTTGACACTTGTGGGACGGGAGGAGATTTGCTAAAGACATTCAACGTGAGCACTACGGCCGCGCTTGTAGCGTCCGGGGCAGGCGTACCCATAGCTAAGCACGGGAATCGATCAGTTACTAGTAAGTGTGGCAGCGCAGACGTTCTCGAAGCAATTGGTGTGAATCTTAACGCCTCAGCTCTTGTCGTCCAGAGAGCGATCGAGGAGATTGGCATAGGGTTCATGTTTGCACCGGCGTTCCATCCCGCCATGAAGAACGCTATCACACCCCGCAGAGAGATAGGAGTCAGAACCGTCTTCAATATCCTTGGTCCGCTTACGAACCCCGCGAACGCTACAGCCCAAGTGCTAGGAGTCTACGACCCGAATCTTGTCGAGCCGATGGCACGAGTACTCCAGAAGCTCGGGATTGAGGAGGCTATAGTTGTCCATGGAATGGATGGGCTGGATGAGATATCGACAATTGGCAAGACGAAGTTGGCTTGGCTAAAGAATGGTCAGGTTAGTACGAAGGAGATTATGCCTCAGGACCTCAAGCTGAATTTGGCCCGCCCGAATGATATTTCCGGGTTCGACGTTCAACAGAGCGCGCGACTCCTGGCAAACATACTAAATGGCTCTGAGAAACGCGATTCGGCTCGATTTGAGATGGCGCTCGCGAACGCCGCAGCCGCTTTGGTCGTTGGAGGAAAGACGGACGATCTTGCCTCGGGAGTTGAGCTTGCCCGGGAATCTGTGATGAGTGGGAGAGCGTACGAGCGACTGAGGCAGCTAATCCGCTTAACCAATGGTGACGAGTCCAAGCTAGAAAGGATAGAATCTCAAAATGCCTGATTTCCTCAGCAAGCTAATCGACGACGCTCAGAAACGAATCTATGCTGGATACTACTCTGTCTTGGAAACCGTAGAACATCAACCCATCAGTCTCAAGAGCGCAATCAAATCCGCAAAGAACAATGCGATAATCGCGGAGATCAAACCTATCTCACCTGTTCGCGGACCTCTTCGTCCCGAAATCGACGCCGAGGACACTGCGATAAAGCTGGAAAGAGGTGGGGCAACGGGCCTATCTGTCTTGACAGAACCTGATAATTTTGGAGGAAGTATCGAAAGTCTGCGAAAGGTGCGAAGACGAGTGAGCATTCCCCTCCTCATGAAAGACATAGTCGTTGACAAGACTCAGATCCAAGCAGCTAAGCGATACGGGGCTGATTGCATTCTTCTAATCGAATCAGTTTTCTCCAAACATCCCGCCATGCCATTAGATGAACTGCTCCAGTTCGCACACGAGAGCAATCTGGAAGTGCTGCTCGAAACCCACAACAAACATGGACTCGACCGAGCGCTGAAAAGCGAAGCCGACATCATCGGCGTAAACAATCGAAACCTCGCAACATTAGAGATTGACTTACTCACCACAACGCGACTTTTGGAAAACCTAACAGACCGCGGTGGCAAAACGATCATAAGCGAAAGCGGCATCGAGACATCGGCGGATATCCGGAAATTAAGACATGTTGCGCTCGATGGTTTTCTCATTGGATCATCTCTGATGCTCTCCGATGACTTAGAAGGTAAGATCCGCGAATTCGTTCTTGCATAACGGTGAAAGTTGTGCGTGTCAAGATCTGCGGGCTAATGCGGCTGTCTGATGTGAGGGCAGCGGTGGAAAGTGGCGCAGATGCTTTGGGTTTTGTCGTGGCAAGTCCGAACTCTCGTCGCAACCTCTCAATTACCAAAGCCAGGAAGCTAGTAAAGTCCGTCCCGATTTTCGCGTCTAAAGTGGCGGTAACATCATCCTACGATGGCAAGACTCTCCGCAAGATTTGCGCCAGGCTCAATCCAGATGCGCTTCAACTCCACAGACCGACTCATAAAACGACCCTAGAAGTGAGGAAAGAGCGACCTGAAATTGAATTGATACTTGCCACACCAGTGCGGGGCAAGTCATCTGTAGCTGAAGCGAAAAAGGCTTCACGATATTCTGATGCAATTTTGGCAGATAGCCTCGGTGCAGACAGCATGGGGGGAACAGGACGGACTCATGATTGGAACATCACAGTGATGATTCGCGAGGAAATCTTTCCCCACCCGTTAATTCTTGCCGGTGGGTTGACCGCCGATAATGTTCGGCTCGCTATAATGAAAGTGAGGCCGTATGCAGTGGATGTTTCCACCGGAGTAGAGACCAGAATTGGTGTGAAGGACCCTATGAAGATACGAGGTTTCATTCGGAATGCAAAGGAGACTTTAGCTTGACGCAAGCGTATGTCCAACCGGTAAATGGAAAATTCGGCAAGTATGGCGGCCGCTTCGTCCCAGAGACCTTGATGAGCGCGCTGATAGATCTGGAGAAGCAATACGCGCGACTGAACGATGACCCGACCTTTCGGTCTGAACTAGAATATCTCCTCAGTGACTTCGCGGGACGCCCGACTCCGCTGTACTACGCTGCGAATCTTACACGGCGAGCTGGAGGGGCAAAGATCTACATCAAACGTGAAGACCTAGCCCATGGTGGCGCGCACAAGATCAACAACACTCTCGGTCAGGCGCTTCTGGCGAAGAAAATCGGCAAGGAACGAGTGATCGCAGAAACCGGAGCGGGTCAGCACGGCGTGGCAAGCGCCATTGCATGCGCGGCGCTCGGCTTGAAGTGTGAGGTCTACATGGGGTCTGAGGACGTGGAGAGGCAGAAGCTGAATGTTTTCCGGATGGATCTTCTTGGTGCAAAGGTTCACCCAGTCCATTCTGGTTCGAAAACGTTGAAGGACGCAATTAACGAGTCCTTCCGCGATTGGGTTACGAACGTTGAGAACACTTACTATTTGCTGGGTTCAGTTGTGGGACCGCACCCCTATCCCATGATGGTCAGAGACTTTCAGAGCGTAATCGGGATGGAAATCAAGCAACAGATTCTGAGAAAAGAAGGACGGCTTCCCGATGCGATCGTTGCCTGCGTCGGAGGCGGCAGCAACTCAATCGGCGCGTTCTATCCATTCATCGCAGACGAGAACGTGGCACTGTACGGAGTTGAGGCGGGTGGGCTCGGACTATCATCAGGCAAGCATGCTGCACCACTCTGCGCCGGAGACGAAGGCGTTTTTCATGGTATGATGACCTACATACTTCAGGACAAAGATGGGCAGATCAAATCCACACACAGCATCTCAGCAGGTTTGGATTACCCTGGAGTAGGACCAGAGCATTCCTACCTGAAGACAAGTGGGCGCGCTCACTACGTTGAAGCGACTGATGAACAGGCGCTGGAGGGCTTCATGACCCTGAGCAGATTGGAGGGCATCATACCCGCATTGGAAGCTGCGCATGCAGTCCACTATGCAATGACTTTGGCCGCGAAGATGAAACGCAACCAAATCGTTGTTATCAATCTCTCCGGCCGCGGGGACAAGGACGTGACCGTTGTGGCAGACAGGCTGGGCGTCAAAGTATGAGCAGAATCTCAGAAACCTTCGCCCAACTCAAAGAGAAGAATGAGGGGGCCCTCGTCGCCTATCTCACCGTAGGAGACCCTCACCCGAAGAAGACGCCTCACCTTGTATGTGCGCTAATCGAAGGTGGGGCCGACATAATCGAGCTTGGAATCCCCTTCTCAGATCCCATCGCAGACGGTCCGACTATCCAAAACGCAGTATCCCGATCCCTCGCAAGCGGAGCGCGACCGAGCGATTCCTTTGATATCGCTCGGAACGTTCACGAGAAATACGACACGCCGTTGGTATTAATGACGTATTACAATCTGGTTTACAGAGCCGGCATTTCAAAATTCCTTGACCTAGCGCACGAATCCGGAATCTCCGGCTTCATCGTGCCTGATCTTCCTGTAGAAGAGTCGCAAGAATACAAGGAAGCATGCGAAGCTACTGGGATTGACACGATTTTTCTTGCTTCACCGTCAACGGACTCGACTAGGCTCAAGCGCATTCTCTCTCAAACATCTGGCTACCTCTACCTAGTCTCCTTGTATGGCGTTACTGGTATCCGCCGGGAGATCACTGAATCCGCCTTGAATCTAGTGACGAAGTACAAAGGCATCGTAGCGGGCACGGTTCCGCTTGCAGCTGGGTTTGGGATATCATGTCCCGAACACGTGAAGCAGATCATACGAGCTGGAGCCGACGGAGCAATTGTTGGCAGTGCCTTCGTCAAGATCATCGAAGAGAATCCCAGCAGCATAAAGCGCGCTGCTGTGAAGTTGACGAATCTAGCGAAAGCGATGAAGAAAGCCGCTCGATCCGTGAACGTTAAGTGACTCAGAGCGGGCGTCCGCAGGATCCGCAGAATTTCGCGTAGTGCGGATTGATCATACTACAGTACGAACATGTTGTCGTGAACAGAGACCCACCACAATCATAACAGAACTTGTTGGCCGCTGGGTTGGCGATTCCGCACTTGCTACAGAAAACAAGATTGGGTTGTCTTGAAGGTGTTTCCATCCCTCGACACTCCTCAGCAGCCATCAATCTCATTCAAGTGGGATTTGAAGCCTCCGAAACAAGAAACCCTCGTATTTCCCGGAACACTTTCGCGAACATCCTCATAGTCAGCTTACCCGTTTGGGTGTTCTGCCGGCTCGGATGGTAAGATGCGCAGAGAGCGGGGTGGGGTTTCGGCAATTTGTAGAAGGCGGCGTGCCGGAATCTCAGATTCTTGGTTTCAATGCCTTGTTCCTTCAGGAACCTAACATACGCGTCGAAGGCGACTCTCCCAAGGGCTAGAACGATTCGAACGTTTCCTAAAAGCCTCAACTCCTGGGTCCAGTACCTTTTGCAGTTCGCGATCTCGTTCGGTTTGGGCTTGTTCTTTGGTGGAGCACACCTCGCTATGGCTGTCATGTAAGCATCCTCCAACTGAAGCCCATCATCTACGCTGTTTGAGGTGGGCTGATTAGCGAAGCCGAATTGATGCAATGCAGCCATCAGGAACTGGGCTGACCCATCGCCCGTGAACATTCGTCCAGTTCGATTCCCACCATGGGCCGCAGGAGCAAGTCCTAAGATCAGTAATCGCCCCTTGGGATCGCCGAACCCTGGAAGAGGCTTACCCCAGTAAGCCCAATTCATGAATTGTCTTCTCTTCCTCTTGGAAATCAAGAGACAATACTGTCTGAGTCTAGGACAAAGTTTGCACGAAATTGCTGCAGAATTGAGCTCTGCCAATGAGCTGAAGTTTTGGGATGCGCGCAGCAAGTTCTATTGGCCGCGTTCAATGCTCGAGCTGAGTCCTCATGACTTCTTAGTTCTCTCCTGAAACGCTGAAGACGTGTGTGAATCCTTGGTGTTGATCGTCACCGAAGTAGGTCAGTGTTAGGGGCAGCCAGCCGGTCCAGTTCATTGGGAACTGCGCCTCGAAGTAGCCGTTCTGATCTGTCGTTGCGACTTGCGTCCGGTAGGCACCTTGGAGATAGTAGGTCATGTAAACTTTGGCTCCAACCACAGGCGCACCTGAGGCCGTCATCAGATATCCCTTAACGCCCACGGCTACACCTTTCTGGCCAACCGCTGAAACCGAGACGAACATCACTTTCTCTCCCTTCGTTGAGAGAGGCGTTGTGGGTAGAGTAACGAAGTCCGAAGGCGGGATCTGGCTGGTTGTGCTCACCGTAACCATAATCCAGCCGGCAGCCACAATCGACAAAGCAACAATCAGAAGTAGAGCAATGGTCTGAGTATTCGGCCTTCTGCCTCGTTCAGCTTCATGCTTGCTTTCCATTTTCCTACGCCTAGGCGGATTTCAGAATCGTCTTGCACACCCTTCGAAATCGCAATTAAAGTCTTTCCGAGCGACAGCTGAATCGTATATGTCAAGTCTTCACAGCGGCGATTACAACGCTCCGCCGTTTCAGCCAGAGCCTTTCACCCTTCAGACGAAGCCCTAGCCCAGTTCCATCATTGGGCAAGCTTCGAATGAGTCTGCTCTTGATTTGCTCCACGATCTCTGCGGGCGGGTTGATTACGGACATCCACCAATCAAAGTCGCGCTCGTCCTCGAAGACTTCGTAGCGTTCAACCTTGAACCCAGATAATGATACCGCTGCTTGCAACTCTGCTAGCGCGTACATCTTCACATGTGAAGGATCGCGGAGTTTCTCGATTTCATTGTGTAGGGCGTTCTTGGCTGGGTCTTCTGAGGAGAGGGAATCACCCAGCACTAGCTTACCGTGAGAGGGAAGGATTCGACGGATCTCTTGCAGAACGTGGGTTGGTCGAGAAAAGTGATGGAAGGCCTTGTGACAAGCAACTACATTGAAAGAACCCTCAGTTAAGGGGAGACTGTTGACGTCTCCGTCGATTAGACTCAAGTTGTTTACGCCCCGTTCATTTCTCAGCTTCGCAGCCTTCTCAAGCTGAGCCAAGTCAATCCCGACAACACTTTGCGCTTTTTCTGCAAACAAGAGGCCCACGAAGGCGGGACCACAGGCCAACTCTAGAACCGAGTCTGTGGGCTTGACACCGGAGAGTCGCACCATGGCCTCATGAGAGACTCGATCGACTTTCGCCTTTCTAGCAGCATAGCTTTCGGACGATTGAGTGAATACTTTTCGAGCAATCTGCCTCTGGTCAGTGACAGAATTCATCCTCAACATTCCATGGAGTCCGGGATGCTATCTTACGATGTCCTGTTTCGTTCCCAACCGTATCGGCCTTGCTCTGGTACAAGGAACACAAACTTATGTATGACCAATTGTATGCTGTCGCTGGAGTTTACAACTGATGTCTGAAGCAAGTGTTCCCATTCTTATTCTGAGAGAAGGGGCTAGCAGGACACGCGGTCGGGACGCGCAGCGGAACAACATTTTGGCTGCGAAGGTAATCACAGAGACGATCCGTACCACCCTCGGACCACAAGGGATGGACAAGATGCTTGTGTCGGGGATGGGTGACGTGGTCATAACGAATGATGGCGCCACGATTATGAAAGAGTTAGACGTTCAGCATCCCGCCGCCAAAATGCTTGTCGAAGTCGCGAAGAGCCAAGACAATGAGGTCGGCGATGGCACTACCACAGCCGTTGTACTCGCAGGCGAACTACTCACTAAAGCGGAAAAGCTTCTAGATCAGGAGGTCCATCCGACTGTCATAGTAGAGGGCTACAAGAAAGCCTCCGACAAGGCGCTGGAGATCCTTCGAAACCTCTCTATCGACATTCAACCCGATGACGAGAAGATGCTCCTTCTAGTTGCAAAGACATCAATGGCCACCAAAGCTGCAACTGAATCAAGAGATCACTTCGCCACCCTGGCCGTGAAGGCCATTACTCAGGTTATGGAAGAGAGAGATGGGAAGACTGTTGCAGACATCGACAGGATCAAGGTTGTCAAGAAGAAAGGGGAAAGCATGGAGCAAAGCGAGCTTGTCAGGGGCATAGTGGTCGATAAGGAAGTCTCGCACCCTCAAATGCCGCGACAGGTCAAGAATGCGAAAATAGCTCTGCTCAACGCTAAACTCGAGATCGAGAAAACTGAATTCGATGCTAAGATCAACATATCCTCACCTGACCAGATGAAACGGTTCCTCGACGAGGAGGAAACCATGCTGCGGGACATGACTGATAGGGTCAGCAAGAGCGGGGCGAACGTGATCTTTTGCGAGAAGGGGATTGATGATCTCGCGTTGCACTTCCTGGCCAAGAAGAACATAATGGCAATCAAAAACATCAGCAGTGGAGATATGGAGAAGCTTGCGAAAGCCACCGGCGGAACAATCATTGCGAGCACCAAGGACCTAGCTGCCGATACACTGGGAGAAGCGAAGCTCGTCGACGAAGTCAAGATAGGAGACGACAAGCTCGTCTACGTTCGCGACTGCAAAGATCCACGAGCAGTTACAGTTGTGATCAGAGGAGGTTCCGAGCACGTTGTTGATGAAGCGGAGCGATCATTCCACGACGCACTCTGCGTTGTCAGGAACGCCGTTGAGGACCGAAAGATCGTTGCAGGCGGCGGTTCGCCTGAGGCTGAAACCGCGAAGCAGTTACGCGAGTATGCTGTGAAAGTTGGAGGCCGTGAACAATTGGCCATTGAAGCGTACGCCGAAGCACTTGAAACTATTCCACTAACAATCGCCGAGAACGCTGGGCTGGATCCAATCGACATAATGGTTGAACTCAGATCCCGACATGCAGAACCCAACAACAAATGGTTCGGCGTGCAAGTGAAAACTGGAAAAATTGCTGACATGTACGCTGATAATGTGATTGAACCCCTCAGAGTAAAGGAGCAAGTTATCAAATCCGCAACGGAAGCCGCGAGCATGCTCTTGCGAATCGACGATGTCGTCTCATCGAAGGGCACGAGGGAAAGTGGTCCACCTGGCGGCGGAATGCCAGGAGGCATGGGCGGTATGCCTGGTGGAATGCCACCAGGAATGATGTAGTACAACTGACGATGTCTAGGTCCAACTGAGTCCGCGAACCTCACAGGCAATACTTACATTCCGCTCAAATAGAGACGAGGAAATAGGGTGCTTTTGAGATTGGCCGCGAAGCTAAGTGCAAATGCAATCAGGATGATTGAGGGGAAGAATTTTGC
>Ga0209002_10000932_pt1 | contig 23514 bp, 13 predicted proteins | sample Rifsed16ft2_FD_184010 | JGI IMG/M metagenome (GOLD analysis project Ga0209002, IMG submission 184010) | Soil microbial communities from Rifle, Colorado, USA - sediment 16ft 2 (version 2) | ecosystem: Environmental > Terrestrial > Deep subsurface > Rock core/Sediment | place: Rifle, Colorado... | reverse complement strand
TCACTGCTTGCTGGCAGCCTTGGCCTTCAGGGCGGCGCGGGCGGAATTACAGCGCCACCCGGTTAAATTGTAACGGGCGTCCATCACGCAAGGGGACGCAAAAACCGCGTCAGAACGCCCAAACCATTATCCAGGGAGAGGAATCTGTTTAAAAATCGCGCTGGTCGAGCGACATGCGGATGACTTCGGCGTCGATGAACTGCTGGCCCAGGGTGCGGGCCACGGAGATGCGGTGATGTCCGTCGCGTACGTAGTAGATGCCGTCCACTTCCACCAGTTCGACGGGCGGCAGGTCGCGCCCGCGCAGGCGTTCGACGGCAACTTCCAGCCAGCGCGAGCGGCTTTGCTGGCGGCGGGGGTGGAAATGCCCGTCAAAGTCAGCGGCTTTGCTCTCGGTGCCCTGAATCTGTTTGATTTCCACCGGGTAGGCGCCGGCATAGGCGCTATTTTGCACCCGGGCGCAGCACAGGGTCTGACCGAGTTCCTTGAGCTGATACGAGCGTCGGAACAGAAAAGTCGACAGACGGTAGAGCCAGCCGCGCTGAAAAGCCTGCTCAAAGAGCGGCAGCGCCTGGTCGGCGACTTGAGCGGGGGAAGGGAGAGCGGTCATCACGGGAGGGTTCCTGGTTGGTCATTGCTTTCTGCTCAATATACCGAACGCGCGCGGTATTGGTCACCGGCGGCAGGATAGTCTTCACCTGGACAGTTGACCAGTATTCGCGCGGTGCCGAAGAAAACTGGTCAGTTGACCAGGCGCAGACTCGACCCAGGGCAGGGGACGGGCTGCCGGGCGGGGAGTATGCTTTCTCCAGATCAAAAGGAGAACTTATGAAATCATTTTTGAAATTCTTGGGCATGGTGATTGGGCTGGCGGCGGTATTTGTGGCGGTGGTGGTGCTGCTGCTGCCGGGGATGGACCGCTGGGGCGCGACGGATGCGGAAGTCCGTCAGGCGCTGGCAGGGGACGCCTTTTTGAGCAACCCGCGCATCAGCTATACCCGCGCCATCAGCATCGCGGCGGCGCCCGAACAGGTTTACCCGTGGATTGTGCAGCTGGGGGCTGAAAAAGGCGGGATGTACAGTTACGAGGGATTGGAGAATTTCTTCGGCTGCAAGCTGGTCAACGCCGACGAGATTCACCCGGAGTGGCAGAATTTAGCGGTAGGCGACAAGGTGAAGATGTGCCCGGGCGATTTTGGCCCGCCGGCCTATGAGGTGGCAGCCATCGACCCCGGCCGCGCGATCATCATCGGTCATTACGAAAACGGCGCCTGGATCGATATCTGGCAGTTTGTGCTGCAGCCGGCAGACGACGGCACGACGCGGCTGGTGTTACGGTCGCAGGATGCCAAGGAAGGCTGGTTCTGGCAGGCTTTCCGCCCGATGGAGTTCATTATGGCGCGCGGGATGCTGCGCGGGATCAAGGAACGGGCGGAGCTGACAGCAGTCAGTCAGTTACCGTAAGGTTAAAGGTACGGTTTGGCGTTAGCGGTAAAGGGATTATCCGAGAAAAGGGCGGACACCGCGAACTCTGCGTCCCTGAGCATAGCGAATGGGATGGGTCCGCCCCTACTCGGATTTTTTTGTGTGATGCCTGAGATGGCGGCGGGAAACGAAACCAGACAGCGCGAATTTTCAATTCGCGTGGGCAAGCTGATACCGCAAAGGTACGCAAAAACCGCGCAGCTGACCCTACAATATGCCGCGGTTTTTGGAGGAAATGAGACGGAGCGGCTCTGCGATCATCAGAAGCCGCTCCGTCTATCAGGAGGAGTCCCCATGGCCCAATCATGGGGTAAAAATATGAAGAGAAACCAAGGAGAGAATTTGCTGTATTGAGTGTATGTTATTGTGCCGCGGGCGTCATCGGTCAAAGGGTGAGTGTTGGCCTGGTCAAGTGGATAGGTTTGACAGGGGTGAAAATACTTACCAGCACAGAGGGTGACGGCCATAAAAAGCCAAATCCTTTAGCGGTTAATTTGTCATTTCGGCCGGGTAAATTTGGTATGATGATGGAGTTGTACGCAGGGCAACCCATCATGAGGGGAGTCGACCGCTGAAGTCCATCCGCGCCTATTGGGAATTGCTTTGGGTCTACCTGAGGCCGCAACGCCTGCAGGTGGCGGGATTAACGTTGATACTGCTCGGCGGGATTGCCCTGCAGCTGATCACCCCCCGCGTACTGCGCGACTTCATCGACCTGGCGCTGGCGGGCGGCAGCTACACCGCGCTGACGCAAAAAGCGCTGCAATTCTTCGCGCTGGTGTTCGTCACCCAGGTCACCGCGACGGTCGCCACCTATTTGAGCGAACGGGTAGCCTGGACGGCGACCAATCTGCTGCGGGGTGATCTGGCGGCGCACTGCCTGCGGCTGGACATGACGTTCCACCAGAAGTATTCGCCGGGAACGCTGATCGAGCGCATCGAGGGGGATGTGGATGCGCTGTCCAACTTCTTCTCGCAGTTCATTGTGCGCCTGCTGGCTAACGGGGTGCTCATTATCGGCGTGCTGGTAATGCTGTACCGGGAGGATTGGCGCGCCGGGCTGGGGTTGACCGTGTTTGCCGCGATCGCCATCGCGGCGATGCTGCGGCTGCGGCAAGTTGGCACACCGCGCTGGGCGGCCGTGCGTCAGAAATCCGCCGAGGCTTACGGCTTTTTGGGAGAGGTGCTGCACGGCACGGAGGATATCCAATCCAGCGGGGCGAAGGGATATATCCTGCGGCGCTTCGATGATCTGCTGCGCGCCTGGCTGCCGCTGCGCCGGAACGCGCTGATGGTGTTCAGCCTGATCTGGACGTCCACCATGCTGCTGTTCACACTGGGGACGGGTTTCTCGTTCGGTCTGGGATACTATCTGTGGTCGATGGGCGCCATCACAGCGGGGACGGTGTATCTGATCTTCAACTACACCGAATTGATCCGCCATCCGATCGAGCAGATCCGCGTACAGATGGAGGATTTACAGCGGGCGGGCGCCAGCATCAACCGGGTGCAGGAATTGTTTGCGCTGCAATCCAAAGTTCAGGACGGTGAAGGCTGCGCCTTGCCCTCCGGCGCGCTGGCGGTGGATTTTCAGGGGGTCACCTTTCGCTACGGCGACGAGGCGGCAGCGCTGAGCGGAATCAGCTGTCAGTTGGGCGCCGGCAAGGTGCTGGGTCTGCTGGGGCGGACGGGCAGCGGTAAAAGCACGCTGGCGCGGCTGCTATTACGCCTGTACGACCCGAGCGAGGGGCAGATTTTGCTGAGCGGGGTGCCGACCAACGCCTGCAAGCTGGCGGAGGTCACCGGCCGGGTGGGGTTGGTGCCGCAGGAAGTGCAGATTTTCGGCACGACGGTGCGGAATAACCTGACCCTGTTCGATCCAACCATCAGCGACGAGCAGACCCTGGAGGTGATCGACGCCTTTGAGCTTTCCGGCTGGTTCCGGTCGCTGGCGCTGGGGCTGGATACCGACCTTGGACCGGGCGGCGGACTTTCAGCGGGGCAGGCGCAGCTATTGAACTTTGCGCGGGTGGCGCTGCGCGACCCGGGACTGGTGATCCTGGACGAGGCTACTTCGCGGCTGGATCTGGCGACCGAAGCCTTGATCGACCGGGCGACTGCCCGCCTGCTGCGGGGGCGCACCGGAATCATCATTGCCCACCGCCTGCACACGGTGCAAAAAGCCGATTTGATTATGATCCTGGAAGGCGGCGAACTGTTGGAGTTTGGGCTGCGCCAGGAATTGGTGTCTGACCCGGCTTCACACTTTTCCGGGCTGCTGCGGACCGGGCTGGAGGCGGCGCTGGAATGAAAACACCGCGCTTGCTGTGGAAAATGATCACGTACCGGCCGGGGCTGTACGCGGTCAATGCGCTGTTGTGGGCGCTGATCCACCTCAGCCCCTTGATCCCCGGGCTGATCATTCAGCGATTCTTCAATATATTTAGCACAGACAGCGGATCCAGTCAGCTGGTGTGGACGCTGATCGCGTTGCTGGCGGCTACGGCAATCGGCCGGGGAGCGCTGTTCATCTCGGGTATATGGATCGACCAGCTGCACCGCTTCACCATGAGCGCGCTGCTGCGGCGCAATATTCTGGCGGCGATCCTGGATCGGCCAGGCGCGGCGGCATTGAACCATGCGCCGGGCGACGTGCTCAGCCGGATGCGTGACGATGCTCAAGGGGCAGAGGACGCCATCAGCTGGACGCTGGACGTGATCGGCATGGGGACATTTGCCATCGTCTCGATTGGCATTCTGTTAAGCATCAGCGTGCCGGTCACGCTGTTTGTGTTTGTGCCGTTGGTGGCGGTCATCGCAGCCTCGCAAATCGCCTCCACGCGCATCTACCGGCTGCGCAAGTCCAGCCGCGAAGCCAGCGGGCAGGCAGTCAGCGCCGTCAGCGAGATGTTCGACGCCGTACAGGCCATCAAGGTCGCCGGGGCGGAAGAGCACGTGATCAATCACTACCGGGGGCTGGGGAATCTGCGCCGTTCAGCCATGCTGAAGGACCGCCTGCTCAATCAGCTGCTGGATGCGGTCAATGCCAGCGCGGTTCACCTTGGCACGGGCGCTATTTTGCTGATCTCGGCGTCACCGCTGCAGGCTACGCGCCTGCCGCTGGGCGATTTTGCCCTGTTCGTGTACTACCTGGGGTTTGTCACCGATTTTACGCAATTTTTTGGCCGCTTCCTGGCCAACTACCGGCAGACGACGGTGGCATTCGAGCGGATGAGCGAATTGGTGCCGGGCCAACCGGCGGACGTCATCGTGGCGCACCGGACGATGAACCTGACTCAATCACCGACGGAGCCGGTTGAAGATGTTGAGCCGATGCCGGCACCTGGCAGCCTGAGAACCCTGGAAGCGCGCGGGTTGAGCTACACTTATCCGTCCTCAGGGCGCGGAATCCAGCAGGTGAACCTGTCGCTGACATCCGGATCATTCACGGTCATCACCGGCGGGGTCGCCGCCGGAAAGACCACGCTGCTGCGGGTACTCCTGGGACAGCTGCCCAAAGATTCGGGTGAAATTTATTGGAACGGCGAACAGGTGGAGCATGCCGGGAGATTTTTCGTGCCGCGGCGCAGTGCGTCCATTGCCCAGGTGCCGTGGCTGATGAGCGGGTCGCTGCGGGAGAATATTTTGCTGGGTGTGGAGCCTGCCCCCGCGGTGCTGGCTGACGCAGTCTATCAGGCGGTTTTGGAGCAAGACCTCGATCTGATGCCGGATGGACTGGAAACCATGATCGGTCCAAAGGGCATCCGGCTGTCGGGCGGTCAGCTGCAGCGCACGGCAGCGGCGCGCATGTTTGTGCGTCAGAGCGACCTGCTGGTGATGGACGACCTTTCGAGCGCGCTGGACGTGGAAACCGAGGAGCAGCTCTGGCGGCGGCTGGCCGAACTGCAAGGCAAAACCTGTCTGGTGGTATCGCACCGGCGGGCGGCTTACCTGCAGGCGGATCAGATCATTGTGCTCAAAGATGGGCAGGTGGCAGCCGAGGGAAACCTGGCAGAGCTGCTCAGGAGTTCACCGGAAATGCAGCGCCTGTGGGAACAGCAGACCGAGGAATGAATCTCAGCCGGCGGCTGAAGCAGTGAGGATCGCAATTCAACACCCGGCGGCGGGGTTTTTTAGCTGGCGTGCGTGGTCAAGGGTTGGCGACTTCAATTTAAAAGCCAGATTTTGGATTGTGGTTTACGCATGATTGAACATTTAACCTGGTCAGGTGGTCAGGGGTAAAGTATTCGCCTGACCAGTATGCAGAGCAATCAGGCTGGCTATACTGAAGGTGCTGGTGTTCGAGGCACGTTTCGAGTGTTGTTTTCCCACTGAAGGAGCAAGCGATGAAAACCAATTCCCCGACCCCATTTATTTCTTGGGTTGCCGCAATAGCATTCATTATGGTGTACCTGTTTATTGTTAATCCATGGGTGAATAACCTGGGCGTCAGCCAGGCGAATTCAGCGGTAGTGCTGGCGGGCGACGGTATAGTCAGCGAAATAATTACCGATACCCCGCAAGGGGTTAGCATCCACACTCAGGCTGGGGTGCTGGTCATTGGAGGAAATTCTATCGTCACCGCCCAGGCACTCGATGATGGGCATACTGTTTACCGACTGGGTTCGATTGTGTTCGTGCCGTCCGCCTCGCAGGATTTTTAACAGTACAGCGAAGCAGCCCTGAAGGGGTTTGTGCAGGCCAAGGGAGAGCGTGATAAAATCGGGCCTTGCCGAATGCAAGGATCCAATCAAGCCGCATTAATCCACTTACGCGACTCAAAATCCAAAGTTAGCGGCAGACACCCTCTCTTAAAGGTATTCCTCAATGCCCTCAAACCTCAGGCCGGCGTTTATCTTATCCATCATCATTACCATTCTGGCAGCCGGAGCATCGCTTGGCGGCTTGCTGCTGGAAGATTTGTACCGCGATAATCCCTTTGTGCGGATCACCTGGCTGGGCAACGATGCGGTGACACTGCTGCTGGCAGTGCCGGTTCTGATCGCAGCTTTGGTTTTTGCGGCACGCGGATCGGTCAAGGCACAGCTGGTGTGGATGGGCGCGTTGGATTATATGCTGTACAACTACGCCTTTTACCTATTCGGGGCAGCGTTCAACGCGATGTTTTTGGTATATGTTGCCCTGCTCGGTTTATCCATCTTTGCGTTGATTTTTGGACTGGCGAATCTGGATACCCGAGGGATTGCGCGTCAATTTAAGCCGAAGACGCCGGTCGGGTGGATCGGCGGGTATTTTCTGTTTGTGGCTGCCGGATTGAGCGCTGTATATGTGATGCAATCGGTCGGGTTTATCATTTCCGGGCAACTTCCCGGCATTGTGGGCATATCCGGACACCCGACCAGCATCGTTTTCGCTCTGGATTTGACGCTGCTGGTGCCGTGGCTGGTGGTTGGGGCGGTGTGGCTGATAAAACGCCGGGCGTGGGGGTATGTGATTGGCGGGATTCTTGGTGTAAAAGGACCTCTATACACGTTGATTCTAGCGGTCAATTCGATATTGGTGATGCGGGCAGGGTTGGCAGAAACCAATGAAGTGCCGCTGTGGGGGACGTTGACGGTGTTGGGATTGGCGGCAAGCGCGATGGTGTATGGGAATATGAAGGCGGTGGAGTGAGCCGTGCAAAAAGTGGTACGAGCTTTTAGCACGACCCCACAAGGGGACACAAAGCTCACAACGGGTGCGAGGAAGTTTTTATCGGTTTAGGTGGAATTTAAGCCGGGATCGAAATGGCTCGCGCTGGTGATAGGCGTAAATGGTCCATTGGCGCTGGCAAAATGGAATTTTGCCCGACATAACGGCGAACAATGTTCGCCGCTCCAAATACTTAGCCGCCCGGGGTGACAGAGCCGAGGGCGATGGCGAAGAAGATAACGGTGTCCATGCTGACGTGGATGATCCAGGGCCAGAGAAAGCCGCGGGTCTCGAGCATGGCTTTGCCCATCAGCCAGCCAGGGATGAAGGCCATAACGCAGCCGAGGATGCCGTCGGGCACGCCGTAGTAATGCGCTATGCCGAAATAGACGGCGGTCAACAACAGCGCCTGGGAGGGTCCGATGGAGGTTTCCAGGGTTGCCAGCCAGGGAGCACGGTAGAGCATTTCTTCGCCAAAGGCGTTAATGACGGCAAATAGCAGCACGAAGGGAAGCAATGGCAGAATTCGGCTGAACCCGGATAAGGATGGTGTACGTCCCAGGAAGAAGACGAAAACGATCAGTCCGAGGGACATGGCGCCGGCGATGGCGGGTCCTAACAGGCGCCAGGATGGAGGTCGGGTTAGGAGCAAGGGGATGGGTTCGGCTTTGGCGCTCAGGTTGCCTTTGACCAGGAAGAAACGCTTCGGATTGCCCAACAGTAACAGCATCAGCAGAACCATGCCTAGTGCGGCAATCATGCGGGCGATCTGGACGGAACCGACATCCTGGATGAATGAATGGGCGCCAGACAGCCAATTCTGGTAGTGGATGGCGTTCAAAAGCCAATCGGTACCCCATTCCAGCAGGTGGAGCGTCAGGACAACCGATAAGAACAGGCGCAGGGAAGCGAGAGGTTTCCAGGCAAAACTGACCAGGATGGCGGCGGCCAATAGTGCAATTTTTGCCCAAAACAACCAGATAGGGAGGCTGCCGGTCAGTTCCTGGAAGAGGATGTCCGGGAGCAGTGAGACTAGCAGCATGATTGGCCAGGCAATCATGGATAGGGATAGCGGTTTTGTTTTTGGGAGGGCGATGGGTTGGTTCAATGGGACACCTTTTGGGAGGGCGGTGTTTGCCGAATCAAAATGATGGTCAAAGATCGTCTATGTGACAATATTGTGGCTCGCAGTGGCTGCCTCTACGAATGTTGGCGAATATTGTTCGCTGCTACAAAATGATGGTCAATGATCGTCTATGTGACACTATTGTGGCTCGGGGACGCATAGTTCGCGTTTGCGCCGAAACAGGAAATAAAGTGCGGGGTGACACATAGGTCACCCCCTACAAAAAATGATATTGGCGCACATTGTGCGCCGCTACGGATCACGCGACATGTTACCAAATTTTTAACCAGGGTTCGCTCAAGTCGTAATTGGTAAAGCCTACCGAAGCATACAGTGCGCCGGCGCGTTCAGAATAGGAGTCCACGGTAATCAGGGTGGCGCCCATCGGACGGAGGCGGCGCAGACCCTCGGTCAACAAGGCCTTGCCAACCCCTTTGCGCTGGTGATCGGGGTGGGTGCCGACCGGCTCGAGCGAGGCGGTGCAGGTGTCGGGGTCGTACCAGATCGTGCAGAAACCGGCAAATTCGCCATTGGGCGCCACCGCCACCAGGTCCAGGTCACGGCGGTAAAGCGGGGCGCGTTGAATGTTGCGATACCATTCCCAACCCTGATACTGGCTATCCGGTTCAGCCGGATGGAAAGCCTTCCAGGAGACCCAACTGCGGGCAGGCAATTCATCGTCATGGCCCAAGTTGCGAATGGTATAGCCATCCGCCAGGGGAACATCGACGGCAGGCTGCCAGCCTTCCCGGCGGCGTTGGAATTCTGGCTCGGACTGGCGGATGTAACCACGTCGAAGGAGGATATCCTGGCGCAATTTATCGCCCGCCGGACACCAAACCATCAGTTTTTGGGTGCCATCCGGTTGGGCAACGGCATAGTGGGTTTCAGCGGTGGACAGCATCTCCACTTCGAGGGAAGCGGAACGGTAGTAGGGGTGGCTTTGCAGGAAGGCTTCGCCTGGGTGGTCCGGGTTCAGGACTGCAGTGATTTGGCCGCTCTCATTTTCCCAAATGAAAACAGCGGCGCTCAGGTCAAAATGGAAAATATTGGCATTGACATGCCATACCCAGTAATCCCAGCGATAAAGCGGCCAACTGTACTCGCGCCGCCCATTCAACCAGAATACCTGCTGCAGGAACTTGCGAATGCGCTCCTGGTCTGTTTCACCCCGATATTTTTTCCGAATCATCAACCTGTCTCACTTTCGGGTTAAGTGTACAACCCCAGCGGAGCGCAATCCCCCGCCCTTGGTTCGAATGCACCCTGGTCAAGTGGACAGGATTTTAGGTCAGACCAGCTTTTTCTGGATGGCAGTGGTGACGGCAGCCACCCGGTTATCAACACCCAGCTTCATTAGAATGTTACTGATGTGATACTTAACGGTGGACAGGCTGACGACCAGGCGCTCGGCGATCTCAGCGTTATTCAAGCCTTCCACCATCAACTTGAGGACCTCGTGCTCGCGTTCGGTGAGGGAGTCTGCTTCGTGGGTCTGCTGGGCGGCGCGCACCAGCGCCTGAGCGGCTTCCGGCGAGAGGATCATCTTGCCGTCCCGGGCAGCTTTAATGGCGGCTGCCAGTTCGCGGGCGGTGACGTTTTTCATCAGGTAACCGACAGCACCAGCCTTCAGCGCATTTTGAACCAGCTCGTCTTCCTGGAAGCTGGTGAGGGCGATGATTTGAATAGCCGGATTTTGCTTTTTAATCGCCAGGGTAGCCGCTACGCCGTCCATGACGGGCATCATCAAATCCATGAGAATGACATCGGGCTTCAGAATGCCGGCGCGCACCACAGCCTGCTCGCCGTTTTCAGCTTCGCCCACCAGTTCCAGATCGGGGTTAACACTTAGGAATGCACCCAACCCGGAGCGCACCACGGAATGATCGTCCACCAGCATGATGCGGATTTTTTGTTCGTTCATGATGTCTCCAGTTTATCCTGCCAAAGGACAGAAATTTGCGTGCCTTCATCTGGCTCGCTGTAAATGATGAGGTTTGCCCCGAAGGATTCGGCGCGTTCGCGCATGATCTTCAAACCCAGATGGTCAGCCGTCACACTGGACGGATCAAAGCCCTTGCCATTATCCACTACGGACAAGCGGACCGTATTGTCCATGCGCAAGGTCAGCACGGCTTCGTCAGCTGCGGCATGTTTTACCAAATTATTCAAAGCTTCCTGGGCGATCCGGTAGAATCCGACCTGCACGTCCGCCGGAAGCTTGCGTTCGCCTTCGGTACTTACCTGGATGTTGATGCGGGAACGGCCTACCAGCGACTCGACCAGCTGGCGCAGCAAGGTTGGCAGCGGCACCTCCACCAGGGCATTGGGGCGTAATTCGACCAGCAAGGTGCGCATCTCAGCCAGGGCGCCGCGCGTCAGCAGACGCAGTTCCTCCAGGCGGCGCTGGCCTTCGGCTTGATTCATCTCCCACAGCTGGGGCAGCACATCCGCGATCAGGGTGGTCGAGAAAAGGGTTTGGGTCACGGCATCGTGCAGGTCGCGCGCCAGTCGGGTGCGTTCGGCAATGACGGCGTCTTGAGCTGCTTTTTCCTGCAGACGCTCGTTGGCCAGATTTAACTCTGTGGTACGCTCGGCGATACGCTGCTCGAGGGCGTGACGATATTCAGCCTCGGCTTCGGCTACTTTTTCATTACTATTGCGTTCTTCGGTTATATCTTCAATGATCCCGACCATATAATCCGGTTGACCGGCATTATTTCGCACCAGCGAATAGGTCACCCGGCCCCAAAACATCGTTCCATCCTTACGAATGTAGCGTTTTTCCATCTGAAAACCGGATGATTCACCCGCTACCATATCGCCATACTGATCCGCCCCGATGTCAGCATCTTCCGGGGAGGATAAGATAGTGGGGTTGGTGTTAAAGAGTTCTTCCAGGGTGTACCCCAGCATGCGCATACTGGCCTGATTCATACCGATAATTCTGCGATCCAACGACATAATAGACATGCCGACGGCGGTGTTTTCATACATGGCTTTAAAACGCGCTTCGGACTCGCGCAACTCTTCGATGGCGCGTTTACGCTCGTCGATGTCTTCGGCAATTACCACCAGATAGAGGAGGTTCCCATCCGAGTCACGGACGCTGGATAGACTTTGCCGCATCCAATGGATACGGCCATCCTTGTGAACATAGCGTTTCTCGACCTGGTATGAGTCACGCGTTCCCGCCAGAATCTCTTGCATTTCAGCCTGACCCACAGCCAGGTCTCCTGGATGGGTAATCCCTTGACCGCCCAATCGGCGTAGTTCGGCTTCACTATAACCGGACAGTTTGACCAGAACCGGGTTGACGGCGATCACATTGCCTTTTGGTCCTATCAGGCTGATGCCGATGGCAGCATTTTCGTAAATGGCCTTGAAACGGGCTTCGGACTCGCGCAGCTCTTCGATGGCGCGTTTGCGCTGGTCAATATCTTCCACCAGCCACAGCAGGTAATCCGGCTTGCCAGCGCTGTCATGCACCAGTGAGAGAGTCAACTGGGTCCAGAACACTTCGCCGTTCTTGCGAACATAGCGCTTTTCTACGGTGTAATAATTGCGCTTGCCTGCCAGCATTTCGGTATGCAGATCCTGCCCGACCTCGCGGTCTTCCGGATAGACATTTTGGGGATCATTTCGCTGGATCAATTCTTCTTCGGTGTAACCAGACATTTCGGTCACGGCGGCATTGGCTGCCAGAATTCGGCCGTCGAGGGAAATCAACCCCATGCCAATGGCGGAGGTCTCGAAGGCAGCCCGGAAACGTTCCTCCAACTGGCGGCGCTCGATTTCACGCTGCTGGAGGGCGTCGGTCATTTGATTAAATGAACGGCCGAGCTCGTTGATTTCGCTCATGCCCCTCAACGCCGATACGCGGGCTGTCAGATCTCCGCCTTGCAGGCGTTTTACAACACGTAATAGTTGGTCTAACGGGCGGAGGAAGCTGCTCTCGCTGCTCCACCAGGCCAGGACAAGCGCTGCGATGCTAACAACAATCATCATCGCCAACTTCCAGCGCAAATTCTCATAAGCCTTGGTGTATAGTTCGCGCACCGGGTAGCCAAGATGCAGGTCGGCTGTGTTTCCCAGCGGGGTCAGCGTATTCAGGCGCGTTACGCCGTCGAGGTCTACCCCTTCCTCCACAGTGGTGCCAACCGGTGAAGCGGTGTACCAGCTGGCAGCGGAAGCCAGCAAGCCGGTGACCGGGACGATCTCGCTGCTGATGGTCCGCAAGAGAACGCTGCCATCCGGAGCAATCAGCGTCACAGCAGCACCGGACGGCAAATCGACCTCGCTTTGCCAGTTGCTCAACCAGCGCACGTCAAACGTGGCGAAGATGACGGTTTGAACCTCGCCATTGAAGGACAGCACCGGGTAGGAGAGATTTACTATCGGCAGATTGGTAGATTCATCCAGGCGGTAGACACCGGCAGCCATATCCAGGGTCTGCAAGGCAGCCTGGAAATCGGGCTGAGCAGCGATGCTGGTATCCCCCTGAACGGGATTGATGGCACAGTAAATATTGCCGCTGGCATCTGCCAGGCCCATGTTGATGGCGTCTGGCGCGATGCGCTCGTAGGCAAAACGCAGCAAAGGAAAGACCTGGGTGCAGTTATCCGGGCTGCGCATTTCCTTGACGCGGATCAAGTCGGAAAAAGCACGGCGGGCGTCATCCAACAGGTGATCGAAATCACTTTGGGCATGATGGAGGATGCGGACGCTTTCCAGCTTACGCTCATTGAGACTTTGCTGAAGATCGTACGAAGCTCCGATGATCTGAACGACCAGAGCTGGAATCACGATCAAAAGCACCAGCCCAAAAATGCGGGTGCGGGATTTATTCCAGAAGCTGGTCTCGGGAAAGAGGGGCATAAGGTGGACTTTCTACACTCAGTTCAGGGTAATTAGCGGTCCCAGCGCCCCTGCATATAGGGGAGTGCATCTAAAACCGCCTTCTGCAGCGCATCAGCCGCGGTGGCTTCGTTATTCCAGATCTTTTCGATAGCCGGGCGAATGGCCAAATCGAGCACTTCGGCGTAATTGCGCAAATAATACGACGGCAGCGGGGCAGTGTGATTGACGACGTAATCGGTGAAAGCCGGGCGCATTTCCAGCGGGTGAACCGGATTATCCAACCAGGAGTCCATTTTGTCGGGTTGGGTGTAATAGGCCTCCTGCAGCGGCATCCATAATCCGCGGGCGAAGAGGTCTACTACTTCGGGATTGTTGTGGAAGTGGTAGAAGCGGATGGCAGCTTCCAGGTGGGGTGTATTGGCAAAAATGACGGTCGGTGAGCCAAGGACGACGGTCATGGGTATTTTAAATTTAGGCAGGACTGCGACTCCAAAATTCAGGTTTTTTACCGAGGAATAATCCAGCAGGGTCCATTGTCCGGCGATGTGCATGGCCAGGTTGCCGGTCTGGAGCATGGTGACATACCCGGGAAGGGTTGCATCCTGGACGGGCGTGGGGGCTGCATGCTGCACCCACATCAAATCCGCCAGCGCCTGGAATGCTTCGGCGGCTTCTTTTGAATCGAGCATCAGGCGGGTGCCGTCCTCGTTGACCACCTGTCCGCCATTGCTGAAAACAAACGGGTAGAAGGTCCAGCCTTCGTAAATTTTGTCGAAGGCGGCGCCAAAGGTGGAAATCCGCTCGGGGTCAAAACCAGTCTGACCGGCATGCCTGCCGTTCACATCCTTCGTCAGTTTTTCGGCGGTGGTGACGAACTCAGACCAGGTCCAGGCTTTTGCCGGGTCGGAAGGTGGATAGGGCAGCCCAGCCTGATCGAATAAATCCTTGTTGTAAAAAAGCAGCGTCACTTCAACCGCGGTATTCAAACCAGCGATGCGCCCATTCCCATAATAGTAGCGGGTCACTGGCAGGGCGGACGATAAGAGGGGATCCGTCTGCACCAGTTCGGTGAGGTCGAGGAGTTTACCCTCCTGCGCCCAAAGCGGCGCCTGCAGACCGGGGAAGTAGCCGACATCCGGGGTTTTGCCCTGGTTCTCCATGGCGATGACGCGCGCCAGGTAGTCCTCATAGGGTAGATGAATGGCATCAACATCGATGTCGGGATTCTGAGCTTCAAATGCGGCTACCATGCTTTCGATGGCAGCTTTTTCCATTTCCGAGCCCCAGTAGGTGAAGGTGAGCGGTGTTTTAACCGGGGCGGGGGTTGGTATCGGCTGACAGGCCACCCATGCTAAGGATGAAATCAGCACCACCATGCGGAAAAGTTTGGAAAGCATTGGCTACTCCTGGGGGAAGTATTATTTTAGCATCAGATTTTCCTGGGGACGGACTGCTCAACCTCATGATATCTGGAATGCTGAACAGCATTCCCGTACTATTGGAGAGGCTTTACCTGGTCAAGTGACCAGTATAAAAATGATGCGATTGACGATCAAAATACTAAATGATATAACCCATTCATAGGCGAATGGAGGATGGTATGGACTTCACGATCATTGGCGCAGGAAATATGGGACGCGGGATTGCTACCCGGCTGCTGAGCGGCGGCAATTCGGTAGCAATTATGGACCGCGATGATAACGAAGCAAAAAAGCTGGCCGGAGAACTGGTCTACGATGTGAAGGGCGCCGCGAAAGTAACCGCGGCTGCCATGGGCAGCCCGTTGACCAGCGAAGTTGTGGTTCTGGCAGTGTACTACGGCAGCGTACCGGCGATTTTGATGCTGTACGGCAGCCAACTGGCGGACAAGATCATTGTGGACATCACCAACCCGCTCAATGCCACCTCTGACGATCTGGCGACCCCGCCGGGTTCATCTGGCGCGGAGGAAATTGCCAAACAGGCGCCAACTGGGGCGCGAGTGGTGAAGGCGTTCAACACCACCTTCGCCGGGACACTGGCAGCCGGGTCGGTGGCGGGGCAGCCATTGGATGTGTTCATGGCTGGCGACGACGCCGAGGCGAAAATAAAGCTGGCAGCGGCCTTTGGCGCCAGCGGTCTGCGACCGATCGACGTTGGACCGTTAAAACGGGCGCAACAGTTGGAGGGTCTGGGCCTGCTGCATATAACACTGCAAAATACCCTGGGCACCAACTGGGGCAGCACAGTCAAGATTTTGCCGTAATAGGTTTTCCACGGCGGTTACCGAACGGCTGAGAGCCTATTCAACTGCACGGCGGCTGATATGGAGCAAAGGGGGAGTATTTGCTGTCCTATTTTAATAAAGTCAAGGCGGCACGGGTGCACCTATAAACCCTGCAGGTTTTGATTTCCCTCCCGGTAAAGCACACCAATCGGCCTGATTTAACATAGAATTAGCCAATCCGTTTTAATCCACAGGAATTTTCTGCCTGAGGCCTACCATGGCACCAGTCCGGCTCACAAAGTCTGATCTCAATACGGCCAGCGAAGAAAAACTGGGGCGAGCACTGCACATCAGCCCGCGACTGGCTCAGCGCATTATGCGCATGCGCCCGTATGCCGTACCAGAGGACCTTCAGCGCGTGTGGGGGCTGGATGAGCGCACCCTGGGGCTGCTGAGCGATATATTGCAGCCAACCGAAGGAGCTGAAGCGGCGGTTCTACCGGAGGAAGCCGCGGTGGTCGGACCGGGGGTCGAGCTTGTAGATGCACCGGTCAAAGTGCGGGAGCAGCGGCGCTTACCACTGGGGACCACCCTGACCCTGCTGGCGATCCTGCTGGCAGGGGCGTATTTACGGCTTTCCGGCCTGAACTGGGATCAAAACACCCACCAGCACCCGGATGAGCGCTTTCTGACCATCGTGGCGGAGCGAATCCAGCCGGTAGCGTTGAGCGATTATTTCAATACAGCCGTTTCCACGCTCAACCCGTTCCAGGCCGGCGCGGGCTACACCTACGGCATGCTGCCGTTGTTCCTGACGCGCCTGGTGGGCGGCTGGCTGGACATGACGCACTACGATAAGGTGGTGCTGGTAGGGCGGGCGCTTTCCGGGCTGTTTGACCTGGCGGCGCTATTGCTGTTGTTTATTCTGGGGCGGATGCTGTTCAACCGGCGGGTGGGACTGTTGGCAGCCGGGCTATATGCCGTGGCGGTGCTGCCCATTCAACTCTCGCATTTCTTCACCGTCGATTCCTTTGCCAGCGTATTCATTGTGGCCGGTTTTATATTTGCCTACCAGGCGGTACCGCTGCTGCCCGGTAAAAATGGCAGCGGCAAAATAAGCCTGGTTCATTTCGGGCTGTTTGGCCTGGTCACCGGCCTGGCCATGGCCTGCAAAATCAACACGATCGCCTTTTTTGGCGTCATCGGACTGGCAGCGGCAGCTTACCTGATCACGGTGTGGGGCAATAAGGCTGACCGCTGGCGAACGGTCTGGGAGCTGGTCAAAGGACTGCTGATCGCGGGAGCAGTCGGGTTCGCCGCTTTCCGCATTGCCAACCCGTACACTTTCCTTGGGCCGGATTTCTTTGGGCTGCGGTTATACCCGCGCTGGCTGCAGGTGATCAAAGAGGTCACCGGGCAGGTGGCGGGGAAATCGGAATGGCCGCCCAATCACCATTGGACCAGCCGTGGAACGGCTTACGCCTGGTTGAACATGGTTGGCTGGGGTCTGGGCTGGCCGCTGGGACTGGCAGCCTGGGCTGGCTGGTTGTTCGCCATCTGGCGCTGCTTCAAAGGCGAGTGGCGGCGGTTGCTGCTGCCGGCGGCCTGGGTTGGCGGGTACTTCCTGTGGCAGAACATTCAATTCTGGCGCTATATGCGCTATTTCATGCCGGTGTATCCGATCCTGGTGCTGCTGGCGGCCTGGGGGCTGGTACGGCTGTGGGATTGGGCGCAGGCCAGCCGCGGCGAACTGAAAGAGGTGGTTAAGTCGCGGTTCAAGCAAAAATGGACATGGAAAATCGGCCTGCCGGGGTTGACAGCCTGGGCAGCGCTGATCGTGGTACTGGGCGGCACGATTCTGTATGCCATCGGCTTCACCGGCCTTTACCGGCAGCCGATTACCCGCATGGCGGCGTCACAGTGGATGATCGAGAATATCCGCGGGCCATTGAATGTGGTGGTGGACAGCGCGGATGGGACGCAATCCTACCCGATTTCTTCGCCGGCACGTTTCACCTACGCCGAGGGTGAACGCTACCATTCGGCTTTTATACCGAAGGCATCCGGCACGACCAGCCGCATTGAAACTGTGCAAGTGCGTCTGGCGCTGATTGACCTGCGCGTCAAGATATATGAAGATGCGGACAAGAAAACCTTGCTGGGCGAGGGGTATGTGATTGTTCCAGCCGGCGATGAGCGCACCAGCCTGATGATCACGCTGCCCAACCTCGGCGTAGAAGCCGGCAAAACTTACACGGTGATCTATACACTCATATCCGGCGGGCCGGTGGCGCTGGGAGATGCGGTTTTACGTACCGATAAGGATAATGAACCGCAGCTGGCGGTTGATTGGCGCTTCAACCACACGCAGGCGGCAGCGAGCGACGGCACGTTGGAATTTACTCCGCGCGAAAATATGAAGATCAACCGGCTGGCCTTTAACAGTTTTGCTGGACAGGCGGATGCGAAACGGGCGACGATTGAGGTAAAGGTCACCGGGGACGACGCCGGCGACAAAGTGCTGGCACAAGGTGAAGCCAGTATCGACCTGGCGGATGGAACCGGCAGTGCGGCACCGGTGTTCAATTTTGACCCGCTGCCGTTGGACGCGGGCGTCACGTATTATGTGCGCTACCAGGTGACGAGCGGCGGCCCGCTGATTTTCGAACCGGAGCTGTACGCTCTGGAAACCAGTTGGGACGATGCGCTGCCGTTAGGTATTAAACCCTATTCGCTGATCGGCGGAGTTTATGCTCCGCTCAACCTGCAGCTGTACGAGCCGGACACAGAAGCCAAACGCGAGTCGATGCTGCGCATTTTGGAGCGTACCGAGTACCTGGTGCTGCCGTCCAACCGCGCCTACGATGCCATGCCGCGCCTGACACTGCGCTACCCGATGACGCTTGCCTATTACCAGGCATTGTTCGACTGCGACTGCAGCGGCGATGAGATGGAAGCGCTGGCGGCGCAGCTGGAAGCGCCGTTCCACTCACCGTTGGGATTCGACCTGGTGGCTACCTTCACCAATCACCCATCATTGGGGCCATTTGAGGTCAACGATCAACTGGCGGATGAATCCTTCACGGTATACGATCACCCCAAGGTGATGATTTTCAAGAAATCGGCAGAATTCTCGATCGATAAGGTGCGGACGCTGCTCGAGGGAGTGGATTTAAGCCAGGTGGTCTTCCAGGCGCCGCTGGCGGTCACACGTAATCCGACCGGCTACCAGATGCCCGCTGACCGGCTGGCTGACCAGCAAGCCGGCGGCACGTGGGCCAGTCTGTTCGACAGCGAATCGGTATTGAATACCAACCAGCCACTGGGGACTGCCGTCTGGTATGTGACCATCCTGCTGCTGTCACTGTTGTTCCTGCCCGGGTTGTTGACGATTTTCCGTGGGCTGCCGGACCGCGGTTACCCCCTGGCACGTATTTTGGCGCTGCTGGCGGTAGCCTGGCTCACCTGGCTGCTGGCCAGCCTGAGGCTGGTGCCGTTTACGCGCGGGGCGATTCTACTGACCGTAGTGTTGTTTGGGGGATTAAACGTCTGGCTGGCGGTGAGGCGCTGGGAAGACCTGGCCGGTTTCATCAAAGCGCGCTGGCGCTACCTGGTGGGCGTGGAAGTGCTGTTTCTGGCATTGTTTGGGCTGGGGCTGCTGCTGCGCCTGGGCAACCCCGACCTGTGGCAGCCGTGGACCGGCGGTGAAAAACCGATGAACCTGACCATTTTCAACTCGGTGCTCAAGTCCACCTGGTTCCCGCCGCTGCACCCCTGGCTTTCCGGCTATTACCTCAATTATTACTATTTCGGCTATGTTCTGGCTGCCGTTCCGACCAAGCTGCTGGGGATCATTCCGGCATTTGCCTACAACCTGATCCTGCCGACCTGGTTTGCCATGACAGGCGTGGGGATTTTCAGCGCAGCCGCCAACCTGGGGCTCAAATTGCGCGGCAAAGCGGATGCCAACGGGAAAGTGTGGTCCGCGCGAACGGTGTGGACGGCTGGCCTGAGCGCGGTTATTCTGATGCTGGTGCTTGGAAACCTGTTCCAGGTGGGGCGGCTGTGGGAACGCCTGCCGGAAGTCGCCGGGGTGGAGATCGCAGATTCACTGACCGGCTTCACCCGGCTGACAGCGGTGATCAGCGGCGCCGGGCGGGTGATCAGCGGCGAGGTGGAGATGCCGGGGTCGAAAGCCAGCTGGTATTTCGACGCCTCGCGGCCGATTTTGAACGGCGTCAACGAGGGCAAAGAGACACCGATCGCCGAATTCCCGCTGTTCACCTACCTGTACGGCGACATGCACCCGCACCTGCTGGTGATGCCGCTGCTGTTCGCGGCGCTGATGTGGCTGATGACATTGTTCTTCGCACGCGAGCCGCTGAGGCTCAATCTCGGACAGATATTGTTCTGGGCAGCGGGCGGCTTGATTCTGGGCGCATTCCGGGCAGCCAACACCTGGGATTACCTGACCCTGCTCGGGCTGGCGGTGGTCACCGCCGGGTGGACCAGCTGGCAGGTTCATCAAAAGCTGGCGAAACCCTTCTTTGTCGACATCCTGATCAAGCTGGCGCTGGTGATCGGGTTAAGCGTTGGCCTATATTACCCATTCAGCCAGTGGTTTACCACCGGCTATAACTCGGTGAACCTCTGGACCGGCACGCGCACGCCGCTGGGGGATTACCTGACCGTGCACGGGGTGTTCCTGTTTGTGCTAATTTCATTCCTGGTCATGGAATCGGATACCTGGCTGAAGGAACAACTGAAACAATGGAAGGCCAACCGCTACGACATCAATCTGCCCGTCGGTAAGGGCTGGACCCCGGTGATTATTGGAGCTGCGGTCAGCGCAGGTTTGTTGTGGGTCTTTATTCGGTACATACCGGCAGCTCTGGCAGCCGTGCCGCTGCTGGTCTGGATCGGGTTGCTTGTTTTCAAGCGGAATCAGGAGCCTGCCAGGCAGTTCGTGCTGGCCTTGTTCGCGGTCGGGTTGGCATTGACGCTGCTGGTGGAAGTGGTGGCGCTCAAGGGTGACAGCGCACGCATGAACGTGGTCTTCAAATTCTACATGCAGGTGTGGGCACTCTTCAGCCTGGCAGCCGGGGCGGCGCTGGCGATGCTGCTGCGCCAGTGGCGCAGCTGGATTCCGGAGTGGCGCTGGCCGTGGGCGGTCGGTTTGACGCTGCTGGTGCTCGGTGCATTGACCTACCCGCTCAGCGCGATCCCGGCGCGGGTAAGCGACCGCTGGCCGGAGATCGAAAACCCGCCGGTTACGTTGAACGGCATGGATTATATGCTGGGCGAGGCGGCGAATGTCAACGCAGATTATGATCCGGCGCTGGGGGCGGTATATGATGACGGCGGCTCAAAATTGCACCTTGGCTACGATTATGCCGGCATCCGCTTCCTGCAGGAAAATGCGGTCGGAACGCCAACCATTGTAGAGGGGATCCGCGGCGAGTACCGGTTAACCGGACGCTACGCGATCAACACCGGGCTGCCGGCAGTAGCCAGCTGGAGCTGGCATGTGCGGCAGCATAACTCGTTGATGGACGGCGCGATTGTCGACCGGCGCATCGCGGAAGTGAAAGAATTTTACGACACGGCTGACCTTGAGGCCGCGCTGGCATTCCTGCACCGGTACGAGGTCACCTATGTGATTGTGGGCGACCTGGAACGCGCCTTCTATGCGCCGGAAGGCCTGCCTAAATTTCAAACACTGGTCGATCAAGGCCAGCTCAGCGAAGTATTCAGCCGGGAGGGGGCTGAAGGAGCCGTGAAAATCTATCAAGTCGTCTCATTGGAATGAAGCCAGCCAAAACCGCGCGGCATTCTCGCAGCTTCGATTATTTCCTGCTGATCGCAGCCTTGCTGCTGGGGGTCGTGGGTGCCTGGTTGCTGCGCCAACCCGAGGCAGCTGCCAGCGGCAGCCAGGGATTGTGGGTGATTTTTGGCGCGGTCTGCCTGTTGGGCGGGTATGCCCTGCGGCGCATGGACGCCTGGCTGCCGGAGGCTTCCGCGCTGCCAGTGCTGGCACCGGTCGGCGCAGCGATCTGGCGAAAACGCGGCTGGCTGTGCCTGATTGCCGCGGGGAGTCTGATGACCGGGGTGGTAAGCCGGTTGTGGCCGGACTACCGTCAGTGGCAGGGGACGGTGCTGCCGTGGCTGATCAGCCTGGGACTGGTGCTGCTTGGCAGTCATTTATTAGGCAAGCCGGACGGGCCACAGCCGAATAACCGCGGGGTCGAAGCTGCGGGTCCAAAACCGGATTTTCCCCTGCCGCGCTGGTTGGAGATCACCGGCTTTTTAATGATCGCGGCTTTGGCCGTTTTTCTACGGGTGTACCGCCTGGATATTTTCCCGCCGGGCATCTATGTGGACGAAACCAACGGCGCTCTTGACGCATTGCAAATTTTGGAAGGGAACGGAGCATCGCCTTTCGCCACGGGCTGGTACGAAACACCCAACGGCTATATCTACTATATGGCGGGTATGATCCGCCTGTTTGGTGCTAACTGGTACACTCTCAAAGCCATCTCGATATTGCCAGCAGTATTGACCGTTCTGGCGGTCTTTCCGCTGGGCCGGATGATGTTTGGACCGCTGGGCGGGCTGGCAGCCATGCTCTTCACCGCGGTCAGCCGCTGGCATTTAAGTATGAGCCGCTTTGGCTGGAACGAGACGGCGGTGCCGCTGTTCCAAATCCTGGCGACATATTTCCTGCTGCGCGGGCTGCGCGAACGGCGCTTTCGCGATTACGCCACCGCCGGGGTGATCAGCGGCCTGATGATGTATACCTATTTAAGCAGCCGGCTGGCATTGGCGACGCTGGGGCTGTTTTTGATTTACTGGCTACTGACAGATCCGGACGGGGTGCGTACGAGTTTGAAACGCCACCTGGCGGGGATCATTTTGTTTGGCTTTGCCTTCATGGCGGCCTTCGCGCCGCTGGCGGTGACGTATATCACCAACCCGTTTACCTTCAGCAACCGGGTCAACGAGATCAGCGTGTTTGGCGACATCGAAAGGGAGGGCAGTCTGCGACCGCTGCTGCTCAATGTTCAAGACCAGCTGCGCTTTTTCCATCAGGTCGGCGACCACCAGGGCAAGCATAACCTGCCCTACGAACCCGAGACCGACCCGGTGACCGGCACCTTATTCGTCATCGGGTTGGGGTATGCCGCGATGCGGCTGCGCGACCGGCGGCGCGGTTTGTTGTGGTTATGGCTGCTGCTGGGGCTGGCAGGCGGCGTGTTCAGCTCGCACAGCGAGTCGCCGCAGTCGTACCGCACGCTGACGGCGCTGCCGGCGGTTACCTTACTGGCTGGCGACGTGCTGTCACGCGTGCTGCGCGGGTCATTCCGGGTGTTGCGCGGCAAGCCAAGCCAGAATGGACAGCGGTTAAGTACCGTCTTACGGACTGCGGGCACGGCACTGTTCGGAATTTGCCTGATCGGCGCGGCAGCCTGGGAGAGCAGCGTGTTTATCCAGCGGCAGATGGTATCGCCGCAGGTAAAGGCGTGGTTCAACCCGGTGGAGTATGCCGTGGCGAATGAAGTGGTCGGCGCTTTGGAATCCGGTCAAACCATTTACCTGACGCCTGATTTCTACACTTTTTCACCCATGCGCTTCCTGGTGTATGGTTCCATGAAGCCAAAAACCGGCATCAACACTTTGGACAACCCGCCATACCGGCTGGTGCGCCCGGTGGATACGCTGCCGATCGCTGCCAACGGTCAGGATGCCGTCTTCCTGCTGGAGATGGCTTATCAGCCGGTGGCGGACTATTTTTTGACCTTCTACCCGCATGCCAGCATCGAAACAGTGCAGCCAGCCAAGTCGGAGCCGCTGTACCTGCGGGTGACAGTGCCACGCGATGATCTGGCTGCCATTCAGGGATTGGAATTCACGGCGCGTCTGCAAACAGGCGAAGTTGTTAATGGCAGAACAGCCAATTTAACCCTGCCAGCCGGTTTCTCGAGTGTGGAGAGCGTGGAATGGCGCGGCAGCCTGCGATTGGAAAGCAGCGGTTATTACGAATTTTCCGCCACGGGCGGCATGTCGCTGGTTATCGATGAAAGTGAATCAGTCGGTGAACGGTTCTTATGCAGCGGCTTGCATCCCGTGACAGTGCGCTGGGAGGCCGGTCCGTCCAGCGAGCCGTCACGCATGATGGCGAAATACG
>Ga0209002_10000931_pt1 | contig 23591 bp, 23 predicted proteins | sample Rifsed16ft2_FD_184010 | JGI IMG/M metagenome (GOLD analysis project Ga0209002, IMG submission 184010) | Soil microbial communities from Rifle, Colorado, USA - sediment 16ft 2 (version 2) | ecosystem: Environmental > Terrestrial > Deep subsurface > Rock core/Sediment | place: Rifle, Colorado... | reverse complement strand
CCCACGGCCGAGAGCCCGGTTCCCGATCCGTTCCCGACGTCCCGGCCCGCGAAGAACGTCCCCGACTCGGGTGCGACGAACGGCTCCGCACCCTGGACCCCGTCCACGGAGGAGGCGGCCGCCGCGACGGCGTCCGGGGATTCCCAACGTCCGACGGCGTGAAAGTCGTAGGGGATCGATCCGACGAACCGGGCCACGAGGGCTTGAATCTCGGAGTCCACGGCGATCGACGGGGTCGCCAGGGTGGCAACCGCGAGGGACAGCCCTGCCAGGAACAGGGCGGTGCGGCGACGCGCCCGTACGACGCCCGCCGCGCCGTAGCCGAGGGCCGCCCCCGTCCCCATGGCGCGGCCCTATGCCTCCCCCCGGTTTGATGTTTGCGCAGCCGTCGCCTCGGGCTAGGGTCCGCCGGACCGAAGGATTTTTGATACGAGACGGCCGCGTTCCGGCTGGCTCGCGCGGCCCATCCCGGGGAAATCGATTGCGCGCACGGAGACGCCCTCGAGCCCCTCCCGATATCCTTCCACGGCATCTCGGTACTCGAGGGAAAGGAGATCCACGACAGACCTCGGCCGCACGGCCGCGAGCAACCCTCTCAGAACGTCGGGTAGCCCGCGCTCCCGCCACCATGCGTTCAACTTTCCGAGGGGAGGCATGGCCTCGGCCATCGAGTGCGAATATCGGGGAACCGTGTCTCGGGATCCCAAGAGGCCTCGCAGAGCCGAGACGATGAGCACCTCGACACCCGCGGTCCTCCCGGCCCATGCGGATGGCTCTATGCGTCGGTACATGTTCCCGTCGAACCGTTCGTACGCGGGCATCAGGCCGACCGCGTCCACACCCTTTCCCCCCGTCCGCGAGAGGAGCTGCTTCCGCAAGTCGAGGAGACGGTCTCGCAGTCCGGCCGGCAGGGTCGCCATGATCGAATCCTCTTCCTTCCGAGTCGGGTCGCCTCCGGAGCGTTTCCGGGTGCTCTCCGGAATCAACACGACCACCTCGTGACGAGGCATCGTCTCCCCATCGCCCGCGACGAGAAAGAGCTTTTCGGGAAGTCCGCGTGTCTCACAGGGTCCTGCCCCGACTTCGTGCGGAGCCATCTGCCCGCGGAGGCGGGCGTCGGGCCGAAGTCCTTTATACCCCGCCCCGCCATGGGATGGTTCCCCTGGGGGAGCGTCCATGGCAAGAGCCCTGTGGAGCGGTGCGATTGCGTTCGGTCTCGTGAACATCCCGGTGAAACTGTTCGCGGCCTCGGAGACGAAGGACGTGTCCTTCACGACCCTCCATTCGGAGTGCAAGACGCCGCTCAAAAGGCCTTACATCTGCCCGACCCACAACCTGCCGGTCGAGTCGAAGGACATGGTCAAGGGCTATGAGTTCTCGAAGGGGCAATTCGTCCTTCTCACGGAGGAGGAACTCGAGAACGTCCCCGTGGAGATGAGCAAGGCCATCGAAGTGTCCGGTTTCGTCGAGGCCGGCGAGATCTCGCCGGTCCTGCGGGAGCGGAACTACTTTCTCGCCCCCGTCGAGCTGAGCGTGAAGCCCTTCGAGCTATTCCGGCAGGCGCTCCTCCGGACGGGAAAGGTCGCGGTGGCCCGCGCGATCCTGTGGAAGAAGGAGCAGCTCGTCACGATCAGCCCGCAGGACGGCGGCCTCGTCCTCACGACCCTCCTCTACCAGGACGAGGTCAAGGGCCCTCCCGAGATTCCCGCGACCCAACCCGTCGTCGTGACGGAGGAGGAACTCGATCTGGCGCTGCAACTGATCCGGGCGCTGACGACGGAGTTTGACCTATCGCGCTTCAAGGACCGCTACCGGGAGGCGCTCGTGCAGCTCATCACTGCGAAGGTCGAGGGCAAGGAGATCCCCATCGTGACGAGACCGGCCGCGCAGCCGACGCAAGACCTCATGGCGGCCCTCAAGGCGAGCCTCTCCGCCGCGAAAGCCGGGTGAGCGTCGCATCCCCGCGGAATGGGTGGCCCGGCCGGGTGGACCGTGGCCGTCCCCTGGGTTCAGAGAACCGTAATCGTGGTCCTCGCCGTGCCTCGGACTTTGCGAGTGTACCAGTCCAGGTAGTCCACGCGGGCCTCGTACGTCCCTGGGACGTCCGGGAAAATCAACAGGTCGTACCTCTCCCCGGAGGCCATCTCGAGGATCGGTGGCGCTTGAGGCGACGGGAGCGGCCTTCCGTCCGAGGCGATCACGGAGAACGGCGGTCCGCCGAGGGAGACCTGGGCGACCAGGTAGCCCGCGTGGATAAGCCGCAGAAGGATCGTGTCGCCCGCCGTGCACGCGATTGCCGTGTCCGCCGCGACGATCGGGTCGAAGCCGTCCTTCCCGTTGATGAGGAAGTAGTCCGGGTTGAAGTAGGCGTAGTTGGGCTTCGGATTGCTCAGCCGCCATGAGCTGTCAAACTCGCTGAGCATCCATACGTACGGCTTCGTGAACGCGGGGCCTCCCGACCACGCCCGATTGGACCCGTCCGCAGGGAGCACGACGTACGGGCCGTACATGCCCATCTGCTGGTGGAGGACGGTGTTCGCGTGGCAGTGATACCAGTACGTGCCCGCGTGGTCCGTCAGGAACGTGTACGTGTCGACGACCGGCCATGTCTCCGGGACGCCGTCGTTCGGGGTGTCGGCGTCGATGCCATGGAAATGGAACGTGTGCTCGTTCATGTTGTTCTTGAACGTGACCTGGACGGTCTGCCCCTCGTTCGATGCGAGGAGCGGCCCTGGAAAGAGGGTCGCTTGTCCCTTCGAGTCGGAAAAGGGCCACACGTCCACGTTGACGCCGTCGTGCATCCGGACCGACGCGCTCTTCCGGAGCCAGAGGACATAGGTTCGGTCGGCCATCTTCGCACCCCTACACGACCTCGAACATGCCCATGATCCCCTTCGGGTATACCCCGTTCCCCGTGTTCGCCATGAGGATGTGGTCGTGCATCGGGTAGAGCCCGGCCTGGTCGAAGTCCAGGATCACGTCCATCGTCCGGCCCGGGTACACAGGAATGTTGTCTTTCTCCCGGAACCCTGCCTCTGGGCGTCCGTCCTGTTGCACGACCAGGAAGTGGTACCCGTGGGTGTGCAGGGAGTGGGGGACCAGGCCCGCGTTCACCCAACGGATCAGGATAGTCTCGCCGACGGAACCCCGGATGTGGGCGTTCGGGTCGACATCGCTGTCCGGGAAGCCACGTCCGTTCAGGAAGAAGTAGTTCGGTCGGTAGGTGCCCGTGTCGATGGGAGCCTTGAGGCTGGCGGCCGCGTTCCAGCTCTCGTCGAGTTCGCTGACGACTTGCAAGTACTGGCGGGCGAAGGCCGGTCCGCCGCTCCACACGCGATTCGGCGTGTCGAGGGGCACGACGACAAACGCGCCGTACATCCCCAGCGCCCGATTCAGGGGGCTTTCCGCAGGATCGTGGTAGATGTACGTCCCCGGATGGGGAGCCTGGAAAGCGATCTCGGCCGAGCCGCCCGGACGGACCGGTGGGCCGACCGCGACGCCCTCGATTGCGATTCCGTGTTCCTCGGGTGCGTCGTTCGTGAGGGTGATTGTGACCCATTCGCCCTCCCGGGCCCACAGCGCAGGGCCGGGGATGCTCATCGCACCGACCTCGTCCGCGAAGCCGCGGGCATACAGCGTCTTGCCGTCCACCGTGGAGATGGAACCCTCGCGCGCCCGGAGCGAGTACGAGCGCGGCATTGGGCCCCCGCCGACGCGACGGGCTCCTTCGGCGCGGAACGATTCGAGTGTGAGGAGACCGGAGGCCGTGACGGCGACCGCGCCGGAACCCACCGCGCACGCCTTCAGGAACGCTCGACGGTCGATCCTCCTCATCACAATCCTCCTCGTTGCTGTCCTGGGCCTTGCGGCCGCCCCGCCCCCCCATCGAGGGGCGGGTTCGGCGGCCCGAAACGCGCGAGGGGGTCCCGCCTCATGGGAGTGCCGTACGTATTGTATGGGCTTCGGAGGACCGAGGGTGATGGTGACCGGAGGAAGAGGCCGTGCCGGCTGCGAGAGATTGGGTCGCCGTCCTCGCCTCCGCGCCCCGTGCGGTCGCGGCTACCCAATTCAACGGTCTTCCGAAGAAAGCGACGCGGTTAAGGGCCCTTCCCGGGATTCGGGGGACGTGGCACCACCCGAGACTCGAGACCGAATCGGAGCTCCCGGATCTTCGGACCCGTATCGTCTCGCGCTCAAGCCGATGCTCGCGGAGCTGTCGAGGGAGCCTTTCGACTCGCCGGACCACATCTTCGAGGTGAAGTGGGACGGGACGCGGGCTCTCTGTTTCGTTCGGAACGGCCGGCACCGCTTCCAGAACCGCCGGCTCAACGACATCACCCGTCGCTATCCGGAGATTGCCGTGCGAACGACGAAGGACGCTATCCTCGACGGTGAAATCGTCGTAATGAACCAAGGCATCCCGAGCTTCGAGAAGCTCCAGGAGCGAGAGCATACCGGCGATCCGATCCGCATCGAATACCTGTCGAAGCGCCTGCCCGCGACGTACGTCGCATTCGATATCCTCTATCTCGAGGACCGGGACGTGATGTCCCTTCCCCTCGAGGAGCGGAAGGCCCTCCTACGCGAAACGCTCACCGTGGACGACCGCGTCGTCCTGAGCGAGGTCATCGAACAGGAGGGCGTCGCGTTCTTCCGAGCCGTCGTGGAGAGAGGCCTCGAGGGCATTTTGGCGAAGCGCCGGCGGTCGAGGTACCATCTCGGGAAGCGGAGCAAGGACTGGATCAAGATCAAGAAGTCCCAGCTTCAGGACTGCGTCGTGTGTGGAGTCGCGGAAGGTTTCGGCGAGCGGGCGTCGAGCTTCGGCGCGCTGATCCTCGGCGCGTACCACGACGGCGAGCTCGTGTACCTGGGCCGCGTCGGGACGGGATTCGATGAGTTGACTCGGGGGCTGATCCTCGAACGGCTCCTGCCTCTCGAAGGCCCTTGCCCGTTCCCCGAGGTCCCGGAGATGGATACCCCGGTCAAGTTCTGGACGCGACCGGAGGTCGTCGTCGAGGTGCGGTTCCTCGAGTTCTCGAAGGAACGACACTTCCGGGCGCCGTCTTTCGGCCGGCTCCGGGACGACAGGGCGCCCGAGGATTGTGGCGTCTCCTTCCGGGGCGATCAGGCGTAAGGTGAACCTTCAAGGGTCCGCCCGGCGTCCCGCGCCCGTGGAGCCGATCGACGTCGATGCCGTGCTCGCGAGAGGAAGGGCAGACGTGCGGGGCACCCTCGCGATCCCTGGAGCGCCGGGCGGAGGGATTCCTGTGGCGATCCTCACTGGCAACGGTCCCGGCCCGACCGTCTGGATCGTTGCGTCGATCCACGGCGACGAGTACCTCGGCCCGACGGTCCTCCGTCAGTTCCTCGATGACTTCGACCGCGCGGACCTCCAGGGCCGTCTCATCGTCACCCCCGTCCTGAACGCGTCTGGCTTCTCGCGCATGGAGCGCGCCGACGCCGGAGGCACGGACATGAATCGGGTGTGGGATGCGGCGCGCGCGCCGCCTGCGATGTCCCGCCTTCGGGATTTCCTCGGTTCGAATGTGTTGTCCCGGTGCGACGCCGTCGTCGACCTCCACAGCGGGGGAAATCGGTACCTACAGACTCCCTTCGCGGTGTTCCACCGGACGGGCACGGCCGTCGACGCGCGCGCGGGGATGCTCGCGAAGGCCTGCGGGACGCCCCTTGTCTGGGCCCACCGGGGATCGATCCTCGAGACGAGTCTCATTGCCGCTGCGGCGCGGCGCGGGACGCCCGCGACCCTTCTCGAGATCGGCGGGGAGGGCAAGGCGGAGACGCCGGACATCGACGAGATGTCCCGGGGACTCCTCGGAGCCCTCCGCGCCACGGGCGTGATCCGCGGACGGCCGAGCTACTTGGAGTCGTATCGTGTCTTCGAGGGATTCGCAGTCCTTCGCAATCGGGAGCCAGGACTCTGGCGTCGGGCTCTCGAGCCGGGAGCCGACGTCGCGGAGGGCGAGCCGGTCGGCCAGGTCTCAGACCCGCTTGGCTGCGTGCTCGAAGAGATCTCGAGTCCGTCCGAGGGAGTGGTCCTTGGCATCTGTACCTACGGATTCGTGGCCTCCGAAGACTACATCGCGGAGCTCGGGCTCGAGGTCCGTCGCGAAGGGCCTAGCGGCCGGGCGAGCCGGGCGGGAAGTCGGGCTCGAACGGCTCCCAGGGATCCGGGTCCCTAGAAGGGTCGGGTCCCGAGGGCGGCCCGGATCCGGGTCCGTCGTCCAAGGCGTTCCACTTCCAGTTCGATCGTTTCGCCGATCTTCCGATCTCGAAGGGAATCGAGGAGGTCCGCCACGCTGCCGAGCGGTTTGTCGTCCAAGCCGACGAGCACGTCCCCGACGTGAAGTCCCGCGCCTTCCGCGGGCCCGTTCGCCGACACCTCGACGAGGAACACGCCTCGAAGGGACGCGAGCCCATAATGGTACGCGACCCGACGGTCCACGTCGTACCCGACGATCCCCAACCATGGACGCAGGACGCGCCCGTGCCGAAGGATTTCTCGGGCGACGGCCACGGCTCGGTTCACCGGAATCGCGAAACTCATCCCCTCCGCATACGGGATCGTCACGTTGTTGATCCCTACGACGCGGCCCTCGAGATCCACGAGGGGGCCTCCGCTGCTCCCCGGGTTCACCGCCGCGTCCGTCTGAATCATCGGGAGTCCGTCGCCCCCGCGGAGCTGCACGTTCCTCCGCAAGGAGCTGATTACGCCCGCGGTGACCGTCGGGCCGCCGGCCAGACCGAGCGGGTTCCCGATCGCGAGGATGGGCTGACCCACCTTGAGGGCGTCCGAATCACCGAGAACCGCGGGCTTGAGATCCCCTGCGTCCACCTTCACGACCGCGATGTCCGTCTCCGCGTCGGAGCCGAGGACCGACCCCGAGAGGACCTGTCCCTCCGCCAGGGTCACGATGACCTTCGGAGAGTCCTCGACGACGTGTTCGCTCGTCAGGACATGGCCCTCCGAGTCCAGCAGGACCCCCGAGCCCGCTCCTCGCCGAGGGAACGGTCCGAAGGGAGGCCCTGGGAAGCCCGTGGTCCGGGAGATCTTCACGGTGCTCTCTCCCGCTCGTTCCACCGCCTTCGTGTACGCCTCTTGAATCCCTGCGATCATCGTCGCTCCCGGAAGGGTCAAGGCGTCCGTCGCACTTGTTGACGAGTTCCGGATGGAACGAGTCACACCCACGGAGCGCATCCTTATGACGCCGCGCCCCATCTCTGGCGACGCATGCGGACGGCCCTCGAGGCTTCCCTGCCCCGAGCGTACTACGTGTCGGACGACGCCTTCCGGCGCGAACGGGAACGGATCTTCTTCCGGGAGTGGTTCTGCGGAGGCCGCGAGGAGGCGCTCCCGAAAGCGGGCGACTTCCTGGTCCTCGACGTCGTTGGAGAGAGCGTCCTCGTCGTCCGGACGCGCGAAGGGGACCTCCGCGCCTTCTACAACGTGTGCCGGCACCGCGGCAGCGTCCTGTGTGTCGCGAAGGGGCCACGGGACGATGGGAGCCCGGACGGCAACCTGCCGGGGATCGTTCGGTGCCCCTACCACTCCTGGACGTACGGGCTCGACGGGCGGCTCGTCGGAGCGCCTCACCTCGGTGATCTCACGGACTCCGACCGGGTCGCGTTCTCTCTGCACCCCGTGGGGCTCGAGACCTGGGGCGGGTTCTTCTTCCTGAATCTGACCCCCGAGGAGACTCGGTCGCGCGGGAACGGTCTCGAGGCCCAGCTGGGTCCGGCGCCGCGCCGAATCGAACGGTACCCGCTCTCGGACCTTCGGGCCGCGCGCCGGATCGCGTACGACGTCCGGGCGAACTGGAAGGTACTCGCGGAGAACTACAACGAGTGCTACCACTGCGGACCCGTCCATCCGGAGCTGTGCGACGTCGTGCCCGCGTTCAGGAAGGATGGAGGCGCGGGCCTCGACTGGGCCGATGGGATTCCGCACCGCGAGGGCGCCTGGACGTTCACCCGAAGTGGCACGACGGACCGCCGACCGTTTCCCGACCTGAGCGAGGAGGAGAGGACCCGGCACAAGGGCGAGCTGATCTATCCGAACCTGTTCCTCAGCCTCTCCGCGGACCACGTGGCCGCCTTCACCCTCTGGCCTCAGGGCCCCGCCCACACGAAGATCGTCTGCGATTTTCTGTTCCACCCCGACGAGATGAGCCGCTCGGGATTCGACCCCGCCGACGCCGTGGACTTCTGGGACCTGATCAACCGCCAGGACTGGGCGATATGCGAACGGGTCCAGGCCGGGATGCAGTCTCGGGCCTTCTCGAAGGGCTACTACGCGCCGATGGAGGACCTCAGCCTCGACATTCGTCGATACATCGGGGAGCGGCTCGATGAGCCGGCGGGCGAGTAGTGCCCCCGATCACGCGCGGGCCCAGGCGTCGAGCCTCTTTTCGAAGACCGACCTGGGAGGCCAGCCGATCGAAGTGGCGTACGCATTGAAGTCCGGCAGGCTCTTGCCGCGCCGCAGGGCCTCCCCCTGGATCCTCCGGATGCTCTCGCCGATTATCGCGTACGTCGTCGCGTAGCCCGGACCGAGCGCCTGGTGCGCGGGGAACACCGCGTAGTACACGGTCGCGCGGGCGAGCCCCGTGCGGCGGTGGGCCCATTCGAGGAAGTCCACGAGATCCTGCTTTCCTGAGTTGATTCGCGCATCCCCGACGACCCGGAGGAACCGGGTGATCCGTCCGAGGAGCGTGTGGAACTCGTATTCGCGGGCGACCGTCTCCACGCCCCCAACCGCATCGAAGAAATCCGCGAACGCCCGCTCCTCGTCACCCGTCATCGATTGGGCCGCGATGCCTCCCAAGATCGGGAGGAAGTCCGACTCCATCTGGAACGCGAGACCTTCGGAGACGCACACCGACGGCCCGTTCAGGAGATCCAGGACTCCGGGTCGCGCGGCATAGCCCGTCCCCGCGTTCGATCCATGGACACAGTGTCCATACTCCTCGTGGACGAGGAGACTCAGGAGCTCGGCCGGCGTCTGTCGACCCGCGGAACTGTCCGTCGTCACGAGGAAGATGTCCTTCGGATGGTCCGTGAACGTGTCCAGGCTGTACGCGGCTCCCGCCGGGGTCGTGTTCACGAGGTATTCCGGGGTTTCGAGGATCTCCATCGCATATCCCGGGTTGATCCGGACGAGGTGCTTCTCCGCCACGGGCAAGGCCCGCCCGCGCAGTGCCTGCAGGAAGGGCAGCACCCGACCGGGCGGCAGGCCGCGGCTCGACCGCAGGAGGTTCTCGACGGCCTCTCCGGTCGCGTCACAGCCCAGATCCCTTGCAAGGTCCTCGACGACCCGCTGGAAGGACCCGAGTTCGGCGCGGATCATCCGCAGGCCGGCGGACTCGACCTCGGAGGGCGTCTCCCGGTAATCCCACAGGTCCCGGAGGGCGCGCGCGTACCTCTTCGACCTCCCTAGCCTGGAGCCGTTCTTGCGCAGGACGGCAAACGTCTCCGCAAAATTCGCCCCGGGAGCGAACCCGGGCAGATCGAACCGGGCCGCGTATCGGTCGGTGGATCTGCGCAGGTTCGCAAGGGCCTGCTGGGCGTCGCCCGGTTGGGATGTCTTTCCCACGGAACGGAGCATCACCCGAAGGCCGTCGCACGCGAGCTGCACGAGGGCTCGCATGCCGGGTGGAGACACCTTTGCCCTGGCACGCCGCGCCGCAAGGTGAAGCGCCCTCCTTCCCGCGTTCGCCAGGCTCGCGACGTGCCGCGGACGCAAGGCCCCTTTCATCGCGTGGGCGAAGAACGCGTCCATGACCGCGGTGGGTGCCTCGCAGGGCTCCCTGAGCTCGAGTCGCATCCGCCACGACGCGAGGATTCGCTCCTGGGTCTCGTCCTCGGCCATCCTCGTGAGGCGGTCAATCCGTCGAAGGAATCGCGTCTCCGCGGCGGACGTCGGCACGTTGAACCGCCCCGCGCACGCGTCGATCCCCTGCCCGAACGCGTCCTCGGGCCGTAGGTCCGACCACAGGTCGAAAATCGCGCGCTCCGTATGCGTCCTCGGTCGAATCATCCGGTCCCGGGGGAGGAGGGAGCGAGAGTTAAGGTCTCCCCTCCCGGCGGTATGGCCACGCCTTCCTTGATCTGGAACTCGATGCCCTTTTGCCTCAGCTCCGGGAGCACCACGTCGGGCGGGATTTCCTCCGCCACGAGCACGCCCGGCCGCGGGGTCTTCCTCAGACCGACGAGGATGGCGCCTATCGAGGCCGCCGCGGCGGTCAGGAAGTACTCCGCGGTCGTCCCCCGGCGGCGATTTGCCTCCTTGTGCTCGACGATCGTCGAGACCCGCACGAGGTCGTCCGTCCCATCCGCCTTCCGGCCCCCGACTTCCACGACGATCGTCAGGACGCCTTCCATCGGCCCGATGAGGGTCGATGGCTCGGGCCAGGCGGACAGGAATGCGTCCCGGAACGAGACGCTGCCCTGACCGATTCTGACCCGGCGATCCGGGGCCAGCAGGTTGAGGGCGGCGAGTTCCGTGATCGACCGCACGAGATCCACGTCGATTGCGTGCTTGTAGTCGACGTACCCGACGGGTTTGCCGAGGCGCATCGGGAGGGTCAAGACCTCCTCGTGGCGGAACAGATGAACGCGCCGCCGGCCGATCGGCGGGAGAAAATCGTACTCCTCCTCGCCCGTCGCGATGTCTCTCTCCACAAGACCTGTGCCATCCCAGACGACAGGCCGCGATAGCGCATCTCTGAGGAACATCTCCCGGGAGTAGAGTGGGAAGCCCTCGACGCCCTTTCGCCCGCTGGCCGCCCATCGAATGCGGATCGCATCGATCGACACAAATCGGTCGGCCGCCACGCGCGCCATGATGTTCGAGATCCCCGGGTCGGAGCCCATGGACGGAAGGGCCGTGAGTCCCCTGGCCCGCCAGGCTTCGTCCATCGCGAGCTGATCCAAGACTCCCCACGTCTCGCCGGGAGTCGTGGGGCTACACCCGGAGCTGTCTACATATCCGCAGGCCACGTCGAAGCACGCCTGCATGATGGGTAAGTTGTACTCCGGCAGAGTTGCGTTCACCGCGACATCGCATCCTCTGAGGATGCGGCGAAGGTCCGTCGGGTCCGTCACGTCCCCCTGGAGGGCGGTCACCGACGATCCCCGTCCGACGGACGCGAGGGTCTTCGAACGATCCCCTCGGCGGTCGAGGACCACGATCTCCGAGACACGGGGGTCCGCCGCAAGTTCTAGGACCACAGTTCGGCCGAAACCACCCGCGCCGAGTACGGCGACGCGCATGCGTCCCGCTCAGGGCGGGCCCACGACCATATCCTTTTCGGGTCCATTCCAAAAACCGAACCGACATCCCGGCGGTCCCGGTCCGACCCGTCCCACAGGTCAGACGTCGGCGGGAACGGGATTGGGGCGGCCCCACTTCTCGTTGAATAGGAACTCGTCTTGGACGAACGACCAGTGCCGGCTCTGCATGTATCGGTCCGGCAGAGCCGTCCGAAGGTAGTCGACGTAGGCCTCGCGCTCGATCGGCTTCCCGCGGTCCTCGAGGACCTCCCCTCGGAGGCCGTAGGGCACATAGACGTATCCGACGCCGGGCGTATCGGAACCCTCCGAGCGGAACTTCCCGTACTCCGCGAGACCCCGGATCCGAAAGAACCGCCGATCCGGCAGAAACAGGAGGTCGTCCCTCGTGACACCGTACGCGGGCTCGCCTCTGTCCGTGATCCGCGCCAGCGCGGCGTCCGCCTCCTCCCGGCCGACCCGTCCCTTCGCCTGCAGGATCGCGAGGTTCACGTCCCGGACCTTTCCGGCGACCTCGGCGACGTAGATGCGTTGCGCCTCCGCGTTCGTGAGGGTCTTGAACACCCCCTTCACGAAGGCGCCACCTAGTTCGCTTCCGAACATCTCGAGCCCCCGCGGGTACCACATGTTCAAGGTCTTCTGCAGGTCCTCGATTCCAAAGTTTCCCCCGCCGAGGGTTGCGGCGACCGCAATCGCTTTCATCAGCTTCTCCCCCGCCGCGAGGTGATAGGACTCCTCGAGCCATCGCATCCACGGCATCGAGATCGCCATGGGGCCGTACAGGAAGTGGTGCTGCATCTCGAGCTGGAACTTCCCGACGCGGTCGATGAACGCCATAAAGATCGCGGAGTCCATGACGCTCTTGAACTCGATATTGAACGCGTCAAGGACGTGCTCTCCGGGCTTCATCGCGAAGAGCTCCTCCATCGTTTCCGTCGCCCAGCGTCGACCCCACCGAGGTCGGTCGAACGTCTCGTCGAGTGTGAGGACGCCCGCCATCTGCATGTGATGTCGCAGTTCCTCCACGCACACGCGCTTCTTGGAGAACGAGATGCTGTCGAGTCGATGGCCCGTCGCGTCCGTTCGATGGATTCCCTCGACGATCTCCTTGTCAAGCCCGGTGAGGGACCCTGAGTCGAGCTGATCGTAGACCATTCGATGCTGCTGGATCGATCCGAGTTCCGTGGACGCCTGAGCGCGGATGATCTTGAGGGCCGTCATGAACTGCGCGTCCGGCATTCGGTCCGCCTTCCAGAGGCGGTCCGAGAGATCCAAGGTGGCGGCCGTGGCCCCGACGACCTGACGCGCGAAGCTCGCGAACCCGTCGGGCTTCGCCATGATCACGTTCAACCGGGGAAGCGCGGTTTTCGGGTAGTAGCGTTCCCAGTTCGCGCGGTCAAGGACCTCTGGCATCTCAGGGAAGTATCGCTCCTGCCACTCCTGGCTCTCGTCCTGCCCCTTCTTCGGAAGCGTCTCGACCGTGAACTGGTCGAGGAGAGGCATGCGGTCCTCGATAGGCACCGCGCGGCCATGAAGCTTTCCGGGCGGCAATCAGATGCCGACCCGACCGCGTGGCCCCACGGTACGCGGGAGCGTTAAGAGGCGAGGAGCCTTCCGAGGATCGAGACGGGCACGATGGAGATTGACGGTTGCGTCTTCCCGGACGACCGCTTCTACGATCGAGACGGGTTCGTGTGGGTCGAGCCGGCTTCCGGCTCCGAGGTGCGGCTTGGGATCACGGCGATTCTTGCGGCGCTCGCGGGGCGACTCACGAAGGTCGAGCCGAAACCGCTTCAAGTCGAGTACGAGGCGGGCCGGATCATCGGGACGGTCGAGAGCGGGGCGTATTTCGGGCCGATCCGCACACCCGTCTCCGGCGCCCTCGTTTCCGTGAACGAAGCGGTCCTGCAGCGGCCGAAGATCCTTTCCGAGGACCCGTACGCGTCCGGGTGGTTCGCGCGGCTCCGTCTGAAGGGAGGCTTGGAGCGATCGGGACTCCTCTCCGCCCTAGACGCGCGGCCGGTCTTCCAATCCCAGATCGAGGCCCTCCACATCCGGTGTTTCGCCGCGTTTCCGGACTACGAGATGTTCGAAATCGGCACGGAGTGCGCGGCCGTCCTCGTGAGGCTCGACGAGCTCGTATCGACGATCCAATCGGGCGAAGTCGTTCACGTCGTGTCCGACGATTCGACCGCCCCGATTGAGATGGCCCGATGGTCCGATCGGACCGGACATCCCGTCGTCGATTCTCGACGAGACGGGGAGCTCTTCCACTTTCTTGTCCGGAAGGTCTGACGGACGGCTACGCGACGACCCGGTTCTGCGAACCTCTATGGCAGCTCCTAGGCGTCGCACTCCTATTTCTCGATCGGCTGGCGGATGAGGTTCCCCCACTCCGTCCAGGAACCGTCGTAGTTCCGCACGTCCGGGTAGCCGAGGAGGTACTTCAGGACAAACCACGTGTGGGACGACCGCTCTCCGATCCGGCAGTACGCGATGACTTCCTTGTCAGGCGTGATGCCCTTGGCGCCGTAGAGGGCCCTCAGGTCGTCCACGGGCTTGAACGTCCCGTCCGCGTCGTTGACCGCCTGCGCCCACGGGATGTTCACCGCCCCCGGGATGTGGCCTCCACGCTGGGCGTGTTCCGTGGGATACTCCGGGGGAGCGAGGATCTCACCTGAGAATTCCTTCGGGCCTCGCACGTCGACGAACGCCTTGCCTGGCGCCTTGACGCTTTGCCTCACGTAGTCGAGGTACACCCGGAGCTTCTCGTCGGGCTCCTTCGCCCGGTACGTCGTCGCTGCGCTCGAGGGCGGATCTTTCGTGAGGGGCAGGTCCTCCAGGATCCATTTCTTCCGGCCTCCGTTCAGGAGCACGACCTTCTCGACTCCGTAGTACTTGAAGACCCAGAAGGCGAAGGCCGCGAACCAGTTGTTGAAGTCGCCGTACAGGACGATCTGCGTCTCGTTCGAGATCCCGAGGCGACCCAGCAGCGCTTCGAGCGCGCCCTTCGTCAGGATGTCCCGCCTCAAGGGATCGTTGATGTCTTTCTTCCAATCGACGAGGACGGAGCCGGGGATGTGCCCCTGGTCGTAGTTCGCCGTCGGGTCGTAATCGACCTCGACGATACGTACGTTCGGATTCGAGAGGTTGCCTTTCGTCCAGCTCGTGTCGACGAGGACCTCAGGATGTGCGTAGGCTGCCATGCGTATTCCACCTTCGTCGCGTCGAAGTATTACTCTGTTATATCCCTTGTGCATATCGCTATTCCTACGGACTTGGGGCCCCGATCGCCCGCGATTCAGGGTGCGCGGACCCGAGGGTTTTAGCAACGGTTGAAATTTCACGCTATCGCATCACTATTTTTAAGTAGGATGCGTCGACATGGCCTGGCGGTTTGCGGAGGCTCCTCCTCGCGGAGAAGTTCAGCGCCGCCCTCCGCTTAGCCAAAGTCCTGTCAGAAGGGAAGGCTAAGAAGGTCCGGGCAAACGGCGTGAGTCAATTCGAATTCTCTTCGGACGGCACGGAGGTGGTCGTCTTCCCGCTCAGCGGCCACGTCGTGGAGATGGACTATCCCGAGGAATACCAGGACTGGAAGCGGGTAGACTTCAAAGAGCTCATCGACCTGGAACCGGTTCGCCATGAATCCCATCCGGAGATGCACGACGCGCTGCGCCAGCTCGCGCCGTCCCTGGACGAGGTCGTGCTCGCGACCGATTTCGATCGGGAGGGAGAGCTCATCGGGATCGAGGCCCTCGAGACCCTCCGCGCGGTGCATCCGGATCTCCCTGCGAAGCGGGCTCGGTTCAGCGCGATGACCTCCGGGGAGATCCGGCGCGCGTTCGAGTCCCTGACGGAGCCGGATTGGAACCTCGCCCGGGCGGCCGCCTCGCGCCAGAAGATCGACCTCGCGTGGGGCGCGGTCCTCACGCGGTTCCTGACCCTTCGCGCCGGTCTGGACGGCCGGCTGCTCTCCGTGGGCCGGGTGCAGACGCCCACCCTTGGACTCGTAGCTGCGCGTGAACGCGACCGCGAGGATTTCGTCGCCCGACCTTTCTGGAACGTCGTTGCGTCGGTGGGGGACCCGCCGGTCATGGTGACCGCGGACGGCGGCCCGTTCTGGGATCGCCGAGGCGCGGAGGCGGTGATCGCCCTCGCGAGCCTCGACGCATCGGCGGTCGTCGAATCGGCGACAACCCGGGAGGAGCGGGATCCACCGCCGCCCCCGTTCAATACGACGGGTTTCCTCGTCGAGGTGTCACGGGCGAAAATCTCCGCGTCTCGAGGAATGGCCCTCGCGCAACGGCTCTACGAGCGCGGGGAGATCAGCTACCCTCGGACGGACAATACCGTGTATCCGGGATCGTTGGACGTTCGTGGGATCCTCGAGCGGCTCCGAGAGTCTCGGTACAAGGAGCACGCGGAGACGCTCCTCGCGCTGCCTGCGTTGCATCCCGCTCGCGGGCCGGTCCATACGACGGACCATCCACCGATCCATCCGACCTCGCTTCCCGCGAAAGTCCACAAAGGCCCGGAAGGGATCGTGTATGACATCGTCGTGCGACGTTTCCTGGCGACGCTCTTCGCGCCCGGGATTCGGCGCGTGACCGAGGTGAGCCTGCGTATCGGGGACGCGGGCTTCCACGCAGAGCTCGAGAGCGTCGTGGATCCCGGGTGGAGGGTCGTGTACCCGGACGATCGGCCGTTGTCGGGAGCCGATCCGACCTCGATCCATGTCGGCGACACCCTGCGGGTCCTATCGATCCGCATCGAAGAGGACAAGACCCGATCCCCGCCCTTGCACAGCCAGGCGTCCCTCTTGATTGGGATGGAACGCCTCGGGCTTGGAACGAAATCGACCCGGCATGAGATCCTCGACATCCTGTACCGGCGCCGGTACATCGAAGGCCGAGGGCTCCGGACGACCGCCGCAGGCCGGGCCTTGATCGACGCCCTCGGGCTGTACGCGCCGGACTTCGTCGGTCCCGAGATGACCCGGCGGCTCGAGGCGCGAATGGACGCGATCGCGGAGGGCCGCGCGACGATTGAGGAAACGGTCAACGAGGCCCGGAGCGCCCTTCACCACGTCCTCGAGGAGCTCCTCGCGCATGAAGCATCCCTCGCGAGGTGGCTTCAAGGGGCGGACGCCCTCGAGAAGGACTGCGGTCCGTGCGAGGCGTGCGGCGAAGGCCGGCTCGTCATCCGACGGACGCGTACGGGGTGGTCCTTCCTCGGATGCTCCACGTATCCGAAGTGCCGCAACCGGGTACGTCTGAACGGCTCCGCGGGGCGGACCCCCTGGGAGATCCCGCGGGAGGCGCAGACTGCGACGGCATAGCGTGGCAGGCCGTTCGAAGTCCTGTCTTGCTCGCGAGAACCGCGAATGGTCGGGGACGTTCACATCCCGGCGGGCTTCATCATCTTCATGGCGTCGTTATGGGACATCTGCATCTGGTGGGTGTCCATCCCGTGCATCTGGAGCACCTTCACCATTTCATTGTCGCTGTGGCTGCGCACCATGAACCCGCATTCGCATTCCGCCATCTTCATTGGCATCTTCATGTGTGAGGTCACGGACACTCCTCCTCGACCCGTTCCCGTGCGGGTCCCGCCCGTATCGCGCCCCGGGGTTAAAAAGGGTATGCCAATACGTAGCAGACCCGTGCCGTCCGGGGGAACGACCGCCCCGGAAGAGTTGAAGACCCGCATCCGCATGCGCGCCATCGATGCCCTTCGTGCGGGACGTGATGACCCGGGACGTCCTCGTGATCGATCCGGACCGGTCTGTCGAGGATGCCGCGAAACGGATGGCCGCTCGAAAGATTGGCGCCCTCGTCGTCGTGAGGTTCGGCCGTCCGATCGGTCTGATCACGGACCGAGACATCCTCTGGAAGGTCACTGCGAAAGGGAAGAACCCTCGGAAGGTCCTCGTGGAGGACGTCATGACGGCACCCGCGGTCACCGTGAGCCCCCTGTCGACGCTCCGGGCCGCCGCCCGCCTCATGCTCGAGAAGGACACACGTTGGCTCGTCGTCACCCGTCTTGACGAGGTCGAGGGGTTCATGACCGCAAGCGACCTGACGGAAGGATTCCTCGAGGCGTACGCCCGCGCGCAGCGCAGAGGCCTCCCTCCGACGTGATGCGGGGCGGCCTCAGGATCCCAAGATGAGGGGCAGCACCCACAGGACGACGAGGGCCCGCGCGGTCCCTCCGACGACGTTCGCGGCGACGAAGGACCAGCGCCGGATAGCGTGTCCTTCCTCGTTGAGCAACGCATAGAAATAATTCACCGCGGTGTCGCTCATGAACGGGATCGCAAGGAGGACCAGGAGGCCGGGCCAGCCCGTCTTGCGGACGAAGAGTTCGAGGACCTTCAGGATTCGCCCTCCGATGGAGTGCCGCCCGATCCATCGCTCGATCCACGGGTTCACCTTGTGGCCGACGATGAACACGACGATCGCTCCGACTCCCTTGCCGAGGCCGAGCACGGCCGCGCTCACGAGGGGATCCACGCCTGGATTCAGGAGCAGGAAGAACTCGACGGGAATCGGGAGGGCGACCGCGGCCGCGATCGAATAGAGGAACAGGAGGACGAGGAACGTCAGGGGATCCGCCGCTCCCAGGTCGAACAGGAACGGCGCGGCAACCATGTTTCCGATGTCCGGCCCTCGCCCGCGAGGGGCTCTCGGGGGCCATAAAGCCTTCTCGGGAAGACCGGATGGGGCCGGAGGATCGCCGCGGCTGCGGCCTCATGGCCCCTTCAAGTCGACTAATTCCGGCGATTTTATCCCTCTGGCCGCCTGTTCGCGGGCCCATGTTGAACCTGAGTTCGATTGCTGTCGTCGTCTCCGACGCAAAGACGTCCGCGCGCTGGTACCAAGACAAACTCGGCCTCGAGGTCCGGAGCCGAGAAGGGCACTGGATCACCGTCTCTTCGAAGGGTTCCTCCGTCGTCCTTCACCTCTGTGAAGGGAATGCGCTCGAGTCGGGGAACTCTGGAATCTGCTTCATGAGCAAGGACGTCGCGAAGGATCAGAAGGCCCTCGAGGCGAAGGGGGTTCGGTTCACCCAGCCGACCACGAAGGAAGCGTGGGGGACCTCCGCCAGCTTTGCGGACCCGGACGGAAACGAGTACTGGATCTACGAAGAGTAATCGCCGGACAAGGTTCATGCCGCGGTGCCGGCTACGTCTCGCGCGATGGCCACGGCCCCTCACGTCCCTCGCTTAGGCCTCCAGACCCGCCTCGCGGCGGCGATCGGACTCGCCTCCGCCGCGTCGATCACGGAGGCCGTCGGCAGTTGGTTCTCCGGGTCCCTCGCGCTCCTGAGCGACGCGGGCCACGTCGGAACCGACGCGATCGCTCTCGCGCTCAGTCTTTGGGCCCTCCGGTTGTCCGGGCGACCCCACACGCCGCGAATGTCGTTCGGATATCACCGCATGGAGGTGCTCGCGGCCCTCATCAACGCGGTCCTCCTCCTCGTCCTCGCGGCGTTCATCCTGTGGCGAGCCTACGATCGCTACATGACCCAGGCGCCCGTGACGGGGGGTGTGATGCTCGCGGTCGGGCTCGCCGGCCTTGCCGCAAACCTGACGATGGTCGTGCTTCTCCGGGACTGGTCTCGAAGGAACATCAATGCACGTGGTGCGTTCCTGCACGCGTACGGAGACACGCTCGGGTCCGCAGGCGTCGTCTCGGCCGCCGTTGCGATCCAGATCACGGCGATTTCCGTGCTGGACGTCGCGGTCGCCGTGTTCATTGTCTCCCTCATCCTGATCAGCGCGGTCCGGCTGCTGCGCGAAGGGGGTCGCATTGTCCTAGAGGCCTCCCCCGCCCACGTCCGTCCGGAAGACGTCGCCCGGGCGATCGCGGGCGTGCCGGGCGTCCGCGGCGTCCATGAACTGCACATCTGGACCCTGACATCGGGCCTGTATGCGCTCACCGGACACGTTGTCGTGTCGGGCGATACGACAGTTCAGGAAACCTCCGGCCTCGTGGATGCGATTGAGGCCCGGCTCCGCGACCGCTTCGGCATCGCCCATGCGACCCTCCAGGTGGACAGCCTCCACGACGAGGTGATCCCGCCCGCGGACCTCGCTCAGGATCCGCGGCGACCCGCGCCCTAGCAAAGCCTTTACCGAGCGCCTCCCTTCGGACGAGTCGCATCGGATGACCGAGCGCGCGGAAGTCGTCATCGCAGGCGGGGGAGTCATCGGCACGAGCATCGCGTTCCACCTCGCGAAACTCGGTCTGACGGATGTGATCCTCCTCGAGCGGGCGCACCTTGCGTCCGGGTCGACGGGGCGAAGCGTGGGGAACATCGAGACGGCCTACGCGACGGACGTGAACGTGGTGCTCGCGAAGCTAGGATACGAGGAACTGAGCCGATTCCCCGAGGCCACAGGGGCGACCGCAGAGTTCCACCCAAGGCGGTACCTCGAGACGGTCCGGGACGTGCGCCATCGGGAACTTCTGGAGCGGAAGGACCGCGTCCTGCGGGCCCATGGGCTCCATCCGAGGATCCTCGAGCCCCGGGAGATTCTGGAGATCTTCCCCGAGATGCGCACCGACGACGTGGCCGGAGCCCTGCTCGTCGAGGAGGCCGGGTTCTGCGATCCCACGTCCGTCGCGAGGGGCTACGCCGCCGCGGCGAAGCGATTGGGGGTGAGGGTTCAGACCGGGAGGCCCGTCGAGCGGGTCCTCACGGCACGCGGGGAGGTGTCGGGGGTCCGCACTCCGTCGGGAGACGTCCGGAGCGCCGTCGTCGTGAACGCGGCGGGGCCCTGGTGCAACGACCTGAACCGACCGCTGGGCTTCGAACTTCCCGTCCGGCGGTGGCAGCGTCAGGTGTTCGTGACCACGCCGCATCCGGAGATTCCCGCGGACCGGCCGATGTATTCGGATCTCACGGCCCGTTTCTACTTCCGGCAGGAGCTCGATGGGGGATTCGTCCTCGGCCTCGTGGAGGATGTCGCCGCGGACGACCTGGCGAATCCCGAGACGGATTGGACGTTCAAGATCCGTGCGGTCGAGGCGGCCGTGCATCGCGTGCCGAAGCTCGTGGACACCAGCGTTGCGAACGGATGGTCCGGCGTCGTCACCTTCACTCCGGATCAGCTCCCGGTCCTCGGTCCCGTCGACTCCCCGAAAGGATACTACCTGGCGAACGGGATGTCCGGGTATGGGGTGATGATCAGCCCCGCGGTCGGAATCGCCCTCGCGGAGACGATCGTGCACGGGTCCTCGCGGGCCGTGGACCTCTTTCCCCTGCGCTACGACCGGTTCGGCGACCCGCACGGGGGATATCCCGCCGGCCTCTGGCCCGTGTCCGGCTGATCGAGAGCCCGCCGGCCGCATCCTATTTATCGACCGGATGCCTACGAGGTCTGCGAGGGGGAATTTGTCCGACTACGAGTCGCTCGCGAAGAGCGTGATCCGGCGGTCCTTGTCCGTCCGGCCGAAAGAGAATGTGATCGTCGAGACGTGGAACCACGGGCTTCCCATCGCCGCCGAGTTCGTCCACCAGTTGCGGGCTGTCGGCGCACGTCCGATGCTCCTGTTCGAGGACGAAGAGACGTACTGGAGATCCGTCGCCTCCCTGTCCCCGTCGAAGCTGGGCCAGGTTGGGAGCCACGAATGGAAGGCGATGGAGGGGGCCGACGCATACATCTTCGTCCCAGGGCCCGCGGACATCTCGAAGATCCGGGAGCTCGGGATTGATCGCTACGACGCGGCGACCGCGTACAACGACGAATGGTACCGACGTGCGAAGCGCGGCCGGATCCGCGGCGCGCGAATCGGTCTGGGGTACGTGACGGCGCCCCGTGCGTCATCCTACGGCTTCGATCTGGATGCGTGGCGTCGGATGATGATCGAGGCGAGTGCCGTCGATCCGCGGGAGATCGTTCGCCGCGGTCGCCGGATCGCGGCCGCCCTGTCGGGCAAGGGACGCGTCGAAATCACCGCGCCGAACGGGACGAGGTTCAGCTGCGATCTCGTTGGCCGGGATCCGCATCTGGAGGACGGCGTCGTGACAAAGGACGACCTGGACCGCGGGGACAACATGGCGAACATCCCCGCGGGGGAAGCGTACGTCGTGCCGGACGAGAAGAGCGGTGAGGGGACGATCCGGTTCGATCGGCCGGTCGCCTCCCTGGGCCGCTGGATCCGAGGCATCTCCCTCGGGTTCGACGGGGGTCGGCTCACGAAGTGGAGTGCGACGGAGAACGAGGACCTCATCCGGTCCCAGTGGTCCAAGGCGAAGGGCGATCGGGACCGGCTCGGGTATCTGGACTTCGGTCTGAATCCGAGCGCGCGCATCGGATTCCTGCAGGACTATATCGTCGCGGGGAACGTATACGTCGCCGTGGGCTCGAACGATGAAGTCGGCGGGAGGAACAAGACGAGCTTCTTCCTCGGCTCCACGATTTCCGGTGCGACGGTCACCGTCGACGGACGGACGGTTCTCCGGAACGGCTCCTTCGCTCCCTGATCCGGTCGGAACCGAGGTCGGGCGAGGGACCCTTTTCCCTCTTTCGAGTCCGACGGGCTCAGCTTTATGGCCCGCCGCCGTCGTGGCAGGGCCTACCTGAATGGTCGCGGAACCGGAGGAGTCCCGCATCGAGGCAGAGCGCCTTGACCTCCGCGACAACGACCGCGTCGTCCTCGAGCTCCTCCGGAGCGAGCCGTCGGCCGCCGTCGGGTTCCAGGGACTTCGCCGCCGCTTGCGCCTCCACCCGGAGCGGTTGTCCCGGGCCCTGCACCGCCTCGCGGAGGACGACCTCGTCGTGCGGACGGAACTCGGCTATCGGATCAGTCCGCGGGGGCTGGCGATCCTCAGTCCGGACGCGTTCCCGCGGGGGGTCCCAGGGGTTCCCGTGCTGCAGGCCTATCTCCCGGGGGATGTCGATCTCCGTTCGCTCACGCTCGCTCTGAAGGGATCGTGGATCGGGCCGCTCCGGTGGTACGCGTTCACGGAGGGCCCCGGCGAGATGGAGATTTCCTGGGTGACGGAGGACGACGGAATCCAGCTCGACGCGCGGCTTCGACCCGGCGAGCTCACGATCATGGCGGTCGCTTCAGCCCCTGAGCGCCTCGACGAGGCGAGCCGTCTCGGGCACCTCCTGTTCCAGCACATCGCCCGAGAGGTTTCGCGCGACTTCCGGGCGGGCCTCAGCGGCTGACGTTTCGGGAGACGGGACAATCGCAGGTTCGAGGCCCTCGAACCGTCCGCCCAGTGACTCGGAGGAAGGCCGATCCTCTCTGTGACTAGACACCTCCTCCTCGAGTCAACAAATCCGACCGACGCCATGCCTTCTCGGGTTTGACATGACCACAACGGTCGGAATCCGGAGCAAGGACGGCGTGGTCCTCGCCGCGGACAAGCGGGCGAGCAAGGGCTTCTTCGTCGGGTCGAAGGACGTGCGAAAGCTCTTCCAGCTCGATGAGACGACGGCCGTGGCCATCGCCGGCCAAATGTCGGACGCGGAATACCTCGTGAGCCTCGCGAAGGCGGAGCGGCGTTTGCTCTCCCTCCGCCGGGGCTTCCCGTTGTCCGTGAAAGAGAGCGCGAAACTGATCGCGAACATCGTGTACAGCGGCATGAAATCCTACAACCCGTTCTACGTCGAGCTCGTCGTGGCCGGCGTGGACCGCGACGGCGGGCACGTGTACACGAGCGACATGAGCGGGGCGATCACCTCCGAGGACTTCATGTCCTCCGGGAGCGGCTCGCCGATCGCGTACGGGGTCCTCGAGCAAGGCTTCCGCTCGGACCTGAACCTCGACGGGGCGCGCACACTCGCGGAGGCCGCCGTGCGCGCGGCGATGGAGCGCGATCCCGGGAGCGGGAACGGGGTGGACGTCCTCGTGGTCCCGAACGGCTACTGGACTTGGGAGGCGAACTGACATGGCGGCCGAGATGGGACGGATGCCGTTCTTCTACAACACGGAAGGGCGTCTCGTACAGGTGGACTACGCCCTCGCCGCCGTCGGCCGAGGCTCCACGACCCTTGGCCTAAGGACGAAAGACTTCGCGATCCTCGCGAGCCAGGTGAAACCGACCCGGCCGCTCCTCGAGCCCGCGGAGAAGGTGTACGTCGTGGACGAGCACGTCGGCGCGACGGGCAGCGGCTACATCGGCGACGTCACCACACTGGTGGACGAGGTTCGGGTGACCGCCCAGCGGCATCGCCTCGCCTACGACGTCCCGATCGACATGGGCACCCTCTCTCGCACCTTGTCCGAGCACCTGCATTCCTTCACGATGTATGCGGTCCGGCCGTT
>Ga0209002_10000930_pt1 | contig 23599 bp, 20 predicted proteins | sample Rifsed16ft2_FD_184010 | JGI IMG/M metagenome (GOLD analysis project Ga0209002, IMG submission 184010) | Soil microbial communities from Rifle, Colorado, USA - sediment 16ft 2 (version 2) | ecosystem: Environmental > Terrestrial > Deep subsurface > Rock core/Sediment | place: Rifle, Colorado... | reverse complement strand
CAGGCTTTCCCGGCCCCTGCAGACCCTTACTCCTCTGCTTGTCTGTTCTCTTCATGTGCGTAGATTCCCTCACCACTTCTTTGTCCTTTGTCGGCAAGCCGTTATAATACGCGGATTGAGGCCATGTCCCAACAGCAGAAGACGCGCCGGCAAACACTGGAAGAGGTCGTCGGCTCCAACCCGGACAATGCATTTGCGCGCTATGGTCTGGCAATGGAATGTGTCAACGCTGGAGAAGATGAAGCCGCACGGGAGCATTTTTGCAAACTCCTTTCAATGCAGCCCGACTATCTGGCCGCTTACTACCACTACGGGCTGCTTCTGAAGAAGATCGGGCACACCAAAGAGGCCCTCGAAATCCTGCGGGCCGGGATCCCCGTTGCGCGCAAGGCCGGAAATGAACACGCACGTTCCGAGCTGGAAGCTGCGCTGGCTGAATTGAGCTGACCTCCTGCTTCGGGAACATGCGCCAACAATCGAGTACCAACTCGTCTTCTGTTATCATCACCTTGTCCAACTGCAATGAAATCTGAGCGGATTCCCCTATTTCCCCTGGAGCTTGTTCTCCTTCCCGGCATGACTCTCCCTCTGCACATCTTCGAACCGCGCTATCAGCTCATGGTCAGCCGCTGCCTGGAAAAGCACATGGTGTTCGGGGTTGTTCTGAGCCAGAAAGATGACATTGCCGCAGTGGGCTGCACCGCCGAGATCGTAAAGGTTGTGAAGAGCTATGAAGACGGCAGGTCTGACATCCTCGCCGTCGGACGGTGTCTATTCCGGATCCTGGAACTCTTTGAGGATCAGCCCTACTTGACGGGGGCTGTGGAATACCTTGAGGACAGGGTACAGACTGCTACGCCATCGACAATCCGAGAGCTGCTGAATCTTTACTACAAATGTCATAAGGTTTTGTTCGGGCAGCAGCCGGCCGCAATCGATGCTGATGTGGAGAGCCTCCTTTCTTACCGCATTGCCAGTGACCTACCACTGGACCTTGAGACAAAGCAGGAGCTTCTCGAGTTGCGAACGGAGACAGAGCGCCAGGAGCACATGATTCGACGCCTGACCGATTGGCTACCACAAATCGTTCGAGCCGACCATGTGCGCACAAAGGCGGGTGGTAACGGTCACGGGCTGGCCTAGTGCCAGGACCGCTTTTTCTCGAACAATACACACCACCCCGGACAGCCACAGTTCATCTATAATAGCTTAAGACGCTAGGAAAACAGTGCAAACACGGTACCCGGAAACCTCATGACCTCCAAGCCCGAAACACTCGGCCAGCTTCGGAAGAGCCCGTGGGCCGAGCCTTCCCTCGTTCATCGAAGCGTCAAGGACGAATTGAGAGAGAATCTTCTCCGTCGCATTGAGCGCGGGGAGACACTGTTTCCTGGGATCCACGGATATGACGATACGGTGATCCCTCAGATCATCAACGCCATCCTCTCGCGCCACAATTTCATTCTGTTGGGTCTCCGGGGACAAGCCAAGAGCCGAATCCTGCGAAACCTCGTTGAGTTTTTGGATCCCGAAGTGCCGGTGGTAGCTGGATGCGAGATTCATGATAGCCCCTTTCGACCCATCTGCCGCGCTTGCCGCGATCTAATCGCGGAAAGGGGCGACGTAACACCAATCGGCTGGCTAACACGGGAGCAACGATACGTCGAAAAGCTTGCCACGCCCGATGTGACCGTGGCGGACATCCTGGGAGATGTGGACCCGATCAAGGCCGCGCGCGGCGGGCGCGATTTGTCTGATGAGTTGACGGTGCACTACGGCCTGCTCCCTCGTGCCAACAGGGGCATTTTTGCAATCAACGAGCTGCCGGATCTTGCAGGCAAGATTCAGGTGGGCCTCTTCAACATCATGCAAGAGGGCGACATCCAGATTAGGGGCTATCCCATCCGTTTGCCGCTCGACATCCTTCTGGTCTTTACGGCTAATCCAGAGGATTACACGGCGCGAGGCAAGATCATTACGCCACTGAAGGATCGTGTTGGCTCTGAGATTCGCACTCATTACCCCGCGACCATAGAAGAAGCCATGGCAATCACATCCCAGGAAGCCTGGACTCAGCGGAACGGCAACCGGCTGCGCGAAGTCCCCGCCTACCTCCGCGAAGTTATTGAGCTCATCTCCTTCCTGGCGCGAGAGGACAAGCGAGTGGACAGGCGCTCCGGCGTCAGCCAGCGCCTCTCGATTGCGTGTTTGGAGAACGTAGTCAGCAATGCTGAGCAGCGTTCAGCGCGCAACCGTGAGACCTCTGTCGTCGCGCGGATTGTGGACGTCTATGCAGCCATTCCGTCGATGACCGGCAAGATCGAGCTCGAATACGAAGGAGAACTCCGGGGCGCTGACAGCATTGCCCGCGAACTGATTCGCGCCGCAGTCGGAAAGGTCTTTGACCGGCATCTCGAAGGTGCACTGTTGCAGCCCGTCGTGCAATGGTTTGAAATGGGCGGAGAGCTCAGGGTCGAGCAGACAACTCCCGCCGACGAAATGCTCCCCCAGCTCAAACGGATTCAGGGGCTGATGGACAATGTGGACCGCCTGGGTGTCTGCAATCACGGCGACACCGCCAGCGTTGCGGCTGCCGCCGAATTCATCCTGGAAGGGCTGTATGCACACAAACGCATCAGCCGAAATGAAGAGCGCGGCTTCTACGCAGAGAAGCCCAAGCCGGCCGAGCCACGAGACCCGGCCGCCCGTTCACCACGCCGCCAGTTCAACTAGGCCATGCGATGAAGTTCACACGATACACGCGCTTCGTTGGCGGACCAGCCGATGCGATTGATCTTCAGGAGCTCGTCCAGCGACTATCGGATTTCTTTCTGCAGAGTGGCTTTGAGTCTCAGTTCTACGGTTTCCATGAAATGGATCCGGGGCGCACAATGGACCAGCTGCGCGAGGCAATTCTCCGGGCTCTTCAGGAGAGCGATCTGATTCCCCAGGACCTCGCCGCGGAGCTCCTGGGAAATCCTGATTTGTCACATAACGAATCTCTGCGCCAGTTGATCGACCAATTGATTGAGCGCCTTTCTGAAGAAGGTTTCATCTCACCTCAGGTTGCCCAGGTTACTTCACCTCCTCAGTCAAGCGTCCGCGGGAGCCTTGCCCAGCGCGAGAAAGACCAGCCCCTGGCACGGTTTGAGCTGACGGACAAAACATTAGACTTCCTGGGATTCAAGACGCTGAAAGACCTGATGGGTTCTCTGGGCCATAGCAGCTTCGGACGCCACGATACTCGCGAGCTCGCGACAGGCGTCGAGTCCGGCGGATCCTCGCGACCTTATGAGTTCGGCGACACGCTAAATCTTGATATTAGTGCCACGCTTTTCAGTGCCGTCCGCAGGGAAGGAACTCGTGTGCCGATTGCGCTCGATTACCCCGATCTGATGGTCCATCAGTCTGAATACCAGAGCTCCTGCGCCACCGTACTTCTGCTCGATTGCAGCCACAGCATGATCTTGTACGGAGAAGACCGATTCACACCGGCCAAGCGCGTGGCCCTCGCCCTTTCGCATCTGATTCGCACCCAGTACCCGGGTGACTCACTTCATCTGGTCCTGTTTCACGACAGCGCCGAAGAAATACCTCTCTCCGAATTGGCGCGGATCCAGGTTGGACCGTACTACACAAATACCCGGGAAGGCTTGCGACTGGCCCGCCGCATTCTTGCTCGAGAGAAAAAGGACATGCGGCAGATTGTCATGATTACCGATGGCAAGCCTTCGGCCCTCACGCTCGACGATGGACGTATCTACAAGAATGCCTTTGGGCTGGATCCTCTCGTGGTCAGCCAGACCCTGGAGGAAGTGGGACGATGTAAGCGCTCAAGCATCCTGATCAACACTTTCATGCTGGCCAGCGACTACTCGCTCATCCACTTCGTGCAGAAGGTCACGGAACTGTGTCGCGGAAAAGCGTATTTCACTACACCACTCACACTTGGTCAGTACCTGCTCATGGATTACATGCAGAAGAAGACCCGTCACATCCACTGAATCTGGCATCCCTCCGGAATGCAATCGTCAGAGGTGCTGTGACGCACGGATAAGTCTTCTATAAGGCTCCAGGATCAGCCTCTCAGAACGGGGGACCGCGGGTTTGTAGAGCGTTCCCGGCCTGGTCTAGAATAAAAGGATGCCAACGAATCCGCGCAATTTGAACGATGTCGCGGGGATCAGATGACCCGGATCGCAGCCGGCCACAATGCACTTCCTTTCTCTCTTGCAACGCCGGATGGGAATTCGATCTCGCTCGCCAGTGCCTTACACAAAGGCCCCGTCGTTTTGGCGTTCTTTAAGATCACATGCCCCGTCTGTCAATTCACTTTCCCCTTCCTCGAGCGACTCCACTGCACCTTTGGCGGAAGCGCCAGTGTTTTGGCCATCTCGCAGGATGACGCTCGCGATACCAGGGACTTTTGGACGGAGTACAACTTGAGCTTCCCTGCCTTGCTGGACCAAGACGGCTACTCAGTCTCCAATGCCTACGGCCTGACCAATGTGCCTACGGTGTTCCTGATCGATTCGAACGGCAAGGTATTGGTCAGCAGCTTGGGATTCGTGCGCGCAGACCTAGAAACAATCTCGGAACTACTGGCTCAGTATTTCCATCATTCCCCCGAAGCCCTCTTCCATCCGGACGAGGTCATCCCTGCTTATAAGCCCGGTTGAGCGTCAAGGAATTAGGCTCCGGCGGAGCCCAAAACGATTGGTCTACTACTGAAGCTCGTCCTCAAGGACGGACTTCTTGTGCTTTGGGGGCTTCCTGCGCTTGTCTGCTATCACTCGAGAGACAGGAGGAATGCCCGTCCTCTCGCGTGCGCGCCTGCGCGCTTCCTTTGCATCTGTATGCCGTTTGGGCTTGCGCAGCGTCATGAGAGTTAACCCAGACTCTTGGCGGAAGCGTGTGGGAGTCGAACCCACCATCCGGCCCGCGAAGGACAGGATCACCGGCTTTGAAGGCCGGGAAGGTCGCCGGACCTTTTTCGCCTCCGAGAGGATTATAGATGCTGGTAGAGAAGGAATTCAATTCTTGCGGACGGGACTGACGGAATGAGACTGAGCCAACTCAAGGATCTTGGGATTGGCGCAGACTTCATAGTAGGCATGATGGGCCGGCGGGCCGATCTTGCCGTTGGCTTGGAGCTGACGAACTGCGCCCTTCCGGATCACGATGGGCTCGGTCGAATCGCCGATCGGCGTTTCCCCGAAAAACAGCGTAACCCGCTCCCTCCCCCAGGGAAGGCCTAAAGGACACTCCACGGGCACCAAAGAAATTTCCTCGGACAGCTTTTGGAACCCTTCTTCGCTCAGCTCGATGCCATTCATGTTATAGCGGATGACCAGCTCATCGATCTCCTCGTCGGCTGCCCCCGCCATGGCCGGCTGGAACAAGAACAGGTTGAAAAGCGACGAATTCTGCCCGAGAAGTCGTCGCGCAACTTTGGAGCAACCGGAAAGCCGGTCCGAGAGATTCAGCGCTCTCGAGATCATGATCTGGGAATCGCTGTCCATCCAGATCGTCGGGGCAGAGTTCTGAAAAGCAATTCCCAGGCCAAGCTCCAGTCTGGGCAATGAACCTGTCTCGGCGCGAGAGTTGTAGGCCTGAGAGACGGCAAGAATTTCGCGCGCCAGGACACAGGCCGAGGCAACAGCGCGCCGCGCCTTCCGGTTCGATTCGTTTTCAAAGATGGCCAGGACGATTGCATCCCCCTCGATAAAGACCTTGGCCGCTCCATATCGCTCGAGAATACGCTTCACCGGCTCATAAAGATTGAGACTGAAGTGTGACGCGGGGTTGAGTCCGCGCTCGAGCAGTTGCTGGGTAATAAGAGTTGACCCGCGAACATCAGCCTTGATAACCGCATGTGCTACAACCCGGTCTTCCGCGGGGCGCGACTCATCCGGCAGCAGAAATTCATACAAACTATTGTTAAGACGAGAGAGCTCGCGGGCGCGCTCGGATCGGATTAGGTTGATCCGCTCCATTTGAGCCACCAGGTGTTGGTAGTTCTTTACGTCCCGCCGTAACCTCATGAACTCTTCCGCGAAACGCATCCCCATTGCCCTCGCCTCTGCCTCCGGATACCGGCGGATCTTCCGGGCGAGATCTTCGATTCGCTTCAGCGAAAACCGGCGAGCTGGGAACTGCTTGAGAATGGCCTCGACTCGAGCAAGTTCCTCAGGGTATGCAAGAGCCTTCTTGAGTTGCTGCAAGTGTACCGGCGGACAGAAATCGCGATAGATATTCCGCAACTCGTAACTGGCCAGAATGTGTACCAACAGATCTTGCTCGCGGAGTCGTCGAATCCAGGCATTGAGCAATCGCAGGCGCGCTTCGCCTGCCCGAATACCATCATCACCATACTGGGAATCAAACAGGCGGCGCGCATTCTCTGGTTCGTTGAGGTAGTCACCCAGGCTATCCTGGTGGTTCTCCGCAAGAAACTCTGCCTTGCGTTTTGCCGTCTCGAGGTCCGTGCCAAGTCCCTCCAGCTTCTGCTGCAAATCGGCGATCCGACGCTCAAGGTCACCGCACCTTTGCCGCAGTCCGTCTGAGTCCTCCTTCCATAGCCTTCCGGACAGCAGGCCACTTCCCGACTGAAGCTTCCGCAGCAGGCCTTCGCGCTCTTCCTCCATTCGGGCCAGTTCCCCCCGGACGACGAGCGCGTCGTTTACGAGGCGCTCATGAACCCTAGAGGCCTCTGACACTTCAGCTCCGTGGTCACCCGCGACCACACACTCGCGCAGAAAATCCAGAAACAACGCATCCAGCGTCTCAAAGCGATCCTGGTCCCGCAGATAATTTCCCAGCAATACATAGTGTTCCAGAAAGAGAACATCGTCCTTCCCCCCCTCGACGAACACAAGGCGGTTCTTCATAAGTTCATACTGCGCAGCGCACTCTTCGGCGAACAGCGCCCTTCGCGCCTTGGAAACAATGCTCTCTTCTACTTCCAGAAGGCTTTGATAAACTAGTTGGCCCACCTGCCGGAAGACATTCCGGCGATCTGCTTGCAGCTCGGCGAGCCGCGCCCGCATCACATGGGCATGCTCCGACCGCTCGAAATGCATTCCGCGGTTCCGTATCCACTCTTTGCCTTCCAATACCAAATGTGCAAACTGATTGGAGATTTCCTGAGTCAGGCACTTCAACAGAGACAGCCGCATCAGGAGGTCTAGCTCTATATTGCGCTCATTTTTCGCGCGGCTTAGCGATGCCTGAAATAGTTCGGCGAGCATTTTCTTGAATGCGCCGGTTTCCGGATTCTTGAAGGGTCGGGAATCCGTATTGGAAAACAGGTTGAGCTGGGTCGTCTGGCGGATCAAGTCGAGAAGATATGCCCGAGTGAACTCCACAAACCGCGGGCTTAGGAAAACATCATAATGGATGTTGTCGGTGCCCACATTCACCCCGCGGAACTCAATCTTCGCGCCATAAGTTGCCAGATTGATCCGAACAGGCTGCTCGGGAGTGGACACACTAGTGCGATATGCCATTGTTTCTTCCCAGAACTCTCACTTTGACTGTAACAAAGGCGAAAAACCATCCACAAGGAGGCTAGGCTTACTCGTTACTAGCTGGAGCGCACAGAGAGACGGTCAATCAAGGCCAGCGCAGTGGATTCTCCGGCGATCTGCACCTGCATGGCCAATTTGCACCCGCAAGAGCGGCCAGTCCGTCTGCAAGGATAGTTTCTCGGGCCACTCAATTAGAACAATTGCCGGTTCCGAGAACACATCTTCCAGCCCGAGAGTCTCCAAATCGTGGGGCCCTTCAACCCGAAACAGATCCACGTGAAACACAGGGCAATGATTCCGAAAGACATGAATGAGAGTAAACGTGGGGCTGGTGACCTCCTCTTCACTGGCCACTCCAAGTCCGCTGATGATGCCCTTTGCGAGCGTCGTCTTTCCGGCGCCGAGATCTCCGGAAAGGAGAATGATCAGCGGAGAATGAAAGCCAGCGGCAAGCTGCTTTCCCAAAGCAAGCGTCTCAGCCGCTGAGTCAGTGAGCCAAGTGCGATTAGTCACCCAACGCCTCGGCACAAATCTGACGATAGGCCCTGGGCAGTGACCGAAGCAGGTCGGACGCAATCATGGATGCTTCGCCCACTTCGGCGGCAGCGAGATCGCCGGCCAGTCCATGCAGGTGCACGCCCAAGGCAAGAACTCTTTCCCATTCTTCCGTGCCGAACTGCGCGGTCAGTCCGGCCAGAATTCCAGTCAAGACATCCCCCGTGCCGCCCGTGGCCATTCCGGGGTTCCCTGTGGAATTGAAAAAGACACGGCCATCTGGTGCGGCCACAATGGTGTGATGGCCTTTCAAGACAACGATAACATTCCAGCGTGAAGCTGCATCCAGGGCGCTTTGCATACGCTTCTCTTGGACTTCGGCAACTGTGCACCCAACCAGTCGTGCCATTTCACCGGGATGAGGTGTGAGTGCGAAGTGACGGTTCGTTCTTTGGCTAAGCTCGTTGGCCCTTCCCGCAAATGCGTTTAGGCCATCCGCATCCAGGATGACCGGAAGATCGGTCTCTGCCAGGACCGAGCGGACAAAGCGCTGCGTCTCCTCATCGGTGGAAAGCCCGGGTCCAATAGCCATCACGCTCTTGCCCTTGGTAACCTGAGAAAAGCGACCATACTCGAGGTTTCTGGCACTAATGCTGCCCGCATCGGTGCACAGCAGCGGCTCGGTCATTATCTCGGGCAGGGTCGAGGCTACAATTGGCAACACCTCTGACGCTGTGGCCACAGTGACGAGTCCCGCTCCGGCCCGCAATGCTCCCCAAGCGGACAACGCTGCAGCACCTGACTTTCCCACCGAGCCGGCCACGATCAGTGCATGACCGAAATCACCCTTGTGGGCATCAGGTTTCCGCTTCCAGGGGAGCGATCGGAATTCGCCGGGCTCTATCCAGCGGAGCTTGGACTCCGACGTGCTCTCAATCAAATCGCGTGTTGTTCCGATGTCACGAACAAATAGCTTACCGACGCGTTCAGATCCCGACGACTCTAACTGACCGACCTTCGGGGCCGTAAACGTGACCGTATAGTCCGCACGCACGATCTCACCCGCGCTCTGATTTGCATCGGACGGTAGGCCTGAGGGAGTGTCCACAGCAACAACTGTTGCCCGCTGGCAGAACCGATTCACGTCTTCTATGACTGTGGAGAGAAACCCCTTAACTGGCCCGTCCAGGCCCGTTCCGAGCAAAGCGTCGATCAGAACCTGAGCCTCTGCCAATGCCCCTCGAGCGGCCTCCCACTCGGTGGAGTCCTTGATGACTTTCGCCTTGCCACCCTGCGCCTCCCAGCGTCTCAGGTTCTCTGCCGCGTCACCCCTCATTTCGACCGGCGATGAGAACAGGTAAACGACGGGAGCACACCCCTGCTGCTTCAGCAATCGCGCTACAACAAGGCCATCTCCCCCGTTATTCCCCTTCCCGCAAAGTACGACAATCCTGCGCGCGGCGAGGCCAGGGAGTTCTGCCTGGAGAATCTCAACGACTTGCTTTCCCGCATTTTCCATCAGCTGAAGGCTGGGAATCCCCAATGTTGCAGTGGTCCGGCGATCCACCTCGCGCATTTCCGCGGCAGTGAGGATTTTCATGTGGATCGAACTCTCTTTGGCACAAACCCCAAGCCCATAGTACGCCTGCGCAACGGCACTAACTCAGCCAGCCACCGCTGACGTTTAACACCTGTCCGATGATGAATTCTGTATCTTCCGAATCGAAGAATTCCACTGCTGCTGCCACGTCATCGATTGTGGGCGGTCGTCCGATCGGGTATCGAGCATCGCGGATTCTGTGCGCTTCGGTCACCGTGAGCTCCTTCTCATCGAGATTCGAAGGGTTCACCCTGGAGGTGAGGGTCAAATCGGCTTCCACCGCAAAGCATTCCGCTCCCTCCGCCTGCAACTGGCGCAGGACATTCTGAGCGGACACTTTATTTGATCGATACGCAATCACCACCGGCGCTCTCTGCCCACCAAGCGCCATGGCAATCCCCCTGCCGATCCCGCAGCTTCCGCCCGTGACGACTGCAACTCGACCGGCCAGGGTCACTTTCCCACCTCTCCAAAGGAATCTCGTATTCCTAACGTCTCGTCAATCCCACCGGGCAATGATGAGGGTCATATCGTCGGCCTGCTCCGGTGCTCCCGCCCATTCGTCCACGGCTGACATCAGCGTGGTAGCCAATACGCCGGGAGTAGCTTGACGGTTCGCCTGGATCACATTCGTCATACGCTGTATGCCGAACTGCTCGCCGTACACATTCTCCGGCTCAATCAACCCATCACTATAGGCCACAAGAAAGCTCCCCGACTCAATCGCAAGGCTGCCTTGCTCATATACGCAATCGTCAAACAGCCCGATCACCGTGCCGCCGGTTTCCAGCTTCTGAACGCTGCCTCGGGTAATATACAGCGGAGGAAGATGCCCGGCGTTTGTATAGTGAAGCATTCGACTCTGTTCATCATAAACGCCGTAGAAGAGGGTGGCATAGCGATCATCCGACGTGTTCAAGAAAAGGTGGCGATTCAAACGAGACACCAGATCAGCTGTGTTTTCGAATACCCGACCGTCCAGCTGCACCTGGCTGCGCAGAGCGGCCTGCAGACTGGCCATCAACAGGGCGGCCGATATCCCCTTTCCACTGATATCGGAAAGAACCATCACAACCCGGCCTGGCATCACTTCGATGAAATCGTAGTAATCACCGCTCACCATGCGGGCGGCCCGGCAAATCGCTTCCAACTGCATGCCGGGTACGATGGGAATGGAACGCGGAAAGAGTTGTGCCTGCACTTCGCGTGCAATCGCCAACTCGTTTTCCAGGCGCTGTCGCTGGCGCTGTTCTTCAATGAGTGTGCTGATTGAACTGGTCATCGAGTTGAAGGAGTCACCCAGGACCCCAAGCTGATCCTGGCGCTGGATGCGCACCCGATACGAAAAATCACCGCCCTGAACATGTTGCGTGGCCGAGTAAAGATCCGAAACCGCTTGAGTAATGGTCCGGGTGAGCACAACACCTGTAACGAGGGCTGCCACCTCCAAGACGAGGAAAATGGCTCCGATTGCGATCAGGATCTGGAATGGGAGCTCGCCTAACTCTCCCAGAGAGCTAAATAATCGCCGATTAAGCTGGGAAGGGCGTGCTGAAAAGAAGGCAAAGATGGGACTGCTCGCGAACTTTCCCGCCGAGCTGTCGAGGGCAACGGCTTCTAACTTTGATCCGCCGCGAATCTCATAGTCAAGCCAATGGGCCGCAGGTTGAAACGTCCGGCGGCGAGTACTCACTTGTCCCGCAGGACGAAATGTCCGATCCCCAATCCGATAGATCACCCCCTGTTCCCTTCCCGAGTCAGCCGGCCGTGTTGTAACCAACTGGATGGGACCCAGGTAAGGGGCCATGCCCTCCAGGAGATCCGTTGTGACAGGGAGGGACGCAGTAACAAAAACTCGACCACCCGTAATGGGACGAGACGCGACAGCAATTAGTGTTAGCCTTTCGCCCGCATACGCAATCCCCGAAAACTCCTCGGCTTTCGACCCACTAACTCGCTCAAGAATATTCTGGCCAGTGTTCGGCTGAATCTCCATCCCCGGGGAACTCATCTTCTGAGCTGCGATCAAAGCTGCGACGGAGGGAGGAATTTGACTCGGGATCGCAGCAGACCCGGCTTCGGCGGCCATTGTCGCCGCAACGGCTCCGGCAGTTTCCTTCACTCCCTCAATCCGCCGCTGGAATTCGTCGTACAACAGATATGCACCAAGCTGGGAGTAGATGATGTACGCCGAGAGCAGCGCCATGGAGAGCAGCAATAAGACCGGCACAACCGCAATGAACAAATAAGCGACAATCAGCCGGTTGCGAAGGCTCCAGAGCAGATGGCGGCGCGACCAGCCGAGTAATCGAATTGCGGAGTATCCAATCGCAACAAAGGCAAGAAACCCAGCAAATCGTACTCCCGGGAGTTGCGGGTACACAGGGCGAATCACTGCTAGCGCAAGATAGGTGAGGAGAACAGCCAGGGCGACACGGTCTAGTCGAGAGAGTCCGTTCCAGATCCGGCTAAGGCGTTGGGTGGGGGAAGAAGTCATACGCATCCGGCAAATCGTCCCATGCGCGTGCCGGAAGTTGCTTCCGAGGTTACATCCAACCGACCAAGCACTGCGGAAGGATCCCTCGGGGCTATTCGAATCCTTAGCCGGGTCCTCCGCATTGGGAAGAAAACCTGCTAAGCGTTCCTCGGCTTTCGTGCGTCAATGGCTGCGGTGATGAGCGCGAGCACCAAGAGCACGCCTCCGACCATGGTGCAAACCGTCTTGTGCGTGAAATAGAGCCTTCCGAGCAAAATCAAAAGCACCGAGACAGTAACCATCGCAAAATCCGCTGCGAGGAGCGTGCCTCGCTGTATACCCTGCGCCTTGCCGATATGGCTAGACCGGATTCCGTAGAGTCCGTAGATGCCCAGGCCGACGGCCATCCAGATGACCAGCCGCTCCCAGGTGTCCCGACCCAACCCCACCATCAGCCCCAGGCAGCAAACTATTCCCAGCAACGGAACGAGCGGCACCCAGGGAGTGCGGAATGGCCGGGGCACATCGGGCTTCGTATAACGCATCACCCAAACCCCCAGACAGACCAGGACAAAAGCAAAAAGTGTGCCGATGCTCACGAGATTGCCGAGCACACCTATGGGGAACAGGGCCCCGACCAGCGCGACAACTCCGCAAGTTAACATCGTGGTGATATGGGGCGTGCGAAAGCGCGGATGCACGGTGGAAAACCAGCGCGGCAGAAGACCATCACCAGCCATGATCCAGAAAATACGCGGCTGGGCCATCAACATGACCAGCATGACCGACGTCAGACCCGCGATGGCCCCGAGTTTCATGGCCTGGGCCAGGATTGGCACGTTCATCTTGTCCACCGCCAGAGCGACAGGCGCTGCGTCACCAAGCTTGGTGTAATGAACTACGCCCGTTAGAACGGAGGCATACAGAACAAAGAGAAGCGTGCAAATGGCCAGACTCCCCAGCATACCGAAGGGCAAGTCCTTTTGCGGGTTGCGAGCTTCTTGCGCGGCTACTGATACGGCGTCAAAGCCGATGTACGCGAAGAAAATGACGCCAGCACCGGCCAGGATACCGCTGAAACCAAACTCACCAAATGTCCCCGTGTTCGGCGGGATGAACGGCTGCCAGTTCTCCGCCACAATCGCCCGAATGCCCGCCAAGATGAACGTTACGACCACTCCGACTTTGACAAAGACGATCAGTGTATTGACGTTGGCGGATTCTCGAATCCCGACAACCAAAATCGCCGAGATGATCAGAACAATGAGAAAGGCAGGCAGATTGAATAGACCCGCCACCTGACTGCCATCGGCCAGCGACACCATTTGAAAGGGGCCCGCGGTCAACCGCGCCGGTATTTCGATTCCGAGCTCAACCCTAAGGAAATTGACGAACAACCCGGACCAACCCACCGAGACCGTCGCGGCTCCGAGGGCGTACTCCAGGATCAGGTCCCATCCAATGATCCAGGCGAGAAACTCGCCCATCGTGGCATAGGAGTAGGTATAGGCGCTCCCGGCAATCGGGATCATCGTGGCCATCTCGGCGTAACACAGACCGGCAAAGACACAGGCAATCGCTGCGGCCATGAATGAAATGACGATGGCGGGGCCCGCATGCGCGGCCGCGGCCTGGCCAGTCAAGACAAAAATCCCCGCCCCAATAATCGCGCCCACGCCGAGCATGGCCAGATCAATTTTCCCCAGGGCACGCTTCAGGCCGTGCTCGGTGTCAGCCGCCTGCCGCTGCAGGAGTTCGATTGGTTTCGTGGCGAAGAATTGGTTCGCCATTCGAGAGCCTCCCTCCACTCAGTGTGGCCGGTCTCAGGGACCGGCTGCCTGCTCATTCCGTGATTGGATCCTGCCGCTTGCCTCGGGTCAAAATAAGATACAGCCTTTAAAGGGTCTCCCGTCTGCTCTCCGATGTAACTTGCACGAATTCCTGTGTCCGGCGTCTCGGATCAGTGGCACAAATCAGATCCCTCGCGACCGCGACGGAATCGGCCCCGGCCTGAAAGACTTCGGGGACACGGTCCAACGTCATCCCTCCAATTGCGACCAAGGGCTTCGACGTCAGCCGGCGCGCCGCGCGGATGCATTCAACTCCCAGAACCGGCTCCAAGTCTTCTTTTGTAGAAGTGGGAAAGATGGGCCCGATCGCAATGTAATCAGCAGAAGTCGCATTCGCACGCCGAACCTGCTCCAACGAGTGAGTGGATATCCCCACCCAGCGGTCGCTACCGCAGACCTCCCGGGCCACCTCGACGTCCACATCATTTTGTCCAACGTGCACCCCGCCCGCATCCGCAAGCAGGGCCAGGTCCGGCCGGTCATTCACAATCAAGCGAACGCCCTGACGTTTGAAGAACGTGGAAAGCCGCGCTGAAATCTGAAGGAGATCCCTAGAAGAGGCCTTCTTGTTTCGGATTTGAACAAGCTCAACACCGCATTCTGCCAGCATTTCTGCGAAGGCCATCTCCGACGTCTTGATCAAAGAGGCGTCCATTATTGCATAGAGGCCTGGAAAGACAAGACTCATCTGACACTAACTTGTGGCTGCCGGAGTCAGCCGCTCTAGGAAATGCGTGTCGATCTTGCCCGCAGCAAAATCGGGGTCTGACAAGATCCTGTGATGGAGCGGGATGGAAGTCTTGATACCCTCGATGATGAACATCTCAAGCGCCCGTCGCATACGGGCGATTGCCTCCTGTCGGTCCCTGCCGCGGACAATCAGTTTGGCGATGAGCGAGTCGTAGTACGGCGGAATCACCGCATCCGCGTGCGCGAAAGTGTCCACTCGTACGCCAGTTCCACCAGGCATCTGAAATGCTGTGATCCGCCCTGCTGACGGGGCAAACGTCTCCGGGTCTTCAGCGTTGATCCGGCATTCAATACTGTGGCCGCGGAATTCCAACTCCCCGACAACATCCGCCAGCTTCTCGCCAGCAGCCAGCCGGATTTGCGACTTGATTAAATCAACGTTGGTGACCATTTCCGTCACCGGATGTTCCACTTGAATCCGCGCGTTCATCTCGATGAAGAAAAGTGAGCCATCTTCGTCTTGCAGGAACTCAACCGTCCCGGCATTGCTGTAGCCAATTCGCTTGAGAGCCTGCGCGACGCGGCCACCAATTTCCTGCCGGGTCTTGGCATCGAGAGCCGTGGAGGGCGACTCCTCGATGAGTTTCTGATGCCGCCTCTGAATACTGCATTCACGCTCCCCCAGGTGGATCACGTTTCCATGGCGGTCGCCTAGAACTTGAAATTCGATGTGCCGGGGCCTCTCGATATATTTCTCCATGTACACATCGGGAATCCCGAAGGCCTGCTGTGCCTCATTCTGAGCCGCCTGGAAAGCGGTGAGCAGTTCCTCTTGTGCACGAACTACCCGCATGCCCCGGCCTCCGCCCCCGGCGACGGCTTTGATGATTAGTGGATAGCCGATCCCCTCTGCGGCATTCTCGGCCGCCTTCTCGTCTGTGATGGCGCCGTCCGTTCCTGGAACGATAGGAACACCTGCGGCGGCCATTTCACGGCGAGCTCGATCCTTCTCACCCATCATCCGAAGGATCTCCGGCTGAGGTCCGATAAAGGTGATGTGCGAGGCTTCGCAAACCTCGGCGAAGTTCGCATTTTCGGAGAGAAACCCATAGCCCGGGTGAATGGCATCTACATTCGTGATTTCGGCAGCGCTGATCACGTGGGGGATATTCAGGTAACTATCACTGCTGCGCGGTGGACCGATGCAGACGGCCTCGTCGGCAAAACGGACGTGCAGAGAGTTGCGGTCGGCCTCGGAATACACAGCCACTGTGGGAATGCCGAGCTCTTTGCAGGCGTAGATCACACGAAGCGCAATCTCGCCGCGATTTGCGATCAGAATCTTACGGAACATGGGCAGTGGAGGGGGGTTCCACGGGGGTTAATTCTTCCTAATGGAACGCAGGGCAAAGAGCGGCTCACCATACTCGACGGGCTGGCCATTTTGTACCAGGATGCGCACGATCTCCCCGGCGACGTCGGATTCAATTTCATTCATCAGTTTCATCGCTTCGATAATGCACAGCACCTGCCCCACCTCGGCGTGATCGCCAACCTTGACAAAGGGCTCGGCGCCGGGGGTGGGCGCTTCGAAGTAGGTGCCAACAATCGGAGACTTAACCATGTGAAGGTCTTCCGTTCGGCCAGACTCGGATGCGACTGCACGTGGAGGAGGCGCTGCCCCTTCCTCCGGCACGGCGGCGGGCATCGGGCTCGCGACGATAATCTCAGGTGCTGTGGAACGCTGGAAATGGGTGCTGGAGTTTGGAGAAACCTTCTTCAGCCGGATGCGTAGATCCCCCCGGCAATACTCGAACTCCTCCAGACCGTGCTCGCCCATGAAATCCAGGATTTGCTCAAGCTGCGGCAAATCCAGCTCCGGCACGCTCAAGTCAGCTGACGTTGTGGGTTTCTTTTTTTCTTTCATGAGGAATCAGAGTTCAAGCAGCTCTGCCGGACTCTTGGTGAAAGCTATGGCACCGTTCTGCGATACTACAAAATCGTCCTCAATGCGTATGCCCCCCACAGCTTCAAGATAAATCCCGGGTTCGATCGTGACGACATTGCCCGCTTGAAGTGTTTTCTTCTGACCTCGTGCCAACCTAGGATCTTCATGGACCTCGAGGCCCAGGCCATGTCCGGTGCCGTGAACAAACCAGCGAGCCAGCCCTGCTTGTTCAAGAACACGCCTGGCGGCCGCGTCGACCTCGCCCTCGGCAGCACCTGGCAGAAGTGCTCTTTTCGCCGCCTGCTGCGCTTCCCAGACCGAGCGATACCAGCAGCGCAGCCTTGCGGGAGCACGACCCAGAAAGACGGTACGTGTCAGGTCGCTGCAATAGTGGTCGAGTATAGCACCCAGGTCGAGGACGACCAATTCATTTTTCCTGAGTACTTTGGCACTGGGCCGGGCGTGAGGCAGAGCCGATCGGCGGCCCGAAGCAACAATGGTGTCAAACGCCGGGCCGCTCGCGCCCTTCCGCCGCATTCGGTACTCGATCTCAGCGACCAGCTCAAACTCACGAACACCAGGTCGAATGAGGGGCAAGACCTCTTCAAAGGCCGCCAGAGCAAGTTGAGCCGCCTTGCGCATTCGAGTGATTTCGTCACTGCTCTTGACCTGGCGCAACTCTTCGACAAGCCCGAACACCCGAGTGAATCGAATGCGCGGGCCCGTGGATTTTCGGAGTTCTCCGAATTGGGCCATTGTAAGCAGGGCTGGCTCATAAGCAAGCCGACGTACACGGCTCCTCCGGAGGTACAGGCCCACCCCCGCGAGCAAAGAACCGCTTACGATCTGCACACGAGCTTTCTTCACCTCTTGTCGGCTCTGGATCAAAAATCGCCCGTCGGTGAAGAGGCGGGCAGGTCCCCGCTCGACCAGGAGCGCAGCTGAACTCCCCGTGAATCCGCACAGGTAGTACACGTTCGCCGGGTGTGTGCTGAGAAATCCGTCCGCGTCGAATTCCTCCAGTCGCCGCCGCACGATCTGGATTCGTTTGTGATGAAGATGATCCATAAAATGCAAAGGAGGAGACCTGCGTCTCCTCCTGGGCTTCGCTTCGATTACTAGCTTTTAGCTTGGGGCGATGCGGGGAGTCAAGAAGAAAAGCAGCTCTTGTGACTGGATGTTGACCGTAGTCCGCTTGAATAGATTGCCGATCAGCGGAAGACTGCCGAACAGCGGCACCTGCTGGATGTCGGTCCGCTGTCTGGAGATAATGATCCCGCCGATCACGACGGTTCCTCCGTCGTTGATCAGTACCTTAGATTCAACGGCCTGAGTGTCGAGGGCGGGAATGCCCTGAACGCGCGGGACACCTTCAGCGATCTGCGTGTTTTCGATGACGACCTCCATGTAGACCGTCCCCTCGGCCGTGATCTGCGGGGTAACCTCGAGCTTCAGCACGGCATCAACGAATTGCACCGAGATCGTGTTGTTGATTGTGGTCTGGACGGGGATCTTAGTCCCCTGCTTGACCGTCGCCTTTTCGTTGTTTTGCGTAATCACCTTTGGCTTGGAGAGCAGTTTGCCGACGCCCTTGGATTCCGCAGCGCTGATGATGAAATCGAGCGCCAGGTTTGGAGAGCTATGGGCAATAGTGAAGCCGCTCGTTGGGACTGAAGCGGGCAGATTGACATTGAGCGGGATCTGACTTGTTCCCGTCCCGCCGCCGGAGACCACCAGTGGCGGCACGGGCAGCGCAGGCGAAATGCGGATGACCGGGCTGTTAAAGCCAGTCTGTCCGACCAGGCCGCCAAAAATCGTGCGCCCTCCTGCTGCAGACGTCGCGAAGCCGAACTGGGTGCCGATATCGCGAGCAAAGGAACGCGACGCAGCCACAACGCGAGCCTCGATCTCCACCTGCTGGCCCTTGCGATCCAACTGACGGATCAGGTTATCCAGCACGGGAAGGACGATGGGAATGTCACGGATGATCAGCATGTTGGCGCGCTCGTCGGCCAAGATTTCACCACGAGATGAAAGGAAGCGCTTCAGCGTGTCACGCAGGCCCGTGGCCTTGGCATAGCTAAGGACGCGGGTCGTGGTCACCTGGTCAACCGCCTCGGCCTCAGCCTTGGCCAGGTCGCGCCGAAGCTCCGCTTCCTTCTTTAGTGTCTCTCGAGTGGCTAGGCGGAGGACATTGCCTTCGAGTTGCTTGTCGAGACTATTGTTGCGCAGAACGATTTCAAGCGCCTGGTCCCAGGGCACTTCGTCTAATACGATCGTCAGCGTGCCCTTCACGTTAGGATCCAGAACTACGTTTAAGCCGCTGATTTCGTGGATGAGCCGGAAGAAATCCTTCAGGTCCACGTCCTTGAGGTTCACAGAAATGGGCTCACCGGCGTACTTGGCAGGAGCCTGTCCACCGGCCGCCGGAGCTGCCCCCTGCGGTGGTACCGAGGCTGGAGCAATAGCCGTAGGATTCACCGCTGGCTTTTCCTCAACCGGGGCCGGCTGTACCGTTGCTGGCTCAGGCTTTGCCTCAGGAGGCACTAGAGATGCGAGCTTCGTTTCTGCTCCGCTTACTGCATGCTGTGGTTGGGACAAGGCAGGCGTTTCGGTCTCCCCTACTTCCCTGGAATACCCTTGATGCGCCTGAACAGGCTGTTGAGGCTGGCGGGGAGACTCAACGATCTTTGCAGCGACGGGCTGGGCAGCCGTGAGATCACCCGCTCTGGCGGAGACGGGCTTTGCAACCTGCGCTGCGTTTCCGGAAGCCGAGAAGGCCACGGTTAGTGAATTCCCGTCTAATTGCGTGCTGTAGGGTACGGCCTTGTCAAGATCGATCACGACACGGGCTACATCGGGTTTGAACTGGCTGACCCGTAGGCGGGAAACTGGCCGAACAGCACCGGTTGTTGCGGACTGGTTCACAGCAAGGCGTGCGCCAGCAAAATCCAAAACAACGCGCTCAGGATTGCTTAGGCGAGTCGCTTCATACTCCAAGCGCCCCGTTCCCTCGATGCGAACATTGGTCTGAGCGCCCACTTGGCCGACCCGCACATTGTGGATTGCCAAGCTCGGAGCATCCTGTGTTGTCGGTTTATTCTGAACAGGCTCGCGGGCCGTCTCAGCCGATTCGGGCTGCTTGGCTTCGAAAACCAGCACCAATTGGTTCGGTCCCGAACGCTCGAAGCGCGGCTCAACCGGCGTGCGAAGGAGGACTTCCAGTTGAACTCCAGACTGTCCGTTCATGTCTTGAGGAACCACTCGATAGCTGCTCACGACCTCGGAGGTCAACACCCGAGCGCTCGTCGACTCCGTCGAGTTGACGCCAGGCAGGTCCACCACCAGGAGATTCGCACTAGGACGAGAGACGCTGTATTCGAATGCTGCCGTCGCGCTCACTTCAATGCGGACAGCCCGGGCATTCGCCTCGGCGCCAAAGCGCACCGTAGGCGCAGCGCCTCCGGTCTGCGCCAGCGCTGGGCTGGCGAAGATCGCCGCGCTCACCAAGAGCAAGAGGAAAATGGCGAGCCGGAATGCCGGCCGGTTGATCTTCATGGCTGCTCTCCTGGACTAGGGTAAAGTCGTTTGCTCACCTGCCGCTCCACGGGCTTGCCGAACGCATCCTTGCCGGTCTGGTGGAACGAGACGGCTTCCATCGTGATCTTCTCGACGCGGCCGTCGTAAAGCTGGTCTCCCTCGCGCAAAAAGTAAACCCGCTGCTGTGGATTCGAAACGACGGCAATCATGCCGTTTGGCCCGCGAACCACCCCGTCGATCCGAAGGGTGCTGATCACCAAACCGGCTTTGCCCGGCGGCAAGCGTTCCGGAATCTCCGCGCCCGGTCGCAGCTTGCTGATCAGAGGCTCGAACGGATCACGCCGGGCCACAGTTTTTGCAGACTTATCCGATCCGCTCGGGACAGGCACCTGTGCAGCCGCCTTGGACGCCCCCAAGGCTTTGGCGGCGGGCTGCTTCCCCGCCTGTGTTCCCTTCGCCGGCTGCTTGGCTTGCGCCGATAGACTTGACACAACCCCAAACGGCAGGGCTACCAGCACGAGCAATGCGGTTGTTGATTTTGCTATGCGCATGGTCGCTTCGATCCCCGTTTAGCGCTCGCCCGGCTGCTTGGCCGGAGGCTCTTCCCCCGCTTTGGTGAAAAAGGTTGTCGCCATGAATATACCTGTCACCGAGGTGCCCGGCCGTAACGGATACTTCGTTGTCTTCGCTTCTGCCACACCTGCAAAATTCAAATCCCCGACATTGATGATCCGAGACAGCCGTCCCAAGCGCGAGAAGAAGTCCAAAACTGCGTAGTAGGGGCCATCAACCTGGACTTCGAAAGGCATCTCGTAGTGATAATCCCTGGGCGTAACGGGACGGGCGGTCAAGCGACGAATCTGAACGTTGGAGGCTGCTGCAGCGCCCTGGAGGAGGCGGATGAACTCATCCAATTCCTTTTCTTCCGGCACGATTGTCTTGAGTGTCTCGAGCTGCTTTTGTAGGGCTTCCATCTCAGCCCGGAATTCAGCGTGCCGCCGCTCATAGACCTCAAGGCCGGCGACTTCCTGATTCAGAGTGCTGTATTCCTTTTTCGCGTTCTCGAGGTCAGTTCGAACCTGCTGCACAGGAGAGTACGGCACGAATTCACCTGCACCGATAATAAGAACAGCCAGGGCTACAAAGAGCAGGGCCTGGACGTACCAGGGGAATTCACGAAACGAGATCGCCATGGCGCTCCCTACCCTTTCCTCTGCGGCGCCGCGACTGGGGATGGCGCGGCTGGATTGGCCTGAGGCAGAGCGAAGTCCGCCGTCAGAATAAACAAGAACGTTTGCACCGCTGTATTCTTGTCATCCTGCTTGGATTCCTTGATCTCCACTTTCTGGAAATACCCGGATCGCTTCAGCTGCGTAATGAAGTTGGCGATCGCATTGATCGAGCCAGCAGATCCCTCGATCTCTAACCCAGCGCCTTTGCGAGTCAGAGAGGTCAGCCAGAGCTGTTCGGTCCGCACCACCGTGTTGGCGACCATCTCCAGAAGTTCCTGGCCGCCCGTGCGGTTCCTCTGGAGATCCTCGATTACCAAAATCCTCTGTTGCAGAACGGCCTTTTGCCGGTCAAAAACCTCAACCTGTTGCTTGAGCCCCTCCAAACGAGCCTTTTCACTTTGCTTGGCACGAATCTTATCCTTCTCCACGTGGAGGTCCTTGCCCATCTGCCACCAGTGAAACCAAAGAACGCCGCCCGCGAACGCAAGGCAGAGGACGAGCAGCACTAATTGCAGTGTGGCTTCCAGCGGAACGGCCCGGCGGCTGGCTTTTGGTCGAGCACGACCAAGCAGGTTGATCCGGATCATGGCGTGTCAAAGCTCCTAAGCGCTAGACCGACAGCAATCGCGAGCCGCGGTGCCAGCTCGCGGATTTGTTCCTCATTATGCCGTCCGGGATTGATCACGATCTTCCGGAACGGATACAGCTCTTCGACTGGCATGGCAAACTCTTCTCGGAGCAGCTCCATCAGGCCGGGCACCCTGGCCGTCCCGCCTGCCACATAGATTCGCTGGATGTTCTCGCCGCTCGCGGTGGCGCGGAAGAAGTCAAAGGTCTTCTGAATCTCCAGGATGAGAATGTCGGATACCGAGCGCAATATTGTTGCCCGTTGTTCCTCCGCGACGCCGGCGATGTTCTCGCCCTTCTTAAGTCGCTCGGCGTCTTCAAAGCTCAAATCCAATTCCTTCTGCAGCGCATCGGTGTACTGGTTTCCGCCCACGGAGACGTCGCGGGTAAACAGAGGAACGCCACCCCGGACGATGTTGATGTTCATAACGCTGGCGCCGATGTTCAGCAGTGCCACCGTTTGCCCGGGGTCCGGGTCGTAGTTCACCTCAAAGCAATTCTGGAGTGCAAACGCGTCGATATCCACGACCGTTGGAGTCTTGCCCGCTTGAGCCAGCACGTTTGTGTGATTGAGGATCTTGTCTTTCTTAACCGCGACCAGCAGCACGTCCATCTGTGTGTCCACGGAATCCAGCAGCTGGTAGTCCAGGTTGACGTCCGCAATATCGAAGGGGATGTGTTGGCTGGCTTCGGTCTGAATGCGGTCGTAAAGCTCTTCTTCGGTCATCAGTGGCAGCGCAACGCGCTTGACAATCACAGAATGTCCCGAGACCGAAGTGGCCACACTCTTCGCCTTGACTTTCTGTTGGTCAAAGATGCTGCCGATGCCCGCTGCGACCAGCGGAGCGTCCATGATGGCGCCATCTACAACCGTATCCTGTGCCAGCGGCTCGACACCGAAGCTGACCAGCTCGTATCCCTGCTTCGTGCCCCGCAACTCGACCGCCTTAATTGAACTGGAGCCGATGTCGAGTCCAACAACCGGTTTCGATTTTCCCGAGCCAAACATGGTGGCCTGTCTCCCGATCTAGCGTTCTCGCTTCCTATCGCTTCTTAGTGACCGGTCCCTGGGTCATCTTCTTTTCCATCCAACGGTCCAGGATGGTTTTCTTGAACTTCCAGCGATTGCCGAGCTTGAAAGCAGGTATCTCACCCTCGCAAACATAGCGATAGAGGGTGTCCGGTGAGACGCCCAAGTATTGCGAAGCTTGCCGAATGTTCATTACTTCGCGCGATTCCATATTTGTGGCTGACACCCCACGTCTGAAACCGTCCTAAGCCACTGCGACCCAAGCCACCCCACCCCGGTCGAACAGAGGTCCTACCCCCTACAAGCGGTTATGGCACCCCGAAAAAGAGGTGTCAAGAAATCCCTTAGGGAGTTGTGCCTAAAAGGGGGAGTATGTGCCGAAGTTGTAGGCGAAACGCGGAAAAGGGGTCCAGTAATAGAGTCCTAGAACGTATAGAACCACAATGGGTTGGAGGGGGACCGTTGTGGCGGAGCGTATGTCATTGAAAAGGCGAGGGGGCGGGTACTGATTGTGAACAACACCTCAGGGCAGCTACGACCAAAACTGAAGGCCAACGTGAAAAAAACTATAGGTAACCGTAG
>Ga0209002_10000923_pt1 | contig 23683 bp, 26 predicted proteins | sample Rifsed16ft2_FD_184010 | JGI IMG/M metagenome (GOLD analysis project Ga0209002, IMG submission 184010) | Soil microbial communities from Rifle, Colorado, USA - sediment 16ft 2 (version 2) | ecosystem: Environmental > Terrestrial > Deep subsurface > Rock core/Sediment | place: Rifle, Colorado... | reverse complement strand
TGAATATTCACTATCTATTACGATTAATAATAGGAAGTATGTCTCAAAATCTTACATCATCACTTGTCTCATAACCCTGTATTCTTCTCAATAATCACATTCCCCAGTATAACACGAAAAAGCATACTAAAAGCGATACACCACAAGAGAAAAAAGATTTTCTGTAATTCTTGGATTACTACAAGATTAACTTTCTAGCAAATCATAACCTACGACATTATCTAGTTACTAACGAAAAGTATCCTAAAATTACGAACAAAGGGGCTTTGCCTTTTTATTCTTTGTCGATAAACTCCTTAACAGTTGTTTATATTCGTCTTTTGATGTATCAAATAATAATTGTTCACGGTTTTAATGGGTTAAATTAAATATGTACTACGAATGAGTTGGTTTTATGCTGGCTCAGATAAAAGAAGACCCTAAAATTTCTGAAAAGAAGAAAAAATTTGATGTCATTATAATAGGTTCTGGTCCAGCAGGCTATACTGCAGCAATTTACACCGTACGTGCAAAACGTGACACCTTGGTAATTTCAGGAATATTACCTGGAGGACTGCTTATGCTTACAACAGAAGTGGAAAATTATCCAGGATTTGCAGATGGAATCTTTGGTCCTGAGCTTATGTCAATAATGAGAAAGCAGACAGAAAGGATGGGCGCTACCATAGTTGATGACGAAGTGGTCAATGTGGATTTTAAACATAAGCCGTTCAAGGTACTTACGTCTTCAGAAGAATACGAAGCTGAAGCGGTGATAATTTGCACCGGTGCAAGCCCAAGAAAGATAGGCGCGAAAGGAGAACAGGAGTTTGGTGGAAAAGGGGTTTCATATTGTGCCACTTGTGATGGCCCATTCTTTAGAAATCAGGATATTGTGGTTACTGGTGGTGGGGATACTGCCATGGAAGAGGCCATATTTTTAACCAAATTTGGTAAAAGTATTCATGTTGTTCATAGGAGAGACAAACTGAAGGCAACCAAAGTTATGCAGGAACGTGCTTTTGAGAATCAAAAAATAAAATTCCATTGGAATAAGATTGTGGATGAGATTATAGGAAAAGACAAAGTAACTCAGATAATTATCAGAGATGTGGTAACTAACGAAAAACAGACATTGGATGCTGGTGCAATTTTTGTGGCCATAGGACATGAACCAAACACGAAGCTATTCAAGGGACAAATTGAGCTTGATGAACAAGGCTACATTGTCTTAAAAGATCATACTAAGACGAGTGCGGAGGGCGTATTTGCAGCAGGCGATGTACACGATCATAGATATAGACAGGCAGTTACTGCTGCAGGGTTTGGATGTATGGCAGGAATCGATGTAGACAAATATCTTTCTGAGAATAAAAGAAAATAGCTACAGATAAAATGCTTGTGATAGATGAACTACTTTCTTTAGGGTTTCTGCATCACTTAGTACCTTTATTGCCACTAAATTATTTCACCTTTTTTATGGTAAATTCTAGATCTTTGTCAGTCTTATTAATCCCCAAAAGTTGGTGACCATTTCTATTAACCCATCTTGAAATGTCTTCTTCAGCTGCTGGATCATCTGCAATTACCTTTAGTACGTTGCCCACAGTCATTCTTTCAATTTCTATTTTTGTTCTAAACACTGGTTCGGGGCAGAACAATCCTCTAACATCAATTGTCTTAGTCTGACCTAATTCTGAAATAGCAATTCACCTAATAATTTAAAACGAAAGAAACAATATTAAAGTCTATTCTTGTGCGCAAAAATGTTTTATCAAGTAAGAATCATTGGCAGTATTGCTCTCAGATTACGTTCATACAAGATAGTGTGATCATAATTTTTAAAATTCACCTTATTAGAAAGCTTTGTTGTCATGTGTACTGCAATTTTATAAACGACCGTCCAGAGGAGGCTGTTTGGATTTGATTCAAACATATGGATTAAAAAGGTACATAATCCTGTCAGGTTTGGATGTGTCTCACGGAAATATTTTATAATTTCATCCTTTGAATTTGCTATTTTATATTTTGCGTGTTCAATCATTTCTTTACTTGTAATGTATCCAATCGTTCCAATAGAAATTCTGCCTTTCCGCATAGCGTCTAGTATACTATCAAGTGTATTTTCTGATTCTATGAGGTTAGTACACCTGCCAAGCGTAGAAATTACATGTGAGTCACTACCAGCTATTTGTATCATGTTATTGGCTTTAGCAAAATGAGCCGCTCTAATGTTAGAATATCTATCTACGTTGTTGCTGTTAAAGACTTCAATGAGATCACACAGAATTGCTTTTTCACGCATGCCGTTGTTTAGACCAAAGGGATGTGGCGCACATGAAATTGCGTCCTGTGCTTTTATCCTGTCCAAAATTTCTGCTCTAGTCTGACCAGGTTTTATTGTCTCAGAAATGCCATATGCAATAATATGAGCTCCACTGTCTGAGGTAACCTCCTCTGCTGGGTAGACTTGAAGATCTTTTAGTTTCTGGTGGTTTTCCTTGTATTCAAGCATGGTAGAAAATCCATCTAGTGTGTTATGGTTAGTGATAAACAAAGCATCCAAGCCCAGCTTATGAGCTTGTTCTAGTTGTTCTGAAATTGTTATACCACAGTCATAAGGTGTTTCCGTCAAACCAAGATGAAAGTTAGAAAATTCGTTATGACAATGCATCTCTGTTTTTAAAATGTTCAACGGTTATTCGTACTACTGGCGTTACCATATAATCCTTATTTTACAAAATATTTCTATAGGTTATCTGAATAGATCTGTTGATTTTGGCCTAATCATATCTTTTGCCAGACCATCTGATCTACGATATTTGTAATTTCTCACTATAGCCATTGGCGTATTGAGGGCTTTTCCCATAACAAGTTCTGCTGCAGAGCAAATCTCATCAGCAACTGCGATTGCACTTACATGTAGTGTTTTCCCAAAGGTGTCTTTTGTACCCACATAATCAGTAATTGCAGAAATACCTGCTATTCCTATGGCACAATTTGTTTGTCCTTCCCTAAACGGTCTACCACATGTATCCGAAATAAGTACGACAACATCTTTTCCCATTTTTTGAAATACTTGATCTTTTAGTTTCTTAGCAGTGGCGTCAGCATTTTTTGGCAGTAATGTGACATAACCATTTTTAACATTACTTTCGTCTACACCAGCGTTAGCACAGATAAAACCTTGTGTGGTTTCTGTTATTAGCACTCCATTATTCATTCGTACAATCTGCTTGGATTGTGAAAGTATTACTTCTACAACCCGTGGATCCTTGTCATATGCACTTGCAATACCAACTGCAAGAAGGGATGGTGTGATGATTGATAGATTGATGAGGTTACCTTCTTGTTTTGAAATTATTTTTTGTGTAAATACTAAAATATCATCATCCTTTATTTGAGGTTTTGACGATGATGATATTATGAGTTCAATTATGTTATCGTGTTGTTCTACATCCTTGGTAATTTCTACGGGAATTATTTCAAGTGACATTTACTAGTGTTATTATGTTATTATTTAAAATAATACCGGATTTATGCAAATGTTTGCAATTGTAGTTTGCTGCCGTAATGCTTGTTTATTATCCCAATTAGTAAAGATAGATCCTTTTCTTCAAGAGTCACTGTTGCCAAATCTTTCACAATATCTTGCGCTCTAAAGGCCACGCCAAGACCACATATATCAAAAAGTTTTACGTCATTTGCACCATCAACAACGACTACAGTATCTTTTTTCTTTTCTTTCCATTCTTTCACTTTAATCATAGCTGACTTTGATTTGTCAGCATCAACGTGTACTTTTACACCATCTAATTTTCCATCCTTGAAGACAAGTTCGTTTGAGAAGACGTAATCCAAACCCAATTCTACTTTTAGCCTATCTGTCATTATTGAAAATCCTCCAGAGATTGCTAACAATTTCCAGCCAGCTGCCTTAAGAGTACTACAAGCCTCTTTTGCACCTGTCATGATCGGAAGAGAATCTGCAACCTCTTTGCATGTTTCGTAACTTATTCCTTTTAGTGTGTTTATTCTGGTTCTAAGTCCTTCTTCCCAGTCTATCACTCCTTCAATTCCTTTTCTGGTTATTTCCCAGATCTCATCCTGCTTGTTTATTTTTTCTGCAAGAGTGGGGAGATATTCCGCATCAAGCAGAACTCCCTCAACATCAAAAATTGCTAACAATTAGTTTCTGTTTTGAAACAGAAATCCTGATTATATTAATCTTAAGTGATCGACTGATGAATAAACCATTAGCAATATATTCTACATTACTAATTGCTTGCCATGGGTGAGCTACCACACAAATATGAAGTGCCAATTAAAGTAGCTACGAAACCATACAAGCTGCCAGACAATGTTAAAGATGAGCTAAAGTCTTCTGGCATGATGGACGAAAAAGGTAAGCTGAAATTAAAAGGGGTCAGTGCAAAAATGCTAAAACGAATGAAAGAAGAAGCAGTGGACTGTCCTGTGTTTAAGACAGAGATCGGATTTGTCCAATGCTTTGTATGTCCTAATTTTCAAAGTAGAGTAACTGGTAAAGTACTTTGTAAAGGCGACCCGCTCTAAAAACCAGAAGGCTCATTAGTACAGTTTTTTAAAATGATCTAAATTGAGCAAGGAGATAGGCATAACAGTTTCAAAAAAGGAAAATTTTAGCGAGTGGTACACTCAAGTTGTAATAAAGGCCGAACTTGCAGACTATGCACCTGTAAAGGGCCTTATTGTTCTAAGACCATATGGCTACTCTATTTGGGAATCTCTCAAGTCTTCGCTTGATGCTAAGCTAAAAGAAACTGGTCATGAAAATGGCTTTTTGCCAATCTTGATTCCAGAGTCACTTCTTAGCAAGGAAGCAAGTCACTTTGCTGGATTTAATCCTGAGGTCTTTTGGGTGACCCATTCTGGCGAGACAGAGATAGGGGACAGGCTTGCACTGCGACCGACTTCGGAAACTTTGGCATATTCTATGTATTCGAAGTGGATAAAAAGCTGGAGAGATCTACCTCTGAAGATTAATTTTTGGAACACGGCACTACGAGCAGAGATAAAATCTACAAAGCCGTTTCTTAGAACTTCAGAATTTTTGTGGCAGGAAGGGCACACTGTTCACGCAACCAAAGAAGAGGCAGAGCAAGAGGTCATGACAATACTAGAAATATACAAGAAAATTGTTGAAGAGGAGCTTGCGATATCAGTAATTACAGGCAAAAAAACTGAAAAGGAAAAGTTTGTAGGTGCAGTCTACACGACAACCATGGAAGCAATCATGCCGGATGGCAAAGCGCTTCAGATGGGAACATCACACTTCCTAGGTCAGAATTTTTCAAAACCATTTGATGTGAAATTTTTGGACAAAGATAACGTAGAAAATTTTGCATGGCAAACATCTTGGGGCGTTTCTTGGAGACTTATTGGTGCGTTGATAATGGTTCATGGAGACGACAAGGGTTTGGTCTTACCTCCTAGAGTTGCTCCAATTCAAGTAGTAGTTGTCCCAATTTACTATTCTGAGTCTGACAAAGAACAAGTGCTAAAGAAGGCTCAAGAGATAGTGCAATCCTTATCAAAAAATAAAATCATGGCATATTTGGACTCTAGAGACGAGTTTACTCCCGGTTACAAATTTCATGATTGGGAGATGAAAGGTGTTCCACTAAGAGTAGAGATCGGTCCAAAGGACATGGCTAAGAGCAAAATTGTTCTAGTGAGACGAGATAATCAAAAAAAGACTGACCTTATGTTTGACAAATTAGTACAAGGCATTGAATCTGTGTTAAATGACATACAACAAAGCATGTTTGAAAAGACTAAAAGTTTTCTTAAAGAAAAAACTAAGAGCGTATCAGATTTTGATATTTTCAAGTCAGAGCTGGAAAAAGGAATGTTTTTGAGTTCGCCATGGTGCGGAGACCAAAAGTGTGAAGAAAAAATAAAGGAGTTGACTGGGGCTGACATTCGGGTAATTCCTTTTGACAACAACAGCACGGCCTCTAAGTGCATTAACTGTAAAGGACCAAGTAAAGAAAACGTAATTTTTGCACGCGGTTACTAGAGTATATATCTGATTAAATAAGGGGGATTTAGTGGGTGACTTGTGGATTTAACCGATATTTTTCCAATAGATCCTGAAGTAGGTTATGTAGGCCTTATGTTGGTAAGTTTTTTTGGTTCTTTAATTCCGTTTGTTCCATTTCCTGCCTTTATACTTCTAGCCACAATGTCAGCAACTGATCAATTTGATCTTAATATCATAGCTATAACCAGCGCAGTTGCATCTGCAGCTGCAAAACAGATAATCTTTACCTTAAGTTATGGTGGCAGAAAGATAATCACTGAGCAAACTCGTAAGAGAATAAAACCATTTGAAAGATTAGTAAAACGTTACGGCGCAGGTGCTGCCTTTGTGGCTGCTGCAACTCCCATACCCGACGATTTGATATATGTTCCATTAGGACTTGCAAAATATAATCCACTACGATTCTTCATATCCACGGTTGTTGGAAAGATTGTTCTAAGCTATACCATAGTGTTTATCTCTCGAAGCTTTGGCCTGTCGTATATCAATCCTTTGCTTGATAAAGTAAGTGATGTAAGTACAATATACATCGGTACAGCAATCTTTGTTGCAATGATAACAGGAGTAGTGATATTGATGCTACGACTCAACTGGGAAAGAGTGCTTGGCAGGGTTGCACCATGGACACTCAGACCAGCAAAAGATGAAGAGTAGCTAATTTTGCACTGTGAAATTCCAGAGCTTATCAGTTGCTTTTTTTATACCAACTCTTGACATTGCTATAACATGAGATTTCTTAATTTTGACACCCTCTGTAATAAAAAGAGCGGATAGCTTAGTAAGATCTTCACCATATTGTTTTTTTGTTATCTGTAAAGCCTGTGTTAGTTTTGCAGGTCCGCTTGTAAGATTTAAGATTACGTCAGTCTTTCTTTGTTTTATCATAAAACCTATTCCTTCTCTTGGTATTAGTGCACGTAAAAGTACTGCACCGGCTTGATGTTCATCATTTTTTGCGACGACATTCATACAATAATGCATTCCATAAGTAAAATAGACATATGCGATACCGACTTGCCCAAACATGGCTTTGTTTCTTTGTGTCATTCCTACAAAGGAATGGCTTGCTTGATCATCTTTGTATCTGTAAGCTTCAGTTTCAATTATTATACCAGAAATTGTTTTTTGATCTATTCTTCTCACAAGTAATTTTCCCAATAAATCTCTGGCAACATCAACGGTGTCTCTTGCATAAAATGAACGTGGAAGTATCCTCATGCGATAACCTCAATCTTATTGTTTTAATTTAGCAATTGCCTTTGCCAATATTTTCATGTCATCTTTTAGTACGGATTTGAGTTCTGGGTTGTAAATTGTTGCAGCTGGATGTATTGTCAAAAAATATAGTTGGCCGTTCTTTTCAATTATCTTGCCCCTGTTCTTTGTTATGGAGTCTCCCCCCAAAAGAGACCCATAGGCAGTATTTCCCAGTATGCATATTATTTTTGGTCGGATTATCTCTATCTCTTTTGAGAGGTGTTCATGGCAGACGTCTTTTTCTTCCTGAAGTGGTAGTCTGTTACTTGGCGGCCTGCACTTTACCACGTTTGTTATAAAGACATCATCTCGTGAAAGACCAGCATAATCTAGAGCCTCAGATAGAATTTTCCCAGCAGAACCCACAAATGGTTCGCCTTTCAAGTCTTCATTTCTGCCAGGTGCTTCTCCTATAAACAGGATCTCTGCAGTAGGACTACCCTTGCCAGGAACTGCGTTAGTTCTTGATTTTGATAGGTTACACTTTACACAAGACATTATCTTTGAGCTTAACATATCAAGCTGGTTTGACAATCTATACGCCTACACTTTTTACAGTTGCCATTCCACGTATGTGAGGTCCACCGTTTCCCATTCTCATAGTTTGCATCGGATCTCCCTTTCCGCAATTAGTAACTGGCCTTACAGTAAAGTCCTTACCACAAGCATCAATGGAATTAAAAAATTCTGGTGCAGTACCCATCACTATTACATCCCTTAGTAATTCCGTAGGTTCACCATTTTCTATTTTCTGTGCAAACTGGCAGGAGATGCTCCAGTTGTATCTCATCATGTCAATTGATGGGATCTTCATGTTGGAAATAAGATAACCATTCTTTACTTCTTTTATCATTTCCTGAGGTTCCCAATCTCCTTGTTGTATGCAGGTGCATGCCATTCTGATCAATGGCATAAACTCGTATCCTGAAGCTCGCATACCAGAATTTGGTTCTGTGTTGAAAATGGATGCAGTTTCTCTGCTTTGCATATGATTTATTAGAACACCATTTTCTATCAGTGTTTTTCTTTTTGCAAAAACTCCTTCATCGTCATATATGTACCATCCAAGGTTTCCCTGTATTGTCGGATCATCAATTACAGTTAATTTTGAGGAACCGACTTTTTCGCCAAGCTTGCCAGCCCACCAAGCACCTCCAGCCCAAGCCATCTCCTTCCCAAGTACTCTATCTGCTTCTGACGGATGGCCAAGAATCTCGTGTGTTAGAAGGGCGACAAAATCTGGGTTCATAACAACTGTTGCGTTCTCTTCTTTTGCAGTTTTTGCATCTATGAGCTCTGTAGCTTTTTGTGCAATAAATTCAGCGGCTTTTGTAATGTCGTTTTGTCCAAGTATCATTTCCATTCCACCCCTGCCTCCTTCCGTTGTATTTACAGATTCTGTCAGCCCAGATTCGCGTGCGGTAGCTGATAAGTTAGCTATGGTATCTACAAAATTTTGATGTATTTTTGTACCATCGCTGTTTACAAAATATTTTGAAAACATATCACATTCCATCGATATAGACGATTTGTTTATCCTCTTCTTGCTTTTGATTATACTATCACATTCAAAGCCAAGCTTTGTCATTTCTTCTATTGTGGGCTGTTTTAAGACTCTAAAATCTACCTCATCTACACAAGTTGGGGCATCCGCAAGTCTTACTTTCTGTTTTTTACTTAGAGAATAATGTAACGCACTTTTCACTGCCTCCTGAGCAGCATTTTTTATCTCCTCTAAAGAATTGGGATTAGAAACTGAATAAAATCCCCAACAGCCAGCTGCAAGAACTCTTATGCCCAAACCAGAATTGTTAGAAGATGTAAAGTGTTCAATTTCACCATTCTCTAAGAGAAATCCATTGCTAGCAACAGTTTCTGCTCTGACATCACAGTATTGACAGCCGCTTTGACGTGCAAATTCAACTGCCTTTTCAGCATAATCTTCTAGGTTCAATAATGGTTCGCCTGTGTTCAAGTATTTTTTGTTTATGCTATATACCAGATTTTTGAGTTTTGGGAAGGATAAACGAAAATGTAGTTCCTATACCAAGTTCACTTTCGAACTGTATTTCACTGCCGTGAGCTTCTATGATACCTTTACTGATAGCCAAACCAAGCCCACTACCTCCTTTTTCTCTAGTAGTAGAGGTGTCTACCTGATAGAATTTTTTAAAGATCTTATCCATAGCAGTCTTTGGTATGCCCTTTCCGTTGTCTCTGACGTAGATTTTGTAGTCGTTTTTATAATCTTCCACTAGAACTTCTACTTTGCCTGTTTTTGGTTGAACAGCCCTTATGCTATTTTTTATCAAGTTGGCAAGAACTTGTTGTATACGTTCCTCATCATATAATGCATAACTGTCTCCTTTAAGATTATGTGTCAGTTCAACCTGATCTGAAATTGCTTGTGGCGCCATAGCTGTTATTGCTTTGTCCAAAGTGGATTTGAGATTGTTAACCTGTGCTTTAATTTTGAGTTGACCTAGTTCTAATTTTTGTGCATCAAGTAAATCTGATATTAACTGTAAAAGCGATTCAGAGCTTGACTTGATTATTTCCACTCTTTCTTTCTGATTTTTGTTAAGTTCGCCTAAATGTCCGCCAAGTAAAATATCGGCGTACCCTTGGATAGGCACTAAAGGCGTTTTTAGTTCGTGTGTGATCATGGCAAGAAATTCATCTTTTGCTATTTCGATTTTTTGTGCCTCGTCTTCTTTTTGTTTTATTGTAATTGACATTCTGTTAAATGTTTCAGCAAGCTCACCAATCTCGTCTTTTGAACTGTATGCGATTTTTTCGCCATAGATTCCTTCTCTGATACGAGAAAGAGCCGTCGAAAGAGAACTTAATGGACTCAATGATTTTCTGATTGATAGCAATACGATAACAAAAACGACGACGTCAGCTATAAGAAGCGATTGCGCAATAAGTGCCTTATCATCTTCTTTTTTATCTACCAAGGCTTGCCAGTTATCCACAAATTTATCAATCGAAGATAGTATAGCGTCTCGTTCATCTCGTAGTTCACTTAGCGCAGTGCTAAATTCCTTTGAAAGCAAGGAGTCAGATTCTATTATTCCTAATTTCAGCTGTATAGCCTCCCATAAAGGATCCACGTCCCGAAGTGCGGCAGAATTTTCTCTGGGAATTGGTTCAAGATCTTCAGATTCTATTTGAAGGCCATCTGTTTCTAAACCTGTAAGTGGAATTTGTAGTAGTTTTCTAAGATTTGCCTCAAAAAGAATTCTATCCTTCTTAACTTCAGCCTGAATATTTCCTTCTTCTCCAATTGAAATACGTAAGGTATTTTCTCCAATTGATTTTGCAAGTTCTTGAAGCTCCATTGCTATTTCTTTGTGTCTATTATAATTCCTGTCAAGTGAGGAAAGTTCTCTTTGAATTCCATCTGTTTTCACTATCAGCTCACCATTTTTCCCCAAAACATACTTCAATGCATCCCTCACTTCAGGGTTAAAGACTTGTGCAATTTGTATTGTTTGGGCTTTGCGTTTGTATGAATCTCCTAAAATAGTAATGTTTTCGAAGTCACTTTTAAGCACATCTGGTACAGCTGTTATTTTATTATTGTTTAATTCACCACCATATCTTAGTGTATTTAAAATGTTATCAAAGACATCCAATCTTATTTTGAGTCTTTCTCTAGATCCCTCATCTCCTGCTGCTACGGCGTTTGAAGTACCTAGAACCCTTTCAGTAGTGGCTTTAAGATCGGTAGCACCAATGATAGCATTTGAATCAGCTTCAGTTTCTTGCTCCGTTGCTAAAAGCAGAAATAAGTTGATGGATGCAACAGCAATTATAACAGCTAGTAAAAAATACGTCTTTTGAATGATTTTCATTTAATTTTCGGGCTATCATAAAGGCTATAAAAGTTAGTATCTAAGTTGACTAACAGGAAGCATCGAATGTCTGACAATTTCCTTAGAATTGCTAGAAAAGAGGTTCAAGAGGAGTTAGACGCGTTGGATCAGATTTTAACGCGATGTGGTAATGACATGGATATCTCAAATAATGCTCAGAGCATTGGAAAGCATCTTCATAAAATAAAGGGTCTGGCTCCAATGATGGATCAAAATGACATAGGCGATATTGCCAAGATGACTGATACAATTTTAAAACATGTTATCATAAATGGTGTGCTGACAGGTAGTTATCAAACTCTCGTAGAATCCAATCTGGTTATGAAGAAAATTTTTAGTGGTACTATTGACAAAAACGCTGGTGAATTAAAGAGTAAATTGCGACGTACTTATTCTGACGTATTAGGTTACTAGCACATACCTGTCTTTAAATAGCAAAAAATCAATTATTTAACTAAGGCATGGCTCGCATAATGATTGCAGATGATTCGGACGCAATTAGAATGGTTTTGAAAGACATACTTGAGATAGGTCATCATGAGTTAGTATCTGAAGCAACCAATGGAGAGGAAGCGGTAGAGAGATTCAATGCAACAAAGCCTGATCTTTTATTGTTGGACTTGGCCATGCCAAAAAAAGATGGTCTATACACCATCAAAGAAATAATTACTAATAATCCAAATGCAAAAATTATTATGATAACTGCAAGTGATAACCTTAAGACAATGCAAGACTGTCTTAAAGAGGGAGCCTTATCGTACATATTGAAACCTTTTGACTTTGATCAGGTCTTAAAGATCATTGCAAGGACACTTGACAAAAACTCGTAAAAATACCAAATGTACTGAAACCATCTAAATTGTTATTCAGTGTCTTTTAGAATGTATTTACCGTCATATCCCAGCAATTGTTCTTGGTGAATTGTTGATATTATTATTAATTTTTGATGAGAAGTCGTGTGTAATTGTGTGTATATACTACTAATACATACCTGTCCTTAAATAGAAAAATGCCGATGTGGTTCAAGTATGGCACGTATAATGGTTGCTGAGGATTCAGATTCAATTAGGCTGCTTCTAAAAGACTTATTGAAATTGGGAAATCATGAAGTTGTAGCTGAAGCAATCAATGGGATGGATGCCATAAAAAAATTTAATGACGTAAAACCTGACGTAGTATTGTTAGACATAGCTATGCCAAAAAAAGATGGTCTAGATGCACTTAAGGAGATAATGGCTGTAAATCCAAATGCAAAAATTGTTATGATAACTGCAAGTGATGACATTAAGACCATTACAAAATCCATAGAACATGGAGCCTTGGCGTATTTAGTGAAACCTTTTGATTCAGACCAAGTGCTAGCATCCATTGCGATGGCACTTGATGAACAAACAGAAATTACAAATTAATTGCCTTAAAGCCTTCACTTGTTATCCATTTTGCTTGATCAAGCTTGAATCTGTTGTTACAGTGTAAACAGAGATACTCTTGTGATGGTTCTGCAAATTTATCGTCACAGTCATTACAGATATAGTAGTTTTCCAGAACCTTGTAATCTACTCCAATTGTCTTGATTTCTTTGCGGCATTTTGGGCAAGTGTTATTCTTGTATGATTCTTCTAAAGAGACATTACCACACTTGAAATGCTCTATTAGCTTGCCATGTTTGAAATTTGAACTGTTACAGGAAGGGCAGTGAAAGATCTGTCCTATTTTTACTGATCCGCACATGCTACATGAGATTTCTTTAATGTCCTCAAGGCAAACGACTTTCCCATCCAATTCTAATTTTTTCAAATGCTCCAAAACGTCTTCCTTTTTCATGTTACAGTATTCAGAAATTCTTGCTAGACTAATCTGTATGGATGAATTTAAAAGGGAGCCTATTTGTTTTTGTGTTTCTGGCGGTTTGTTCTCAAGAATCCTGTCTTCCTCCTCAAGTATTTGCATAGTACTTTTTAGATTTTCAAACCTGATAGGTTTCTCAAGATACTCATAAGCGCCATACCTAAGTACATTCTTTATGGTTTCGTCAGTTTTTTCGTTTGCACTTTCTATTATTACTTTGGCATCTGGCCTAATTGCAAATATCTCTGACATCACAGCATCAGCATTCATGTCTGGCAAGCGGTAATCAAGTATGACTATTGGTAATTTACCTGACTTGGTAAGTTCTTCAAAAACTTGTATGCCAGTTCTACCACTATCACAAATGTGGACATTTTGATAACCAAGTTTCTTTAAAAAGTCCCGTATAAGAGTAGCAACGGCTAGACTATCTTCTATTATAACAATACTCTTTTGAGATGATGGTGTTGTCATCGTCTACTCCTATGTTATCTCCTGATTTTAATTATATTTACTGTTTTATTCAAAAATACAGCATTCTTTACACAAATGAAGTGAACATTTTCCTTAACGGTTAAGGTTTCATACACGTATGACGTCAATTCTCATTAGATACTGGAGTCCTCGAACAAAGTCGCCATTTGATATCTGGCCGTCAGACCACCATTTCGCGTTCTTCTTTATCCATTGTGGAATTGATTTATCAGACGCAGATTCTATACTAGTTGGAATTACAATAATTTTTTGTTCTATAAGGTATTGTATTGCTGATGCAAAATCCTTTTCACTTATAGAACCTTCTGACCACCGCTTGGCATTATCTTTTATCCATAATGGAATTGTCACTTCCGGTTCTCGTACTTCTATGTCAATAATTTTTTTTTCTCCACTGGTTACAAAGAATGGTTCTGATTTGATTATCCTCCCATCGTATGTAGAACCCACTGTAACATATGGTTCTTTTTTCGTTCTAGTTGGCAACATATCGAACCATGCAGTAAAACCGCTTTCATCCGTTTCTGCAAAATATATCCAAGTTTTGACTAAAGTATCAGATAATGGATTGTTATCTACATCTGTTACGTGAAACCGAATTTGTGCAGTTTCAGGAACGTAAATATTTTCTTGTAATACATGCTTTTCAGGTATTTGTTTCCAATCGGTTCCAAAAAAGAATCTTCCATTGACATAGATTTCTTCAAGATAAGAATGATTTCCAGGTAGACCTGTCCATGCAGTGCTATTGTCTAATAAAACTCCCTTTTCACCAGTTGAAATTCTTGCATACAAATTATCATAAGAGTCTTGAAATATGGTTATTTCTGCAGGCAGATTTTGGAAATCATAATTATCTTTAGGATCTTTAATTTTTAATACAAGTGCAGCAGTATCCTTTGAAGGTGGCAAATTAAAAACATAACCAGAATAGTTTGACGGAAGATAAGGAAAGTTTCCCTCAAATGACGCCGTCACCAAGAATTTTCCTTCTGAAAAAGTGATTGCCTTTGTTATAGCAAATTTACCATTCTTATCAGTTATCAAAGGATGCCTTGAATCTCCTGCCATCAGAATAATGTTTTGGTTGATTAATGGAGCCCCAGAATCCGATTCTGTAAGACTGCCAATTAACGCAATAACAGAATCTTGATCACGAATAATGTAAGAAGGTGTTATATCAAAATTAATTTGAGATGAACTAACAGGCTCAATTATGAAGGTTTTTTCTATTATGTTATTAGTCGGATTGTCGTATTGATCGGGTAATGTATTATGGTAATCTATGATAACCGTCATGTTGTGTTTACCCCATTCAGCCTCCCAGAGTGAGCCAGTGGAGACTTTGACATTGTTTGTGCTGCCTGGATTTACATTTCCAAGCTCTGCTATCTTTCGTAATTCTCCGTCTATTAAAAAGCCGACAGTAACAACTTTTGCATAGTACTCTGTCCTAAATGTCCCACCATTGTATACATTCCCAAATATCGTTACTTTATCGCCTGCCTGTGGATGTTCGGGGTCAAGCCAGATATCAGTGATAACTATCTCTGCCTGTCCCGTTTCAATTGCGTTTGATGGCAAGGATAAATACATTAACGAAGCAATGCATGAGATTATAATTAAATGTAGAACTAAACGTCTTACCATTTTACATTCTTTCCAAAAATCCATGTGATAAACGCCGTGAATCTAAGTAGACTGTAAAGTGGTCTGTAGAAAAACACGATTAATGGTGCAAGATAGGCTAGTCTAAGATCTTGTTTTCGTGGCGAAAGGATTGTAGATGATACAAGCACAAATGTTTCAGATATCATGTAAATCATAAAAAATAGAGTAAGAAGATATACTAACACATCTGTGAATTTGAATATTAGAAAAGGAAGCCAGACAAACCTTAGCACTAGAAAAACTTCATCCATTATCCACATATCATAAATAGACATCATTAATGCAGAACGGTAACCTTTTGTCCACAGTATATCTTTGTGCTTGAACAGTGTTGCCATCTGTCCATGTGACCACCTAGTCCTTTGTCTCCACCAAGCCTTCCAATTGTTAGGGCAAAAGGTCCAAGATATACCCTCAGTTGCAAATGCTAACCTTCCTCCAGATTTTCGTACTTTAACTGTTAAATCAAAGTCTTCAGTTATTGTGTCTTTGTCATACATACCTACACCACTGAAAATTTCTTTCCTAAATGCTCCAAAGGCACCAGAAATTATTAGCAAGCTATTTAGAATTGCGTTGTATCTTCTTCCCATTTCCATTGAGATGAGGTATTCATAAGCTTGAAGTTTGGTTAGAAGGTTCTGTACACCATTATCTCCGCTTAGTATCCTCACGTTACCTGAGGCTGCAATAACCTGTTTGTCCTCGAAATACTTTGCTATTTCATCTAATGATTTTCTTTCAATAATTGTGTCTCCATCAATACTCATCAAAATGTCACCTGTTGCGTACGCCGCACCATAATTCAATGCGGCAGCTTTTGAACCAGACGCCTTCTCACGACGAACAAGTTTGATTAATTTTTTCTGTGCAAATTCTTGTGCGATTTTGTATGTGTTATCTGTGGATCCATCATCAATTACTATGATTTCTTTGTTTTGGTATTTTGCATCAATTGCAGCCTCTAGGGCATGTCTAATTCCAGCCTCTTCATTATGTGCAGGTATTAGTAATGAAATTTTGAAGCTTGGATGCAACGTTGCTCTTAACTTTCGCTTCTTTCTTTCTTTTAGGCTATACAATAAAAGAAATGTAGACTTGCCAAATGATCTAGAATAGTCAACTATGGCAGGAACAAGAAAGATCACAAGCAAATCCCATAAGGATAAAGAGCCCAACCAAAGAAAAAATCCTTCTATCGAAATTGCCATTAATTCTCACCAATGCAAATCATACTATATTGTAGCACCAACATGGGTTAATTATATAGGATTTCTACAGGTATGAATAAAAAGCGCAAAAGAACCTGACTAGATGATGGAAAAAATTGTTGTCGATACCAGCATTATAATAGATGGTGAAATCACCAAGCTAATTGAAGCTGGAAGCTTAAAAGACTGCGAAATAATTGTCCCAGTGGCAGTACTTGATGAGCTACAGTCCCAAGCTTCGCGCAGCAAAGAGTATGGTTTTGTAGGACTCGAAGAGATCAAAAAAATACGTCAGCTCTCTGAGAAACATAACATTACGTTAAGATTTGAAGGCGAAAGGCCCAGCATGGAGGATATCAGACTTGCAAGTCATGGTCGTATTGATGCAATAATAAAAGACATTGCAAAGAAAAATAATGCAATTTTTTACACTGCTGATTATGTTCAAGCGCTTGTTGCCGAAGCAGAGGGAATAAAGACCAGCTATTCAAAGCCCGATGTCAAGACTACAAATCTAGAGTTTGAGAGATTTTTTGATTCCCAGACAATGAGTGTGCATCTAAAAGAGGGTACAAGACCCATGGTAAAGCGAGGAAAGCCCGGAGCCTTTACACTTGTAGACTTTGAAGATACAATTCTCACAAAGAACTACCTAAGCTCTATAACAACACAGATTCTTGAAGCATCTCGAGTTAACCAAGCTGGTGCGATCGAAATTTCAAAACCAGGAGCACTTGTTATTCAGTATAAAGATTTTAGAATAGCAATAACTCACCCGCCCTTTTCAGATAACTATGAAATTACTATAGTGCACCCAATCGTGAAACTTTCAATGGAACAGTACAATATATCAGAAAAGCTGATGACAAGATTTTCTGAAAAAGCTGAAGGCATTCTTATCTCAGGGCCTCCAGGGTCTGGAAAAAGCACCTTTGCTTCCAGTCTTGCTGACTTTTATTCACAAAAAGGAAAGATTGTCAAAACCTTAGAATCGCCAAGAGATCTTCAGGTTGGCGATAAGATTACGCAGTATACACAACTTGATGGTAGCTTTGAAAATTCTGCAGACATATTGTTGTTAGTAAGACCAGACTACACTATCTTTGATGAATTAAGAAGATTTCGTGATTTCCAAGTCTTTGCAGATTTAAGATTGGCAGGTGTTGGAATGGTAGGAGTTGTTCATGCTAGTGCTCCACTTGATGCCATTCAAAGATTCATAGGAAAAGTAGATCTTGGCATGATTCCTCACATTTTAGACACAGTTGTATTTGTAAAGGGTGGAGATATTGCACAAGTATACGAGCTTGACTTCAAGGTGAAGGTGCCAACCGGTATGACAGAGCAGGATCTTGCAAGACCGGTGATAGAAGTGCGCAACTTTGAGAATCGGACCCTGGAATACGAGATCTACACGTATGGTGAGGAAAATGTTGTCATACCAATATCAAAGGAGGCAAAAAGTGGAGGCATAGAGAGATTGGCTGAGGCAAAGATAAAAGAAACTATACGCCGGTTTGACCCAGATGCAGAAATTGAGATTCTTTCAAACAACAGTATCCAAGTAAGAGTTGACAAAGATGTAATTCCATCCATAATTGGTCGCGGTGGTTCTACAATAAATGAGCTTGAAAAGAATCTTGGGGTTCACATAGATGTTGAACCAAAAGTACATTCCTTTGGCAATGAGGCTAACTTTGAACTTTCAGAGTCTGGAAATTCTCTAGTGCTTGAGCTTGATAATGGCAAGACTGGTATGTATGCAGACATTTACGTAAAAAATCAGTATCTACTATCTGCACACGTAGGCAAGAAAGGTAAAATAAAAATCTCAAAGAGATCAGATTCTGGAAAAAGATTAATCAGTGCTGCCATGGCAAAACATGACATAAAGGTACTAGTTCACAATTAACTATTCAAAGCTGTCAAGAACTTTTGGATTTGCTTTTAGGAATGTTACAAATTTTCTTAGTTGTTTTATTGTTTTTGGATTCAGGTGATGTTCCATTCCCTCTGCATCTTGGTTTGCTGCATCATAGTCTATGCCAAGCATCATGAAAAATTCTAGCAAAATTCCGTGTTTTTGCCTTACGGCATCAGCTAGCGCGTTTCCTTTTGTAGTTAGATTAATTCCACGGTATTTTTCATATTCTAGATAGCCGTTTTCATCAAGCCTTTGTAGCATCTTTGTAACGCTGGGAGCGCTAACGTTCATGTACCGTGATATATCAATAGTATTTGCATATCCTTTCAACTCTACTAACTCTGATATCACTTCAAGGTAGTCTTCTATTCTTGTGTTAGAATCACCCTTTCCTGCCCTATGGGCTTCCTTTATGGATTCTAGTCTTTCATTACTTTGTTTCTTCAAGTACTTGTGATGATTGTTCCTTGAATGATATAATCTATTTCCTCATGTAAGAAATCTTTACCTCGTTGTGATTGATCTTTAGCATGGAATTTTAACTATTAATGCAGCAATTCACAAGGATGAATGAGAATTACCACAAAAGCATTCATAGAATTAAAAGAATCACTGAATCAGTTAAAAGAAGAACCGAGATTTATTCTGGACTAGCAAAAATAGATGATAGGGGAACCGCAGATTCTTTAAGTAAATTGCAACATGCACCAGCACCAGGCAAAAAGCTACAAAAGATTGGATGGATCATATTTTGGATTCCAGAGCCACTTGGGATAACAAATGCAATAGGTGCACCTATGATACTTGGTGGCAAATATCTTGAGAGAGTTTACAATAGTGCTACAATCGTTGATGTTGGATACCAAACAAAGAGCACTATTGGATCAATTAGAGACTTCAAAGATACAATTAACTAAAGCCTAGTGCAAAATCTTCAAAATCTGGATTAGATATTAGTTAAATGAAAAAAGAATTGATTTTAAAATTTTTGAACTGGTTAGAACAAGGATTCTAATTCTATGAATTTTTTAATTACTTTCTGCCCGTTTCTCGTTACTCTATAGTTGGTTCTAATTGGCCTCGAAGCCAACACAGATCTCTCCAATAAACCTAGGTTTGTAAGGCCATTTAGTATGATGGTAATCGATGCCATACTTTCCACTATTTTCTTATCCATCGCATGTTTCAGAACTTTGTTATAAGATATGTTTTTTTGTTCCTTGACATACTTGAGAACAATGAAAAATCCCTTTTTTGACATCATCCTTAAAAATATAAGAAGTTCCTGACTCTTTTCCTCACTCATTCTCATTTTTGAAACTTGCATCGAAAAAACCTTAGTATGTGACATGTATCCTTACACCACATATCATAGTGTTAAATACAGAGATGTAACGTAATATTACTAACAAAGATGGCAAACTTAGCAGATGTTGTAATCTTGGCATGGACTTGTCTGCATCAGCAAGATATGACATCTCTTTTAATCTTAATATGATCTGATCTGTGATGCCGATAGGTCACCAAGCTAAAAGAGCACTTGTCAGTTTTGCCATAGAACAGAGCTTGCTAGAAGTTGGGGGAGCTGTTATGCTCGACAAGGTAAATATCATGTTGTACAAGGAATACAATTCATCCATTCCTGACTGTTATGACCACCCAGATTACCTTAATAAGGTATTAAAAAAAATATTGGGAAATTCCCACAAAGATATAGTAGAATCCATTAAGAAACAACTTGAAGAATTTGTATATCACGAAGACATTTCAAAATTCATCCAAAAGATAGTGGAGTGAGCCCGTCTCTGAAAATTAATCTGGGCAATGGTTAATTCAAAGTACATTATTGCAGGAACCATATCGTATGTCATAAGTAATCATCTTATAAGATAAAAAGATCATCCTCAGAGATTCTCTTATTTTTTACATATGACTTGACTCAATTGATTGCCATCGTAAAGTGCTCTTATTGCGTCTACATCACATGGTGAGATGTACGGATATTCCATCTGTATACTAGCATGCATGAGATCTTCTGGATCTGTAGAGTGTTCGAGTCCAAGCGCATGTCCAAACTCATGTCTAGTGATCGTAGCAATCTGCTGCCCCGAAAGCTTATCTGCACCATATATCATGATTGTACTTCTCACTATTTTGTTTTGAAATGTCAACGGTTTTGTCTTGCCTGTTAATCCATCTGGATCAAGTTCTGAAGTGAGTTTTATTACGATATCTCCAGACAGCGGAGAAGATTGCACTATCCTAAAGTTGTTAGGAATCTGGTATCGTGTTGAATTTATAGAAGCTGCAACTAATGCACCTTCCCAACCTTTGTAGTATACAGATGATGAGCCTGTTGGCCCTTTATGCATAATCGGGTCATCAAGGGCAATTGTTTCATTTGACATTATTGCTTGCTCGACTACATTTATCTTGGATTCTGGAACATTTGCTTCATTCACTATGTTCACATATAGTGTTTGTCCTGGAACGATATGCCACGGAACAAGTGTTTTAACAATATAACCATAATCTGTCTTGGCATAAGCAATGAATCCATCACTGTAATAGAATGATACAAAAAAAATCAGTCCAAGAATGCATACAGTTACAAAAATAAGCATCTTTTCTGTGAACCCCTGATTTCTTCTATTATTCTTCTTTGATTACTTTGAAGTAATTCGAGTTCTTCACTTAGATCTTCTACTGTTTTTTTTCTTTTAACAAATTGTGATTCTTCATCCTTTGTTGATTGAATTTGGTTGTCTGAATTCATCAGTTACCATAACCCCCGAAATTGGTTTTGAGATTAGACAAGGGTAAATGCAAATAGGTGTGATACTTGCAAATGTCTGGCGACAACCGTTTTTCCTCTGTGTATTCTGGAGTTATTGTATATAACACTATAGATATCAGTGTTAGACCACAAAATGAAGTCTATATTAATCGTGATGCGATATTACACGCCCATTAATAAACAAAAAAGTGAGGACTCGTCTTTACTGATTAGAGAGATGAAATCGCTTTGCCCGCTCTTTAGCAACTTCATGGTTTTTAACTAGAACTTTTTCTTCTTATCTTGTGACATCAAGAGCTCAAGTCCTAATTCCCATTTCAATTGCAGCGTTCATAGTTGGTGTGGTTGGTGTGATAACAATACCAAGTGATTCTAAGCTTGAATCAGTTGATTTTCCTCGTGGAATGATCAAAGTGGATGATGTTATATTAGATGTTGAAATAGCGGATACTGATGCTACACGTACGAGAGGTTTGATGTTCAGAGAACAACTTCCTTACAACCAAGGAATGTTTTTTGTGTTTGATGACGAACAAGCACGTTCCATGTGGATGTTAAACATGCAGTTTCCATTAGATCTCATATGGTTTGACAAAGCTGGAAATGTTGTACATATAGAAAAAAACGCACAACCATGCAAATCCGCACTTGAAACCGCGGCATGCACCTTCCAGAACGCAGAGGGGAAAAAAGCACAGTATGTCTTAGAAGTCACTGCAGGATTTATAGAAAAATTTCGCATTACAGAAAATTCTAAGCTCCAAATAATCTCTATTTAGCACTATCCTTTTGAATTGATAGTTTTAACTCTTCAAAGGCAGCCTGCACTTCACTTACGGCAGCCTCGTTTTCAAGGGTGCTAACATCCCCAATCTCATCCCCTTTTGCTATGGATTTGAGCAGTCTTCTCATTATTTTACCACTGCGTGTCTTTGGTAGCTTTGATACAAAATAGACTTGATCTGGCGTAGCTATTGGTCCCACCACACTTCTTATGTGGTTTACAATCTCATTTTTCAAATTTACATTTGGAGTAATGCCTTCTTTTAGAACCAAAAATGCAATTATTGCTTCTCCTTTTACATCATGGGGAATTCCACACACTGCAGCTTCTGCCACCGATTTGTGTGAAACAAATCCGCTTTCAAGCTCAGCAGTACCTAGTCTGTGACCTGAAATCTTTAGCACATCATCTGCCCTTCCAAGCAACCAGAAATATCCATCCTTGTCTTTTATTGCGTAATCTCCTGGATAGTAGGTGTTTTTGTATTTTGACCAATACACAGATTTGTATTTTTCATCATCACCCCACAATGTCAAAAGCATTCCAGGCCATGGATTTCTAACTACAAGATATCCCTTGGTTTCAGGAGGCAGTTCTTTTCCTGATTCATCTACAACTGCCATATCTAGTCCTGGAATTGGCCTAGTTGCAGAGCCTGGTTTTAGCGGTATGGTTTCAAGCCCTGGCAACGGAGCTATCATGGCACCTCCCGTTTCGGTTTGCCACCAAGTATCTACTATGGGGCATCTTTCTTTTCCTATGGTATTATAGTACCACTTCCAGACCTCTGGGTTTATTGGCTCACCAACTGTTCCAAGAAGACGCAGTGTTGAAAGGTCATATGAATTTGGGATAGAGTCACCAAACTTCATGAACATGCGAAGTGCCGTAGGTGTAGTATAAAATATTGTTACTTTGTACTTTTGAATTATTTCCCACATTCTTGCAGGAGTTGGATAGTCAGGAGCTCCTTCATACATCACTTGGGTTGTGCCATGCAACAATGGCCCGTAAGCTACATAGCTGTGGCCAGTAACCCACCCAATGTCGGCAGTACAGAAATATACATCAGAATCTTTTATGTCAAAAATCCACTTGAAGGTGCTATACAAGTGAGTAAGGTATCCACCAGTGCCATGCAACACACCTTTTGGTTTTCCTGTTGTGCCAGAGGTATAGAGTATGTATAATGGATGTGTGCTTTCTAACTTTTCTGGCTCGCATGTGTGGAAAGCAGTTTTCATAAGATCGTGCCATAGCTTGTCTTTTTGATTTAAAGTGATTTGGTTTTTTGCTCGCTCTAGTACTATTACATTTTGTACAAAATCAAAACCAGATATTGCTTCGTCAACCACTTCTTTTAATTTTACAACAACACCACGCCGAAATCCACCATCTGCAGTTATTACAATTTTAGATTTTGAATCTTCAATTCTATCTCTTAATGACTTGGCGCTAAATCCAGAAAAAACTACAGTGTGTGTTGCTCCAATTCTTGCACATGCATGCATCGCTATTATCAACTCTGGTACCATAGGAAGATAGATTGTAACTCTGTCTCCTTTTGATACACCAAGTGATTTTAGGACATTAGAAAACTTGTTTACCTCAACCCATAAATCATGATAAGTCAGAACGCGTCTTTCTTCATTTTCTCCTTCCCATAAAATGGCTGGCTTTGTTGCCTTGGTTTTCTGGTGTATGTCTAGTGCGTTAAATGAGGCATTTAATTTTCCACCTACAAACCATCT
>Ga0209002_10000922_pt1 | contig 23683 bp, 27 predicted proteins | sample Rifsed16ft2_FD_184010 | JGI IMG/M metagenome (GOLD analysis project Ga0209002, IMG submission 184010) | Soil microbial communities from Rifle, Colorado, USA - sediment 16ft 2 (version 2) | ecosystem: Environmental > Terrestrial > Deep subsurface > Rock core/Sediment | place: Rifle, Colorado... | reverse complement strand
TACTGGTGGACGACATCGCGCGACAGGATTTCCCGCGCAAACCCGGAGTGACCGCATGACCTTTTCCCTATCGCGGATTTCTCCGTTCAAGCGTTCCATGCGGTTGTTGTTCTGATCGCCACTCATGCGAACGTGTCTAATGTGCTGAATTGCTAGTGCCTTGTTTTCTCTCCAAAAGGAGAAAGAGAGAGTTATCCTGGGGAGTCCAAGCCTAGTCGTCATAGTCGAAGGGGAACTAGATACCGAAATCCAGAAGTGTACGTCCCGGACGCTTCGACGAATCAGTAGACCCAACCGTTCCTGTTCCCTCCACCCTTAGCTCATCAAGGAGGACGATGGCTTCTCCCTGCGTAATGTTCAGTTGGACCGCGAGTTCTTGGGAAGAGATGTTGGGTTTCTCCTTGAGCATCACATCCTCCACGAAATGTTTATGATGCTTGTACATTGGTAATGCGTGTACAGTTTCTGTGAGAAGCTTCCACAACTCGTCTTTCTGAAGTCCTGATCGCGTCTGGGACATCTTCTGTCACCAACTCCTCATTGATGGGCAAAGTACAAAGTCATGTGATCAGGGGATACGCTGTCGATTCTGCCGAAACCAAACCTGACAAATTGAACAACCGCTCCAACCTTTTCCTTGGCTAACCCCCTTTCGGCGAGCCCTCTTTTTATTATCGCGTCCGGCATCACGACGTCAACAGTGATGTTCTCATCAAGCGGAACCCATTGAAGGATAGGCGCATGCTCTCCCTCTGCCACTGCTTCACCAAGAAATTCTGCTGAGAGTTCGCCGTTAGAGAGTTTCGACGGTTTGATGTTGAAGAGCCCCATCAAACGGGCAGACTTCGCAGACTCCAGAAGCTGCTTGTCTATGCCTGCCAAGAAGACTGAAGCCACGCCGTTCTTGGGCTGAACGGTCAGAACTCTTGTCCCCATCTCTGGGTGTTCCGGGTGTAGTGGTGCTTGAACAACGAATTCTTTGGGTACGTTAGAGATCTTGGCGGTAATTGGCTCCGGGACGTAGTAGTACCGGTGGGATGTGGCATCGATTAGTTTTCGATTCTGTGAGTTAATGTTGTCCCAACTAATCGTCACATCCACAGGCTTGGGACCGACTTCCCATATCACCTTGCGAATGGTTTCGGCCAGGTATCCTCTTCTGCGCAAAGCCGCCAGTGTCCCCAGCCTCGGATCGTCTACGCCTTCGTATTCTCCTGATTCGAGACCCTTCATGAGCTTCGACTTGCTGAGATTCATTCCCTGAACCTTCAGCCGACCCGTGTGAACAGCATCAGGGTACTTCCATCCCAGGTGATTGTACATGAAGATCTGCCGAGCCATGTTGGTCAAGTGCTCCTTTCCTCTAATCACATGAGTAATGCCAAGCTCATGGTCGTCCACTCCAGAAGCCATATTGTAAAGCGGCCAGACCTTGAACTTTGAACCGACTCGCGGATGCGGATTCCGAACCGTGTCGATCACTCGAAAGCCAGGCCAATCCCTAACAGCCGGATTTGGATCATTCAAATCCGTTTTGACACGAAAAACAACCTGCCCCTCTTCGTAGCCACCGGCGAGCATTCTGTTCCAGCGTTCAAGCTGCTTCTCTGCGCCAATTGCTCTATCAGGGCAGGCCTTTGAAACGTTTACAAGTCCCCTGAACTTTTCCTGCTCACACTCGCAAACGTATGCAGCCCCCTTCGAGAGCAGAGTCTTGCCTACGTCGTAGTAGATCTCAAGGCGATCACTCTGGATGTACTCTTCATCCCACTCGCAACCCAGCCATCTGAGGTCTTCGCGAATCATGTCGTAGTATCCGAGTTGCGCTTTCTTCAGCCTCGGATCCGTATCCTCGAATCTGACGATGAACTTACCCTTGTACATCCTCGCGTAATCGTGACTGAGAATGGCTGCCCTCGCGTTTCCCAAGTGGAGAACGAAATCTGGGTTGGGGGCCATACGCGTTACTATGAGCGAGTATTTCTCTACGTTCGGTAAGGGAGGCAGTTTTCTAACTTCTTCAACATGCTGCTTCACGAATTCCTCTGGCCACTTCTCTTTCGCAGTCTTGGTTAGCTCCTCTTGAGGAATGGAGTTGACTTGCTGCACTGTCTGTCGGATTAATGGTACGAGTTCCTTGGCCTTGGGACGGAGGTCGGGGTTGTCGCCGAGCAGATTCCCTAGAACAGACTGCAAATCCGCCCTGCCATCATGTTTGATGGCGTTCAGGATTGCTGCTTTTCGTATCTTCTCGGCGATCTCGGTCGACATATGATTCGATCTCGTGGTTAGTGATGCTGGGGTGCTCCTAACGTTCTTAGTCAATCACGCCTGTAATTGAAGCAACTCGATGCGCCGCTTCTTTAGTGAGTCCACTTTCACCAAGAATCGTGTAACGCTCAGGCCTAATCGAATGCGCCTTAGTCAGCGCTTCAACAATGTACTCGGCATCAACACCAAGTTCCTTTGCTGTGGTCGGTGCTCCAATCCTGTGCAGAACATCTTTAATCAGTTGCCAGTTTGCCCCATGAAGATAAGCGCACATTATGGTCCCGACACCACACTGCTCACCGTGCAGAGCCGGTTTCGGAGCGATCATGGTAAGGGCGTGGCTGAAGAGATGCTCCGCACCGCTACAGGGGCGACTTGTACCGGCTATGCTCATGGCAACACCACAACTGATCAGAGCCTCCACGAGAGTCCTCACACCTGAATCGGACATTTGCCTGATGTCGTTGGCGTTCTTCATCACCAAACGCGCGCTCATCAACGCGAGTTCAGCCGCGTAATCACCGTAGTACTCGTTCTTGATCCTGTGCGCCAACTTCCAATCTCGAACAGCCGTGTACTTTGCAACCACGTCACCACAACCACTAGCGATCAGCCGGTAGGGGGATTTGGCAATGATGGATGTGTCCGCGACGATTGCGATTGGGGAATGAGCAACATACGAGTACGGCCGGTCGAGGCCTTTCATGGAGACCAAGGGACTTACGATGCCGTCATGCGATGCTGCTGTTGGCACGCTGAGAAATTGCGTCCCACTCTTCATGCTGCTCAGTTTTGCAACATCAATATCCTTGCCACCGCCGAGTCCAACGACGATGTCAGGCTTGATCTGACCGATTTCATTCTCTACCCTCGATACCTCTTCTGTTGTGGCGCTGTCCACGGTAATTGTTGATGATTTGAAGCCTGCCTTCTTGAGCGAATCGATCACAGTGTCGCCTGCAATCGATATTACAGTATGACCGGTTACTACCAAAGCTGGCCCGTTGAAGCCGAGACGGGTGAGTGTCTCACCCACAGAGGGAGCAACGTTCTTTCCTATCAGGACCTCGCGTGGTAGCTGCATGTAATGTGAGTCGCGAGGAACGCTGGGTATCAATAGCTCACACCAAGAATATGATTGAAAGCGCGGCGAGCAAAACGACCATCGGAAACAACGTAAGCGCTGTTAACTTCGAGTTCCGATAAACAAGTTTCATTACCCGCCTAAGGGATTTCGATCCAAGCGTGGTCACCGGTATTTGTCCAGACACCCCGCCCACCTCGCCGGGTTCCAGATCCGCCATTGCTCGGCGGCAAACGTCAGCTATCTCCTTGAGCAGCATGTCTTTGGGAACAACTTCCCCGATCAAGTGATAACCCAGAGGGGCTGAAACGATTCCATTGACCATATGTGTATCGGTGGTCATGACTTCCGCGTCTTCGTACCCGACTAGCCTCGCGGCCTCCAGAATGTCTTCCCTCAAACCCTTTACCATGTTGTTTCCGTCGATGGTGATATACGCAAAACGGTGACCATTCACTTCCACCGCGATTACTGCTATTCCACCGGGACCGAAGCCGTCCTTCAGCGTGAATTCGCGGGGCACTATTCGAGCTACACCGACCTTTAACGGGCCTCCTTCGTCCTGAGATGCCGCTCCTAGAGTAGACAGCGCTGCATCTTCCAGTGCTCCAATCTTCTCTGGGCTCATGGTTGTCGGACCCGTCAGACAATTGTGCGCGTCTATGAACGCAACATGCTGAAACTTCCCTTGGGTGAATCCGGTCAACCTGTTGGCAACTTCCGATGGAACATCCTCCATATCATAGGGCGATGTGGTCATTGTTACGAGGGCGCAACCGTCGAAGACTTGACTCGTTGCCGTCGCGATCTCATTCACTGCCCTTCTCACAGGAGTCGCTTTGCCAATGTAATCGCAACTGTCCAGTTTCGCCAGTACCCAAGCAATAACACGGGCATTCTGCTCCTGTGAAACCAGGTTAAACTCATGCCCAGATACACCATGCGGAACCACGCCGACAGCGGCAAGTTTCCTTTCTACAATAGCGTGGAACAGAAAGGGGAGCACACTACTTCCAATGTTTAGAAATGGACCTGGATGCAAATTGGAAACCAGCATTACAGCCTTTACATTGCGATCCGAAATCCGCCGGAATGAGAACGCCGCCACGTCAATCTCGGTTTCAACTCCCAGCTCGTTCAGGTAAGATTCAAGATCTCCGTTTTTCGCCTCCAGCCAATCCGTGAGGAAAGCCCTGAACATACGTATGGGTGAAAACCCGATTACCTTGCGTCCCTGCACTTCGATAACAGAGATCAGTGCAAAGGCCAGCGTTAACCCCAGAACCGACGATAAAACCCATGCAACCATTACTCTGCCAAGAGAGAGGTCGAAGAACAGAACAACCAGGAATGCTGTTAAACTCGGTTCCAGTACCGTGAAGAGCGTTCTTTCAGCGAAGTTAGTCTTTGACATAGAAAAGACGGCTATTGATCGCAGTGGCATGACCGCAAACAGTCCCACGATGACGGCAAAATCTGGAAAAACGAATCCCGGCACCGCAAGCGCGAGAACTGAGGATAGGATGAAGACCAAGACCCAGATGGTTATCGTGAAAAGCGAGAAAGCAATGCACCTTCTGAAATAGAACAATGGATCCTTCCTCATCACGGTCACGTAGAGCACGGCATCGGATGCGAACGAAGGAATCACCAGAATAATGATCCCCCAGAAACCTCCCATTAGGAATGAGAAGGCGGCTCGTTGAGCTATCACGAATGAAATACCTATCCCAAACGTCGCGAAAAGGAAGGAAGCAACTACGATGATGCCTGTTGATCGCGGGAAGGCAACCCGACGGATAAGGTTGTAGTACGCTTTCGTACCGCTAAGGCGCTTTGAGAAAGAAAGGGCCAACCGGTTTTCCTCCGCGAATCTCTAGCGGATGGCTCGAATAATTTGCCGCAGCTTCCTCACAGACGCTTTCTCAGCTATCGTCCCAGTAACAATCAGCTGCGCCCCAGCATCAACTATAGACTTGGCTTGCGATGGAGTCCTTATTCCACCACCTGTGATAATGCGCATCCGACATGTTTTCTTCACAACGCGGACCATGTCGGGTGGGACGGAGTGCTTCGCTCCTGAGCCGGCTTCGAGATATACGAACCGCATTCCCAGATACTCCGCTGCAAGAGCGTAAATCGCCGCCAACTCCGGCTTATCGTAAGGAATGGGATTCGCCATGCCAACGAACCCTGCTGCGCCAGTGTGCTCGCCAATAATCAAGTAGGCGAGTGGTATTGGCTCAAGTCGATAGCGTTTGACGAGCGGCGCACCCAGCGCCTGCGCACCTGAGAGATAATACGGGTTTATCGAATTGAGCAGTGACATGAAGAAGACAGCGTCCGCATGCTGACTGAGCCCAGCAACATCGTTGGGGAAGAGAATCACAGGCAGTCGAGAGGTCTTGATGGCTTTCACTATGGCGTCAAGTTGATAGATCGATGTGGCCGTAGAACCGCCGACCATGGCAGCTGATGTCCCTGCCTTCTTGACCTGCAGAGCAAGCTGTCTCGCGGCTGGGGGCGTCAATTTCTCAGGATCAAATAGGGTGAGATGGGCAACGCCATGCTCTTTGATCTCATTCTCTAAATGATTTTCTACGTCGCCTATCCTCAAATCGACCAAAGGCCCACTCACTGTTTTGCGTAGGTAAAGCGCGGAATCTTGTGACAAACTGGGCGCGATGTTATTAAAACTGCTTGTGGCTAATGTGTGAAAATCCAAACCGATCGGGCAATTGAGCTGAGTAACGTGCAGTCTTATCCTTCAATTTTCAAACGAACACTCGGCCTCCTCAGTATGATGCGTTTGCCCAACTGCATAATGATCGGGTTCGCTGTGATCGTGGGTGAGATAATCGCATCTCAGATTGTGCCCGCGCGAGCCGCATTTTACGGATTCATGACGGGCTTTCTCCTACTGGCAGCGTCGATGGTGCTCAACGACTACTTCGACCGGGAAATAGATGCGATTAATCAACCCGAGAAACCCGTGCCAGCTGGAATTGTGAAGCCAACTGAGGCCTTATCGTTTGCAGTGATCCTCGCATCCTTCGGCCTACTGTTCTCCACCTATTCTGGGCCGTGGACGTTGTTAATCGCATTGATGAGCGTTGGCATCATGGTAGCCTACAATGCGAAAGTCAAGAAATTGGGATTAATCGGAAATGCGCTTGTGAGCACGAATGTTGCCGTACCTTTCATTTATGGTGGTTTCGCAGTTGGAAGTCCTACCTGGTCTCTTGCAATCTTCGCCTTGCTGGCCTTTCTTTCGAACACAGGACGCGAGATCATGAAAGGCATCGTCGACGTGGCGGGGGATACAGCCAAAGGAGTCAAATCAGTTGCTGCCACCAAAGGAAATGCACAAGCGGGAAAAGAAAGCGCTTTACTGATACTGTGGGCCGTCCTCCTCAGCGTGCTACCTATCCTGCTTGGACTCGTCTCATTCTACTACATACCATTGGCTGCAATATGCGATATTGGCTTCCTCCTAACATCATACTCAATTGTATCTAACCCTACGCCTGAGAATGCCAAACGCAACAAGAAGTTCGTGCTTGTATGGATGACTTTCGGCTTGCTGGCGTTTGTGATTGGCACACTGTGAGTATTTTTTGGATAAATACAGGTCTCTCCCAGTGCGAGTACGCTCTCAAAACATTTTTATGACATCAAACCCGTAATAATTCGATTAGAAGGGGCACCATTGAAAGCAATGAAAGTTAGCAACTTCAGCAGAATGCGAGGATTCGAATCGCGTGGTAAGAGGAAACTGTCAAGAGAAGTAATAACTTCCTTTCCAAGGGAGATAGTTGGAACCTTCGCCCATCTTCCCAAAGTATTCAAGAAAGTTGACATCGACCGCCTAATGGGAGACAAGATCTCAAGAAGCATGAAGTGGCGCTATGTCCGGCGAATGGAAAGGTTGGGAATCGTCAAACACGCCACCAAGAAATATTATCGAAAAATCTACGATACGATCTCTGACTGGATGGAGAAAGACGCCATTCCGAAGATCCGGCGCATGGAATCGCTGGTAGAGGTTGAAGCAGCAAACTAGCGTTTGCTGAATTTCTCTAAGAGTTCCTTAGCACGGTCAACGCGTATCTTACGTTCGGCAACCATCTGTTCGGCTACTTTGTCGATTAGCTCGCCCGCCGCTCCCGCGCTGATTGCAATGTTTCGGGCGTGAAGATTCATATGCCCTCTCTGGATACCTTCAGCAGCCAAAGCTCTGAGGGCTGCAAGATTTTGCGCCAGGCCAACGGACACGATTATTTCCGCTAGCTCCCTCGCCGACTTCACACCAAGAATCTTAACAGCAATTTTCGCAATCGGATTAGAAGCGGTTGCGCCTCCAACGATTCCAACTGCCATTGGCATCTCAAGCGTTCCCACAAGATCTCCGTCAGCATTCTTCTCCCAGGTTGTCAACGACGTGTAATGTCCAGACCTTGCCGCGTAAGCATGTGCGCCTGCCTCAATGGCTCTCGTGTCATTTCCAGAAGCCAAGACCGCCGCCGTGACTCCATTCATTATTCCCTTGTTATGCGTGGCACACCGGAAAGGATCGGCGGCCGCAAACGCGTAGGCTCTAACGATCCCGTCAACAACCTCCTCTCCACCCAGCGCATCCTTAGCGAAGACCGCTTTGACGCGAGCAAGGCGTTTGACCGCAAGATTGGAGACTATTCGGAGATAGACACGTCCCCCAGAGACCTCCTCGATCATGGGTGCCACTGCCTCCGCCATTGTGTTCACAGCGTTCGCACCCATCGCGTCCCTACAGTCCACTAGGAGTTCGGCGATTACCATCTTTCCAAGGAAGGTTTCGATTATGCGAACTTCGAGATCCCGTGCTCCGCCTCCAAGGGACACAAGAACGGGGTCTTGGTCATTGGCTTTCTTCAGCATCTGTTCTTTGTGGGCGAGAATCTCGAATCTTGCCCGGTGAGCATCCTGAATCCCAACAATCTGTATCTGTCCAATCATTATCGGATCTGTTGAAGTTGCATGGAAACCGCCCTTCATCCTTGCCATTTTCGCGGCGTTGCTTGCAGCCGCGATTACAGACGGTTCTTCTATCGCCATCGGAACAACCAGCTCTCTTCCATTTATGAGGAAGTTTACGGCCACGCCGAGAGGCACGGGCATCACGCCAACTAGGTTCTCCACCATCCGATTCGCGACATCGAAACTGAGCACGCTTGGCTTCTCGAGCAGACCAGCCTCCTCGTCTGACAGGCCTGCAAATCCCTTGACCATCTTGACTCTCTCGGAAACAGATAGCTTGTAGAAACCCGAAAACTCGGAGCTCTTGCTCATTCAACAATCACTCTCGGTCGAGACCCTATGCCTTAACTGGATTTGTTGCTTCTGGTTGCATATTTAGCGGGATCGAATCCGCGCTGCGTCAACCACTGATGCGTAGCACCCGTAATCACCAAAGGAGCTCGTCGTAGCTCGTCAATGCTCCTTGAACCTGTAAGAAACATCGCATTCCTCAGCTCTTCGATCACCGCCGTCAAACGCTCCACCGCAGCGTTTTCTCCTGAGGATGCAGACTTGAGCATCGGAAGTGCGAGCCCTCCATAATGTGCACCTAGGGCAATAGCCTTCGCAATGTGAAGACCATTTCTCACTCCGCCTGACGCGAAAACCTTCAGATTCGTAGAGTTCGCGACCTCGACAATGCTCGGGACAGTTGGTGTCCCCCAATCCCAGAATGTTGTTCCCAATTCCATCTGGAGTCCGTATCTTTTCGCTCGTGCTCTATAGTATTCCACGCCCGCCCAGCTTGTTCCCCCAAGACCCGACACATTGATTCCCTTCACCCCAACTTGCTCTAATGCTCTGGCAGTTTCCATCGAAATGCCTGCCCCTGTTTCCTTCACCAGGACAGGCACAGACAATGCAGATGCCAGTTCTCCGATCTTCTTCACTATACCATGAAAATCCGTTTCACCCTCGAATTGCACAGATTCCTGCAACGCATTCAGATGTATGAACAAACCCGTCGCCCCAATCATATCAATTGCCTTCTTTGCACGATCCAAGGCATCGTCCCGAGCGATCTGAGGGCACCCCAGATTCGCGAAGAGAGGAATAGAGGGCGCGGCCTCACGCGCAACGCGATAGGTACGCGCCAGACTTTGATCCTCGATTGCAGCGCGCTGGCTCCCTACGCCCATTGCGATACCGAGTTTCTCAGCCACTTTTGCAAGTGTTCGATTGATCTTTGCAGCAAGCGGTGTCCCTCCCGTCATTGACTCAATGACAAGAGGAGCTCTCAACTTGTGGCCGAAGAGATCTGTCGAGAGATCTATCTCACCGCGATCAACCTCCGGTAACGCCTTGTGAATTAGGCGAACGTCGTCAAAGCCTGTCGGCACGTGCGATTGGACATCCTGATGCAGGGTAGTCTGAATATGGCTTAGTTTTCGCTTAGTTGTTTGGTTGTCTGGCATCGGACTCGGCTCTTTTGATCGCAACACTCGTCCACCTATATGAACGAGCGTCTTTACTTCTCACATTTTCGACAGGCGATCTATTGTGCTGCTACAGATTGGGCTTAGTGATTGATACTGTTCCAGCAGTCGCGTCAACGATCAAATGATCGCCGGTGGAGATTTTCTCCACGGGAATTCGATCGACACAGGGTACGCCCGCCAAGATAGCCCCCGTGGCCACTATGGTTTCAGTCTCCTTGTTCACTATAGCCAACGGAGCTTGATTGTTCTTGGCGAGGCCGTAGATTACGTAGGATCCGACGGTGGATCCTTTGCCACACGGAAATACCAAGATCTTGCCTTTGACAGACTTACCCTCAAGTTCATGACCCTTTTCGATGAAGAGACCTGTCTTGGCGTCGATTCCGCCGTAGAACCCGATTGGCTCTCTCGATACGAGACTCTCGCCTTCAACTTTGCCTGGGCTGATCGTTCTTCCCTTCAGGACTTCCATTCTAAGTCACCTTCTCAAGCAATGTGTCCAGTTTGGTGAAGACGACGTTCTGTTTGCAGAAACCTGGGAGATAGTTTGCTGCTTTGCCTGAGTTGACACCGGTGGTCTTGTATCCCATGTTCTCGATTGGTGAAACTACCATGCAAGTATCAGCCACGATTTTTCCTCCCGCTGCCTCAATGGTTTGGGTGAATCCCATCCGGTTCGCGGCTTCCTTGACCATTCTCGAGGTGCAGACCCACAAGGGCTTCTTCAGTTTCTTACCCTCCAGCTTGCGAGAGATGGTCATTATCTCCTTCAAGGAGGCGTGGGGGCAGCCAATGATCACAATGTCAGGCTCTTTTCCTGTTGAGAGTTTCGAGAATGTTTCGGCCAGATCTGTGTCGCTCACTGACAGTCTCTCCAAACCTTCAGATTTCATCAGATGAGCCTCAGGAGTCAAGTTCTCAATGTGGTATAGTGCTACCGCGCCTGATGCGGCCATTGCTGCTCCTAACCCTTTCAACTGGTCGGTATCAGCATCCTTGATTCCTCTAAAGTAGGGTATTCTGTTCTTGACCTGTTTTCCGACTACGTAACCGAGTGCTCCAAAGTCCGCGGTGTCTTCCAGTGTGGCATTGACATCCACGAGTACCTGAGGTCTCCTGTTCTCGTCCAAGTGGAGACCGTAATTCGGAGTGACCCCACAAAACGAGGCAGCGAGTGCGGACGGTCCTCCTTCACGGTTGGTTCTGGCACCTATGACGGAGTTAGAGAATGAGATGGCTGATGACTCGGACCAAGCAATGTGCTCCCCGAATCTTGGAAGATTTCCTGCCAAGTATGGAGTGCAGGTTGCGCTGATGACTATGCCCATCTTCTTGAACGCATTCATGATTCGGAGCTGCTTCTCTGCAAAGCTTGGAGGTATGTTCAATTCCTGCCAATCCTCAATGTCCATCCCTGCGGGATTCAGGAAGGTCACAATCTTCGCGACGGCACCTTTGTTTGCATAATCTTCGAGAAACTCAACCCCTGGATCGCCTATTGATTTGTACGAGACTCCTGCGACCTGCGCTGAGCCGACAGGGATCATCCTGTCAGCACCGTAGATGTCTCCGAGGCTGACAAGTAAACGGAACATGCGTTCCATTACTTCTCCGCTCTCTCCCGACAGGATTCGTTCTTCAGCATTCGTCAGGTGCATTCTCCGGTTCAGCTCCTCTTGTCGCGTGGAAGATAGTCGTCGACGTTCAGCTTTATTGGGAGATCGGGTCGCCTGAACTCCTTCTTCCCGCCTTCGGGGGTCGTCAGGTCAAATCCAACCTTGCACGTCATCTGCGTGTCCATGTCTGAGGATGGATCGAGAGAGGATCCCTTTTCTTTCTTGGTGATCATGTTCTTGTCCGCTTGAAAACGCGTTGCCATTGCCCATTCAATCTCATTCGGGTCGTGGATGTTGATGTCATCGTCTACGATGAAGACATGTTTCATTGACTTGTGGCCCTTGAAGGCGGCCTCTATGGCTTTCCGGCCGTCATCTGGGTTCTTCTTGTGTATGCTCACAACTCCGTGAAGCCAAGAGCAGCCGCCTGGCGTCACTAGAACATCCTTAGCATCACAGACTTTGGCAACCTCTCTGTAGATCGTCGGTTCCCTGGGCATCCCCATCAGCACTTTGTGCTCAAGGCCGCCTGGTAATAGTGCGTGGTACATCCCCCCCTTCCTCATGAAGATCTTCTTGACTTTGGCAATTCGTTGCTTGCGGATGATGTCGAAGGTTTCGGTTAAGTCAAGGAAAGGCCCTTCATCACGTAGCTCACCAGTCAATTCAGCAATGATTACAATGTCCGAAGGGGGAACCAAATGTCCATCAACTCGTACGAGCGGTGTTTCTTCCAAGGCATTGGCAATATCGACTTCACTAATCCCGATGTCCACTGATATCGCTGCGCTCACTAGAACCTGCACGGGTGAGGAGATGCAGAATGCAAACTCCTTCAATCCACGCTTAATGTAGGAATCAAAATGCCTCTCTAGGATTCGCAATACCAGCAGATCCTTGTCGAGAACCTGTGCACGGTGGTAGGAGAGATTGACCCCGTACTCCTTGTCATTGCACGCGACTATGCCCGAGGAAATGTAGGGTCCGCCGTCCTTTGGATAGTGAGTCAATATCGGCAGCTGACTGAGATCTGATCCAATGTCTTGATATCCGTTCGCTTCGATAGTCCTCGCCTTCTCAGGATGCTCGATCGCGTCCGTGAGCCTTGGAATAAGTTGCTCTCGGCTCGCTCCAAGTCCTATTGCGACCAGGTCCCGCGTTGAGCACACGTTAGCTACGATCGGCATGTTGAATCCTTTGACGTGGTCAAAGAGGAGGACACGTCCGTCCAGCATCTTCATCAAAGTCGAAACTTCGTACTTCGGATCCACGGGCCTGCTAATCTTGACAAGTTGACCTCTTTCATCAAGAACTTCGACGAACTTCGCTAACTCCAACACAATACACCGAATGGGATAGACTAGGTTTGTCTAGATCCCAATCATCGTGCGGAGTGCTTGAAAACCCTTCTTCTCAATTTCACTTGCGACGCGCTCTTGAAGATCCGAGTCCGGAGTGAGAGCTACCATGTAGCCTCCGCGGCCTGTTCCGGTCATCTTCGCTCCGAACGCTCCGCAGTCCCGCGCCAAGTCCACGAGCATGTCTAGCTCATTACAGGATACGCCAATTTCCTGCAAGAGCGCATGATTCTTGTTCATGGAGGTGCCGAGTTCTTGAAGGTCGAACGTTTCGAGTTGCTTCCTTGCGTTCTGAACTAACTGTGCGGCGTTCTCGAAGACAGGGGCGTATTTCTCAGGTTCTTTTTCTCTTCGTTCCTTCACGCCTGCGACTACGACCTTAGTGTCAGCCACTATGCCCGTGTTGCCCATCACTATCTCCACCGGCTTCTTGAGTTTCATGCGCTCCATGTGTTGTGAGTTAGCTTCTCGTTTGTACCAGATCAAGCCGCCGTATGTTGCTGCTGTGTTGTCGATTCCGGATGGGGTACCATGGTATCCTTTCTCTCCCTCATACGCGACCTCGTTCACGCGCTCATCCGAAAAGCCCAAACCCAGCTCGTCTGAGAACGCTCGCGCAATCGCAGCACATGAGGCGGCGCTGGCTCCGACCCCGCTTGCCGCAATCAAGTCACCCTCTAGAATTACTTTGAAGTGGTTGTGCTGCGTATCGATGCCCATGAACCGGAGCATCTTGTCGAATGATTCCTTCTGTTCAGCCAGTTTTTCGGCCTTGTAACCTGGTGTTTCAGGTCGGTTATCCTTAATCTCGGCCCCGGAACCATTCTGTCTTTCAACTAGCGCTGTTGTCTTTGCTCCAATTGCCGATACTATTGCCGGAATGCCGTGCACAACAAAATGCTCGTTGAAAAGAATGACCTTACCGAACCCTATCCCTGTTCCCATGATTCAGCGCCACAAGTTAATTTCTACAGAGCCACTAGAAAAGCCGAACGGACAAGTGTGATCTGGAGAATTACTGACCATTTGCACTAGAATAAGTGCTGGTCAAGCGTGCGTGCCGAGCCTCCCACTTCACTCTTTATGACCGGCACATGAACATTGGTTTCAATGTCCTGGCACACTTTCTGCAAGTATTCAGGTTGAGTGTTAAGGAAGACCGATGGGCCTGTGTCCAGTGAGAACCAGACCGGAATACCCTGATCTTCGCGCATTGCCCTGACCCTTCGGATTACGTTGATTGTCTCGGGAGCGACAAGCACGAGTCCTCGTTTTCCCGTCATCGTGACTGAGTGCAGGCTAAGCGAATCGGCTTCTGCGAGTCGGCATACGTCGCTCAGGTCCCCTTTCCTTATCGCTCGAATCATCTTTGGCAGGGCTGCCTTCACTTCTTTCACCCTCGCAGTGAAAAAGGGTGAACTAACCGATTCCTCGTGCGCCATGTCCGTCTTCACAGGCGAAGCCATTGGCACAATGCCCATCGCCAGCTTAACCCGCGTTCCGTCATCCAGCTGCCGCGCGAAGGATCTGCCGTTCTTGTTCGCGTACCAAATGGCGAAGCCTCCTACGAGGCTCCTGCTCGCTGAACCTGCTCCGAGGCGCGCAATCTCGCTCAGGCGTGATAGATCCATTTTCAAGTTGAGCGCGGTGTTTGCAGCGAGCGCAATTGATGCGAACGCGGACGCGGAAAAGCCTACCCCTTTGGCGTTTGCGAGATTGTTCTTGCTCGCTATTTTGACGCGGTCTTTGCTTTTGGCGAGCTTGCGCAACGCGTCGATGACGTTCATTACTCGTTCGGCTTCGATCCCTTTCGCAACTGAGCCGTTGATCTCAACCACATCTTCATTGTGCTGATGGTCAAAGTCGACGGTCGCGGTTGTGGTGAGTTCTTTGGCGCACACGGAAATGCTATCGTGGAACGGAAGCCTCAGCTTCTTGTTCTTGAGGCCATGGTATTTCAGAAGCCCTTGGATTGTGTGGGCGCACGCTGTTACCTTTGCCAACCTAGTTTCTCCTGTGATTTCCCAGTGGAGGTTTTCAGTAGCCAAAACCTATATCGAGTTCAAGTCTTAAGTCTTGGGCAAATCAGCGCATGCCTTTTCGGACCGTCGCATTCCCGTTGTTCATTCGCGTGTGAATACTAGCGAGGAGTATCCTACAACGTAGCCCGACTCGCCGGTTAAGTCATAGCTTGTCTTGTGGGTGAGGAATTCGGCTTTCGTAGATCCCAATAGCTTGGCTGCAGCTATGAGTGTGGTGATAGGCCCGTAGCCGCACATTGTAACCTTTTGAGTCTCGCCCAGCTCGTTCAGTGCGGCGTCATCGAGCTTCGTTATTGCCTCTATTGCTGATCGATCCTGTTCCTCTATTCTTTCGAGCATTTCTTTCTCGTTCGTATCTCCGTGGCCTCTTTCATGGTGTGTGAAGTCACTTGAGGCGATTATCACGAAATCTCTGTCCTTGACTTGTTCGACGATGCTCTTCGCTATTTCTCGACTGGTCTTGAGGTCCTGCATCCAACTGCATAGGGGAATGAACTTGGCCGTTCCCTTTGAGATGAACTGGATGAACGGCACCTGGACTTCAATTGAGTGTTCCGCAGAATGAGCTGACTCGTCGATGTCGATTATCTCGCTCGCTTTCTGAATATTCTTTGCTAATGGAGTGTCGATTGACGTTATGCCGAGCGGTGTCTCCCAAGCTCCGTCTGTCTGGATGGAAACCCCGCTGCCACGCCCAAAGTGATTGGGGCCTAGAACGATGAACACTTCGGGCAGGCCATCTCCTGCCAACCTACTGTAACCGTTTGCGGCTATTGGGCCTGAGTAGGGGTAGCCGGCGTGGGGCGAGACGATGCCCACGATCTTGCGCGGGCCTTTGTTCACTGGCTTGGGAACTTGCCCTGGTCCGAAGCGATGGGTGAAGCACTCGAGTATTTGCTTTGTGAGTTCTTGCTCTGTTCCGGCGTAGAATTGGCCAGCGACATATGGTTTCCGAGTTTTCAAAACTCGCCGCCCGCTCTCGGGGCGATGGCTGCTAGCTTGGTTTCGAAATCGTCCACGGTTGGGGTGATTGCTCCATCCTGAGCAAGTTCTCCTCTCTCCCTCAGAACCTGACGTGCGAGAAGCCAGTACACCATTGCCAGTGCGCGTCGGCCTTTGTTGTTCACGGGGATCGACAGATCGACCCCGCTGAAAACGTTGTCCGTGTCGCATAATGCGATTACTGGAACTCCGGCGCTTGACGCTTCCTTAATCGCCTGCCAGTCTGCTCTCGGGTCGGTCACCATCACAACCTGAGGGTCAGCATGATAGGGTTGCAGGGGATTTGATATGAGACCCGGCATGAAGCGCCCGACGATTGGAACTGTCTTCGTGATTTCACAGGATCTTTCAACGGGCGTCTTCCCATAGAGCCTGGATGAGACTATCAATGTGCGCTCTGGCTCAAATCGCCCTATGAAACGAGCTGCCAAACGAATCTTCTCATCAGTCTTTCCGATGTTCAGGATGAAGAGTCCGTCTGGTCGTACACGGTAAATATACGGCTCCATATCGCCGGTCTTGATTCTGGTTCCGATGTGCAGGCCGGCAGCGAGGAGCTCTTCGAGTGGAAGCAGCAGATCCTCCGACTTCGGCATTCCTTCTTTTTCTTCAACTTCAGACATGTCTACCCCGTCCTGATCTAGTCGAATTGAGCACGCTTTTTCGCCGTGACTTGAGCGTATCTCAGCAGGTCATCGACAACGTCGACTTGTGATATGAACATGCGCCGGCAGCAGTATCTGTTCATTCCTATGTCGTCAAGGACCTTTTTCGGTCTCTCTCCCGCTTTGACTCTTCTGGCGAATTCTTCCCAGCGATCAGCAATGAGCTTGCCGCATGTAAAGCACCGTACTGGTATGATCATCTTTTGGTCCCCAAGCTCACCTGTAGGATTTCTGCTCGCGTGTTCGTGCTCCGGGGCCTCCGAACTTCTTCGGCTCCTTTCTACGAGGATCCCCTGCGAGCATTGTGCGATCGTAGTTTATCATTGTCTTTCTTAATTCCGAACTTCGCGTCCAAGTTACAAGTGCTTTGGCGATAGCCATGCGAGCGGCCTCCGCTTGCCCCATGAAACCCCCACCACTGACTCTCACGTTGAAATCGAGTGCTTTCCATCTCTCACCGGACAATACGAGGGGCTCTGTAATCCTTACGCGAGCTATTTCCGGATTGAATGTTGGGAGTGGAATACCGTTGACGATGACGTTTCCATGACCGGGTCTGATTATTGCGCGAGCGATCGCAGTCTTTCTCTTTCCGGTCACAAGTAAGATTCGTCTCTTCTCAGTTTTCTCGGCCTTTTCAGGCTTCTCCGCTTTCTCTACCTTTTCAACCAGCTCGCTCATGCGCGTCTATCCTCCTATCTCCTTTGTCAGCTCTTCCAACGTTACGTAAGGGGAATGCAACTTGGACGCGTCAGCCCCTGGCACTCTAACGGGATTCTTGCTAGAGTACTCTTCCGGAACGCCAATGAACACTAGGACACGATGAAAAGCCGCTCTTCCTTTCGCCTTCTTCCAAGGCAACATTCCTCTCACAACACGTCGTAGGTACAGGTCAGGTCGTCTCTGGTGAACTGGGGCGTGAATTTGGGTTCCGAGTGTCCTTGTCCTAAGCCTGCGCTTAGCCTCTTCGACGATGTTGCTTCGTCTGCCTGAGATCACGGCCTTCTCAGCATTCAGGACAATGACAGTGTCACCGCTTATCGCGCGTTTTGCGGCAAAGCTAGCAAGACGACCGAGGACTTGGTTCTTGGCATCAACCACGAGGGGCTCTTTTGACATGGCATTCACCTTAGAACCTGTACCTTGGAGCCCTTTGGATATCGACTTACCAAGTCCTTTATTGTGACGCATTTGCCACCCGCTTGTTCTATCTTTGTCTTTGCGGTTTCAGAGAATCGAAAGGCTCCCACGATTACAGGATGTCCGAGTGCTCCATCACCTAAGACCTTGCCTGGAACAAGGACGACTGAGTCTGCGGCCGATGCACGTGATATGTGATTCAGGTTGAGCTCAGCTCTTCGTGCTCTGGAACTCGATAGCTGTTCTGCGGCAGCGTCCCATATCTCGGATTTGTTTTCTCTTGCCTTGGTCCTTAGAAATCGGATTGTTTCGATCAGTTCTGGATTGGTTATCTTTCTGCGCATAAGCGGACCTTCTTACTCAAGCCCTTTTCTGACCAGGTCATTGAGAGATGTTGCTTTCTTCTCAAGAACCTTGCCCGCTTCTGTGACTACCCTTCTTGGTGGAAGTGCTCCGGTCGATTCAACGTAGAAGACGTAGGCCGTTTCATCGCCCTCAATCTTGACTGGAGGAGACTTTTTCGAATCGACTGGCACTGCCTTCGCTACACAGTCCATGCAGAGCGTGCAAGCCATTTCGTCTCTAACGACAATCTTGGATTCCGGATCACGAGCGTAAACATCGGTAGGACAGATGCGAATCACTTCTTCCGGATTAGCAAGGTTCTCGGAGTTGAGAATCACCTTCGGGAGGTACTTGTAAGCACAGGCTGATACCGGCTGCCACTTTGCATGCTCTATACCGCGCCCGAGCCTAGCGTAAAGTTCAAGCTTCAGCCTCTGTCGAGGCCCAAGTTTCACGATCGGTATGTTGCCGCTAACTGGCGTCACATCACTTTCCGGCTTCAGATCCGACGAGTATACCATCACCGGTTCGTCAACAGCCTCAGCCTCCAGAGTGAAGGATGCTCTACATTTGCTGCATCCCAGCTCGCTCTTGCAGTCGCACTCTTCCGGGAGAACGTACGCATCGAGATCCGTCTTCAGTGGTATTAGGCCCAATCTGTGGGCCATGACTTCATCGTAAAGAACGGACGTGTTCTCGATGATAATTACATCTTCTATTGCCATCGCGGGAACTTCTGCGAGCATTGCCCGGCGCAGCGCGTTGGCGTATGAGTGAGTGGTCCCTTTCAAGAGGAAACGGACGCTGTTTTCCTTTTCTTCTATGATACTAACATCCAAGACCTACGGACCCCTCTCGGCGAACACGACCTCACGTGGGCCATTCAGTACACTAGGACGATTTGGAACATGTCCGGGTCCGAGGTCCACGATATTTTCACTTCTTGTGAAGAGCTTTCCGAGGTAGCCTCTGCGGGGCTTATAAACTATTACAAGTTTTCTGGTCAATCATTTTCGTGAAATATTCTCGAAGAGTTAAATTTCGCAAAATGCTCGAATGCCTAATGGCGTTGGAGATTGGTCGAACTCTCACTTGCTAACATCGGATTGATCTTAATCATTCTAGGATTTGTTCTCGCTTTCATCGCAGTAATCCTCCTGGCAGTCAAGAATAGCAGAACCTCCGGCCAAACGAGAAGTGCAGGGATCCTGCTCATCGGGCCGATTCCCATCATATTCGGCTCAGACAAAGAGTCGGCGCGCGCTATGGTGGTTCTCGCAGTCCTCCTCATCGCGATCGTCCTAATCTTTATGCTCCTCCCCAACTTCCTTCTGAGTCGGTGACAAGTATGGCCAACCCGCTATGTGCATTATGTGGCCGGAATCCAGCTACCTACGTTTGCCAATCATGCGGGCGAACAGTGTGCGGTAACTGTTTTGACCCCTCAATCTGGTCCTGCACTAACTGCCGCGCAAAGGCTAGCGTGCCTGTGGCTCAAAGCCAGCAAACGGTTACGCCCTTCTCTATCGCAACATGGCTGTTCTTCATCGCGTTCGCAGTGATCTTTGTCGGCACTTTGTTGATGACGATTGGCTCCCTGAGCAATGCGGGCACGATGGGCGGGGGCGCTGTCATCCTGATAGGTCCGATTCCAATAATCCTCGGAGTCGGTCCTTACTCGACAGTAATGATCGGGTTAGCGTTAGTTCTAGCGATATTCGCAGTACTGTTCTATTTTCTGTTGAGGAAAAGGACCGCGCGCTGAGCTGGGGAATTTCGCTAGGCTTCGGAGACCGCCCGACCCGCCACAGCGGCCGCCACGACCTTTCTTATTGGGTGATCGCTTTTCGATAGGGGGCTGTGGGAGAAGTACTTCAACTTCTGCTCCTCGTCCCGTTTAACGATGTACCCTGGGACTGAGACTACTCTTCCCGCAACCGCAATGTGTCCATGTGAAACCAGCTGGCGAGCCTGATAAACCGTTTTCGCAAGTCCTCGCCTGAAGACCATTGTCTGCAATCGGCGCTCAAGAAGGTCTCGGATTTCCAGGTCTAGGATTTCGTCAATCGAAGCCGACTCGGCAAGAACTCCAATCCGGCTCAGTTTAGCGAGGTATTCTCGTTCAAGGCGGGCCCGTTCCTCTTCGGATGCGCCGAGAAGCGAGCGGGCTATGCCTCGGACCTGTGAGAGCATCGTCTTGTATCTCCAGAGTTCACGCTTGTTTCGAAGCCCATACTCACCCAATAATCTGAGTTCAACTTCGAGCTGGTCTCTGCGCCACGGGTGCCTAGGTGTCTCGTAACTCTTCCTCTGTTTCTTAGGATCGCCCAATGTCCTCTACTTCTTCGCTTCCTTCTCTTTCTCAACGGCTGCTGCTCGTGCAGCCTCCATGATGATCTTCTTGGCCACTCCTACAGCTCTACCTTTACGACCCGTTGTGCGCGTACGTTGACCCCGAACCTTCAAACCCAATGAATGCCTGACGCCCTTCCATGTTCTGATGTCTTGCATGAAATCGATATCGGTCTTGACGCTTAACGTCAAGTCTGGACCTATCAGATGTGTGTCGCGTCCGCTTTCGAGGTCCTTTCTCCTATTGAAAAGGCGAGAGGGTAATCCGTATTTTGCAGGATCCTTCATGACATCCTCTAGTTTCTGCACTTCTGCTTCTGAGAGGTCTCCCATTCTCAGTTCCGGCTTTAGCTCGGAAGCTCTGACAATCGCGACTGCATAGCTCGGCCCAACACCCCTGATCTTGGTGATACCGTACACTAGCTTCTTCGTGCCATCTATGCTGGTGCCTGCCACTCGAAGGATTTGCCTGAACTCTCTCGACATATCGCTTTCTACACCGGATTTGGAGTAGCGGAAAGACAGGACTCTATTAAAGGATGTCGAATTCACTTCGCCTAAAGCTCCTTTGAATGAATCCACTCCGGTTGATGTTGTGTCATTGCCAGATTTCGAGAATGACACGAAATCGTTTTCAATCCCACCGGATGCTCGTCCGTACAGGCCAATCAGCACGTTTGGTTCCCCGAGGATTTGAGAAGATATGACAGCCAGCAAGAAAGCTGACCTTGCAGGTCCCGGCATCGGAAATTACGAAGATCTTGAGAAAATATTGCCACAGGACTACGGGTCTCCTCTGACACCTAAAGATACGCAGAATGCGATTTTTGCTGTCAAGAATTACATTGAGGAGAACCTCTGCAAAGAACTCGATCTGATGATGGTTCAGGTGCCGCTGATCGTGGATGTTGAGAGCGGAGTCAACGACATGCTGGACCGCGACGGCTCTCGGACACCGATACAATTTCACATTTCAAACGACTACAACAAGCACCCAATCGATGCCCAAGTCGTACAGGCTGCCACAAAATGGAAACGGATGGCGCTGAAGCAATTCGGAATGAACATTGGCGAAGGTATCTGCACAGATATGCGCGCCGTGAGAAAGGACTACTTCCTCGATCATGACCACAGCGTGTACGTGGACCAATGGGACTGGGAGAAGGCGATCACAGCTGACCAACGCAACTTGGACTATCTGAAGGATACTGTGAGAAAGATCTGGAAGGTTCTGAAAGGAGCCGAGACGCACGCCCAGAAGCTCTATCCTCAGCTGAGGACGAATAAATATCCCAGCCTCCCTGACGAGATCAGGTTCTTTCATGCAGAAGACATCCTCGACATGTACCCTGACATGCCGCGCAAGGCTCGTGAAACAGCCATCCTCCAGAAGTATCCTGCAATATTCATTATCGGAATAGGTTGGACGCTCAAAGACGGTTACCCACATGAGCTGAGGGCTGCGGACTATGACGATTGGGTCACAGAAACCAAGTCCGAAGATGGAAAGTCCATGCACGGCCTCAACGGCGACATCCTAGTCTGGAACTCAATAACAAAACGTCGCCACGAGCTCACATCCATGGGCATCCGCGTCAGTCCCGAAACGCTCAGGAAGCAACTGGAGATAACTGGGCAGCTTGATTGGTTGAAGCTACCTTACCACAGCGCAATTATCAACAACGAGATTCCACTCAGCATCGGCGGAGGCATTGGACAGTCCCGCACATACATGCTCCTCCTCAGACAAGCACACCTCGGCGAAGTAAGCGTCAGCGTCTGGCCGAAGATACTGAAAGACATGTGCAGCAAGAAGAACATCCATGTGCTAGAGTAAGAGAGCTAAAGACCAAATTTCTCAGAGGTTTCGTGCGGCACAGGATCTTGGCGCCGGGAGAGAGCACTTAACTTAAGGTTCAAGGCCGTTAGAAGTCCAGCCAAGGAGACTTAGGGCGAGGTCAACCGCCGAACTCCGCCCACGATATCGAAGTCTGAATCGTGAGAGAAAACATCCTTGACTGAGTAACGCTTCATAACCACGGTTGAAAGCACGTCAGTCAAGCTCAACTTGCCAGCATACCTTGGGTAAGCCGCTATTGATTCGTTTAGCATGCTTTCGTCTGCAAAGACAGTGATGACCCGGGGGGATGCGATTATGAACTTACCCACATCTGCAGCGGCCTTCGCGCCGAAACCATTCCGTTTACCAAGCAGCGTGACAGTTTCGTCGATGACAAAATCCGACGTTAAGCCAAGGGGGGATTTGCCCAGTCTTATTGATTCAATGATTTCGTGAGCCGAGCTGTGAAAGTCATCATTTGTGTCCGCGTCTCCGACCCACACAGTGGTATCAACGAAAATCAGAGTTCTCCGGTCTCCAGCTTTTCAATGTCCTTCAGCACATTATGCCTTGCAGCAGACCGCCCAATACCACAGATTCTCGCGAGAGGATCCCTCTCGGGTGAGCCAAGTCCGCCCAGCAGATTCTCGTATTTCTTGATGTAAAGCCGGAGAGCTTCTTCACCTTCGGCGCTTAGTTCAAGTTTTCCATGCTTCGCTAGAACTATTCGTTTGAATCGCGCTATCGTGTCATTCGCTGCAATAATCTTAATCTGGGCCGTCGCCTCTTCACCACAGTACTCCAGTGACCAAGCCCCATATTAGTCTTAGCTCAAGGCCGAAGAAGGTGGCGCCGGGAGAGGGAGCTGAACTAAAGGTTCAACATCCCTTACATCTCAGGGGGTTCTCAAGTAGCCTGTTGAACCTGTATCTGGCGACGACTACGATATCCTGCCGTAACCAGACTCTGGCCGATATCTAATTCATGAAGGGGATTGGGCATTTTGTTTGGACCCGGGGATGGGAGCCGAAAATAATGTCCAATTCCTATTTTCCTCCGCGGATCAACGGTACATGTTGGAGCCGGGCGGGATTTGAACCCAAGGCAACGGCGGACAAGGTTGATGCGCTTGGCTTCAAGTATGATTGGCCCGGCAGGTCGAGCAAGCATATCCCCTTTGACTGGAGCGGCCCCTAGAACACAGCCAACTTGAGTTCATAGCCCTGTATCTCGACAAGCCATGCAACTTCTTCGCTCGGGATCTCTTCGCTAAGTATCTCGCCGTTTGCTGTCTCAGGGCTCGTTTCGACAATCACGCTTTTCGAAATCTTTGTCGGATGTTCGCAGCGATGGACTCTCATAATCGCGGTTCTCGGAAAACATAAGTGACCTAAGGTTTCTTGTGGTAGATCAATGTGTATTATTGACGGATGACGGAAGCAATTGGAATCGAAGATCAAATGGAAGATGAGAG
>Ga0209002_10000918_pt1 | contig 23743 bp, 20 predicted proteins | sample Rifsed16ft2_FD_184010 | JGI IMG/M metagenome (GOLD analysis project Ga0209002, IMG submission 184010) | Soil microbial communities from Rifle, Colorado, USA - sediment 16ft 2 (version 2) | ecosystem: Environmental > Terrestrial > Deep subsurface > Rock core/Sediment | place: Rifle, Colorado... | reverse complement strand
CGGCGATGAGGTAGACGCCGGCCGAGCCGTCGGCAAAGGCCCATTCGAGCGGCAGGTTCGCCGTGAGCGCGATCGCCACGCCGGAGAGCCCGATGGCAAGCAGGCGCGAATACGAGAGGATGTTGCCAAGCAGCGACGGGAGCTCGACGGCCCCGACGCCGCCTTCGCCCTTCAGCAGCAGGCCGACGCCGACAAGGAAGGCGACAAGGCCCGCGAGGAAGGAGAGGTCGCCCGCAACCGCCCCCATGTCGCCGCCGCCGAACATCGCGCCCGTGAGCGCGCGGACCCAGAGCACGCCCGACGCGAGGATGAGGAGCCATGAGCCCTTCGCGAAGACCGCGTGGGAAAGCCCGTGCGCGCGCAGCTGGTTCCGGAAGCCCACGAGCATCCCGAAGAAGATGTGGATGATGCCGATCCAAATCGTGACCGACAGGAGGAAGGGCACGCTGTGGAGGCGCGAGATCGGGAAGTAGCCGTCAAAGCCGAGGAGCCCGACAAGGGCCGGCGCGTAGAGGTCGTGCGCCCAGACCTTCACGGGGCCGGGCTCCGAGCCGAAGACCTCGAACCCGAAGAACTCGCCAAAGACGAAGCCGAAGACGAAGGACATGACGCCGCCGAGCCGCAGGAGGCGGCCGACTGCGACGAGGTCGAGGCTCGTCGTGCGGGTGGCGAGGTGGCCAAGGAAGAGGACCGCAAGCCCGTAGCCGATGTCCCCGAGCATGATGCCGAAGAACACGGGGAACACGAGGAACATGAACATCGTGGGGTCCACCTCGTTGTACTTAGGGAGCGAGATGAGCCGCACGAGGAACTCGAAGGCCGAGGCCGCCTTGGGGTTTTCGAGGGCCACGGGGACATCGCGGCTCGCCTGGCCGTCGCCGTGGGCGCCCTGGGCGCCGTGCTGGTCGCCCTGCGGCCCCGCCCCGCCCCCGTGCGGCGCGGGGTCCTGGATTTGAGGGACCTCCTCGTGCTCGATGTGGATGCGCCCGCCGGTCGCCTCCGTGAGTTCCTTGTGGACGGACTCGACCCTCGACGCGGGGACGAATCCCTCAAGGAGGAACGTGTTCGCCGTCTGCGCGCCCCGCAGGGGAGTCTCACACCGCTCGACCTCCATCTCGAGGAGCTCGGCGGCCGCGAGGATGAAGGGCGCGTGCTTCAGCTTGAGTTGCAGGATCTCCTTCGACTTGGCCTCGAGCTTCGGCTCGATCGACTGCGTGAGGGCCGTCTCGGCCGCCTGCACCTCTTCGAAGGCGGCCATCTCGCCCTTCGGGAGGCGGACCTCCTGGAAGCCGTGGTCGAGGAGGACCTTCACGGCCGCGTCGCGGCTCTCCTTGTCGACGAAGACCGCCGCGACTCCCGCGGGGTCCTCCCCGCGGATGACCTCGAGGTGCCGCACGCAGGCCTTGAGCGCGGGCTCGAAGCCGGGGCGAGCGGTCCCCGTGAACACGGCAAGGGCGCCGTACCCGCCAAGGAGGCTCAAGGGCACAGGGATCGACTCGAAGGGGCGCAGCTCCTCGATGTGCGCCCTGAGCTCGCTTGCCTCCGCCTCGAGCTTGGCCTTGTCGTCCGCCGCGCTGATGATCGACATCTCGAGCGCCACGACGGAGGCTTCGACTCGTGCGAGCACATCGGCAGCGCGCGGCAGCTCGGCCGTCGGGCGCGCGCCTTCGAGCCCCAAGGCCGCCTTGAAGGCGCGCAGCTTGATGAGGAGCCCCGAGGCGCGGTCGGCGCCTTCAAGCGGGCTGCCCAGCTTGAACACCTGCTCGCCTTCGGGGGGCGTGTAGTCGCGGATGTGGAGGGCCCGCTGGTCGTAGAGCACGTCGACGACCTTGCGCTCGAGGGACCGCGGGCCCGCGATGACCACGCGCGCCATGGGGGTTGGAAGCAGCATGGGGCCTTGCCTCCCGGGTCACCCGCGCACGTCCAGGGAGCCCTGCGCGTTCAGCGCAGGCCCGACTGGGCCGAGCGCTCGAACTCCTGGACGAGGTACTCGGCGACCTCGCCGACGCGCGCTTCCGCGACCTCACGCTTGCGCCGGATCCGCACGCGGCCGGCCGTGAGCTTCTCGGACTTGTCCCCGTCGATCCGGCGCCTCGCCTCGGCGACCTGGTCAGCGACCTGCTTGTCGACCGCCGCGAACCCCTCGCGCTTCGTCCTTTCGGCCTCCGCTTGGCCGGCGGCGACCGCCATCTGCTTCTTGGCCTGCGCCTCCTCCAGGTCCTTGGCCGCCTTGGCCTCGGCTTCCTTGATGGCTTTCAGCAGCGCCGCTTTGTCCAATGGGCAGTCCTCCGCAAGTCCCTCTGGCAAAGGCAAGCCAGCGGCCCTTGAGACGGGCGGGCAATCTGGTCACCGAATTTAAACGTTCGGCGCGCGCCGCTGGCACGTTGAATCTTGGGGCCTCGCCGTTTGTCCGGCCCATGGGGTTCCCCGCAGCCGGCGGTTGCTCGCGACCGCCCGGCCTCGCCGGCGCCATACGTCGGGGGCCCGATTTGGCTCCCAAACAAAGGTTAAATAGCGTTCTCCCGATCCGCGGGCGTCCAGAACGCGACGTCTGGCCGGGCCATCCAGATAGGCTGGATCGGCAACCCGAATCTGCGACTTTTCCCAGCGGAAAAGGCGCAGCGCGGCGAGCCTGCGGCGCGACAAGGGGGCAACCGGAACGGCGATCCCGGCACCCAAGGGCGACCTCGGCGCCCAGGAATTCAAGGAGTACCTCGAGCGCGGGCTCGAGCCGCCCAACGCGCACAAGGGCGAGGCGCACACGCGGCAGCCTTCCGGCTCGATCGCGGTCTTCTGGATCCTCGTGGGACTCATCCTCACGGCCATGCTCTTCCTCGCGCTTTTCACCGCCGGCCTCTGGTACCAGAACGCGTGGCTCGCGAACCCCGACTACGGCGGCGCCACCGGGCTCACCCAGCAGATGATGGCGTTCTGGATGGGGATGTTCTTCATCGACCTCGCGTTCATCGTCGACCTCTACCGCAAGCACTTCATCCCCGACACGGTGCTCGTGCGCAGGCGGCGCCCGAAGTACATCCCCGGGGAGGACCCGACGAAGAACTGGGACTCCCAGTGGAACCAGCCGAAGTCGAACCGCGTCGAGTGGTACGCCGAGCGCCAGAAGATCCGCCCGACGCTCCCGCCGAGGAGCGAGGGCCCCAAGCAGGAGGCGCGGTAGCGTGGCGCGCCGCTCGGGTCTTGAGAAGGAGCGGCGCCTCGACGAGGCTGCCCCCACCCGCGAGGACGTCATCGAGGAGCGGCGCGACTTCATCAAGAAGGGTGTCTACCTCGCGGGCGCGGGCGCGCTCTTTGCAACAACCGCGGGCTCCGTTGGAGCCTTCATCCCGCCGTACGTGAACCCCTTCGTCGACGGCACCTACGACGTCCTCTTCTCGACGTCGGGCGCGACCTCCGCCTGGGCGAACCCGAAGGAGGGCGACAAAATGAAGGCGTCCGACTTCCCGACACCTGGCCTCGGCGCGCAGGGGATCATCCCCGAACTCGCGATGAACCTCATCGTCGTCTACCTCATCAAGGACAAGGTCGCCTCGTCGATGAAGGGGACGCTCGACTACGGTGCCGGGGGCACGTTCGCGGCCTTCAACGCGAAGTGCAAGCACCTCGGGTGCGGGGCGCTCTGGCGAAACGAGTCGGAGGGCAAGAAGCTCGTCCCGGTGGAGCTCTCGCACGACTTCATCGTTTGTCCCTGCCACTTGGGGACCTATGACATCTACAACTCGGCCAAGGTGATCTTCGGGCCGCCGCCGCAGCCGCTCGACCAGCTCAAGATGCAGATCGTCGAGGGCGACCAGATCCAAGTCAAGTTCACGAAATACAAGTACGGCAAGAATGTGACCGGCGGCCAAGTCTGAGGGGGGATCGCACGACGGCTCGCACGGGGGTCCTCTTCCTCGCGGGCGCCGCCCTCGCCCTTGGGGGCGCGCTCGCGCTCGGGAGCGCGCCCTCCGCCGCCGCGACCTTCGACGTCAGCATCGCGGACTACAGCTTTTCGCCCCAGAACTTGACCGTGCAGGTCGACGACACAGTCACCTGGACAAACAACGGCGCGCAGGGCCACGACGTGAACTTCGAAGCGGGGTTCGGGTCGGGCCTTCCGGGCAGCCTCGCGCAAAACGCCACTTGGTCGTACACCTTCACGCAGGTCGGCGTCTACAAATACCACTGCGTCGCGCACGCGCCCGGGGGCTTCGACCCACCCAACGTGATGATTGGCCGCGTGACGGTCCTCAACACGACGCAGGGGGGCTCCGCGACTTTCACCGCGGCCCCCGCGGGCCCCTTTGGGCCGAATGAGACCGTCGCGTTCTCCGGGCTCGCCACGGACAACTCGAGCGTCCTCAACGTTTTCTGGTGGGTCGACGACATCAACAACTCCCGCCTCGCAACGGTCACGAACGCGTCGGGCAACGACAGCCGCGTGAAGGCCTGGAACTTCACCCTCGACACCTCGGGCCTCACGCCGGGGCCCCACACGGTGTGGGTCGAGACCGAGGACAACCTTACGACGCCTGAGGCGCCGCCGGTCGGCCGACCTTTCGTGATCGAGTCGGTGGCCGCCCCAGCGCCGGTCTCCCCTCCAGCGACCTGGTACGTCGAAATCCGAGGCGTCGACCTCGCCTTCGTCCCCGCCCAACTTGAGATCGCCACCGGCGACACGGTCGTGTTTGTGAACAACGCGTCGTTCACCCACGACGTGGCGATCGAAGGAGGCCCGAGCACCGGCGGCCCGGGGAGCCTCGCGGCCCTGGCGTCCTTTTCCCACACGTTCAACCTGACCGGCACGTTCCGCTTCCGCTGCCAGCTCCACTCGGCCAACTTCGACTCGGGGATGGTCGGCCGAATCGTCGTCATCGACCGCGCCCTGCGGCCCGCCGTGGCGGTCACTTCCGGCCCGCCATCGACGGTTGCGCCGGGCTCCACCCTCGCCCTTGCGGGCTTCGCCCAAGACACCGCGGGCGTCACGGCCGTGTACGTCCAGATCGACGGCACGCCGCCGGCGTCGATCCCCTTCGAGGTCCCCACGGGCGGCGACGCGCGAAACGTCACGTGGGCCTACAACCTCTCGACGTCGGGCCTCGTGGCCGGCACCCACACCGTCCGCGTCACGGCCTCCAACGGCGCGCACAACTCGACGGTCACCACGATCAGCTTCCTCGTTGCGGCCGCAGGCGGAGGGCCGACGACCCCCGGCGGCAACCCCTTCGGCGACACCTTCGTCTTCGAGGACATCCTGTCGAAGTACTTCTGGCTCATCGTCGGGGTCACCGTCATCCTCCTGGCCGTCGTCATGATGTTCCTCTCGTACTCGGGCAAGCTCCAGAACTACTACATCGTGCTCCTCACGGCGCTCGACGAGCGCCACCGGTTCTTCGCGTTCACAAGGCCCACGCGCGAGTTCCTCTACACGATCCAGCGCCAGATGCCCCGCACGCACACGGAGCGCTACAACCTCAAGGTCATCTGGTATTGGTACCCCTTGTATTGCCTCGGCGGCCTGTCGTTTGCCGCGTTCATCATCGAGACGATCACCGGCATCATCCTCGGGTTCTACTACATCCCCGAAGGGACCGGCTCCAACGAAGGCCTCCCCTCCCCGGCCTACCAGTCCATGGAGACGATCATGACTCGCGTCACTTTCGGTTACATCTTCCGCGCGCTCCACCACTGGGGGGCCCACATGATGGTCGCCGCGGTGTTCCTCCACATGATGCGCGTCTACTTCGTGGGCGCTTACAAGAACCCCCGGGAGCTCAACTGGCTGCTTGGCGTCGTCTTGCTCACCGTCACGCTGCTGTTTGGCTACACCGGGTACCTCCTCCCGTGGGACCAGCTGGCCTTCTGGGCCGGTCAGATCGGCCTCGAGATGGCCAACACGATCCCCGTGATCGGCGAGATCATCGGCAACATGCTCTTCGGCGGGCCCGAGCTCTCGGCCGCCACGGTCATACGCATGTATTACCTGCACGTTTTCGTGCTGCCGCTTGTGGGCGGGGCCCTCATGGTCCTGCACATGGGCATTGTCTGGATGCAGGGAGTCGCCGAGCCGCATTAGGGGGGAGCGCAAACGAGCCTGACCGACCTCACCGTCAAGTACCTCGAGTTCCGCGAGAGGGTCGACGAGCAGTTTGCCAAGGCGAAGGTCAAGCACTGGGAGAAGCTCGAGATGGTCCCCTTCATGCCCCACGAAGTCCTGCGGGACACGGTGATCCTGTGCTTCATGATGGCGATCCTCTTCTTCCTTTCCGCCTTCGCCTCGCCGCCGCTCCACCCGAACGCGAGCAAGCTCGTCACGCCGGACAACCTGATGCCGGACTGGTACCTGCTCTGGTCGTTTGGCCTCCTTAAGATCTCGGACGTCGACATCGTGATCCTCGGCGTGCCCATCATGGCGGCGAAGACCTTCGGCGTCGTCCTCAACGGCGTGATCATGGGGCCCCTCTTCATGGTCCCGTTCCTCGACCCCAAGGGGCGCGAGAAGCGGCCGGTGGAGCAGCCGGGGCTTGCGGCGGCAGGCGTCGCGGGGCTCATCGCCGTCTTTTTCCTCTCGGTCTACTCGATCAACCAGCTCATGTACGAATACTACCGGATGTCCCCCGACACGCTCAAGGCTCTCACGATCTGGGGCACGGTCGTGGGCGGCGCGTTCACGTACGGCGCGCTGAAGTACGTGCAGACACGCGGCGGCTACTCGTACGAGCTCAACAAGTGCTACGGCTGCCACCGGTGCGCGGACATCTGCCCCGACCACAAGGTGCGCGACTTCACGACCCTCAACCTCGTCTACAACACGTGGCAGGACTCCTGCGACGACTACGACACGTGCCTCTCCTGCGGCCTGTGCTGGCAGGTGTGCCCGCTCGAGGTCGACTACGAGTCCTTCCTCCTCAAGATCCGCAGCGATGGGTCGCGCGGGTACCCGGGCCGGCCGGCCTGCGAGGGGATCGTCCACGACGTCACGGACCTTGAGTCCCAAGTCCCCATCGCGCCCCGCGAGTGGGACACGTCGAAGAAGGTCGGCTACTGGCCGGGGTGCCTCAAGCGCATCGAGTATTTCATGCGAATCAACGTGGACTACGGCGAGATCCAGGACGCGGCCGTGAAGTTGCTCCAGGAGGTCGGGATGGACCCGGTCGTGCTCGACCTCAAGTGCGTGGGGCACGACCAGCTCTGGCAGGGGCACGTGGAGGTCTTCGACCGCCTCAAGGAGTACAACACGCGTGAGATCCTGCGCTCGGACGTCAAGAAGATCGTGTGCACCTGCGCGGAGTGCCACCGGACGCTTGCCAAGGACTACCCGGAGATCATCGAGAAGGGCATCGTGGTCGAGCACATCGCCCAGACCCTTGCGGGCAAGGACCTCGACCTTCGGGTCGAGTCGCCGGACGGCAAGCCGCTCACCGTCACGTTCCACGACCCCTGCCGCCTCTCGAGGCACATGGGGATCATCAACGAGCCGCGCGAGGTCCTCGGCAAGGTCAAGGGCACGCGCGTTGTCGAGATGCGCGAGAACCGCGAGCTTGGGCCCTGCTGCGGGATTTCGTCGATGGTGAACTGCAACGACCAGACGAAGGCCCTGCGGGTTTTCCGAATGGAGCAGGCCCTCGAGACGAAAGCCGACGTGATGCTAACGGCGTGCACGAAGTGCCTCGCGCACTTCAACTGCCTGAAGCCCGAGAGCGACCGGTACAACTTCGAGGTCATGGACTACGCGGTCTTCCTCGCGCGCGCGCTGCCCGCGGGCAAGCTGCGCGCGGTGAAGAAGGCCGCCGCTCCGGCGGTCGCGCCGGCCGCGGGGACGGCAGCCTCCCCGCCGGCGGCACCTAAGGCGTGAGCCCATCTATGGGGACCTGGAGGGGGCAAGATGGGTCGGAAAGGCGCGGAGGACGTCGCGGTGCTCGGCGGGGGCGTGGCCGGGATGAAGGCCGCGCTCGACCTGGCCGCGATGGGCCGCAAGGTCACGCTCATCGACGCCTCACCCTCCCTTGGCGGCAAGGCCGTGCGCGGGATCCTCGACGACAAGTTCTCGAAGCGCGACGCGACGCTCGACAACATCTCGACGCTCATGATGGACGTCGAGTGGAACAAGAACATCAAGGTCTTGACGCAGACGACCGTGAAGGCGGCCTCGAAGGACGACAAGACGAAGACCTACAAGCTGAAGCTCCAGACGAAGGCGCGGCACGTCTACGACGTGTGCACGGCCTGCCAGCTCTGCGTCGACCCGTGCCCCGTCACGGTGCCGAACGAATACAGCGAAGGGGTGGGGTCGAGGAAGGCGATTTTCCTCCCGTACTTCTACTCCTCGCCGCGCCTCTACGTGATCGACGAGGGCACGTGCCTCTGGTACAAGGACAAGTCGTGCCGCAAGTGCGAGGAGGTGTGCCCCGTCGACGCAATCCGTTTCGAGGCGGACCAGAAGGACGCCGAGTCGGAGGTTGCTTTTGACGCTGTCGTCGTGGCGATGGGGGCGTCCCCTCTCGGCCTTGGCGAGTTCCCGCAGTTTGGAGGGGGCAAGCTCCCGGGCGTCCTTTCGCTGGCTCAAGCCCAGCGGCTCCTCGACCCCGCGGGCCCCACGGGGGGCGAGTTCCGCATCGCGCCGGGGGAACCGGTCACGGCGCTCAGCGTTGGCGCGCACCACGGCGCGGGCGCCTCGGGGAAGGCACACGCGAAACAGGGGGAGCGCCCGAAAGCCGTCGCGTTCATCCAGGCGAAGGGCGGGGGCGCGGCCTGGGCCGAAAACGGCCACGTGACCCTGCGGTGGGCCATCGAGGCTTTGAGGGCGGTTGCGGCCGACAGCCCCGGTATCAAAGGGCACCTCTTTCATGACAGGGAGGCGGGCGCCGGGATGAAGGGGCAGATCATCGGCATCCAGAAGCAGCTGCAGGTCGCCACCTACGACGTGGAGCCCCTGAGGGTCGAATCGAAGGCCGGCAAGGTCACGGTCACGTACGCTGCGGCCGACGGCGAAAAGACCCTCGAAGTCGACGCTGCGGTGGTTGCCACGCCCGTCGCGCCGCCCGAGGGCCTGAAGGCGCTCGCCCAGCAGCTTGGGATCAAGCTCGACGAGTTCGGCTTTGCCGTTCCCGAAGGCCGCGTCCAGGTCGCGGGGCCCGCGAAGGGCCCCATGACGCTCGACGAAGTCTTCGAGGACGCGTCGAACACCGTCGCGCGGCTCCTCACCACGCTCGCGAGGACCTGAGGGGGGAGGGAAGAACCGATGGCCGAGGCACCGACGGGCCCCCGAGTGGGCGTCTTCTTTTGCCGCTGCGACGGCGCCGTCTCGGACTATGTGGACCTCGACGCGGCCGCGAAGCGGATCGCGGAGAGCGACCCGAATGTCGTCCACGTGCGCGTCTTCAACAACCTCTGCAAGAAGGAAGACCCCGAGGCGCTCAAGGCCGACATCGCCAAGCTCGGGATCGACCGCGTCGTCGTGGGCGCCTGCGCCTGCTGCTCGCTCGAGCACCACTGCTCGACCTGCCACCTCCAGCGCGACCGGTGCCGCGAGAACGTCACGGTGGGCTCGGCGGTCGAGCGCTCCCTCTACGAGTTCGTGTCGATCCGCGAGCACTGCGCGTGGGTGCACAAGGACTCCCGCGAGGACGCGGCCCTCTCGCTCGACCGGATGGTCTCGCTGGCCTCGGCCAAGGCCGCGATGCTTGAGCCCTTTGACAAGATCAAGACCTCCTCGGCGAAGAGCGTGCTCGTCGCCGGCGCGGGGGCAAGCGGGATCACGGCGGCCCTCACGCTCGCGGACCTCGGGTTCGACGTGAAGCTTGCCGAGTCCTCCTTCGACATCGACGGGTGGGTCGACGAAAGGGCCGCGAAGACGATCCTCGTGAGCCAGGCCCAGGTGAGCCTAAAGGACGCCGTAAAGCTCGTGAAGACGCACCCCAAGGTGAAGGTGTTCAACTCGACGAAGATCATCGGCGTCGAAGGCTCCGTCGGCAAGTTCGAAGTGACCTTTGACCGCGACGGGTTCAAGGGCGCCCTCACGGTCGGCACGATCCTCGTGGCCGACGACGCGAAGTCCACGGGCGGCAAGGGGAAGGCCGAGACCTTCCAGGTCAAGCTCCCGCCGCAGGACGGCTACTTCAAGACGAAGAGCTCGAAGGAGTTCGAGGGCGAGGTCGTCCAGGGCTCGATCGCGGCCTCGCGGGTCGGCACGATCCTCTCGCAGGGCGGCGTCGAGATCCAGCCGTGGGTCGCCGAGATCGTCGACGAGAACTGCATCGGCTGCAAGCGGTGCGACGTGTGCCCCTTCGGCGCGATCGGGTTCAAGGAGACCTACGTCGACCTCTCGCACCTCTCCGTCGAGAACCTGTCCTTCAAGTCGCAGAAGGCGACCGTCGACCCGGCGCTTTGCACGGGCTGCGGGATGTGCGCGATGGAGTGCACGTGCCTCGCAATCGAGATGGTGAACCTCACGGACAGCCAGATGGAAGCGATGGCGAAAGCCTTCATGCGGACAAGGTAGGGAGGGGAAGGGTTGGCCGACTTCATCCAGCGCGGGCAGCAGAACCCGCCGGGCCAGGGCGGGCTTCCCCCCGATTCGCAGAAGGCGCTCAAGGAGGCCACGGTCACGGAGGCGGTGGCCGGGAAGGACCTCGGCAAGCCCCAGCAAAGGGGTGATTTCCAGCCGCGCGTGGCGGCGATCTGCTGCAACTGGTGCACGTGGTCGTCGCTCGACGAGGCCGGGGTGGGGGGCCACAAGTTCCCGCCCGAGGTCGCGGTGATCCGGACCCTTTGCTCGGCGCGCATCGAGCCGCGAAACGTGATTAACATGTTTCGCGAGGGCCTCGACGGGGTCTTCGTAGGCGCCTGTGACAAGGGGTCCTGCCATTACCTCTCGGGCACAAACCTCGCGCAGAAGGAGCTCGGCCAGCTCATGGAAGTCCTCTCGTCGCCGTCGATCGGCTTTCGGGGCCGGCTCAAGATCGGCTTCTTCGTGGGGCGCGAGGGCCCGCTCTTTGCCCGGGCGCTCAGCGAGTTCACGGAGGACGTGCGCAAGATGGGCCCTTCCCCGATGAACCTGAACCCGAGCTACCGCTCGAAAACTGAGCCGAAGACGGGGGCGCCCGCCGCCCCCAAGCCCGCCGAGGAGCCCAAGCTCGTGAAGATCGAGGACGTGTGAGCTTGCCTGAAACGCGCTACCAGGTGCCGGTCACGAAGTACCGGCAGATCGTGTTCGCCGCGAAGGTGGCGGCCGTCGGGATTTTCGCCGTAGGCATCGAGTTCTTCACGCGGAGGGAGATCGGGCTCGCGCTGATCCTCTGGGCCGTCGCGGTCGCGATGTCGCTATGGCCGGTGAAGATCGACATCACGGCCGACGAAGCGATCCCCGAGGGCAAGCCCGGCGAGCAGGCCGCGATGCACCCGCTTGAGGAGATCTGAAGCGAGGCTACGACCTGGTCAGGCCAGCCTTGTGAGGATCCCGTCAAACCCCTTGTCGAAGCTAACGATTTGTTCGATCCGCTCGGCCTTTGCCAGGGCCACTGAAGTGCAATCGGTGAAGCTAAGTCCACGCCCCACACCGAGGACCGCGTAGAGGTCGAGGGCGTGCGCGAAGACCTCTTGGTCCATCCAAATGATCTCGAACCACGGTTCCACATTGCGTCCCAGGATCTCATCCAAGAGATGCTCAAGGTTCCGCGCAGAGCGCGTTTTTCGCGAGAAAAAATTCAGAACCTCAGCGACTAGATAATCCGAGATGTAGGGCCGTCCGTGGATTCCGCCGACAATCTCGGGAAAGAGAGCTCGTGCACGCTTGTGATTCGCGTCGCCCTCCGAATGGAGAGCAATCAGGTATCCCGCGTCGAGGAGCAGTGTCAAGGAGTCACCCACGCCGGCGCCCCGGGGGCTTGCCCTGCCCATGTATGGCCTCTTCCGAATAGAGCTCGCGATCGATGTCTTCCTCCGAGGTGGGGCCTATGTCAAAGGTGAGGCTGAGGATTCGCTTTCTTGCCGCTTCGGAAAGCGGCATGAATACCCTGGAAGTGGCCGAGGTAACACGACCAGGGTCATTCTCGCCAATGGAGGTTAGCGCATCAACGAGCTCCTGCAGCGTCATCTTGCGACCGTACCTGGACGCGAGGTGGGCCTGCAATCGATCGAGCCGCCGCTTCGTGTCCTCGCGGACCTTCACCGAGACCGCCATGGATTTCAGGTGGAATTTTCCACCATATAAGGTTTCCCCGATACCCATCGCTCGTGCGTCACGCCCTCACGGCAAGGGCTAAGGGGGAGACTCCCTGATCGCACCTGTGGAAGGCCCCGTCCCCTTCCTTGCCGCACTCGGACTCATCGCGCTCCTCGAGCTTGGCGACAAGACGCAGCTTGCCACGATTTCGCTGGCCTCCCGCCACCCGTGGAAGCCCGTCTTTGCCGGCGCGTCGCTGGGGCTCGTCGCCGCGACCTCGATCGGGGTGGCCGCGGGCGCGGCCCTGGCGGTTGGCCTTGCGGCACAGCTAATGTGGGTGAAACTCGCGGGCGGCGCGCTCTTCATCGCGCTCGGAGTTTGGGGGTACTTCCGGCAAGAGGAAAAATCGGAGGCCGCCACCGATTCGCGGAGCGCTTTCGCGCAGTCTTTCCTCCTTAACTTCCTGGCCGAAATGGGCGACAAGACGCAGATTGCCGTGCTCGTTTTGGCCGCCACGGAGACGGCGCCAATCTCCGTGTTCGCGGGGGCTTCCGCGGCGCTCGTGCTTGTCGCGGCGAGCTCGGTGTTCATTGGCGCGCAACTCTCCCGAAGGCTGACCGAAAAGACCGTCCGGACCCTGTCGGCCGCGCTCTTTGTGGCGGCGGGCGCATTCCTCATCGCGGAGGCGCTCTTCGGCTCGTAGCCTCCAAGCGCCTACGCGGGTTTGCGCCGCGACCTCCGGAAGAACCAAATCGTGGCCGCCGCGCCGACGGACACGAGGAGCAGCACAATTTGCAGGGGTCCTTGGGCTGCTTCACCCGTGACCGCCTGCGGCTGGCGCACGAGTTCGACGACCCCCAGGTCCGTGACGTTGCGCGCCGCAACGACCGCGTCGAACGTGCGGGGCACGAACCCGGGTGCCGAGACGGTAACCCGGTACGTCCCCGGCGCGAGCCGGATGTCGAAAGGGCCTGCTCCCGCATAAGGGAGGCTTGCGTTTCCCACTTGGATTGTAGCGGCCGGGAGCGGCCGGCCGTCTGCGTCGGCCACCGAAATGCGCAGGGTCCCGTTCAAGCGCACGTCGAGCGTGCCCGTTACCGGCCGGGACTCGCGCCCCGCACCGTCGGTTGCGGTCAACCTGAAATGATATTCCCCCTCCGCGTCAGGCGTGAAGAGCGCACGATCTGAAGGCGCCGCCCGGCCGTCCCCCCACGGCCGGAACGGCCCATCGCCGTCGGCGCGCTCGATTTGGTACGAGCAGCAGAAACTGCCACCCGTGTCGCTCGCGTTCCACCGGACCCAGTACTCGGCGGCCGTCGCGTTGGCCGGGAGGTTCTCGAAACGGGCGGTCGGCGCGTTCAGATCCACCTTCACGAGGGCGCTTCGGACCTCTTCGGCGTTGGCCACGCCGTCGACCGCGTAATATTCGAGTAGGGTTACTCCCTCGGCATCGACGGCCACGGCTTCTTCCGTGGCGGCCCCCGCGCTCGACCCGCTGCGCCAGGGACCTGAGTCCACGCGCCAGAACAGCGTGACGCCGTAGTCGCTTGCATCCGCTGCATGGAGCCTTGCCGTCACGGGGCCGAGGAACCAGCCGCCCTCGCCTGGGACCCCATCGAGCGTGATTGTGGTCACTGGCGCGGTGCCGTCGGCGGTGAGGTTCACGACCATGTAACGGTCGACATCGACGGAAAGGCGTGCGCCGCCGCCGCCCGCCAGCGACGCGTTGAAGGAGTGAGGCGAAAAAGCAAGAATCGAGCCTCCGGCGAAAACGTTTTTTGCCATCACCGTGAAGGTGCGCGTCGAACCGTCGGCCCCAGTGCCTTCGGACGCCACGAGCCCGCCCTGCGCATCCCCCACGGTCACGGTCGCGCCGGGAACTGCGGTGCCGGCCTCGCTCCACACGACCACGCTGAGGTTCCACGCGACGTCCACGCGCGCGGCATCGAGAACAAAGGGGGCCGCGAAGGTCGAATTGAGGAGGTACGCGTAGGATCGCTCCGAGGCGGCGACGCGGGCCACCGCCGCATCGGCAGCCACCGCGATGAACGTCCCCGAGGCAGTTCCGTTGAGGGCGACCGCGTCACCGGGAGACCTCTCGAGCACGCCGTCCACGAAGAGAGCGACGGTCCAGCCCTGGAGAACGACCTGCGAGACGGCGTTGCCGGCAAACCGCACACCGACCACGGTCAGGTTCCCGACGTCGACCGCGGTGAGCCCGAAGGCCCCGTTGTCGTAGAACTCGGCGCGGTCAAGCGTCACGACCGAGACGCGCGCCAAGTCCACTCCGCGCCCGAGCCCGTTGTAGACCAACGCGCCGTCGACCCGTAGTTCGTCGAGATCCTCCGCGGCAAGGCCGGACCCCGAGTTGCCGTAGACGTGCAGGTCGTCGATGGAGGCGCGCCCACCGCCTTGAAGCCGCAAGCCGAAGCCCGAGTTGCCCGCCACCGATGTGTGGGTGAGGGCCGCGACGCAGCTTTCCAGCAGCAAGCCGCCCTGGAGGTTCTCGTACACCTCGCTCGTGGCCAGCGCGAGGTCATCGACGTTCGAGAACCGCGCGCCGACCCCGCCATTCCCGCGCGCCAGCAGGCGCTCGCCCCGGACCCAGGGGACGCCGAGGACCTCGAGGCCGACGCCTGCCGAGTTCTCGACGGTCAGGTTGAAGAAGGTGAGGCTCTGCACGGCGAGGCGCGGCCCCGCGTCATTGTTGCTGTAGTTCACGTCCGACAGTTCGGCGAGGGAGCCGAAGGCCTCGAGGGGCCTCGAGAAGCCGACAAAAGTCGAATTGCGGACCGCGAGGAAGTCCGTCGACCCGCGGATCGCGGAGGCATAGAGCCCCCGGCCCGACCCGGCGAAGGACGAGGCCAGGATTTCCACGGAGGCTGCGGTGCTCATCTCGAAGGTGTAGGGCACCGATGCGTTTGTCGAATCGAAGGTGACACGGTCAAGCACGGCCCGCGCCCCGGCGAGGAGTTCGAAGAGCGGTGGGGTGGAGAGCGCCACCTGCCGCGGCCCCGGGTCGAAGTGGAAGGCCGCGCGGCGCGCGACGAAGGACGCCCCGGGGCTCACGAGGAGGTCGCCCGTGAACCGGGTTTGGCCATCCGTGAACGACGCGGCCACCTCGACGTGCCAATCGAGCCGGACATTTGCCCCGGGCGCGATTCCATCGCCCTGATTGGCGGAGATGTTGCCGTCGGTGAGAGTCGCGCCGGCCGCGTCCATGCGAAGGCCGGCTCCGGCGTTTTGCGCGAGGGTCAGGTTTCGAAGGACCGCCCCCTGCGAAGTCCCGTCGACCGAGACGCCGTCGCCCCCGCTCATCGAGACATCGCAGTCCACAAGCGTGGCGCCCGGGCTGTTGAGGATCGCAACCCCGCCTTGGCCGCCGCTTACGCGCAGCCGCGTGAGGGTCACGGGCCCCGTCGCGTTGACCACCGTGACCCCCCACGAGGACGCGCCGAGCGCGAGGCCGTCCGAGAGCTCGATATCCCCACTCTGGGCGACAATCACGCCGTCCGAGCCCCCCGCCCCAGAGGCGTTGAAGGACGAGACGTAAACCCGGCTCGAGCCGAGGATCGCGAGGCCCACGCCGTAGGCCCCGCTTACGTCGGCGCCGCCCACCCACGCGTCGGTGACATTGTAGAAACCAAGCGCCGTGCCCGCCGTAACCCCTTGGAGGTCGGCCCAGGGGAGGTCAATTTGCGAAGTGCTGGTGACGGCAAGCCCCTGCCGACAGCCGCCAATCACGAATCGGTCAATGAACACGGTCCCGGAGTCCCCAATGGCGCCCGCAGCGTCGCAACGGCCGGAGTAGTTCCAGTCCAAGAGCGTGAACCGAAACACCGAGGTGAGCCGTAGGAACACGTCCGGATTTGAGTCCGGAGCCGCCCGGAACGAAACGTTCTGGACAACCATGTCGGTAGAGTACAGGGCGTTCAGCCCAACAAGCCCGAATTCCACAACGCTGTCTTTTACGAGCACCTCGCTCGCGGTGACGAACGTGAGCCCGGTTCCGTTCCCCTCAACCGTGAGGCGGGAGACCGTGAGCCCTCGGTCGCCGAAGAAGCGCAGCCCCGCCTGGCGGACGCTCACGGAAACATTCCGGACAAACACGGGCGCGCTGTCCCGGAACTCGACCCCGATGGAAGCGTTTCCCGTGGAATTCCCGAATTCGACGAGTTGACAGCCGACGAACAGGAAGGCCACGGGCGCATCGCCTTGGACGGAGGCCTCGTTGAGGCGGGCCCAGGTGAAATCCGCAAGGAGCACCCCGCCCCCCACGCGCTCCCCGCGCACACGATTCAGGATGAGCCACCCGGGGCCATCCGCCGTGATGAGGGCGCTGGCGTCACGGACCGTGACGTCCTCGGCCACGAGGTCGTCGACCCCCTCCGCGAGAATCCCGCTGAGCGGCTGGAACTGCCCGAGGGTCGCATTTCCCTCCACGAGGAGCCGTTGCACCGTTATGTTCGACCCATTCCGGATGGCGATGGCGGTCCCCAGGGAGGGCCATGCGGCGAGGCCCGGCATGGCAAACGACGGGCCCACGGTGAGGTCGTTCACCTCCGTGTAATATTCGCCGAGGAGTTGCACGCCCGCGACCATCGCCGTGATGTTGACGCGCTCGACGCGGTTTTGCACGCCGCCGCGCATGATGATCGGCAGCGCGACGCCTGCGAAGCTCGTGTCATTGATGGTGCCCCCGGTCACGTTGTTGAACACGACCGCCGCCCGGAGGCCGTCAAGGGCCGCGACCGCGCCTCCACGGCCAGCGGGCCCAATGAACGTGGACCCGGAGATTGTCACTTGGGAACGGTTGAACTCCAAGCCGGGGTACCCGCCTTCCCCGAGGTACTCACCCCGCGAATTCAGCATGGTGAAACGGGCCCCGTTACCGAAAGTCGAGTAGCTCCCGTTGCCCGAGGCGCCAAGGACGCTCGCGTCGGCCGTCGTCGAGGCCAGGCCGTCCGCGTCGGCGAGCGAAACGGTTCCGCTGGCCCAGATTCCAAACGGCGCCGTCCCGTTCACATAGGGGTCGGTGCCGAACAGGAGCGAGGAATTCACGAGGGTGAGGGTCCCCGTAACAAAAGCCCGGCCGAGGACATCGAGGCTCGAGTTGACCGCAAGGCTCGTCCCTGTTGTGTTGAAGAAACCCGAGGTGACGCCGGGCCCGTACCTCGCCCCATCATCGCCCGAGATGTTGAAGGTCGAGTCGGACATGTTGAAGCGGCCCGCGACGTTGACTGCGTGGTAGGCGCGCAGGGTCGACCGGTTGAGGACCAGGTTCGCGTTGGCGCCAACACGCACGTCGCCGGGGTAAAAGAGGCCTAGCACCGGGGCAAAGGGCGGGTCGGGGAACGGACGGCCGCGCACGAGGAGCGTGCTGTCCTCCAACGTGAGGTTCCCGAGCACCGTGACGTCTCCAAGCACGGTCACCGTCTCGTTGGAGACCACTTCCGTGGTCCCGGCCCCAATCGTCCAGTCGCCGGCGCCACCATAGGACGAGGCGAGGGCCCCGCCTTGGCCGAATGCGAGGACGCAGACCATACCGAGGAGGGCCGAAAGCCCGAGCAAGCCGGCAGCGCGCCAGGCGCCGCTTCGATCCACTCTCCTTGAGATTGCACGGCCCCCGGTAGGCGCCTCGAAGACCCCCGCGCGCGCTAAAAGGGCTTCGAATTCATCCCGGCAAGGCCCTGCACCCTCCGGTAAACTCTCACCGGCGCCCGCGCGCCCGCGGCGCCGCCGCGCGTATCGCCTTCTCGTGCTCGTGCATGCGCACGGCCAGCGCGACCTCGCTTGCCGACCGCTCGATGAGCGACCGTGCCGTGTCGACTTTCTTGCGCACGGGCACGATGGCGTCCGGGAGGGAAATCGCGGCGATCGCGGAAAAGGCCTCGTCCATCGCATCGAGGTGGCGTTCCGCCTCCTTGATGCGGCCGTGGCGGATCGCGCCCACAAGCTGCCTCCGGAACTCCCCGATCGCGTCGGCGACGCCCAGGATGAACGAGGCGGGGGTTACGGAAATCTCATCGTAGGTGGGGATTGGCTCGCCCTGCGAATGCGCAAGGAGCACATAGGCCTCCGCAAGCTCCTGGAGCGGCGTCTCCATCATGCCCGACTCGTAGAGATCCGCGTGCCCTTCGAGCCGGCGCTTGAGCGCCTTGGAGTGTGCGGAGGCAAGCGCGAGCTGTTCGCGTGCTACCTCGACGCCTTTGGCCGTGCGGGGAACGCCGCCGCGCAGGACAGTTGAGGCCGCCCGCTGGATCTCCCGCGAGTCACGGAAGGCTTCCTCACGCAACCGGTCCTTGGCTTTGAGGACGCGCTCGGCGTGCGCGACGGCCTCGGCGAGAGTCCGTTTCTTCCCTTTGGCCATGCGGCAATTGCATCGGGTACCCGTCTAAAAAGCCGACGCCCGTTGCGTCCAGCGGGCCGGCCACGCGGCTCCCCTGCGGAGCTATTCTCGATTTCCACGGACCTTTTGTGTGTCGCGCGGCGGTACCTGGCCGGTTGCCTCGCGCCTCCGCGTGCCTCGGGTGTCCCCCTCAAGCCTATGGACCGCCTCCCGAAAGAGCTCCCCAACGCCTTCGCCACTGGCGTTTCCGGAAAACTCGCGTTCCTCGACCAACCCGAGCGCCGCATCGAGGTACCCGAGAATTTGGACGCGCGGGGATTCTGAACGCGTCCTGAAGAGGGGCCGTTTTCCCCTGCCTACTCGATCGACAAGCCCCTGGCGTTCCAGCTCTTCGATCATCCGATTCGTCGTCATCCGGTAAAGGCCCGCTTCCCTGGCGAGCTCTGCCCGCGTATAATCAAGCCCGCTGAGGCGCACGAGGGCCTCGAGCACGCGGACGCGTGGCGAGTCCCCGAGGACGGCGGTCAAGGAAGCCATGGAGTCGTAGTGTAACATTCTGATACTTCAAGCTTTCGTGAGAGTCTAGTGATTACTATCAGGATCGGCTTTTGACCCCTGCGAGGCACGCCGTGCCTCATGGCCCGCCATCCGCACGCCTGTGAGGCGCTCCGCCTGTCGAGTCTCCTAACGGATGGCGAGCTCCTCGTGCTGATGGCGTCCCAGCGCGTGGCGAAGAGCGGAGCTTCGTACCGGGTGTTCTCTCGCTCCGACCTGGAAAAGCCCTCCGTCCTTCGCCCTCTCCTCGTACTGCGGGAGGCCCTGCCCCAATGCTTGGCTGGGCTCGTCAGAAAAGGCATGCTCGTGCGGCGGGGCCGCCAGGGGTTCGAAGCGACGACGCCGGGAAACACGGTGAAACACACCTTCAACGAGGCCGCCCACAGTTTGCTCCTGGGTCCGGCGGGCGCCGCGCTGCGGGATCGCAGGCACGAATGGCGAGCGGTGCTAAGAGACGAGGTGCAGCGTATTTGCCGGCATCAATGAAGCTCTGTCCGCGCCCGAACGAAGTTCCAGGCCCTGCGCTTTGCGAAGCGAAGTCTCTGGCCATGGCGCTGAACGGACGGCTTTATACGAGCCTTCCCCGATCGTTTTGCGCCTCCCCATGCCCGACGAAGTCGATGTCCTCGTGGTTGGTGGCGGCCCCATCGGCTGCTACACGGCTTCCCAGATTGCCCGCAAGGGCCACCGCGTCCTCATCGTGGAGGAGCACGCGGAGATCGGCCGACCCATCCAGTGCGGCGGGTGCATCACGCCGCGCGTCTTCGACCTGCCGGAGGCCGACTTCCGCGGCAGCCGCGGCGTCGTCATCAACGAACTCAAGGGCGCCAACGCGATTTCGCCGAACGGAAATACGCTCTCCTTCAAGGCGCCCGACACGCGCGCGTACGTCGTGAACCGCTCGTTCTTCGACAAAGCCTTCGCGAAGCTCGCGCTGAAGAACGGCGCGGAACTCGCGGTAGGCACGCGCGCGGAGGCCGCAAGGCTCGACGAGCGCGGCGTCGAGGTGACGCTGAAGCGGGGGGAGGGCGAGCTCGAAAAGGTCCGGGCCAAGCTCGTCGTCGGCGCCGACGGCGTCCAGTCGCAGGTCGCCCGGTGGTTCAAGCTCTCGCACCCGGAGAAGCTCGTTCCCTCGATCGAGCTCCACTGCGCGGGACTCCGCCTCGACCCCGAGTCCGTCGAGCTCTTCGCCGGCGAGAAGATCGCCCCCGGCTTCTTCGGATGGATCATCCCCTACACGGCCGACTCCGGGCTCGTGGGGCTTGGAATCGACGGGCGCCGCGGCGTCGCGCTCGACTACCTTAACAGCCTCCTCAAGGCCGACTGGTTCAGGGAGCGCTACGGGCGCGCCCAGGAGCTCGAGTATGTGCTCTCGGCGATCCCGTTTGGGCTCCTCAAGCGGACGTATGCGGACCGTGTCATGATTGTAGGCGACGCCGCGGCCCAGGTCAAGCAGACGACGGGAGGCGGCCTCTACATGGGGCTTGCCTCGGCCGTGCGCTGCGCAGAGGCCGCCTGCGCCGCCCTGGGTTCCGGGGACTTCTCGAAAAGTGCGTTAAAGGGCTACCAAGAGGCCTGGATGGCCGACATCGGGAAGGAACTGCGCCACGCCCAGATCCTCCACCGCATGATGATTGCGATGAAGGACAGCCAGATGGACCTCGCGCTTCGGATACTCAACGACCCTGCGCTGAAGCACCTCATCGTCGCGCACGGCGACATCGACTTCCCCTCGAAGCTCGCGCGCGTCGCGCTCCGCAAGAGCCCCCAGCTCCTGCGCCTTGCAGGACCCGCGATCCGTGCGGTATTTTAGGCGATCTACTTGCCGGCGGGTCGCCTCTTGAGGCGCGCGCGCAACTCCTCGGCGACCGACACGCGCAGGACGTGCCATTTCCCCGACAGCTGGAGGAGAGCGCGGTTGAGCCGCCCGTGCTTTTCCGGGTCCGTGGCGACGAGGTACTCGGCAAGCGCAAGGGTGCCCGCGGCGGCCGTAGCTCCCACGAGGAGCGCGAGGGGCCATAGCGGCGCCGGCCGCTTCACGGAGAACGACGAGTCCGGGACGATCCCCGAGATGTTGAGGGCGCCCAGCGACCCCTCGAGGTCCGTGTAGTTGATCGAAGCCCACTCGGTGTCCGTGAGGTGCCCGCGCGAGACCATGATGAAGTGCCCGGTACGCGGGAGGGCTTCGCCCGGAACCGTGAAGTTCGCGTAGTCGAATTCGACGCGGTGGCGCGTGAAGTAGACGCCCTCGGGTGCGGAAGGGGCGGTGCTCACGCTCTGCCTGACCTCGACCGTCGAGTTCGGCGAAAGGGACGGGACGGCGGCGCTTGCGCGCAGGTCGCCGGAGGCGGCAAACACCGGAGGCGCCCCGAAGGGCGAGTCGGGTAGGAACCGCGACCCGTCCGAAGGTTGGCTGAGGTTCACGACGCGCTCGGGTTCGACTGTGGCGTACCGGTAGATCTCGACGGTGACCGTCACGTTCAGCATCGAGTCGTTGTAGCGGTTGCGCATCGTGAAGGCGTAGGTCCCCGACGAGCCGGGCTCGATCCCCCCGCCTTGCGAGGCGAACTCGAACTTGGGCACCTTCGTGGGCGCCTCGATAACCTCGATCGGCTCCGCCCCCAAGGGCGGCGCCGGGACAAGGGCTGCCACAAGGAGCGCGAGCGCGCAAAGGGCGCCTGCGCGGCCCCCCCCGGCCACCTACTTCCCCCTCCCGCGCGAGGCGCGGCTTGGGGGGCCCCAGAGCCCGTAGGCCACGCCTGCGCCCACCACCGCGACCCCAAAGGCCGCCGCGCCCCACCAGAGGCCAAGCGCCTGCCCTGCGTCCACCTGGATGCTCGAGTCGGGGACGATGCCGTCAAGGCCGAGCGCGTCGAGCGTCCCGTTGTAGTTCGACATATTCACGAGCTGCCGCCTCGAGGGCTCGATCGAGCCTAACGAGGCCAACGTGGCCGTCGTTGTCCCGTTCGGGCCCGCATAGGAGAACCGCACAATGAGCGACACGAGGTACACCCCCGGGGGGGTTGAAGCGGCGGTGGTGAAGTTGGCCACGACCTTCAGGGCCGCCCCCGGCGCGAGGTCGCCGGGCAGCCTCGACACGGGCCTGAAGGCGGGGTCGCTTGAATTGCCCGAGAGGTTGCGCGCAAAAAGCCAGTCGCCCCCGACGCTGAACGCGTACTCGAAACGGACCGCCTGCATCGTGTCGTTGTAGCGGTTCGTGATCGAAAAGACGACCGCGCCCGGTTCGCCCGGGCGCACGGTCACGGGGCCTTCGAAGACCACGTTCGGGGTCTTGCCCACTTCGCGCGTGTCGCGGCCCGAGGCGAAGGGCGCGCCGTAGGCGCCAGGCGCAAGGGCGCCCGAAAGCGCAACGGCCGCAAGTGCGACCGCGGCGGCCGTCCGCAAGCGAGCCTCACGCACGCACTCCGCCTCCCCGCGAAAGGAACGGCTGAACCCTATAAGTCCTCCCCGCGCGCTCGTTGGCCGCGTGAGACGCGCGCCTGCCTTGCGGAAGGGTTTGAAGCGCCAAGGCCCCAAGGCGCGGATCGAAGCGCGCACGGCCGCCGAGACCGGCGTCCCCTTCGCGAAGGCCGCAGTCGCCGGCTGGGAGCTCCTCGGCGACGTCGCGGTCCTGCGCTTCCGACCGCGGACGCCCCTCCGCGTGCGCCGCGATTTCGCGCGCATCCTGGCGGAGGAACTCCCGGCGCGATGCGTCGTGGAGGACCTCGGCGGCGTCCGCGGGGCCATGCGCCGGCCCCGTATGCGCGTGCTCCACGGCCAGGGAACGCTCACGCGCCACCGCGAGAACGGCCTCACGTTCACCTTCGATGTCGCGCGCGTCATGTTCTCCTCCGGTAACCAGGCCGAGCGCGCGCGAATGGGGGCGCTGGACTGCCGCGGCGAGACCGTCGTCGACCTCTTCGCCGGCATCGGGTACTTCACGATCCCCCTTGCCGTGCGCGCGGGCGCGAGGCGCGTGATCGCCTGCGAGAAGAACCCCGAGGCGCACGCCTTCCTGCTCGAGAACATCAAGCTCAACAAGGCCGCCTCCGTCGTGGAAGCGCGGCTTGGAGACTGCCGCAAGGTCGCGCCGGAGGGGGCCGCAGACCGGGCCGTCCTCGGCTACATCCACGGGACGGAAGCGTTCCTGCCCACGGCGATCCGGGCGCTGAAGCCCGAAGGGGGCATCGTGCACTTCCACGAGGCCTACCCCCAGGAGACGAAATTCCGCGACGCGCTCCTGGCGCTTTCGCGGGCCGGCGGGCCGGACCACGACATCGAAGTCCTCGACGCGCGCGAGGTCAAGTCGTTTGCCCCGGGCATCGACCACGTGGCCGTCACCGCCCGCGTGTTTCCGCGCGTGACCGCACGGCACCGCCCTTCGAAACCCTCATCCACCCGTGCCCGTTCCTAGAATCCGTGGAGCGCCAGGAACGTGCGGGTGAAGCGAAGCCTGTCCCCTTGCCCCCCGCCCGTTCGGGCCCCAAGTCGCTGATCGTGATTGCCGCGATGCTGCTCTTGTTCCTCGGCGCCCTCTGGTACCTCACTTTTGCCGCGCTCAATGCGCGGGGCCCCGACCGCGTCTTCTTCACGGAGGACGGCTGGGGCAACGAGACCGTCTCGCTCTATGTGAGCGACCTGGACGAGCACGGCGAGGTCCTGATCTCTTCGCTCACGGC
>Ga0209002_10000917_pt1 | contig 23748 bp, 18 predicted proteins | sample Rifsed16ft2_FD_184010 | JGI IMG/M metagenome (GOLD analysis project Ga0209002, IMG submission 184010) | Soil microbial communities from Rifle, Colorado, USA - sediment 16ft 2 (version 2) | ecosystem: Environmental > Terrestrial > Deep subsurface > Rock core/Sediment | place: Rifle, Colorado... | reverse complement strand
TCCTTGCGGCGGGCGTATTCCCGCCCCATGTTGTAATACCCGTACTCCGGGGTGGGGTAGAGAACGTTCGAGACGGCCTTTTCGTACTCCCGGATCGCCTCGTCGCCCTTTCCCTGGAGGCTCAGGATATTCCCCAGGTTGTTGTGGGCGGCGGCGTTGTCCGGATCCATGCGGATCGCCCTCCTGAGGTACTCCTCCGATTTTTCGATGTCTCCCCGGGCCTGGTAGGCCAGACCGAGGGTCATCGCGATCTCGGAATTGTCCGGGTCGAGTTCGGCGGCACGCGTGAGCTCGCGCATCGCGGAAGGGAGGTTGCGCTGTTCGAGGTAGGTGACCCCCATCTGCATCCGGGCGGAGGCCTCTCTCTTCATGTCCGCAGAGGGGGTCGAGCAAGCGAGGAACAGCGCGCCCGCCACAGAGAACCCCACCGCTGCCGCGATCGGCAATCTCGCGCCCCGGGTCACAGGTATTTCCCCAACAGCAGGGTGAGTCGATTCCTCGTGGCCGCCGGTATCTTCTTCCGGTCCGTGATGATGGCGTACCGAAGCGTCTCGCTGCATCCGCACCCTTCCCTCCCGGGGAGGCGCCCCGCCACCTCGCGGATGATCCGCTTGGAATGTTCGACGTTCTGCCGGATGATCGCCAGGATCGACTCGATGGAAACGTCCTCCTCGCTGTCGTGCCAGCAGTCGTAATCGGTTGCGAGGGCCAGGGTGGCGTAGCAGATCTCCGCCTCCCGGGCGAGCTTCGCCTCGGGCATGTTCGTCATGCCGATCACGTCCACCCCCCACTTCCGGTAGATCCGGGATTCCGCGCGGGTGGAGAACGCCGGCCCCTCCATGCAGAGGTACGTGCCGCTCCGATGGACGCGCTTGACGACCTTCCTTGCGGAATGGTAAGCGACATCCGCGAGGGACGGACAGACGGGGTCGGCGAAGGGGATGTGGCCCACGATGCCGTCGGAGAAGAAGGTGTTGGGGCGGAACCGCGTGTGGTCGTAGAACTGGTCGACCACCACGATGTCCCCCGGCCGGATGTTCTCCTTCATGCTTCCCACGGCGGAGAGGGAAAGCACGCGCCTCGCTCCGATCTTCTTCATGGCGTAGATGTTGGCCCGGAAGTTGATCTGGGAAGGCGGGATTCTGTGTCCCCTCCCGTGGCGCGGGAGAAACGCGAGGGTTCTTCCCCCGATCTCCCCGACGACCAGCGCATCGGAGGGGTTCCCGAACGGCGTGCGGACCCTGACGTGCCGGACATTCCTCATTCCCTCCATCTCGTACAGGCCGGAACCGCCGATAATACCGAGAATATCCGACATGGTCCCTTTCCGCTCCCTTCGGGAGACTCCATCTTCACCAATATAAGGAGAAGATTCCCGGGGCTCAAGGGTTTTTCGGTTCTTCCCTTCCCCGGGAGCCGGTTTTCCCGCGGCCCCGCTGGTCCTTGGAGGCGCCTGTCAGTTGTCCGCAGGCGGCGCGGATGTCCGCTCCTCTTCTTTCCCGGGTGATGGTCTGGATTCCCGCGCTCATGAGGACGTCGCGGAAGCGGTCGAGAGACGCCGGGGAAGGGGAACGGAAATTCCCGTGGGGATGCGGGTTGAAGGAGATCAGGTTGACCTTGACGCGGGTTCCCGACAACAGGCGCGCCAGAGAACGCGCGTCGGCGGGGGAATCGTTCACCCCGGAAAGGAGGACGTACTCCGCGGTCACCTTGCGGCCGCTCCGGAGGGGGATACCCCGCATCGCTGCGACCACCTCCCGCAGCGGGTATTTCCGGTCGACGGGCATAAGGCGTGAGCGTACCTCGTCGCTGGCCGCGTTGAGCGACACGGCGAAGCTCACCGGATACCGGTCCGCCAGGTCCCGCATCGCCGGGACGATCCCCGCCGTCGAAACGGTCACCCGCTTCCCCGCCAGGCGGAACCCGTGGGGGGAGAGCAGAATGTCGATCGCGCGGGACACCTCCGGGACATTTTCCAGGGGTTCGCCCATTCCCATGAAAACGACGTTCGTCAGCCGCTCTCCGCGTTCCGCCAGTCTCCGGGCGGCGAAGCACACCTGGTGGATGATCTCGGCCGACGTCATGTTGCGCCGGAACCCCGACGCCCCCGTTGCGCAGAACACGCACGACAGGGCGCATCCTGCCTGCGTGGAGACGCATAGGGTCCGTCGGTTTTCCTCGGGAATCAGCACGCTCTCGACCGCCTCCCCGTCCTCCAGTCGGAAGAGGAACTTTTCCGTCCCGTCGCGGGAGAGCTCCATGATTTCCGCGGCCGGCGAGGAGATCCTGCACGTTGCCACGAGTTCTTCGCGGAAGCCCCGGGAGAGGTCGGTCATCGCGGAGAACTCCTCCGCAACCTTCTGGTAGATCCAGCGGGACACCTGCCTGGCCCGGTACCGTTCCTTCCCCCGGGTACGGAAGAAGGCCTCCAGCTCCCCCAGGGACATCCCTTTCAGGTCCGTGCGCGCGTCCTTCATGGGATGTATCATATACCGGAGCGACGAAGGCGGGGGACCGTCGAGAGGAAAAAAAACCCGGCCCGCCTTGATCGGTTCCCGCGGGTCGGGGTCGTGTCGGCTACCCTGATATCTTACCTTACTCGCTAACGTCCAGATCACTGAAAAAATAGCGGATCTCGGTTTCTGCCGTCTCTGTCGCATCCGACCCGTGCACGATGTTGCGCTCCACGCTGTCGGCAAAGTCGGCGCGGATCGTCCCCTTATCTGCCTTCTTCGGGTCGGTGGCGCCCATCAGCGCCCGGTTGCGGGAGATCACGTCATCGCCTTCCAGCACCATGACGACGATGGGGCCCGAGGACATGAACTCCGTGAGGGAGCCGAAAAACGGCCGTTCGCGGTGCACCGCGTAAAACCCCTCCGCCTCCCGGAGCGTGAGGCGGAACATCCGCATGGCGATGATCCGGATCCCTTCCTTTTCGAAGCGGCGGACCACCTCGCCGATGAGCCCCTTTCCTATGCCGTCGGGCTTGATGATCGACAGGGTGCGTTGCACGTTTCGCCCCCCGGGGGGCATATCAATTCATCCTGGCTTTCGCCATGTCGTAGCCGGCCCGGAGAGCCTTCTTGTTCATCTCCTCCGTTCCCTTCGGCACACGGGAGAGGACGGCTTTCTCCACCGACTCGATTTTCACCTTCCCGGTAATCGCGGTAATGGCTCCGGTCGCGACGATGTTGGCGACGAAGGCTTTCCCGATTTCCTCCGAGGCCGTCCGGATGATCGGCAACCTGATGACCTGGAAGTCCCCCTTCGGGATATCGCGGACGAAATCCTCGTCCACGAGGAGGATCCCATTGGGTTTTATATCCTTGTAATACTTGCTGCACGATTCTTGCGTCAGAGAGAGCTGCAGGTCGATCCCCAGGGCCTTCGGGAAATCGATGACGTCTTCGGAAAGGATCACCTCGGACTTGGAAGCACCGCCGCGTGCTTCGGGACCGTAGGACTGGCTTTGCACCGCGTTGATTTTATCGTAGATGGTGGCCGCCTCGGCGAAAATGACCCCCGCAAGGATCAATCCCTGGCCCCCCGATCCGGAGAAGCGGATCTCGTACCGGTCACCCATCTCAGTCAGCCCTCCCCTCTTTCTGTTTCATCAGGCGTTCGACCATCGCGAAGTAGGTCTCGGAATACTCCGGGGCTTCTCTCTTGTAGAGGATGCCCGTGGGGAACTTGCCGGCGGTCTTTTCGGGAGGCAGTTTCTCGAAGGCCGATAGAGGGAGCGCCGTATCCTTCATCCACAAAAGCATATCGGTGGGGCTCCGGAACTTGTTCCGCCGCCCGTGGGTCGTAGGACAGGCGTTGATGATCTCGAGCACCGACAGCCCCTTGTGCTCGATGGCGCCGATAATCAGCTTGTCGAGAGCCGGGACGTGGTACGCCGTTCCCCTTCCCACCCATGTCGCCCCTGCGCCTTTCGCCAGCTCCGGAATGTTGAAAATCGGGTCCACATTACCGAATGGCATCGTCGTCGCCAGGTGGCCGATAGGCGTGGTCGGCGAATGCTGTCCGCCGGTCATGCCGTAAATGAAATTGTTCAGCACGATGACCGTGATGTCGATGTTGCGGCGGCAGGCGTGGATGAAGTGGTTTCCCCCGATGGCCGTGGCGTCGCCGTCGCCGCTGACCACGAGGACCCTCTTGTCCGGCCTCGCCATCTTCAGTCCCGTCGCGAAGGGAAGCGCGCGGCCGTGGGTGGTGTGCAGCGTATTCCAGTCCACGTACCCCGGGAGACGGGATGCGCACCCGATCCCGGAGACGAGCGCGATGTCGTCCTTGGGAATCTTCAAGGAATCGACCGCCCGAAGAAGCGACTTGAAGACGATCCCGTAGGTGCATCCGGGGCACCAGATGTGCGGCAACTTCCCGCCACGGATGAATTGATCGTAGTCGAAACTCATGATTGTACCTCCTTGATCTTCTCCAGGATCTGGGCGGGGGTGATGGGGTCGCCATCGACGCGGAAGATGCCTTCCACCTTGCAGCGTCCCTTCGCGCACCGCTCCACCTCATGGACGATTTGCCCCAGCGACAGCTCCGGGACGATGATCCCCTTGACGCGGGAGGCCAGCGCCGCCACATCCTCCTCCGGGAACGGCCAGATGGTGAGCGGCCGCAGGAGCCCTGCCTTGATCCCCGCCGCCCGTGCCAGCTCCACGGCGTTCTTGCCGGAGCGTCCGGATACGCCGTACGCGAACACGGCCACCTCGGCATCATCGAGCGTGACCGTCTCGTTGCGAATGATGTCCTTCCTGTTCCCCTCCACCTTCCGGATGAGCCGGAGCTCATCCGTGTGGATCCGCGGCGAGGCGTTCACCGGAAACCCGTCGGAAGCGTGGTTCAGGCCGGTGATGTGCTGCCGGTACCCGCTGAAGAAATCGGCCACAGGGGGGACGTCCCCCTTGGTCTCGTCGAACGGCTTGTATTCGGACGGGGGGCAGGTCGGCCTGCGGCGGTTCTCCACCGGAAGGACGCCTTTCTCGGGGATCTCGATCTTTTCCCGCATGTGCCCGACGATCTCGTCGAAGGCGATGATCACGGGGGTTCGGTACCTCTCCGCGAGGTTGAACGCCCGCACCGTCTCGGAAAAGATCTCCTGGACGTACGCCGGGGTGAGGCAGATGACCGGATGATCGCCGTGCGTCCCCCACTTGCACTGCATGATGTCGCTCTGGCTGGGACCGGTCGGAACCCCGGTCGAGGGCCCGCCGCGCATCACGTCGACGATCACGCACGGCACCTCGCAGAGCATCCCGAACCCGATGTTTTCCTGCTTGAGCGAAAAACCCGGGCCGGAGGTGGCCGTCATCGACTTCTTCCCCGCGAGAGAGGCGCCGATGATCGCGCCCACGGAAGCGATTTCGTCCTCCATCTGCAAGATGACCCCGCCGATCAGAGGAAGCCTCCTCGCCAAATATTCCGCCACCTCGGTAGAGGGGGTGATGGGATATCCGGCAAAGAATGTGCATCCAGCGTAAAGCGCCCCTTCTGCACACGCCTCGTTTCCCTGTAGCAGTTTTAACGTGCCCACCGTTTCTCTCCTTTTGAGACGTCTATGGTTCCCGCTATTTCTTCTTGTCAACGAATATGGCGAAATCGGGGCACCGAAGTTCGCACGCCATGCAGACCGTGCACTTGTCGATGTCGACCACCTTCACCGTAAACATATCCATCCCCAACACCTTCGTGGGGCAGAGCTTGACGCAGATCTCGCACCCCTTGCAGAAGCGCGGGATGATGCTGATCTTCACCTTCTCGTTTTCCGTTGCCTCGATCTTTTCGACCGCCAGTTCCTTGGCCATCGTTGCCATCCTTTCCCTCCTAATGGACTTTTCCGCCCAGCCGTTTCGCCAACGTGATCCCCAGATCCGAGGGGGTGTCGGAAACCGTAATCCCCGCCTCCCGGAACGCCTGGATCTTTTCCGCCGCGGTCCCCTTCCCGCCGGAGATGATGGCGCCGGCGTGCCCCATCCTCTTCCCCTTGGGGGCCGTCTGCCCCGCCACGAAGCCGACGACGGGCTTGGTCATCTTCGACTTCACGAAGGCCGCCGCTTCTTCCTCGGCCGTTCCCCCGATCTCGCCGATCAGGATCACCGCCTCGGTCTGCGGGTCCTCCTGGAAGGCCGCGAGGACGTCGATGAAGTTCGTCCCGTTCACGGGGTCCCCCCCGATGCCGACGCAGGTGGACTGGCCCATCCCCAAGGTGGTCACCTGGTGGACGGCCTCGTACGTGAGCGTTCCGGACCGGGACACGATGCCGATCGATCCCGGTTGGTGGATGTACCCCGGCATGATCCCGATCTTGCACTCCCCCGGCGTGATGATGCCCGGGCAGTTCGGCCCGATCAGCCGCGTCTTCTTCCCCTCCAGGTACCTCTTGATCTTCACCATGTCGAGGGCGGGAATCCCCTCCGTGATGCAGACGACCAGGTCGATACCCGCGTCGACCGCCTCGCAGATGGCGTCCGCGGCGAAGGCGTAGGGAACGTAGACGACGCTCGCTTTGGCTCCCGTGGCCTTGACCGCGTCCGCCACCGTGTGAAACACCGGGACTCCCTCGACCTTCGATCCCGCCTTGCCGGGGGTGACGCCGCCGACGATCTTCGTGCCGTATTCCAGCATCTGCTTGGTGTGGAAGGCCCCCACCGAGCCGGTGATCCCCTGCACGAGAACTTTCGTGTCCTTGTTGACCCAGATGCTCATGCTCGTCCCCCCCTCAATTCGCCAGGCCGGCGGCGGCCACGACTTTTTGCGCGGCGTCCTTCATGTCGGACGCCGTAATGATGTTGAGCCCCGACGTGGCAAGGATCTCCTTCCCCTTCTCCACATTGGTCCCCTCCTGACGGACGACGAGCGGGACCTTGAGGCCGAGCGTCTTGACGGCCGCCACGACTCCCTCGGCGATCACGTCACACCGCATGATGCCGCCGAAGATGTTGACCAGGATCGCCTTTACGTTCGGGTCGGAAATGATCAGCCGGAACGCGTTGGTCACCTGCTCGGCGCTTGCCCCCCCGCCCACGTCCAGGAAATTGGCCGGCGACCCGCCGCTCATCTTGATCATGTCCATCGTCGCCATCGCGAGCCCCGCCCCGTTGACCATGCATCCGATGTTCCCGTCGAGTCTGATGTAGGAGAGGTCGAACTTGGACGCCTCGGTCTCCGTGGGGTCTTCCTCGTCGAAGTCCCGGTACTCCTGGATGTCCTTGTGGCGGAAGAGCCCGTTGCCGTCGAAGTTCATCTTCGCGTCGAGAGCGAGGACATCGCCGTCCTCGGTCAGCACGAGAGGGTTGATCTCGGCCAGGGAGCAGTCGGTGTCGACGAAGGCTTGGTAGAGCCCCATCATCAACTTGACCGCCTTGACGGACAACTCGGGCGGGATGGACAACCCGAACGCGAGATTGCGCGCCTGGTACGGCATGAGCCCCAGCGCCGGGTCGATATACTCCTTGAGGATCTTTTCCGGCGTGCGGGCGGCGACGTTCTCGATTTCCACGCCCCCCTCGGTCGACGCCATCATGACGACGCGGGACATCGCGCGGTCGATGACCATCCCGAGGTAGAGTTCCCTCTTGATCGACCCCGCCTGCTCCACGAGGACCCGCTTCACCTTTTTGCCCTGGGGGCCCGTCTGGTGGGTCACCAGGGTCATTCCGATGATCTGCTTCGCGAACGCCCTCGCCTCCTCCGGCGTCTTGGCCAGCTTGATGCCGCCGCCCTTTCCCCGGCCTCCCGCGTGGATCTGGGCCTTGATGACGACAGGCGTTCCGAACTCCATGGCGATGACCTCTGCCTCCAACGGGATATCCGCCACCTTCCCCTTGGGAACGGCCACGCCGTACTTGGCCAGGATCGCCTTGGCCTGATACTCGTGGATGTTCATACCCTTTCACTCCTCCCGGAATAATTTTTTTTCTGCTGGGGACCGCCGGAGATGCGGGAAAACAGGAAAACGGATGCCTCCTCCCCCCCGGGGTGGCATCCGCTTCGACTCGCGTCAAGTATATCCGATCAACTCATCCCCCGGCATGATCCCACTGTGCCCCCCCGGGTTGCTCCCGTACGGTTCGCTTTCCCGGGGCGGCACGAGGCGGCTTCATCCCGCGGGTCCAAGGCAAGACGGAAAGCCCCCCTGCGGCGAGACGGGAGCTAAAACCCGATTATTATACCAAAAAGAGGGGCGGATCCCGTCGTGAAATCCGCGGGGAATGCCTCCGGCAGCTTCGCCTGCGACCCCCCTGCCGCTGTCGGACCGGCAATCCCGCGGCGGCGGGGAGCTGCCCTGCAAAGGGGGGTCGATGGTCTCGGCGTCGGTCATGAAAAGGTCCCTGCCTCGGTGCTTAAAAGCCCAGCCGGTCCACCGCCTCGCACAACTCCTTGACCGCCTCGGCCGACTTTTTCAGCGCAGCGGATTCCTCCGCGGACAGCTTGAACTTCACGACTTCCTCGACCCCGTTCTCCCCGAGTTTTGCCGGGAGGCCGACGAACAGGCCGTCGCACCCGTCATACTTGCCTTGCGAAAGAACCGCGGAGGGCAGGATCATCTTTTTGTCCAGCAGGATCGATTCGCACATCTGGACGGTCGCCGCCGAGGGAGCGTAGTAGGCAGAGCCCGTCTTGAGTAGCGCTACGATCTCGCCGCCGCCCTTTCGGGTCCGCTCGACGATGGCGTCGAGCTTCGCCTTGGGGATGAGGTCCTCCACCGGTATGCCGGCCACCGTGGTGTACCTCGTGGAGGGCACCATCGTGTCGCCGTGGCCCCCCAGGACGAACGCGGTGATGTCGCTCACCGACACCTGAAGCTCCATCGCGATGAAGGTGCGGAACCGGGCGGAGTCGAGAATGCCGGCCATTCCCATCACCTTGTTCGCGGAGAACTTGCTGTGCTTGTGGGCGACGTAGGTCATGGCGTCGAGCGGATTGGACACGACAATGATCATCGCGTGGGGGGACTTCACTGTCGACTTCAGGGTGACGTCCTTGACGATCCCCGCGTTCACCTTCAGGAGGTCGTCGCGGCTCATCCCCGGTTTCCGGGGGAGGCCGGAGGTGATGACGATGATGTCGGAACCGGCCGTGTCATCGTACCCGTTGGTCCCGGTCACCATCGTGTCGTATCCGTACACAGGCCCGGACTGCATGAGGTCGAGCGCTTTCCCCTGCGGCATCCCCTCCACGATGTCGACCAGCACCACGTCGCAGAAGTCCTTCTCCGCCAGCCGCTGGGCGGTGGTTGCCCCAACGTTTCCGGCTCCGATCACGGTGATCTTCTTCCGGCTCATCTGGGTCCTCCTTCGATGATTATGCGAATGGTTTATGGCGTCCCGTTCGTTTCCTGCTTACCGGTCGGATCGTGATTTTGCCCCCGCCTTTGTGACGAAACGATGGTCTTGAAAAGCGCCATTGTTTCCTCCGCAGGCATGAGATAAGGGATGAGTTGAGACCGGATTGGGCGGATATTGCCCCCCCCAAGCCACGCATACAGTATACAAAGATGGTGGGGATGTCAAGGAAAAACCGGAGGATTTGCTGCGGCCTTCCCCAGCTTCCGCCGTCTCTTTTGCCGCGGCTATTTCCCGCGTCCCCGCGCCTCCTTCAGGGCGGCCTGCACCCCCCCGACGTCGACGTTTTCCCCGACGAGAGCGACCCCCCGGTCAATCTTCACCTTTTCACGGATCCGCAGGCGTCCGAGCAACTGCTCGAACCGTTCGACGGTGGCCATCGTGTCCTCCTTCGTGACCAGGACGGGAACCCCCAACGACTCGGCGCGGTGCCGGACCAGTTCGTGCGGGGGGATTCCCCCCGTCAGGACAAGGCATCTGGTGTCCGTCTGCAACGCGGCGTACTGGATGTCGGCGCGCATCCCCCCCGTTACGACCGCCTTGCGCGGGATGCGCCGGAAGACCCGGAGAGCGTTCTCCACGTCCATCGCCCCGACGCAGAAGCGCTCGATCATCGTGTCCATGCGGCCCCTGCCGCACTCCACGGAGGCGGGGAGGGCTTCTGCGAGCGCGGCCACGCTGACGCTGTCCATCACGGGATCGGCGGGGATCGCCCCGAAGACCCGGATTCCCCCGGCCTCGAGATACGGCCGGACGACATCCCGGACGAACGCTTCCTGGGAAGCCGCCACATGGTTGAGCACGATGCCCAGGAGCCTCTTGCCCAAGATGCCGGCCGCCCACAGGATCTGGTCCATCGACTTCTCCCCCACGAACCGGTCGACCAGCAGGACCCGGCAATCCAGGGAGGAGATGATGTCGAGAGGCGAAAGGCCGAGAAAGAACCCGTCGCGAAGGTTGGCGGCTCCCCCGAGGAGCAGAACATCGACGCGGGAAGCGGCCTTCTCCACGGCGCGCCCCACCTGTTCCCTGAGGCGGAGCGGCTCCCTGCGGTAGGCGGCCATCACCAGGTCCTGCGTGATCACCACCGGGCAGACGTCTTCGAGGGGACCCGGCAACCCCAGTTCCTTTGCGAGAAAGAGGGCGTCCCCGTCGACGATCCTTCCCTGCTCCACCACGGGGATTTTCCCCAGCGGCTTGACATAGCCCACCGACACCCCGCCGTTGGACCAGATCCGGGACAGCGCGAGGGCAAGCAGCGTCTTCCCCGAGTAGCCGGACGTGGATGCAATGTACAGGTTCATCTCTTACGCCTCCGCGATGGACATCCGGCAGTCGATCGCCCGGAGCCCCCTGCCCTTCGGCAGCACCATTACCGGGTTGATATCCAGTTCCACGATCTGCGGGAAATCGAGGGACAGCCGCGAGATGCAAAGGATTGCCTCGACGATCGACTCCTCGTCCGCCGGCTCCCCGCCCCGGAATCCGGCGAGGAGCGGGTAGGCGCGGATTTCCCGCACCATCTCCGCGGCCTCCCGCCGGGAGACCGGGGCCACGCGGAAGACGACATCCTGCAGAACCTCCACGTGGATCCCCCCGAGCCCGAACATGAGAAGGGGGCCGAACTGGGGGTCCCGGTTCATGCCGAGGATCAGCTCCCGTCCTCCCGTCACCATCTCCTGCACGGATACCCCTGTGATCCAGGCGCGAGGCGCCATCCTGCGGGCGGAGGAGGTGATCTCCAGAAAGGCCCGACCGACGTCTTCCGAGGAACGGAGGTTCAGCCGGACACCCCCCACTTCCGTCTTGTGAAGGATCTCGGGAGAAACGATCTTCATCGCCGCCTCCCCTCCCATTTCCTCGAAGGCGGCCACCGCCTCGACGCTCGTCCGCGCAAGAACGTGCCGCGGAAAGCGGAACCCGTACGATTCGAGGATCCCGCGGCTGTCCTCCTCCCCGAGAGTCCTCATCCCCCGGGAGAGCGCGTCGCGCAGGATTGCCGCGACCGATGCCGGGAGCACTCCGCCGGGTTCCTCACCCCCGGGCTGGCCAACCTCCCGGATGCGCCGGTAGGCGATCATCGCCCGGAGAACCCGCACGGCACGCTCCGGACCGGGATACTGCGGGATCCCCCCGTTCTGGAGGATGGTCCTCGCTTCCCGGACGGACTTTTCCCCCAGGAAGGAGGCGAGCACGGTCTTTCCCGAACCCGACAGCGCGGAGAGCACCGCCCGCGCCGTTTCCTCCGGCTCGGTCATCGTTTGCGGGGTAAGCAGCACGAGAACCGAACCGGCGGAGGGGTCGTCCCGCACCACCTTGAGGACCTCCCGGTACCGGTCCGCGCGGGCATCCCCGATGATGTCCACCGGATTTTCGAGGCTCGCCGTCGGCGGGAGCGTCGCGCGAAGCCGCCCCCGCAATTCCGGGGAAACCTCGGCCAGGGGAATCCCGATCCTCTCGGCGGTGTCCGCCGCCAGGATGGCGGGGCCTCCCGCGTTCGTCACGATGAGGAGTTGGTCCGCCGGAGGGGCCGGCTGCATGGCGAATCCCAGGGCGAGGTCGCACAATTCCTCCACCGTTTCCGCGCGCAGGATTCCCCCCTGGCGGAAGGCGGCCGAGTAAGCCCTGTCGGAGCCGGCGAGGCACCCCGTGTGGGACGAGGCGGCGCGCGCACCCGCCGCCGTGGCCCCCGCCTTCAGCAGGATGACGGGCTTTTTCGAGGTCACTTCCCGCGCGGTTTGGAGGAAACGACGGCCTTCGTCGATGCTTTCCACGTACCCGAGGATGACGCGCGTCTCCGGGTCGTCCGAGAGATACTCCATCAGGTCGAGCTCCGATATGTCCGCCTTGTTTCCCAGGCTCACGACCTTCGAGAACCCGATCCCCGCCCCGACGGCCCAGTCCAGGATGGCGGTGCAAAGGGCCCCGGACTGCGAAAAGAAGGCGATCGACCCGGGAAGCGGGGTCCCGGCGGAGAAGGAGGCGTTCAGTTTCGCGTGGGTGTTGATGACCCCGAGGCAGTTCGGGCCGACCGCCCTGACCGACGCCGCGGAAAGCGCCTCCCGGAGGGCACGCTCGAGAACCGCCCCCTCGCCCCCGATCTCCTTGAACCCGGCGGAGATCACGATCGCCGCCTTCATCCCCTTTCCCGCCAGGAGGGGGATCGCCTCGATGACCGAGGGCGGGGGGACTACGAACACCCCGAGATCCACGCTGCCGGGAATCGCCCCGATGTCCCGGTAGAAGGATCTCCCGAGGACCTCCCCACCCGCCGGGTTCACCCCGTAGACCTCTCCCGGGAATCCCGATCGGACCAGGTTGGCGAACACGCCGTGGCCGACCTTCCCCGGGTTGCGGGAAGCACCCAGCACGGCAACGGATTTCGGGTGAAACAGTTCCGCGGGAAGCATCAAACCGCCTATGGATGGATCGATGTGGTATGGTCCCCTGGATCAACGTCCAGGATCATTGTCCCCCGCTAAAGCGGCAAAGCGGCACACCGGGGGACCCTCCTGGGGCCCCCGGGTTTCATTTCTGTTCCGGCGCCGTCACCCGGATGTGCAGTTCGCGCAGTTGCTTCGGGTCGACCGGGGAGGGGGCGTCGGTCATCAGGCAGGAACCTTTCTGGGTCTTCGGAAAGGCGATCACGTCCCGCAGGGATTTCTCCCCCGCCAGAATCATCGCGAGCCGGTCCAGCCCGAAGGCGATCCCCCCATGGGGGGGCGCCCCGAACTCCAGCGCTTCCAGAAGAAAACCGAACTTCCTCCTGGCCTCTTCCGGCCCGATGTTCAACAGTGCGAACATTTTCGACTGCACATCCCGTCGGTGGATCCTGATGCTTCCGCCCCCGATCTCCGCTCCGTTCAGCACCATGTCGTAGGCCTTCGCCCGAGCTTTCCCCGGGTCGGTGTCCAGCAGGGGAACATCTTCGTCCAGCGGTGCCGTGAAGGGATGGTGCATCGCGAGGTACCGCTGCTCCTCCTTGTCCCATTCCAGCAGGGGGAAATCGGTCACCCAGAGGAAATCGTAGCGGGACCGGTCGATGAGGTCGGCTTTCTCGCCGATGTGCAGCCTGAGGCGCGCGAGGGAGTCGCAGGCGACCTGGTATTCGTCCGCCACGATCAGGATGAGATCCCCCGGTTTCCCACTGCTCTTGATCCGGAGCGCCTCGAGCTGGTCGTTCCCGAAATGCTTCGCAATCGGCGACGCGAGGCCCGATTCGGTGACCTTCCACCAGGAAAGCCCTCGCGCACCGCCGACCTTCGCGACTTCCTCCAGTGCCGCCAGTTCGGACCGGCTGGCCTCCGCGAGCCCCGGCGCGGTGATCCCCCGGATCACTCCCCCTTTGGCGACAACATCGGCGAAGACCCGGAACCCGGTATTTCCAAGCTCCTTCGTGTAATCGGTGACCTCGAGGCCGAAACGGGTATCGGGCTTGTCGACGCCGAACCGGTCCATCGCCTCCCGGTAACTCATCCGGGGAAAGGGGCGCGGCACCTCGACACCGAGCACATCCCGAAACACCCGGGCCATGAGGCCCTCCATCATCCCGAAGATATCCTCCCTGTCGATGAAGGACATCTCGACGTCGATCTGGGTGAACTCCGGCTGCCGGTCGGCCCGGAGATCCTCATCCCGGAAACATTTCACGATCTGGGCGTAGCGGTCGTACCCGGCGATCATCAGGATCTGCTTGAACAGCTGCGGGGATTGCGGGAGGGCATAGAACATTCCCTGGGAGACTCTCGAGGGAACCAGATAGTCCCGTGCCCCCTCCGGGGTGCTCTTGGTAAGGACAGGCGTCTCCACCTCGAGGAAGCCGTTCTCGAAGAAGTAGTCCCGGGTGGACCGGGCGAGGAGGGAACGCTGGAAGAACGCCTTCTGGACCGAGGGGCGGCGCAGGTCGAGGTACCGGTACTTGAGGCGGACGTTTTCGGCGACGTCGGTGTCGTCCTCGAGGGCGAACGGGACGGGTTTCGACTCGTTGAGGATCGCGAGGGATGAAGCGACCACCTCGATCGCCCCGGTGGGCAGGTTCTTGTTTTCCGTCCCCTCGGGGCGCCTGCGCACCGTACCGCGCACCGACAGGACGTACTCGACGCGAAGGGCGTCGGCCCTGGCGTGCGCTTCCGGGAAGGACTCGGGCGTGAAGACGACCTGGACGATTCCCTCCCGGTCCCGCAGGTCCACGAACACCAGGCCTCCGTGGTCCCTCCGCCGGTGCACCCACCCGCACAGGACAACCTCTTTCCCGATATGTTCCGGGCGCACCTGCCCGCAATATACCGTTCGCTTGTGCTCTGGGAGAAAAGCGTCCACCTCTACTCCTCCTTGTTGTCCCGGATGCGGCTCAACCGCCGGATCGCCTCCTCCTTCGAAACCTCCTCCTGCGCTCCCGCCGCCATGTCCCGAAAGACAACAGCCCCCCGCTCGGCCTCCGCCTCTCCGAATACCACGACGATGCGGGCCCCCGCCTTGTCCGCGCGGCGAAACTGGCTCTTGACGCTGCGGCCCTCGTAATCCATCTCGGTCCGGATTCCTTTGCCGGTCAGCTCCCTTTTCCAGCGGAACACCTCGGGGAGGAACCGGCTGCCGGAAGTGACCAGGAAGACGTCCGGAACGGGGCCCTTGGACTCCCCCTCCCCGAGGAGCATCAGGAGGCGCTCGACCCCGATGGCGAACCCGATCGCGGAGATCCTTTCCCGTCCCCCCAGGATCTCCGCCAAACCGTCGTAACGGCCCCCCGCAGCGACGGTGTTCTGCGCGCCCATGCCGGGGATGACGAACTCGAACGTGGTCCGGCGATAGTAGTCCAGCCCGCGGACCATGCGCGGGTTCCGGGTGAAGGGGATGCCCGAATCGTGCAGCACCTCCTCCACCGACTCGAAGTGCGCGCGGCAGGAGTCGCAGAGGGACTCCAGCACGGACGGAGCGTCGGCGGTGGCCCGAATACACCCGTCGGACTTGCAATCCAGGACGCGGAGGGGGTTCTGCGCGCACCGGCGCCGGCAGTCCTCGCACAGCAGGTCCTCACGGGAGGCCAAAAAGGCCGACAGTCTCCGGTGGTAGGCGGGTCGGCAATCCGGGTCCCCCAGAGAGTTGACCTCGAGGGAGACCCCCGAAAGCCCCGCCTCGTTCAAAAACCCGTTAAGAAAGATCAGGATCTCCGCGTCCGCGAACGGCGAATCGGTGCCGAACAATTCCGCCCCGAACTGGTGGAACTGGCGGAGCCGCCCCTTCTGGGGCCTCTCGTGGCGGAACATCGGACCCGTGTAAAACAGGCGGACAGGCCATTCCCCGAGGGCGGCCCGGTGGGCAAGAAGGGCCCGGACGACGGGCGCCGTCCCCTCCGGCCGCATCGCGAGACTCTCGCCGGAGCGGTCGGAGAAGGTGTACATCTCCTTTTCCACGATGTCGGTGGTTTCGCCGACCGAGCGGGCGAAGAGTTCGGTCTTCTCGAGGATGGGGGTCCGGATCTCGGAGTACCCATATCGGGTCGCGCACTCGCGAAACGCCGCCTCCAGTGCGGTCCACCTGGCGGAAGTGGGGGGAAGAATGTCCTTCATCCCCCGTACGGAAGGGATGGTCACGGGACGTTCTGCGTGTCGGCGAGATAGACCACGTTCCGGGTGGAGTCCTTCCCACGGTACATCGCCTGGTCGGCCAGGTTCAACAGATGCTGCTTCGTCGTGGCATGCTCGGGGAATGCCGCGATTCCGATGGAGATCGTCAGGCGAATATCGAGCCCCATCTCCTGGCCGAACTGCTTTTCCTCGATCATCTTCCGCATCCGTTCCGCCACCAGCATCGCCTCTTCGGCCCTCGTTTCCACGAGGAGCACCACGAACTCGTCTCCGCCGTACCGGACCACGGTGTCCGTCTCGCGGACGCACGCGCGCAGGACGACGCCCGCCTCCACCAGCGCCCTCGTGCCGACGAGGTGCCCGTGTGCATCGTTGACGCGCTTGAAGAAGTCGAGGTCCATGAACAGGACCGAGAAAAAGTTCCGGTACCTCTCCGACCGCTTCAGTTCCCGGTCCAGCACCACGTTGAGGTACCGGCTGTTGTACAGCTTCGTGAGATCATCGATGTAGATCAGGTTCTGCGTCTGTGACCCGCGCTCCGCGTTGAGGAGTGCGAACCGGACCTGGCGGTAGAAGAAGTTGAGGAGCGTGCTCTGGAGCACATCCGCCCCGGGGACGCCCCGCATGGCGAGAACGGCGTACATGCTCGACCCGGGCGAAAGGTCGAACCGGAGGGAGAAGAATGTCCGGTTCTCTCCGAGCATCGCCTCGTCATCCGGGGTGAGGCTCGCCACGCGCTCCGCGGGGAAAACGGCAGGCGTGGCCACGGTGAGTTTCGCAATGCCCGCTCCGAACCGGAGGAGGAAGACGCCCGCGATCGAATCGTCGGGGAATCCCGCCGTCGCGAGGATCGAGAAGCCGGTCCCCCTCCCTTCCTGCTCGCGGAACAGAACCCCGAAGGAGGCTCCGAGCGACTCCTTGAACATCTCGACCACCGTATAGCCGAGCAGATCCATATCGGTCGTCGTGATCACGGGGAAACAGTAATCGAACAGTTCGTCGAGGGACATTTTCCGGAGGAGACCGTGGCCGAGGAAGAGATATTTTTCCAGGGTGGGGAGCAGTTCCCTCTCCAGGTTCTCCTCGAAGATGATCTCCGAAGCACCCCCCCGCAACCCCCCGAGAACGGAGGGCCCCCCTTTCTTCGGGAGGACCAGAACAAGGGGTGTCTTCGGGGCGAGCGACAGGACTTCCTGGACGAATGCCTCCGCGGTCTGCGTCTTTTTGAATTTCCGGGCGACGATGACCGAAAAATTCTCCTTGGAGAGCGCGGATACGCCCTTGTCCCAGTCCGCGTGGACGGTGAAATGGATACCCGAAAGGGAGCTATCCCGGACTCTGCTTTCGATCTGCTTCGGATCGGGAGAGAGGATCAGGACTCGTTGCTTCGCCATTTCATCTGCCGGAAAAACTCATGCGTCCGCTTTCTTCTCATTCTTCCGGAGGCAGACGCAACAATAGTTTCCAGAAGCTTGGACGCCGTTCTTGTTCGATGAACACCGAGACACCGTCCGACCGCATTGTAACAGCCCCATTTTCCAAGAAGAATGATTGAAGCGAGGGTACCAGATTCCCTTTTCTGAAACAATCGCTATTTTGGGAAACGACGGCGTCGGGGGACGCCACCCGGATCCATGCCCCCGGCTGCGCACCGGGCGAACCGTGATGCGGCAGGAAAACGACCCGTTTCCCCCCTTCCTCCTCGCGGGGATCCTCCCCCCACGCGGATGGTCCCCGCTCCACATCGCCGGGGAGCCACGCAGAGAAGGATCCGTACCGGATCTCCAGCAGCAGGCTCCGTTCGTTGGGTCCGCGCAGGTCGCCGGTCATTTCCACCCCTCGAACGATCACTTCCGCCCCTCCCGACGCGTACGCGTCTCCGCGGGATTTTCCCCGGACCCTGTCGGCGTGGTTCCCCACCGCCTCCCCGAACGAAGCGGGAGGTATCCCCTCCGGGATCCAGATCTCCCCCACGGGCAGCGACCGGAGCACCGCCGTTGCCCCGCCGTAATGGTCCTCGTGCGGGTGGGTAAGGACAAGCACGTCGATCCGGCGGATTCCCCTGCTCCTGACGTAGGGAAGAACGACCTTTTCTCCCGCGTCCCCGCGCAGGCCGCTCCCGCAATCGACGAGCATGTGCCCTCCTCCCGGAAAGGAAACCACGTGAGCCGCCCCTCTCCCGACATTCAACGCGGCGACCGTGAGTCGATGGTCGGGCAGCGCGGCGTACGGGACGTGGATCCACGCAAGGAAAGCGGCCACGGCCGCCGCCACCGCAGGCAACGGCTCCCTGCCCCGGCTGCGGAGCCACAGGGAACCGAAGGCAGCCGCGCCGGTGCAGACCAGCGGGGCTGCTAGCCCGGTGGGCGGGAGGGGGAACCACCAGGAACCATTCCCGGACACCCGGGAGAGAACCGCAAGCGAGCCCCCCAGGATCTCCGCGACGATGCGAACGGCCCTCCCCAGGATATCCGCCGAAAAAACGCCCCCCGCCGCCCCCAGAAACGCCCCGGCCACGCCCACGGAACCAAGCAGGGGAGCGAACAGCACGTTCCACAGGATCGCACCCGCCGGGAGACGCTCGAAGAACGCAGCGGAGACCGGCAGCGTCCCCAGGAACGCCATCGAGGACCCGACGACGGCGTTTCTCGCCCACCCCAACGCTTTCCCGAGAGGATGCGAAAAACGGGGGTCGTTCCGGCGATTCCCCGCGAAAGCGACGATCAGGAAAAAAGAGGCGCCGTAGGAGAGGAGAAACGACGGGGAGAATATCCACGAAGGCGAACAGACGATCGTGGACAGGAAAAGCGCCGTCCATGCCGCTCCCGACCCCCGCACCCCCAAAAGATAACGGAGAAACACGACCACGGTAAGCATCCCCGCGGCGCGGATCGCGGAAACCGGTGACCCGGCCATCAGCGCGTACCCCCAGCAGACGGGCAGGGACAGGAGGGCGGAAGACCGGTTCAGGTCCGGGGTCCCGTGTCGCCGCCGGAGGGCCCAGAGGACGCTTCGCACCAGGAACGCGTGAACCAGGTAGAAGATGGCGACGTTCACCCCGGATATCGCAAGCAAGTGGGCGAGACCCGTCCGCTGCAGGAGGCGAACCATGGGATGGGATGGCGGCGGACTCTCCCCCGTGGTCAATGCACGAAGGAACAAGGCGCCGTCGGAATCGCCGGCGTGAACGGCGAGCCACCTCTCTGTCCGCGCCCGCGCCCGTCGGAAAACGCCTAGGACCCTTCCGTCCCCCTCTCTCATCGGCAGGAAGACGGCCCGGGACGCCTCCGCCGAAAACCGGTACTGGACGCGAAGCATAAGCGCCGTCCATTCTCTTGGAATCTCCCCGGGATTCCCAAGGCTCTGTATGGGGTGGAGACGCCCTGTCGCCCGGACTTCGGCCGGAAACGATACGGCGGCGTCCGGGTTCCAAACCGACAGGAGCATTCTCCCCGGCCGGATCGTACCGGATCCGTCGGGCAACGAGACCTCGGCCCCTTCCACGACGCCGCTCCAACCCGCATCGGTGTGGCGAACCTGGAAAACGTTCCCCCGGAGGGCGACTTCCGTTCCGAGGAACGGCCGGACATGCTCCGGGTCGAGGTGAGGAAGCCGGCCGGCGGAAAGGGCACCGCAGAGGGCCGCTACCGCCAACGCCGTGCCGAAGGGGGAAAAGCGGAAAAAGAGCAGGAGGAGGCAGAGAAGGAGGAACCCCGCGGACACTGCGGCACGGCACGGCCCCGCGCAGAGACCAAGGAAGAACCCGAGAAGGAGAGGTAAGGCGAGGAGAAGGACGGAGCCCAGATTCCGGAACGGATGATCCATGCCGCGGGCGTTGCAACCCCCGTTCCCCCCGGGTCACCGTGAAGTTCCCGCCCCTTCCCCGGTGAATTTTTTCGCCCGCCGTGCCCGGTGGTAGGAGAGGGCGAACCGGTGCGCCTCGTCCCGGATCCGCATCAGGAGGAGGAGGACCGGGTCGTTCGGGAGGAGGACCACCGGATTCTTCCGCCCGGGGAGAAAGATCCTTTCGTGGGAGACCGTCCGTCCACCCCGGGCGCGTTCCTTGGCGAGCGAGATGACCGGTATGGACCCGTACCCGGCGGCATTCATCGCGGCCAGGGCGGAGGTAAGCTGTCCCTTTCCGCCATCGATCAGCACCAGGTCCGGCATCCCCCCGAAATCCTCGTCATGTCCGAAGCGTCGTCGTACCACCTCCTCCATCATCGCGAAGTCGTCCTGGCCCGCGGTCCCGCGCACCGCGAACTTCCGGTACCACTTCTTCACCCCCTTCCCGGCGACGAAGGTCACCATCGAGCCTGACGGCTCCGCCCCCCCGATGTTCGAGATGTCGAACCCCTCGATCCGCACGGGGGGTTTGGGGAGCCGGCAAAGGGAGGCAAGCCTTTCCGACAGTCTTTCGTAGTCCGCCTCCTTCTCCTTCCGCATCCGGTGGGCCTCGGCCGCGTTCCGGTTCGCGAGTCCCACGAGGCGCGCCCTCTCCCCTTTTCCGGGAGTCCGGACGGCGATCGGGTTGCCGGCGCGTTCCGAGAGAAGGGTGGCCACCGGTTTCGGATCCGGAATCCCGAAGGGCAGCAGAATCTCCCCCGGGAAGTAGGCTCCCTCGGCATAGTGCTGGAGGAGAAAGGAGGTGATCGACTCGCCTTCCTCAAGCCCTACACGGAAGTGATAGGTATGGGCGTCCGAAAGCCGGCCCTCCCGGATATGGAGGAGGGCCGCCGTCCCTTCGTCCCCATCCCGGAACCATCCGACCGCGTCCACGTCCCCCGGGACCGTGCGGACGACCCGCTGCCTGACGAGGGTTTGTTCCACGATGGCGATCCGGTCGCGGAGCCTGGCCGCCTCCTCGAACTTCATCTCGTTCGCGAGCCCGTTCATCTCCACCCTCCAGCTCTTCAGGAGGTCCCGATAATTTCCCCGCAGAAACCGCACGGCATTGTCGACAATGGGCAGGTAGTGTTCCCGGGAGATGAACCCGGCGCATGCCCCGGCGCACCTCCCCATCTGGTAGTTGAGGCACGGCCGCGTGCGGGAGGCGAACTTCTTCCGGGAGCAGGAGCACAGGGGAAAGAACCGGTAGAGGATGCGCAGCGTTTCCCGGATTCCGCGGGCGGAGGAGAACGGCCCGAAGTACATCGCCCCGTCTTTCGCCACCCGGCGGACCAGTTCGGGACGGGGAAACTCCTCCTTCCGGTCGATCCGCAGCAGGAGGTACTCCTTGTCGTCCCGCAAAAAGATGTTGAACGGGGGGCGGTGCTCCTTGATCAGTGTGTGTTCGAGAAGAAGAGCCTCCTTCTCCGAGGAGGTCACGATGCACCGCACGGATGCGGTCCGGCCGAGCAGGTGGGGAATCTGGGGGCGGCCGTCCCCTCCCTGCACCGCGTAATTGTGAAGGCGAGACCGCAGGTCCTTGCCCTTCCCGACGTAGAGGACCTTCCCCCGGGCGTCCGACATCAGGTATACGCCCGGCTTCCGCGGGAACGTTTTCCACCCGGAGAGGGGGCCCATCGCCTACCTCGCCTTGAGCTCTTGGCGCTCGAGGGCGAGCAGGCGGTCCCGGATCTCGGCCGCCCGCTCGAAGTCGAGCCTCTTCGCCGCCTTCTCCATCTCCTTGCGCAGCTTCCGGAGATGTCGGGCCAACTCCCCGGCGGATCCGAAATCCCACGCTTCCTCCGGGATGACGGTAACGTAGTCCCCCTCGCAGACCTGCCCGATCGGCTCCGCGATGTTCTTCTTCACGGTCTCCGGGGTGATGCCGTGCTCCCGGTTGAACACCCTCTGCTTCGCACGGCGGCGCTCCGTCTCGGAAATGGCGTCCCGCATCGAACCGGTCACCTGGTCCGCATACAGGATCACCTTTCCCGAAATGTTCCGCGCGGCACGTCCGAACGTCTGGATCAGGGAGCGGGTCGACCGGAGAAATCCCTCCTTATCGGCGTCCAGGATGGCCACGAGGGATACCTCGGGAATGTCCAGACCCTCGCGGAGAAGGTTGATCCCGATGAGGACGTCGAACTTCCCGAGGCGCAGGTTCCGGAGGATGTTCACCCTCTCGACCGTGTCGATGTCGGAGTGCAGGTACTGGACCCGGACGCCCTGGCCCTCGTAGTACTCGGTCAGGTCCTCCGCCATCCTCTTCGTGAGGGTCGTTACCAGGACCCGCTCCCCCGCTGCAGCCCGCGCCCGGATTTCCGAGAGCAGGTCGTCCACCTGGCGGGCCGCGGGTCTCACCTCGACTTCGGGATCCACGAGGCCGGTGGGTCGGATGATCTGCTCCACCACGGCACCCCTGCACTCCTCCCGTTCGTAATCGGCCGGCGTCGCGGAGACGAAGATCGTCTGACCCGCAAGGCGGTGAAACTCCTCGAACCGGAGCGGCCGGTTGTCGAGGGCGGACGGCAGGCGGAATCCGAACGCAACGAGCGTCGATTTCCGGGAGAAGTCGCCGTTGTACATCCCGTGAAGCTGCGGCACGGTGACGTGCGACTCGTCGATGAAGGTGAGGAAACCGTGCGGAAAATAGTCGAGCAGCGTGTAGGGGGGACAGCCGGGCTCCCGGCCATCCAGGTGACGGGAATAGTTTTCGATGCCGCTGCAAAACCCCATCTGGCGGATCATCTCGAGGTCGTAGGTCGTGCGCTGCCGCAACCGCTCCGCCTCGAGGACCTTCCCCTCCCGCGTCAGCCGGTTCAGTCGCTCGGCCAGCTCCTCCTCGATTCCCGCGACCGCGCGGGTCAGGTGGTCCTCCGGGGTGACGTAGTGGCTGGCCGGAAAGATGACCGTCTCCGGGACATCGTACAGACGCGTCCCTCGCAGGGGGTCCACGTAGCGGATCCGCTCGACGGCGTCCTCGTCGAACTCGATCCGCAGGACCCGGTCCTCCTCGTAGGCGGGGAACAGCTCCACCGCATCGCCTCGGACACGGAAGGTGCCCCGGTGGAAATCGATGTCGTTCCGTTCGTACTGGATGTCGACAAGCCGCCGGATCAGCTCGTTCCGGGGGAACAAAGCGCCGCGCGTGACGCGCACCGTCGCCCTCCCGTAGAACTCCGGGGAGCCGAGCCCGTAGATGCACGACACCGAGGCGACGACGATCACGTCGCGCCGCGTCATGACCGATCGCGTGGCGCTGTGCCGCATCTTGTCGATCTGCTCGTTGATCGACGAATCCTTCTCGATGAAGGTGTCCGTCTGGGGGATGTACGCCTCGGGCTGGTAGTAATCGTAATAGGAGACGAAGTACTCGACGGCGTTTTCCGGGAACAGCTCCTTGAACTCCGCGTACAGCTGTGCCGCGAGCGTCTTGTTCGGGGCGATGACCAGGGCGGGGCGGTCGGTCAAGGCAATGACGTTGGCCATCGTGAAGGTCTTGCCGGAGCCGGTCACCCCAAGCAGGACCTGGCGGCGCACGCCGCGGGAGAGGCCGTCCACGAGCGCACGGATCGCTTCCGGCTGGTCCCCCGACGGAGGAAACGGCGACATCAGGCGGAACCGGTTCTCCAACGCGTCACCTCTCTACGCCATTATATGGCTTCCGGGGCCCCTGGCTCGCGGAGGGGTCCCCTTAGGCTACGCTCGCGGCCTTGCGCCCGCTCGCTGCCGGTTCCGCTCGCCGCGAACCACACCTTAGCGAAACAGGCCGCTTCGTGGAACCCCCCGCATCGCCCCGGGTCCCCTAACGCTGGCGCAGCAGCCGCAGGAGGGGGTGTGAGCGGAGCTTTTCGGGGAGGAAGGGCGAGCGCAGACGTGCGGGTTCATCGCACGTCGAGCGACGAAGCGAAGACCCC